>Ga0302251_1000405_pt1 | contig 41096 bp, 57 predicted proteins | sample AAG_RA_Gln_MG_FD_193534 | JGI IMG/M metagenome (GOLD analysis project Ga0302251, IMG submission 193534) | Enriched activated sludge microbial communities from anaerobic digester in WTTP, New Holstein, Wisconsin, United States - AAG_RA_Gln | ecosystem: Engineered > Bioreactor > Anaerobic >... | reverse complement strand
CCGGCAAAGAGTCGAAGGTAATACTGGACACCCCCACGTTTCAGGGGATAACCGATTTCAACCCGAACTCGGTCAACATGAGGATATTGATAAAAACTTTACCAGGACAGCAGTGGGCCGTTGCCCGCGAATACAGGGAGAAGCTTAAGGAGCGCTTTGACGCGGAAGGCATTTCCTTTGCATATCCGCAGGTAGTGGTTCATAGCTGCAAGGACAGCTAATGGCTGTGTTTGCGGCATGGCAGAGTTTCAGGACGATAAAAAAATCGGGCCGATGCGTGCGCATCTTGCCCGATTTTTGAATTCCTGGCAGTCCCTAGGGGATTCGTAATTTACCCCACATACCTTAGACCGCTTGCGGCGCTTGGGGCTGCCTGGATCTGGGGCACTTGGAGGAATATGTGTAATTTCCTGATTACACCAGAAAATTTTTATTTCCCCGAAATGCGCGACCTCGATCCTCTCTATGAAAATATTAGCAAGCTGCTTCAGCCTCGGTTCATTCCACTCATCAAAAGCCTTGACCCCTGCATTTATAACTTCCCTTACCCTGTCAACGTCTCCCTCAATGTCCAGCCGCCGTGAAGTGCTCTTTAACTGTTCCAGTAATAGTTTTTTCGAATCAAATTCACGCTGTGCTTCAAGGATCTTCTTTTTTGTCTGGGCACGAAGCTCTTCATCTTCTACCAGCAGATCCATGAGAGTCGATATTTTCTGCTCAAGCTTTGTTAAATCTGCAGCGGTGTTTTTGATCCGGAGCAGCAGGTCCTTTCCTTCGTTCTGTTCAACCTCGTTTATCGCCTCAGCTATCTGGTCTGTATCGGCATGCCTCAAAAATAAGTCTACAAGGAGGGCCATCACATTCTGTTCAAGCATCGGACGGCTTGTGGTCCATCGTTTGTTTGCGCAGTCCGATCCGGAGCAGCGGTACCTGGTCGCTCTGGTTTTAGCCCCGGAATCGCCGACCATGCGCGACCCGCAGTATGCACAATAGGTGAGCCCGCTTAATATATACAGATTACCGCTCACAGATCTCGTGCCCGTTTTTCGCTTATCAAGCATCGAACTCACCCTTTCATAGAGTGCTGTATCGATCAACGCAGGGGCTCCGCCCGGTACAACAACAGCGTCGGGGTTATCTTCAGGAATCCCAGTCGTCAGACGGTTGTATCTTTTTTCTCCGTAGGTATATATCCCCGCATATATTGAATGATGCGTCATATCATGAATACTCGACACCGAAAAGGGAGATCCCTTGCGGGTCCGGTACCCCATCCCATTAAGCTTGTCCGCTATTGTCCTGTACCCAAGTCCTTCATCAGCCCACTGCCATGCAAGCCTTACCGCAGGAGCTTCTCTCTCATCTATTTCCAAGTATCTGTGATCTTTATAATGCTTTCGCTCGGAAAGCTTGTATCCGTAGGGCGCCATGCCGGCCAGATGCGGATGATACCCATGCTTATTCGCGCGCTGGCTCTGACTGTACATATGCGCCGCTGTCATTTCACTGTTCTGAAAGCTCGAAGCCTCAGACATAACATGTATCATGCGCCGGTATGTAAGGACGCTTGTGTTGATCCTGCCGTCATCCCGCTTGGTGCGCATCGGCTGTGTCACGGCGATTATCTCGATGCCGAGCTTCAGCAGTTGATTCTCGATCCGGAACGCATCTTCCGCATTTCGGGCGAAGCGCGACAGATCCCACACAAGCAAGGCCTTGACTTCATGTTTATTTTTTACATCTCGGAGCATCCGTTGAAACTGATCGCGCCCCTCCGTCCTGGTACCTGAAGCCGCGTGATCCGTGTATGTGCTCAAGATTTCTATATCGTTATTTTTGGCATAATCGACAATATACGACAGCTGCGACTCAATGCTCTCATCGCGCTGGTTGTCGGAGCTATAGCGTGCATATGCATAGGCTGGGATCATTTAACAGAACCAAATACTATAAATCATCATTGTTTTCTGCAAAAAACAGTATCCCGACTTCTTTAGAAGCACTAAATGTGTATTTAATATTTTTAATTATTATTGATTTATTATCGTTTAACCCTCCGTTTTTATTGTTCAATAATTCAAATAATACTTTACCTCGCTCATCTTTGTTAAGGTGTGGACTTAGTATTGCGATAACAGTGCCTATGCTTAACATGAGATATAATGAATCTTCATCACTTTTAGGAACTGAAATAATATTAAGACTAATAACATTTTTCTCATTTTTGGGGGTCACAAATTGAATTCCAGTATTTTTGGAAAAATTTGAAAAATAAACATCATTAATAGCTCCATCATGCGGCTTGAATTTTTCAATTTTATTAATGGGAGGCTTGAGTTTCGCTACTTTATAATAGTGATTAATAGAATTTGCTATTTGTGTAGGAGTCATATTAAATCCAATCATTTTCTTTTGTTGTATTGCTATGTTGGGTTGTTTCATTGTGTTATCTTCGGTGGTTGTTGTTTTATCCTTATCGCCTGAACTGAAAAATAAAATTACCGCGATAATAATTATTATAAAAAATACTCCACACCCAATTGCATTTTCTTTCCCCTTAATCTTTATCAGTTGGTCTATCTCTTCATGAGTGAATTCTCGTCCGCACTTTGGGCATGCCTTTGCTTTTTCCGATACCTTATTTTTGCAATCTGGACATTTAAAAGTGGCCATCCTAGTTCCTCCTTTTATTGTGAGATAAAAATGATAAAAATACCCCTGCTGATGCAGGGGTTAAATCATCTTAGGTATACTTCTTGCTGAAACAACATTTATAACCTTTCCAATGATACAAACTTCAGTATCTCCCTCTAGATTAACCACTATGTCAGGAGAAATTTGCCAGTTATAGGCCCTTAAGCAGAGTTCTTTTTCATTCATTTTTACAATACCCTTGATAAATAGGCGATTATTGATTGAAACCACAACGATATCCCCAACGCCTGCTTCGCAATATTCAACAAACAGAACCTTATCTCCGTTATATATATAAGGCTCCATACTGGAGCCTTCCGCCTCCATAATTCTGTAGCTGCACCCCTGCCAGGTATAACCCATAAGAAGCTTTGCTGGCACAGGGAACCGACCCTCATATTCCCAGACAACGTCCTCTGCATAAGCGGATCCATTCCCACAGCAGGCAGTAATGACCTTATTGCTGACAATTGGTACAAATATTACGTCATCAATTTGCGCTGTATGATGCGAGGTATCTTTAACGTCAGATTGCAACCCATTGCCCACTCTGGACGATAATTCATCTGACCAACTTGCCTCGGAATACTCTTTGCCGTTTCGGATAATTTTAAAATGTCGGTCTTCCATAGGTTCAAGTTTTTCCGTGAGTACTGTTTTAGGCGTAGGATCATCAGTTTCCTCTATGAGGTATGCCACAGAGACATTTAAAGCTTTTGCTAGATTAATAAGATTTTTCCCCTCTGGAAAATATTTACCTCTTTCCCAGTCATATACGGTAGCGCGAGATACATTAAGCACCTCAGCCAATTTCTGTTGGCTTTGGTAATTTGCCTTTTTACGTAAGGCCTTTAATTTATCTCCGCTCAACATATCTATCACCTACCTACATAGTTCACTTTACATTAATTAGGGTTAAGTCGCAATAAAATTCAAGTATGATTTTTTGTATATTACACTTGACATACGAGAAATATTTTATATAATTCATATTACAGTATTAAAAAACGGAGGTGACGTAAATTGTACTCTGAATATATCAGGGCAAAACGCAAAGAATTTGGTTTCACGCAAGAAAAACTTGCTGAAAAAATTGGAGTTTCAAGAATAACGATTTATGACTGGGAGAGTGGCAAATATCCCCCGACAAATGCAAACAATATTGCTGCGCTAGAGGATGTTTTTCAGCTTGAAAGAGGCACTCTATATAAAATTCTTCAAGTCGTAAACCCTACATCAACCCCTGCAGGGTCGGAATCCCCGCAGGGGAGCCCGGAAAACTAATCAACAAAGAGTTCCTTCTTAAGGCTTTAGACGTGATGGAGGACGTTCGCCTGACAAACGAGCAGGCGGACGAACCGCACGAAATTGCGGCCCTTGTTAAGGACTGTGCCGACGGATCCGCAGACGAAGATATTACACGGAAGTGGATCGAACGGGTCAAGGCGAGCGTCAGATCCGGACTGGAACTGCTCGAAACAATAAAAGCTTAAAAGAAAGCCGCACCTTGACAATCGAATACCGGGATAAATTGTTTTGGGAGTTGATTATTTTGTCAGTTCTTCACTTGATTGAAAAAATTAAAGAAACAGAATCAGCAGACGAAGCTAACCGTCTGCTTTCGGACGGCTGGATAATTATTCAGATCTACTGTCCGGAACAAACTCGCCGAGTTTTCGTATTAGGTCGGCCTCGTAAGCTATCTCCTCAGGCGTTCTGTGATCGACCTCATGGAATTCTGGAACGCCGGCAGGACGCCCAAGGTAATAATCTACACTCTGATGGTCCCAGAGATGCGGGGAAGGATCAAAGCACTTAGTACATATTTTTAATATCTTCCACCCCTGATCCAAATGATCGTTTACCTCAAGTTCCTGAAAGCACGAAAAACCTTTAACAGTCTTAACCTCCACGATGCTGTGAAGAAACCCGTCGTCACATTCTGTAATGTCAGCCATTTGTCACCTCTGCCTATATCCCGGTATTCAATTGTCAAGGGGCAGAACAATCATAACATGTCGAAAGGGATGAATCAGATGACTCAACAGCAGGACATGTTTGTCCAGGCCGAATTATCCAGGGCAAGATCTTGTGCCGTTACGCGCCCGGTCACCAAAGAAGAGCTTGCCAAATACCGTTTCCGCACACGCTCCGGTTGCTGGGCGGTGCGCCTTGTCAAATGGTACATCGAAGAGATGTGCTGAGATGCTTGCAGTTGACAAAACTTAACGAAATAAAGGGATAGGAAAGGAGGCAAATCACATGCAGGACTTGGCACTAAGCAGCTTCATGTACCTTTATGTATATCCGAATATGACGGACCTTTTCATGTTTGCCCTGTTGTTCATGGCATGGCTTGTTCTCCGGTATGCAGGGTGTTTCAGATGAACGAACTGACGAAAGTTCTTTTAATGGGGGTGTTGGTTATTATCGTCGTAATCCGCAGTTTTTTGAAAACGATCGGGGATATATATCGAAAACATATCCGCGCAAGCGGCCGCCTGATCTCGGTCGCATGTGACGCCGATTTATGTGCCACCTATCCGGCAGCGCAGAAAATACGAGAAGAAATGACGGTCAAAACAGCGCGGGAGATACACATAAAAATGCAAAGAACTCCCGGTTAAATAATAACAATCGGCGGTGACATCATGAGGAATGAAGTTAAATGCAGGGACTGCATATATTTCGATTTACACGAAGGTTTTTACAGCTCCAATCTCCGCAGATGCGCCGCCGATGGCCGGCTCCATTGGAAAGGCGACAACGCCGATAGGTGCGCCGGTTTTATGTTCCGGGAAGAGGAGGAAGATCACTGTGGATGCTATTTGTAATTGTTTAAATTGCAGTCGTCTGGTTGATCACTATTGGATTTCCGCGTTGTCGCACATTATTAAATGTCGGGACGTATCGGGTCAAATAGAAACAAGATCATATCATCCTCTCGACAACTGCTGGTGCCCAAGATGGGAACCGAAGGCTTGCCGCGGGGGATGTTGGAGCGAAGACAGGAATTATATCCCGGGAATGAGAATAGCCACAGACAAGGAGTGGAAAAAATGATCATCCACTATCAAACGGAAAGTACATGTTTAAAGGCATCAAACGGAATGAGCGGATTTATAGGTCAAGAAGTGCCGAAATGTCCATCATGCTATGAGATAAAAGACAATGGGACTAATAATTGATTCTTTCGCCGGCGGCGGCGGTGCTTCCACAGGCATAAAAATGGCAATCGGGCGAGATCCTGATATAGCTATCAACCACAATGCCGAAGCCATGGCTATGCACAAAGCCAATCACCCAAACACGAAGCATTATATTGAGGATATCTGGGGAGTAGATCCTCTTTCAGTAACTAAAGGCGAACCGGTTGACCTTATGTGGTTGTCGCCGGACTGCACCCATTTCAGCAAGGCTCGCGGGAGCAAACCCCGGTCGGAACGTATACGCGGGCTTGCATGGGCGGCTGTTAAATGGGCACGTAGGGTACACCCCAGACTTATTATTTTAGAAAATGTTGAAGAATTTCAAGATTGGTGCCCGTTAAAGAGAAAGAGCAATATGCCCAAAATGCACCTTCGCGGAGTTATTTTTGATAAATTTGTCAGACATCTGCGCCGCGAAGGATATTCTGTGAGCTATCGTGAGCTGATCGCCTCTGAATACGGAGCTCCGACCACACGAAAAAGATTTTTTCTAATAGCAACGTCTGACCGCATCCCAGCAAGCTGGCCAATTCCGACACACGGCCCAGAACTTCTGCCGTTTAAAACGGCTGCGGAATGCATAGACTGGTCGATACCATGCAGCTCCATATTTGAACGCAAGAAAGAACTTGCTGATGCAACCAAGAGGCGAATAGCCACTGGGATCATGCGGTATGTGGTAAACAATCCGAATCCATATGTCGTAGGCGGTCTATGGAGAAAAAAAGAACATGCCGAACTTGTCGCCGCCTTGCTTCTCAAATATCACGGAGAGCATCAAAAGAAACGCGGTGAATTCAGAGGTCAGGGACTTGAAAAACCTTTTGCCACGATCGACGCTTCCAATCGTTTTGCTCTCTGTACGGCAATTATCACTAAACATTACACCGGCAATGACGTCGGACGAAGACTCGATCAACCATTACCTACTATAACATCCCGCGATCACAACAGTCTGACGGTCTGTCATTTGATCCGGCAGTTTGGAACTTCAAACGGCGCATCGCTAAATAAGCCTCTGGGTACGATCATGCCCGGCGGCAGCGGAGGTAAATCCGGTATTGTCGCTGCCTTCCTTGTCAAGTATTGTGGCAATGGGAATAACGTTACCCCGTTGACTAAACCAATTGACACTATAGTCGGTAAAGATAGATTCGGACTTGTCTCCGTGATGATAGAAGGAGAAACGTACATAATAACCGATATCGGGATGAGAATGCTCTCTCCGCGTGAACTCTTCGATGCACAGGGATTTCCGCACGACTACATCATAAATCCAATATATAAAGGCAAACCGCTTACTAAAACAGCACAAGTAAGGATGTGTGGAAACTCAGTCTGTCCTCCTTTGGCAGAGGCGCTTATAAGAGCGAATTACATATACATAGAGGAAAGGGCGGCTGTATGATGGGCGATAAATCAAGGATAGAGTGGCTAGACGGCGGCGCGAGTTGGAATCCGATTACGGGCTGCACTCAGATATCCGAAGGGTGTCAGAACTGCTACGCCAAGACGATGGCCGAAACCAGATTGAGGGGCATGTTTGGCTACGACCAAGAGGATCCTTTTAAGATCACGTTTCACGAAGACAAGTTGGATCAGCCTTTGAAGTGGAAGAGACCTCGGAAAATATTCGTATGCAGCATGGGCGATCTGTTTCATGAGGATGTACCCACGGGGCTGATCGTTGATATTTTTGGGGTAATAGCAGGAGCTACTCAACATACATTTCTTATTCTGACAAAGCGGCCAGAGCGAATGAAAAGTTTTATGCAATATTTTTTTAGAGATCATATCCCATTTAACAATGTCTGGATAGGTGTAACGGCCGAGAATCAGCGCACAGCAGACGAACGTATCCCGCTATTACTTAGTACTCCGGCGGCAAAAAGGTTTATAAGCGTTGAGCCTATGCTTGAGAGTATGGAGATTTTAAGCTATCTGCCTGAGTATGATTATCGGCCGACATACGAATATTATCAGAAAGCATATCCAAATAGCGGTAAATCTCCTATTCAAATTAACTCCGGTCTTGACTGGGTTATATGCGGGGCCGAAACAGGTTCTAATGCCCGACCGATGAATCTTGATTGGGCGCGGGATCTCAGGAATGAATGCGCTGATGCAAATGTCCCTTTCTTCTTCAAAAAGGCTGGGCCGCACAACACGCCGATCCCGGAGGATTTAATGATAAGGGAATATCCAAGGGAGGAATTGTGATGAAAGACGAAAGAATTGGAATACGTGACGGACGCGAAAAGCTGATTCCGATAGATATATCTGTATATGAAGATGCAAAGCTTACAATAATCGAAAGGGCTGTCTTTACGGCACTGTGTGTTATTGCATTTTTTGACAGAGGACCATGTCAGCCGTCAATCTCTGAAATTGCCAATAAAGCGGGGTGCTCCGCGCGATCCGTTAATAGGGCGCTTCTAACCCTTGAAAAGTTCAATTATATAAGAATAGCCCGTCAATCAGACAATGGCTGTAAGATTCCATCTGTTTATAGAATTAAGGGTTATCACGATGACTGGATATGATGAAAACGCAAAATTCGAAGAGTCGCGCAGTTTTTGGTATTGCCAGGTCGACATCGATGTTTTAAGAGATCCTGGATTATCAACTACAGATAAGGCTATTTATGCGGTTTTATGTTCATATATGAGCGTAGGAGACCGCAGTGGAGGGCCTTCAATAGGAACATTGGCCGAGGTATGTGGCTGTTCCAAAAATACCGTAAGAACGGCCATTAAGAATCTTATCGCTAAAGGTGTTATTGAAAGAAAAGATCGTTTTTATGATGGGCGTCAAACCTCATGTGTGTATAAAGTTATCGGCACACAGTCACATGGGGGTTCAAAATTTGAAGGGGGGAGGGTTCAAAATTTGAAGGGGGGGGGTTCAAAATCCGGTAAGGCGGAACTAGAACCAAAAGAACTAGAATTAAAAGATCCTTCTTCGAAGGGAGCCGATGCTCCCGATGAACAGAATCCTCTCTCTCCGAACGAAGAAGCGGTTCCTGTGAACGAAGAACCTATTTTTGTGGACGATACCGCCCTTAAAAAAATCCCGTCTGCCATGCAGGAAACAGTTGAATTTATGCTGCTGAAAACAGGCCGCAGCAGACTCTTGCCGGAAGAAATAGGCCCCATTATGGCGCTTGAAAAAATACACCTGCCCTCGCGGATCCAGCGGGAGATCTCCAGGGCGGCCGATAGGTTTAAGTCCAAGGGGAAAACATTGTCATCGCTGACATTTGTCTATATTTACGACAGTCTGAAGTACCAGCAGTCGAAGTCAAAAAAACCTACCGGGGCAGAAGCAAAGCCGCCGGAGATGTCGGAGGATGATAAAGCCTGGGAAGCGGCCAATATGGCCAAGATGGAAGCGGAATTCGGAGCGAAGGGAGGCGTCGGCAATGCAGGACAGCGATGAAAGGATCGAAATATTAAAATGGCTGCGTGAATATTACCCTGATGCCCAGATTGACGAATTGCCGAGATCATTATCCAGTTTTGAATGGGCTATGAGCCGCGAAAATTGTAACATGAACTGTCCCGGTATATCCAAGTGCCCAACGTACGGATACATCATGAAGCCTCAGCGGGTTGTAAACGGCATTAAAACCGTTTTCAGTACGGCGGGTGAGCCATGTCAGAAGGGGATGACCGAAAAAAGCCAGGCGGTCATACACAAAACGGCTGAAAGCTGCGGAGTTCCGGATAGATATTCAAGCTGCACATTTGAGAACTACGATGTCTTAAATTACGGCAGCAAGGTCCAGATGGCATTGTCTGCCGCCATAAAATGCACTCAGGAGAATAAATCGCTGGTTTTAGGCGGGCCTCCGGGAACAGGTAAGACACATTTAGCTGTTGCTCAGCTCAAAGAATACCTGCGCTCAGGGAAGTCTGCTATTTTTATGCCGGTGATCACCATCCTGGATGAAATAAAAAAGACTTTTGGGACGAACAACACAGCTGCAGTGGAAGACGCCATAAAAAAAGCCGATTTTGTTGTCTTTGACGACCTCGGCACTCAATATGACACAGAATGGGCCGCAGAAAGGCTTTTTAGTCTTATCGATTACAGATATTCGCATAAGCTGCCGATGACTATCACAACCAACGCCGACAATATCGCCATGCTGGAGACAATGGCCGGGAAAACAAGCGGGTTCAGGATCGTAAGCAGGATTAAGGATGAAGATTTCGGTCACGTGCATTGGATGACCGGATGCAGAGATTATAGGGGTATAAGAAAACAGAGCAGGGTCTTGGCTTAAATCTGGAGGTGTTTTAATGGCAAGGCGGACTAGTGACATGCTTATTAGTAAACTGGCTGATTTGATAGACCTCATTCTGAGAAGAGAACCGAACGGCCTTGCTATTCTTTTAGGAACAGTCCCGTCGCCGTCAGCGGAAGACCTGTATCAGCTTGTGCAGGAACCCCAGCCGGATCTCGGTGTGAGGGTTCAGGGCGGGAAAGGAACACCTACAGCCGAAGCAATAATTTTCAGCGCTGAGAGATTAGAATCAATAATTAATGAGATCGGCGGATGGAGCAGAATCAACCGGGCTCTGCGCACGTATCGAGATAAATACCCTTTGGGGTGGGACTTACTTGAAGAACATGCTCTATTCGTTAAACAGGGTGGTCTGTTCCACGACGGTCAGGGCGGAATGATGGCCCAAATAGCTAAAAAGCACGGCGGTGTCACTGTGAGGACGCTCCGTAATCGCAGAAATACAATATTGACCATAATCGCCCGGTTTGTGATATGTTGGTTTCCGGAAGACGATGAATATCAGCTGTTTGGCTGATAAAAGGGTTTCCGCACTTCTTCCGCTCTTTTGTACTTACTATGATTTGTCAATCCTGTATACTGTTATCATGTATAGATGTAGTTCATAACCCCTGACGTTCATTGGACACAGGGGTATTTTTATATCAGCCGCAAAGCGCTCTGTTCGGTATTAATTACTGACTGGGGCACTTTTATTATGTCAGGAGGCATCTGGGATGGGTGAGGTTGTCATTTGGCTTATAAAAGAAGGCAAAACATATCGGGCCGGTGTGTCGGATGCAAAGATCTCACCGATCCCATTCAGCGCCGAAATCATCACACGCACTCAAAAATGCGATGAGCGGATCATGCTCGAATGGGTGAAGAAACGCATCAAGCGCGGATGGCCGATCGATAAGATCAGGGCGGCATGCTGACATGAAGACGGTTAAGCCTATCCGGGAACAGAAGAATATATTTGCCTTGTTGCACTTCCTTAAAGGCTGGAATCGTAATTACTATGTTGCTGCTGCGATCGGGATCAACTGGGGTCTCCGCTGCAGCGATATCCTCTCGCTGACTATCGCGGATGTCATTGCCGGTGAAGGCAGCCGGATACAGATCCAGAAACAGATTGAGCTTATCGAGATTAAAAATCATCATAAGCGCATCATACCTATATCAAACAACATGCAGTCGATCCTTAAAGAACACATCTTCTGGCTGGGCTACCCGGACATACCTATTGAAGCGCCCCTCGTGCTGTCCAGGAACTACAGATATACCCCAGAGGGCGGAATAGAGCTGAAGCCGCTGTCCCGTAAAAGGCTATGGACGGTCATATCATTCGCAGCTCGGGAGCTGGGGATCCGCGATGAACTGGGTACGCACTCCCTGCGCAAGACATATGTGTGGCAGGCATGGGCACGCGGCGAATCCTTGGATGTAATTCGCAAGGAATTGGGTCACAGTTCGGTAGAGATAACAGAGAGATATGCATCGATCCCTTCAGAGAGATCTCGCGGGATCTATGAAAAAGTGAACTTTGCCTTACCGGCCGCCTCGAAAGCGAAACGCCAAAAACGCCCAAACGGAGTGTTTTTAAAGAAATGCAAAAGTTTTGTGGATAACTAGGTTTTGCGGCATGGGTCAATTTTATAAACCCTGTTCAACGCCATTCTTTCGGAGTCGAATCCAACGAGACAGAATATAGGTTAAGTCCCGTTCATGGGGGTACAGTGGCACTGGGGCTTAATACAGTCTACAGCTGTGTTTATGACCATTTGCGGGTCCTTCCCGGGGGGTATGGGGCTTGCGGGGCTGGCGAGCCGCGCTTTTTATGTACATAAGTTCACAAAACCCCCCATTTCGGTTTCATTTTTATTAAGACACGGAGGAGCTGCTATGAAGCCTGTAAATATCGATCCTACTGAATTAATACCATATGTCAACAATCCTCGTGAGCATCCGGAGCGTCAGATAAAAAAGATCATGAGCTCTCTGATGGAATTTGGAATAAGGGTGCCGGTATTAATTAACGCAGAAAACATGATTATTAAGGGTCATGCGGTTGTTATTGCAGCGGAGCGGTTGGGTCTTGATACTATCCCATGTATACGTTGTGAGGATCTTACCCCGGCTCAGCAGAGAGCATATCTCCTGATGGATAACAGGTGCGCGGAAGATTCGGAATGGAACAAGGAAAGGCTTGCCGCGTTGATGCTGGAACTCAGAGATGATTATGGCATCGATTTGGAGATCACAGGCTTTGAAAAACGGGAAATTCTCTCGTTGAATCTTGATAATATGGGGGGGTTGTCTCCGGAAGATGAGCTGCCTCCGCTTGAAAAAAAGGCGATATCCCGTCCGGGAGATGTCTGGAAACTAGGGGATCATCGAATTATATGCGGCGACTGCACGGATCCGTCCACAGTAGACATGCTGCTGTCCGGGATCCGACCTCATTTGATGGTCACAGATCCTCCTTACGGAGTCGAATACGATCCTAAATGGCGTAATGAATCCAGGATATGCGACACAAAACGGACAGGAAAAGTGCTCAATGATGATCGCGCAGACTGGAGAGAAGCCTGGGCGTTATTCCCGGGGGATGTAGCCTATATATGGCACGGAAGCCTGCACGGGCTTGACGTAGCCGAAAGCTTGAAAGTAAATGACTTTATTTTAAGAAGTCAGATAATCTGGCAGAAACCAAATTTAATATTAAGCAGAGGCGATATTCATTGGCAACACGAAGCATGTTTCTATGCTGTTCGAAAGGATGACGCTGTCTGCCCTGAGCTTCCAGGGTATTGTCAGGACGAATATAAAGGCTGCTGGTATGCAGTAAGAGAATCGGAAATATCTCATTGGCAGGGATCACGGAAGGTGTCGTCGGTATGGGATATAGACTTTTCCGGGCAAGATGAAAAAACAACACACGGGACTCAGAAGCCGGTTGAATGTATGAGGCGGCCGATCCTGAACAACTCATGCGTAAATGAATATGTATATGAACCGTTCTGCGGATCCGGAACTACCATAATTGCAGCACATTCCGTGCGACGGCGCTGCCTTGCCGTAGAGCTTGACCCACTCTATGTCGATATGGCTGTTCGCAGATGGCAGAGGTATACATCCATGTCTGCCGTGCTGGAAAGTAATGGAAAAACATTTGATCAGAGTGGACGGTTCGGACGTGGCGAATGACGGCGGAGGCTTGTATCCAAAGAAGGTCATTGCTGATCTTCTAAATTTATCGGAGCGCCGGGTCGAACAGTTAACTCATCAAAAAATTCTGCCAAAGGCAGAGCGTGGCAAGTATGATCTTGGCCCAACCGTCAAAGCATATGTAATGTATCTGCAGCAGCGATTATCCGGCGGCGATGAAGTTATCGACGTCAAAGCTTTAAAAGATGAAAAGCTCCGGGCTGAAACTGATGAAAGAAGGGCCAAAGCGCGGATCGCAGAAATGAGAGCCAAGGCGCTGGAAGGTAGCCTTTTAGAGCGCGAACAGGTGATTAAAGAATGGACAAGCCGGGTCACCGAAGTTAAGGCCGCGTTGTTGAACTTGCCTCAGGAAATAGGATTCCTTTTTGCGGATTCTCAATACAGGAACACGGTTGAAGAAGGAGTTGAATTATTTGTTGAAGAAATCCTCAAGAGATACAGCCGTGATGGAATATGCACCCACTGCGACACAAGTCCAGTGGAGCAAGGAGGAGTTGACTGCCCTAAGGCCCCCGCGGAAAATATCAGTAAGCCAGTGGGCAGACGAAAACCGCATCCTGGACAAAAAAAGCAGCGCCATGCCGGGACCCTGGAGGACAGCAAGGACCCCTTATCTTCGTGAGGTAATGGATATATTCAAGGCAAGATATCTTCGAAGAATAGTGCTTTGTTTTGGAACGCAGCTCGGTAAGTCGGAGACACTCTTAAATTTAATAGGATACTGTGTAGCCGAAGATCCAGGGAGCATGCTTATGGTGTGCCCGACCGCTGCTCTCGGGCAAACAATTTCGAAAAACCGGATTGAGCCGATGATAATGAACTGTGATGCCGTAAGGAAAATGTGGTTGCCGGATCTCTCCGAGAAGCTGGAGATCCAGTTTCTCGGGATGTATCTTGCCATTGTTGGCGCGAACAGCCCTTCGAATCTATCATCCCGTCCTGTACGGTATATCTTTGGAGATGAGATTGACAAGTTTCCGGCTCGTGCCGGCAACGATTCATCTCCTATTGAGCTCGCTACGGAACGAACAAAGACATACTCAAACAGGCGAGAAGTTTTGGCGTCATCGCCCACATACAGCACGGGAGCAGTATGGACAGCGTATCAGAATTGTCAGGTCCAGAAACGATATTATATTCCGTGTCCATATTGTAATATCATGCAGACGCTGGAGTTCGGAAATGTTAAATGGCCGGCTGAATTTAATACAGAGGATTTCTCAAAAGAAGAGCGGATACTGCTGGTGTTATCCCATTCATATTATGAGTGCCCGGTATGTCACGAGCGAATATATGACATGGATAAAATATCAATGTTGTCCCGCGGGGAGTGGCGCGCGGTTAAAAATGTTACAGACGGACAGGGTAAAAGCATCTGGAGTGAGGATTCATCCCCACAAGCCCGCCCCGACAGTATCGGATATAATCTCAGTTCTCTCTATTCACCCTGGGTAACATTCGGACAAATCGCCCAGAAATTTCTGCGGTCTAAAGATGATCCAATAACACGGATGAATTTTGTCAACGGGTGGCTGGCCGAACCCTGGGAACCTGCTGCAACACATATGAACAGCGATGCTGTAATGGAGCTGGAAAGGAGTTATGAGCGAATGACGGTGCCGAAGGAGGCACAGCTTATAACATGCGGAGTTGACGTTCAGATAAATCACATGTGGTATGAAGTCCGCGCATGGGGGCCGAGGATAACTTCATGGCTGATCGATTACGGATGTGTTGAAACATGGTCGGAAATTGAAGAGATACTTGATCGTCCATGGAAGTATGAAGATGGATCAGAGGCATTGATCAACTTAATGTTTTTAGACTCTGGATATCGGACGGAAGAAGTGTATGAGTTTTGTGCTGCACATTCAGGCCTTGCTTTTCCGACCAAGGGATCCAGCTCTACAGTAGTTAAAAGTCCGTTAATAGAAAGTCAGGTCGAACGTGCTGAATGGGGCGGACTGAAATTATTTATCGTTGACACAAAATATTATAAAAATTTTATAGCCGGCCGTATACGGCCAACATCAGAGAACCCGGCACGTTGGTTTGTATATAAGGGTGTGCACAGAGAGTACGCGGAGCAGATCTGTTCTGAGCATCTGGTTAAAGAAGTAGACGGCAGGGGCAATATTAAGGAAACATGGAAGCCGGTCACCGAGCATACACCCAACCATTTGCTGGACTGCTCAGTGCTTGCTACCGCGGCTGCAGAGCGTATGCGGGTCCGGTATTTAACAGCCGAAGGAGGTAATGAATAATGACAGAAGAGGAAATCAGAGAAGAATTAGCCTCCGTAAGCGCTGCGATCAAGGCAATCAGGGAGGGGGCGCAGGAATATAAGGTGATGAACAGAACAGTCCGAAAGGCGGAATACGCCACGCTCCTTAAGGAGCGGACTGCACTGGAGCGCCGTTTATCTGTCCTTACAGGGGGATGCCTGTCATATGGGGGTTGGCCGGGGCGATGAATGCGCTGGATAAAATTATAGGATATTTTAGTCCAAAGCGTGGATATGAGCGAATGGCATATCGATCAGAGCTCGAGAGAAATTATACAGCCGCCCGGACAGACAGATATGGCAAATGGTATCCCAGAAATCAGCCGGCGGAATTAACAGACGCTCCGTACCGGAATCTGATAAAGGCTAGAGCCAGGGATCTTGAGCGCAACAATGGTATTGTTCAGGGGGCCATTGGCGTGATCCTGAGAAATGTTGTGGGGCTGGGTATCAAGCCACAGGCTGTATGTGTGAGTAATAGCGGAACCGAGCTTTGGAAGATCAACGACAGAATAGAAGAATTATGGGCCGAATGGATAGATAAAGAAAACTGTGACGCTTCTCGTAGTCTTAATTTTTATCAGATGCAGGAGATGTTTTTAAGAAGAAAAATAGTTGATGGAGACAGCCTGGTTATTATGGGGTACACACCAAATAAAATGGCGGATTTTCCTCTGCTGCTGCAGTTGATCGAGAGCGACCTCCTGGCTGAAGACGTGATCCAGCACAACGGTCGGTATGTGTATGGCGGTGTTGAAGTCGATGATTATATGGCAGCAATTGCTTATCATCTTCGTTTTGACCCGAGGGATATCGCTAAGGTTACACGTACAGAGGCATCAAGGGTTATCCATGGGTACCTTAAGCTTCGAGCCCCACAGACCAGAGGGATTTCTGCCTTGTCCGGTGTTATGGAAAATGTGCGGGACTGCGGAGAGTTTATAGAATCTGAACTCAAGGCGGCCAGGATGGCAAGCGCGCTGACAGGTGTTGTTTTTTCGGAACAACCTGGAAACACCATCGGACGACAGATAACAAGCCCGGCCGGACAAAAAATTACTGAAATTGAAATTGGGACGATGCTAAGCCTTGCGCCTGGAGAAAAAGCTGAATTTGTTACCCCGGGAAGGCCCAACGGTGCCGCTGCACCATTTGTTTCTGCGATATTAAGATTTATCGGCATGGCGATGGGGCTTTCATACGAAGCCCTGTCCAGGGATCTCAGCCAGGTAAATTATTCATCCTCCCGCGAAGGGAGGCTGCAGGATATCAAGACTTATGAAATGCTGCAGCAGGATTTGATAAATAACTTCTGCCAGCCAATTTACAGGCAATGGCTGGACTCAATGGTGCTGAACGGCAAGATCAATATCCCAGGATACTGGACCAATAAAAAGAAGTATCAAAAATGCAAATGGATTAAACCTGGCTGGAAGTGGGTAGACCCTCTTAAAGAAGCCAAGGGTATTGAAACTCAGCTGGCATTGAACATGGTTACGCTGCAGGATGCCTGCGGCCAAATGGGATATGACTGGCAGGAAGTTGTTGAACAAAGAGCCAGGGAAGAGGCTTATATACAGGAAGTCAGAGCGCTTAACAAAATCCAGACAGATGGAGGTGAGAACAATTCCGCACAACAGAGCTGAACGAGAACGACTAAGGGCTGAACAGGATCAGCGTTACGGCCCAGGTTACATTCACACTAGGGAAGCAAGAGTAGCAATGGCTCCGCGGGACAACAGGTCCGTGGAGCTTTCGTTTTCATCGGAGGAACCTGTACGCCGTTACGACTGGTGGGAGGGCCAGTACTACAACGAAATTCTTTCGCATACAGACTCCGTGGATCTGACAAGGATCCTTGAGATAGGAGTTTTGCTTTGGAACCACGATTCGGATCATCCGATAGGCAGAATTGAGAATGCCTGGATAGATGAAGCCGACAAGAAGGGTAAGGCAATAGCAGTATTCGACTCGGATGAGGAAGCAGAGAAGCTGTATCAGAAAGTCTTATCCGGGACGCTTAAGGGGATATCTGTAGGCTACATGGTGTCCAAATGGGAAAAAATCCAAGAAGGAGTGACGGTTGGTGGCGTAGACGGGCCTGCGATGGTGGCACGGGAATGGATGCCATATGAAATTTCATTAGTCAGCGTTCCGGCCGACATGACCGTCGGGATCGGACGAAACATAAATATTTACAAGAGGAGTGATGAAGGCATGAGTTTGCTTGAAAGAATGCAGGAACTTACGGGCCGGATCCGCAGGGAAAAAGGGACCTTGGCACAGTATATGAAAGAAGCGAAGGAGATTATTCGTGAAGCGGTTGGCGCTGACGACTATGATCAGGTCGTAGATGCAATGGAAAGGGGCCTTGTGGAATTCGCGGCTCAGCAGGCTCCCGCAGTTCCAGCTACGCCCCCCGCGACTGAGCCGTCAGGCAATACCGCAAGAGCGGCGGCAGATGCGGAACGCAGAAGGATCAGCGAAATCACATCCCTATGCAGAGACTTTAACGTTGATCCCCAGGCATATATAGATAACGGAGCGGAGCTTGACTCCGTAAGAGCCCAGATCCTCGAAAGAGTGCGCACTGCAAATGCTCCGGCCAACACAAGCCGGGCACAGGTGACAGCTGATGAGAAAGATAAGTTCCGTAGTGCGGTAATTGATGGACTAAGAATGAGATCCGGGATCCGCATGGAAACATCTGCTCCGGGTGCGGAGAGCTTCCGGGGGATCTCCCTTATGGATCTTGCAAGGGAATCTCTTACAAGAAGCGGAGAACGAGTGGGATATGCTGAATCCAGAATGGATGTAGCTCGCAGAGCTTTTGGCACAGACGACTTCCCCTATATCCTCGGCGGACTTGCGAGGGCAACTCTGGCGGATTCCTACAGGACTGCTCCCTCAACATGGGAAGCGTGGTGCGGCGTTGGCAGCCTGAGTGATTTCAAGGAGCAGACGATCGTAAGGCTCAGCGAGACTGCAGATCTTGAGCTGGTTCCAGAAGGCGGAGAGTATAGGTTTGGGCATTTTGCCGAGAGCAAGGATTCGATCCGTCTCTATACCTACGGCAAAAAGTTTGCACTGACACGCCAGGCGATCATTAACGACGACCTTAGGGCGTTTACCAGGCTGCCGCAGAAGTTCGGCTCGGCTGCAAAGAGGACCATCAATAAGGCCGTCTATGCGATCCTGGTTAATAACACAGTGACAATGGCCGAGGATAACAAGGTGCTCTTCCATACCGACCACGGCAATATCGGGACCGCCGGAGCAATAAGCACAACCACGCTTTCAGAGGCAAGGAAGCTGATGCGGAAACAGCAGGATCCGCAGAAGCTGGATACGCTGAACATATATCCAAGCTTCATTCTGGTCCCGCCTGAACTTGAAACCCTGGCGGAGCAGGTGCTTCTGAGCTCTGCGGATATCGCCGGTGCCAATGCGGGAGTCATCAACCCGTTCCGCGAGAAGTTCAGCATCATATGCGATGCGCAGCTGACGAACGCAAACGACTGGTTCCTCGCCGCAAGTCCAAGTCTGGTAGACACAATAGAGGTAGCCTTCCTGGACGGTGCGAATGCTCCAGTTATAGAACAGCAGCCGGGCTGGGACGTTGACGGAATGGAATGGAAGGTTCGCCTGGATTTCGGCGTCAAAGCATGGGATTACCGCGGACTCTTCAAAAACGCCGGTTAATAGGGAGGGATATTTATTATGAGCAGACAGGCAATGCCGGTACAGGCCGGAAGAATTATCAATTATACAAACCCGTCAGACGCAGCTGCTGATATCACAGTCGGAGATGTTGTAGGACTGGTAAGCATGTGCGGGATCGCGGAAGCCAACATTCCTAAGGGCGCAACGGGAGCCGTTGTCCTTGAAGGAGTGTGGGAAGTTAAAGCGGTGACCAACGCCGCATTTGCCGTAGGTGATGTGGTCTACTGGAATGCTGAGAACGGTTATGTTACAAAAACGGCAACGAACAATGTATTCTTCGGGATCGTTGCTGAGGCAAAAGGCACAACCGTAGCCAAGGCTAAGGTGCTGCTGGGCAGAAGCGCCATTATTACGGTCAATGTTACCGAAGTGACGCAGGAAGTCGTTGATGCGACGCAGATCCTGGAACACACCCACGATGAGTCTACCGGCGCAGTAACACTTGATGTCGCTGCTACGGAGTGGGAAGTTGTCCCGGTGCCGACTGCCGGATAATAATTAAAGGAGGACAGTGTTATGACTCTTAAAGACCTTATCAATAATGACATTAATACTGTCTTCCTCAATCAGTCCGAGACTGCAGAGGAGATATCCTACGAAGGAGAGACTATCTTAGCTACTGTCGAAGAAGTAATAGGCCAGCCAATTGTAGGCAGAATGAACAGATCAGAGCGCCCTGAAGGAGTATACGGGCGCTCTGTTTATGTTTACATGTCAACTCCGGCTGTCAAGCCGGTACAGGGCAAGCGTGTCACGATGGGGCGTGAGGGGCATGATCCGGAACGTTGGACCGTAAGAGAGGTCAACGATGATTCAGGCATGATTATGATCCTTCTTGAGGCGGTGAATTCCTGATGATTGTTGAAATTAAAAATCTAGATCGTATTGAGCAGCTGATCGGGGCTATGCCGAAGGAGGCCGAAAAGGAATTAAAAAAAGCCGTCAACAAGGCGGAAGATGCGGCGCACCGAGAAGCCCTGATACAGATCACCAAGGTCTATACGGTCAAAATGGAAGCTATTGCCAAAGAGCTTATTGGAATTAAGGCTTCGGGATCCAGCCTGCAGGCAATACTGAAGGCAAGGGGGCGTCCGCGCGGGGCGGGCAATTTTAATGTCTATCCTAAAAACGTGAATCCGGATCCCGGCTGGACATCGCGGTCCGGGTATTCTGCGGAAATAATTACAGGGAAGACCTCTCAATTGTCCAGGGATTATTTCTGGATGTCCGGCAAGAACAACAATGTCCATTTATTCAAACGCAAAGACTCCAGCAAGCGCGGGAAAGATTTTAAAATATTCGCAACGGTATCAACGCCGCAGATGCTCGAAAACGAAAATGTTATCGACAGGGTGGCAGAAGTTACTCTGGCTCAGCTTGAGGCCGTCTTCATGAAAGGCATGGAGCGCCGGCTGTCGATGGGGGGATAGAGGCATGCTGGAATTATTAACCGAGCTCTCAAAATATTGTCAGGATGCTCTGTCTGAACTTTCCCTTCAATCAAAAGACAGAGGAGAGCTACCGTCGTTTAAATCATTCATCGGCGAGATCCCAGGCGAAAACGAAAAGCCTAGGGCGAGCGATTTCCCGTTGCTGCTTTTCCGGTTGATGTCATTCGAGGATCCTCTGAATGAATCTCATTCAACGCTGTATATCCGTATTTTTGTAGGAGTGTACTGTATTGAGGAGAGTAATAATGACACGATAAGTCCCGGATATCACGATCTGTTAAATGTTTTAAAACGGCTGAGAAGTGCGCTGTTACGAGTCAGATCGATCGGTGGCATGCGCCTCACAGGAAAGATCAGCGGCGGCCCATTCGAGATCCAGGCGTATCCATATTACTTCGGCGATATCTTGGTCCAGTATGAGGAGCGCCAGAACACGGAAGAATTCACGGAAGAGGAGGAAATAGACAACTATGGCTCAGCCTATGGGAACAGTGAAACAAAAGACTGGAGGTACCCGGCCGACAGCCCAGACGGAACCGACACAGAGCGAACGCAGCTTTAATTTTATGGGCACCAGGATATACATTGGCCCCGATATGTTAAAAAAAGGACTCAGGCATAACATGGGCTTCCGCGGGGGATTGCCGCCGGAAATTCAGGCGATCTGCAGGAACTGTCCGTCTGTATTTACGCTTATGGTATCCCCTGCAGCTTTGGCAGAGGCAAAGAAGTCTGCGGTAATTATGGGGGCTCCGATGGAGCAGGCGTATCAGGCAGCACTTAAATATTACAGGGGAGGTGAGTAAGGATGTTTTTCCACGGAGTTAGAAACAGCGAGTCTCCTACCAGCATAATCCCGCCTGCGCCGTGTGAAGCGGCAATGCCGGTTTATTTTGGGATTGCTCCCGTGCATAGAACAGGAACTTTAGTCAAAAAAATCAATTATCCTATTCTGTCTAACGGATACGATGACGCGGTGCTTGCTCTGGGATATGATCAGGACTGGTCCAAATGGACTCTTTGCGAAAATATATATGCGCAGTTCGCTCTTTTCGCAATGGCGCCATGCGTCTTCGTCAATGTATTCGATCCCTCGGTGCACAAAACAGCAGCGGCAGAACCGGAAGCACTCACTCTGGCAGCCGGATCCGGAAAATTATCTGTCCCGGATGTCCTTTTGAGCAGCATCGTTGTAAAAGATTCCACTGCCGCAACAACATATGAACTGGGAAAGGATTACACGGTTGCATATGACAGCGAATATAAGGCAGTGATCACACGAGTGAGCACGGGGACAATCGCCACAGAGACAGATGTGCTCTCTGTAACGTATGATTACGCGGATCCGTCCAAGGTGGATAAGGATGACGTGATCGGAGGCATTAACGTTACAACCGGCAACGAAGAAGGACTTGAAGTAATTGAAAAGGTCTTTCCGCTTACTCGTAAGGTACCGGGGCTGATCGTGGCCACAGGATGGAGCGAGGATTCAGAGGTTGCAGCGGTTATGGCTTCAAAAGCATGGAGCATCAACGGACTGTTTAAGGCGCTTGCAATAGTGGATATTCCAGTAACCGGAGAAGGCGCTCCCGATCTGTACAGCGAAGTTCCGGCGTACAAAGAAACCAAAAATCTCACCGATGATCTGCAGCATGTCGTGTGGCCTATGCTGAAACTTGGTGATACGGAATTCCGCTATTCATCGCAGTTTGCCGCCCTGATCCAATGGACGACACACCACAAGGGGAAAGATATCCCTTATATCTCGCCGTCCAACCAAAACATCAAATGCGATGCTCTGATCTCCGGCGCTAAAGGGAGCAGGGAAGAAGTAATGCTCTCCCTGATGAAAGCCAATTATCTGAACGAGAACGGCATAACCACTGCCCTTAACTGGATAGGCGGCTGGCGCGCATGGGGCAACAGGAACGCATGTTACCCGGCATCCACCGACACTAAGGATGTCTTTCTTCCGATCCGCATGATGTTTAACTGGGTAGAGGCTCAGTTTATCCTCAGTTTCTGGCAGAAGGTCGATGGGCCTATCACACGGCGCCTGGTAGAGAGCATTGTGGATTCCTTCAATGACAGACTTAATGGTCTGGCGGCGCAGGAGGCTATCCTTGGCGGCCGCATCGAATTCAGAAAGGCGGACAACCCGGTAACTGATCTGCTGGACGGCAAGATCAAGTTCAAGACATACCTGACTCCGCCTCCGCCGGCAGAAGAGATATCCAACGATTTTGAGCTTGATCCGGACTATTTCAATTCACTGTTCGGATCCGCGGAATGAGGTGATGTAGATGGTTATGCAAATACCTGAAAAGCTGATCAACTTCCGTGCGTATAAAAACGGGACCCAGTACATGGGGATTGCCAACGTAGATCTTCCATCGATGCAGTCGATGACGACCAGTATTAAGGGATCCGGGATCTCCGGCGAAATTGATTCAGTAGTACCGGGGCACTTCCAGTCTATGCAGGCGAAGATACAGTTCCGCACTGTAACGACTGAAGGGATTGCGCTTCTTGCGCCTATCGCCCATGAGATCGACTTCAGAGGATCCCTGGACACATACGATTCTGCCGCCGGAAAGCACGTTGTGACGCCCCTGAAGGTTTGGATTAAAGGGAAGCCCAAGACTGTCCCGCTTGGCAAGCTGGAGCCAGGATCAACGATGGACAACGATATAGAGCTGGAGGTCCTAGCACTGGGCGTTTGGATCAATGGCAACGAGGTCATATACATCGATAAACTCAACTATATCTGTCGCGTAGAAGGGACGGACTATCTGGCTGACGCCAGGGCCGCGGAAGGGATGAGCTCATGATAACAATTAAGCTCTCTAAAGAGGTAGAGTTCGAGGGCAAAAAATACACAGAGCTGTCAATGGATTACGACAGCCTTACCGGACGCGACATAATGAGCGCTGAGAAGGAAGCGTCTGTTCTTGCCGGTCGGCCGATAATTGATGTAGATAAGACATATCAGGCAGTCCTTGCCGCCAAGGCCGCCGGAGTTGTCAGCGATATGATCTTTAACCTTCCGGCGAAAGATTTTGTCAGCGTAGTGGGGACAGCTCAGGATTTTTTGTTAGGAATATAGGTGACAGCGGCAATCCGGCAGAGGTCGTCAGGGGAATAATATTGGCTCTTGACAGTAAAACACATACGCCAATTCCTTTCTGGCTGGATCTGCCGCTGTATGACCTGGGAATATGGACCGAAAGCGTAAGCACAAAAATCAAAAAAGAGACACCTAAACAGTAAGTTGCCGCCCATTTGGGCGGCGCGGCTTTATTTGAATTATTGAAGGGGGCGTCATTGTGGCTAATAAATTAGAAGCGCAGCTGATAATTGCCGGTGCCGTATCAAACTCGATGCTGCAGAGCATCGGTAAATCCAACAAGGCGCTCGCTTTATTCGGCAAGGCTGCCAACGACGCGCAGAAAAAACTTGATGCGCTGGCTCGGGCAGATAAAAATCAGGCTGCGTTAAGAGTACAGATTGATAAGCTGGCCGACGCCAAAAGCAAACTGAAGGCAGCCGAAGAGGCGCTGCAGAACGCATCCGGGAAAAGCGCAGCCCAGCAGGAAAAATTATCTCAAAAGCGTGCTGCTGCTCAGATCAAAGTCAGCGAGCTTGAAAAAAAGGTCAAGACTTTAACGGAGAGCAATAAGCGTTATGTTGACGATGTCCGCGCTTCGTACGGTCCTCTTGAGCGGATGAGGGCAGAACAGGATAAATTAAGGATCAGCGCCGAGAAGCTTAATAAGGTACAGGAACGCGGCGCCGCACTTGAGAGAAGACAACAGCAGCAACGCAGTTCAATGGCGAATGCACGTGCCGGGATGGTGGACGCCATGGCTCTGGCATACGCGGCCAGAGGTCCGATCAATGCAATGCTGGAAGGCGAGATGTCCGGCTTCTATCTGTCGACGGTTTTAAACGCTAAAGACCAAAAGGCGGCAATGCAAAAAGCATATGCAGTAGCTCAGAGCGTAGCAAAGTCCGGTATCGCTGGATATAACGAAGCAATGGATATTCAATACGCACTGAATTCCGCCGGTTTTACTGCGGCTCTTGCAAGTGCTGCCACCCCAGTCATAGCATCTGTGGCAAAAATTACAAAAGGATCCAGCTCCGAAGTAGGAGAGATTATTGCGACTACCTATAATAATTTGGGAAAACAAATTCATGGCAATATGGAGCAGAAATTGACCCGGATTGGAGAGCTCTTCACCAAAACCCAATTCAAATTTCAGATTCGGGATTTTAGCCAAATCGGGGAATCCTTCAGATATGCAGCCGCGCCCATCATGAATGCAAATGCAAATTTGGAACAGTCATTTACGATATTAGGCAAACTTAATGATGCAGGCCTAAGAGGTGGTCAGGCTGGTACAGCTTTTGCAGCGATGATGCGTCAGGTCATTAAGGGAACCAAGGACTATGCTCCGCAACTTGCTTATATGTCAGATGGAACCATGGATGTAATTGGAACATTAAAAAATATAAAAAAGGATATGCGTGGCATGGATGACGCGACCGCTTTCAGGTTTCTCAGCTCTCTTGGCGGCGACGAAGGAGTTCGCGCCCTTGCTCCACTGCTAAAGGACCTTGATGGGCTAACTGCTGCAAATGAAGATGTGAAAAACAGTTCCAAAGGAATCATAGATAAAAATATAGAGAAATACCTCAAGACCAACACGGCTCGGATCGAAGCAATGAAGGGATCTTTGACCCTGGCTGCGCAGGCTATGGGCGGGGCATTTGGCCCGGCAATACAGCGTATAGGGAGCTTGGTGTCATCGTCTGCTGTTAAGTTCGGCATGTTCGCGGAAAAGCACCCAGCGCTCATGAAGTTCTTCGGCACGATCCTCGCCGGAGCTATAGCAACAAAACTTATGTATTCCGGACTCGCTTATTTCTTCGGGATGTTCGGCGGCGGAATAACCAAACTGATGATATTCTGGAACTGGTTGCAGAAAATTAATCTTGCCGTCCGTGGAATCGGCGTTGTTACCGGTCCAGGAATAAAAGCCATTGCATTTCTGAGCAAGGGATTTATGTTGGCGACTAAGGCCGTCTGGGCCATGGCGGCTGGTCTAGGGTGGTGGCTTGTGCCAATTGCCGCAGTGGCAGCCGCAGGATATTTGATCTATAAAAACTGGGATAAAATCAAGAACCTATGGAAAACCTTTGAAAAACAGTGCCCGACACTGGCAGCTATATTAAAAGGATCGGTAGACATAATAATCAAGGCTGTTACAGGTCTTTATGAAATGTTCCGAAAGGCGTTTGAATGGGGAAGAAAGCTTCTCGGGCTAGATGCCGGCGGAACGACTCCGACTGCCGCGGCAATTGCAGGCAAAGGGCGTATCGTTGAAAAAAGTAGAGGAAAACTCCCTAAACACGGCAACGGCGGGATTTTCAGGAGCCCAGAGGTGGCGATCATAGGAGATAAACCTGAAGCGCTTGTCCCTCTGCAGGACAGAATAAGAGCCGGTTCAATACTATCAAGCGCCGGCCTGACTGCTCAGGGGGCCGGAATAACAGCCACCTTCTCCCCGACATACGTGATCAACGGGAATGCTGATGAAAGCGTAATGCGGAAAACAGCAAAGCTCAGTTTTTCTGAGTTCAAGGAATATTTAAAAAAGTACCAAAATGAAAATCAAAGGGTGAGCCTGGCATGAAGATCATGACCCGCAGCGGCGACACTTGGGATTCAGTTGCTTATCGGATATGGGGGAAGGGTGCTGATCAGGCGTTCATGTCAGATCTGATTGACGCAAATCCACAGCATGTGGAGGTTGCAGTTTTCCCGGCCAACATTGAAATCACTGTCCCTGACGTTGAGGACAAGGCTGCGGTAACTCTCCCTCCGTGGAGGCGATAAAATGCTGGCCAGACGGGTTGAACTGAATCTATCAATTGGAGGGGTTGATATCACTGATGATATCGCCCCTTATGTTTTATCGTTTACCTATAATGATAATCGCAGCGGAGAAGCCGACTCTATAACGGTGGAGCTGGAGGATAGGCAGGGAAAGTTTATCGGAGACTGGCTTCCAAAGCGTAATTCTGTTATGACCGCATCTGTTCGAATAAAAGACTGGAAGGGCACCGGAGACACACAAGTTCTTAAATGCGGGATATTTGAGATCGATGAGATAGAAGCTTCCCAGGGAACAGTCAGTATTAAAGGTGTGTCATCACCGGTTACTTATGCCGGCCGGAGGGAAAGCGTTACAAAAACATGGGAAAAGATGCAGCTTAAAAGCATTGCCCAGGACATTGCCGGCAAGGCTGGCCTGACGCTTAACTATACCGCTGCTGAAAACCCTGAATTCGGACGCATCGATCAGACTCAGGAATCTAATCTGCAATTCCTTACTCGATTAACACACAGGTCGGGGCTGGCTATAAAAATCGTTGACGGTAAGATTTCAATTTATAACGAGATCGATTCCGAAAAAGAATCAGCCTCCCTCACTATTTCCCGCACAGGGGGATCAGTAAGGGGCTGGAGCTTTAAAACTCAGTCAGTCAATACATATAAGTCCTGCGAGGTCAGTTATTTCGATCCCAATAGCAAATCTCTGATTGAAGCCGACGCCGCAGAGCCTGATGATATGCCAAGCGGGCAGGTTCTTAAGATCAACACAAGAGTAGAAAGTCAAGCCGAGGCGGAAGCGTTGGCAAAAAGTAAATTACGTGATGTGAATAAACGGGAAGTTACCGGAAGTCTGGATCTCATCGGAGACGTCCGCCTGCTGGACGGGATAGTTATACAGGTTGAAGGATTTGGTACATTTGACGGCAAATATCGCGTTGCAACCTCAGCGCACTCTGTAACATCCGGCGGATATACGACACACGTTGAACTTGAATCAGGTCCGCCATCGGTACGAAAGGGTGGCAAGGGTGAAAGGAAGGCCAGCAAGAAAGGTAAAAGCGTTCCGGAATGGAAGGCTATTGTAGAAAGGAACAGGGCTAATGGCTGAATATGACGACATAATACGGATCGGAATAGTATCCTCCGTTCACCCGGAAAAACATCGGGTCAGAGTCAGGTTCGCTGATAAGGACGATCTGACATCGTATGAATTGCCGATGATTGTCCGTGGCTCTCTGAAAAACAAAATGCAGCATCTTCCGGATCCCGGAGAAGCTGTTTTATGTGTATTCCTTCCGAACGGGGAAGAGCAGGGCTTTTGTCTTGGATCCTTTTATTCTGAGGTGGATCCTCCGGAGACGGCCGACAAAGAAGAATATTTTTTGAAGATCCCCGGTGGCGTCTGCATTTCGATACACAGAATCAACAGGACCATTCAAATGATAGACAGTTACGGATCTAAAATGATATGGGCAGACGGCGATATCACATTCAAAAGTGCCAGGAACATCAACCTTAATCCTGACAACGATATCACGCTGCCTGATCACATCAATGCACTTTTTGATTAGGAGGAATGACAATGCCTGCACAAACCAGACTCGGTGACTGCTGTACAGGGCACGATGCCTGCCCTCCGCGTCCGCTTGCCACCGGCAGTCCGAATGTTATAGTCAACGGCCAGCCGGCCGGTCGCGTTTCGATCGATACATTCGCGGATCACGGATGCCCCGACCATGCACCGCACAGCGGAGTGATATCAGCTGGCAGCAGCAATACATTTATTAACGGCTGGCCGGCCGGACGGATCGGCGATCCTGTCAGCTGCGGCGGGAGCGTCCGGGACGGCAGCCCGAATGTCTTTGTAGGGGGGTAATCATATGTCGATCGGCAGTTTTGGTAAAGTTATATTTGTTGCTTCGGCTAATGAAATCCGCACATTCGATGACCTGCAGCAGTCTGGAACTGCTCGTTATGCAGAACACCCCGTTCTTGGTTCAAAGCCCCTGCTGGAATTTATCGGCCCTGGGCTTGAAGAGATCTCATTTAAAATCAAACTTGATTTTTCGTGCGGCGTGGATCCTGATTCAGAATTTAAAACGCTGCAGGAGATCCGGGATTCCGGCGAGGTATGTGTCCTAGTATTCGGCGACACGAAGATCGGCAAATTTATCCTGGAAGGCATTTCCGCAACAGAAGGCCCGCGCGGAAAAGACGGACGGGCAACGTGGATAGAAGCGGGACTGACTATTAAGGAGTATATTGACAATGGATCTTGAGATGATACTGGACGGTACGTCTAATGTATTCACTGCGATCGGCGCAGCCAACATTAAAAATTGCCTGTGTACGATCGCAGCCACCAGGGTAGGTACGGTTCCAATGCTGAGGCATTTCGGGACAGACTGGCAGTGGCTCGACCTGCCTGAGCCCGCGGCAATGGCCAAATACAGAGCGGACCTGATCGACGCCATCGAACAATGGGAACCCAGGGTGAAGGTTATTTCGATCTCATTTAAAAATGATAAGAGTGCGGCACAAAACGGAAAAATTATCCCGGTAGTCAGGATTAAATTAAGGGAGGGGGTCACATTGTGAGTCTGGATATTACACCTGTGCTTTTCGCGGACAAAGACTCTGAGGCTATAGTGGAAGGGCTTATATCCCGCTACGAGGCGGCGGCTGGCGTAACTTTATATCCCGGAGATCCGGTAAGACTCTTCCTTGAGACGATCGCCTACATCATATCGTATCAGCGAAGCCTTATTGACTTCACCGGGAAGATGAATCTATTGGCGTATTCATCAGGCAATTACCTGGATCATCTAGGCGCCTTTGTAGGTGTGACAAGGCTTACCGCGGCGCCTGCGGTATGCACAGTCCGGTTTACACTGTCAGCCCCCCAGATCGGCAGTGTCATTATCCCGTCCGGAACAAGGGTATCAGCAGGAGGAAATATCTATTTCGCCACGGATGCGGTTACTGAGATCCCTGAAGGGGACACTTACGTGGACATATCTGTGACTGCCGTACAGTCAGGATCTTCGGGCAATGGATTATTGTCCGGACAGATTAATGTTCTCGTGGATCCGCTGCCGTTTATTCAATCGGTCGCCAATACATCCGCGACAACAGGAGGAACTGACACTGAGACTGATGATAATTTCAGGGAGAGAATTCAACTTGCTCCGGAATCATTTTCGGTTGCAGGCCCTGCCGGTGCTTATGAATTCTGGGCCCGGTCCGCGCATCCCGGCATTAGCTCGGTCGCGGTAAATTCTCCGACTCCGGGCGTTGTAGATATCTATCCTCTTTTGACCGGAGGAGAAATTCCACCTGATGAAATTGTTCAGGTTGTTGAGAACATGCTTACCGATGAACAGGTCCGGCCTCTTACCGACGATGTGCATGTATATGCTCCAACGGCATCGGAATATACACTGAGTGTCACATATTATATTGACCGTACAAAAACCACTACAGCTGCATCTATACAGGCTGCTGTTGAAGCGGCAGTTGATGCCTGGATATTATGGCAGCGTGAGCGTCTGGGGCGAGATATCAATCCCAGCGAACTTATACATCGGATGATTTTAGCAGGAGCCAAACGAGTTGTGATCAGTTCTCCGGCGTACACAGCGATGGCCTTTAATCAGCTGGCCGTGTGCGAATCCCGCACGGTTACATTCGGAGGGCTGGAAGATGGCTAAACAGTATGATGATATCCTGCTGAACGACATCCTCCCGGATTCTATCTCTGACATTACCGAAATCAAAAACGCGGCAAATATAATAGATCCGGAATTATTAAGCGTCTCTCTTTGCATCAGGGAGGCGCTTTTACTGTCCCGGATAGATGAGCTGCCGGAATGTGTGATTGACCTTATGGCTTGGCAATATCACGTAGACATGTACGAACCGCTGAATCTGCCGATCGATACCAAGCGCAGCCTGGTACGCAATGCCATCCTGCTGCACCGTCACAAGGGCACCCCATGGGCGATAACCCAGTCGCTGGCCAATATGGGTTTCGACTACACAAAAATAAACGAATGGTGGAACCTCGGCACAGATCCCCATACGTTCTCGGTTGAGCTCGAAATGAGAGAGGGCATGATTCGGCAGGCCGAGCGATACATCAAAGAATATAAGCCAGTCCGGAGCCATCTGATCGAACTGTCATGCAGGCTGGGGATCCCTGAAGAGGTGGACCCCGAAGAGCTGCTTAACGCGCGGAGCCTTACGCTGATCAGTGAGCAGTTCCCATGGTTGAGGGCTTATTACAATGGTGTGCATCGATACGCAGCTCTGGAGGACCCTTTGGCTCTCCTTTACGGCGACGTCTCTGAATGCGAGGACTTTTATCAAACTCTTCAACATGATTTCTGCGAGACACCTTGGGCGCAGTACAAATACAACGGGGAACTGACTTACGACGGCAGTGTCCAATACGGAACTGCAGAAGTGGAGCTCGAAGTCTTGTGTCTGGGTCATCAGGTCGCTATGTACGACACGGCAGTAGAAGCAGAGGGCTTTAATCATACCCTCTTAATTTTTATATAGAAAGGGGAATCGTAATGCTTTTAACAGAGAAAGTTAAGGATATGAAGGGGCATTTAAGCATCAAGGTGTACCGGGAAGGGGAGCTTTATCGGGAAGAAGAAACAGACAATCTAATCGTGACGCAGGGGCGCCTGAACCTGGCCAAACTTTTATCTGGCGATACAGGCGTGCATGTATCGCATATAGGAATCGGTACCGGCACGGATACAGCCGTCAGCACAGACACTAATTTGTCTGAGATAATTAAAATCGATGTCAGCGATGTCAAGGTCGCGACCGGGCTCACAGCTCCAGACGGTACTACATTCGACGATCCAAGGGTCGTGCAGTTCCACTTTCGCTTTGGCCTGGGCACAGCAGTAGGCATGGCTATCAGCGAGTATGGTCTATTCTGTGCCGACGGCACTCTATTTTCGCGTGTGGTTCGCGATGCTCCTTTTACCAAAACAGCCATAGACCAGATCATCGGTTTTTGGCAGATACAGTTCTAGGAGGTGGCTAAATGGGCAACATCGACGAAATGAGCACATGGGAGGAATACGTCCGGAGGATTGAGACAGGGGACCCTGTCGCAGGTGGAGCGAATGCTCCGGTAAACTTGGCGCTACAGGACCTCGCCAACAGGACCTTATACCTAAAGGCGCTCGCGGAAGAGACTCTTTCCGATTTGGCCGCCATAGCCGCACTCGTGGGGGACACGAGCATGGGGGATGTCCTCTTAAAGGCGAACAATCTATCGGACCTCCCCAACAAAGCCACCGCCCGTGAGAATCTCGGGGTGTCTGCGGCCAACCATACACACGGAGTTTATCTATCCAAGGCGTCCAACCTCTCCGACCTGGAGAATCCTTTGACCGGGAGGCTAAACCTAGGGGTCTCAGATATTCTGTTCGGTTCCGGAGTCCCTAGTGTCAGCGAGGGGAAAAACGGGGACCTATATATACGGACAGATATTTATTACATATCCATTTACAAGAAGTCCGCCGGGGCGTGGGCGTTAATTATGTCTAATACAGACATACCTGGTAACGCAGCAACGGCCACACTAGCCGCTCTCGCGACCACTGCGCAGTCATGCTCAGGCAACTCGGCGACGGCCGACAAGCTAAAAACCGCAAGGAGGCTCAACGGTATTAACTTTAACGGAGACAGCGACGTCGTAGTCCCTCCGCACAGCGCGATAAGCCTTAACACCAACGGCTATATCCGCATGCAGGGAAGCGGGCTAATGGTTCAATGGGGACGCACGTCGGCCTCAGTAGGGGGAGATTCAACTCTTCAGGTGTCATTCCCCATCGCTTTCCCTAACGCGTGCTTTGCTATCTCCGCGCTGATCCTGACTAGTTACATGCACACGACGAGCGAGGGTGCTGTGACGGCAGCTGCGATCACTACCACGGGGTTCGTAATGGTAAACGGCGCTGATAGCGGCGGCCCCGTTTCGTTCATCGCTATTGGATATTAGGAGGGAGCAACCATGAGATATTTTGTACATTATGACGCAGAGACAGGGCACATATTAGAGCGCCGGCCGCAAGACATCGAATACCCGACGCCACTGCCGGAGCCGAATATACTTGTCAGCGAATCTCAATATCTTTCGACACTCTGTGACAACAAAAGAGTCAATATAGAGACGCTCGCACTCGAGGACGCGCCGCCTATCGCCGTAAGCCTCCCGGAGGCAAAAAAGCAGAAAAAGGCAGAGCTGGCAGCTGCCCGCTACGAGACAGAGACAGCGGGCATTACTGTATCCGGTTTGTCGGTCGCGACCGACGATCGCTCAAAGGCGCTCATTTCCGCCGCGGCAGGGAGAGCCCGCGCCGACGCCACCTACATCGTTGGCTGGAGAAAATCCAATGGGGACTGGGTAGACCTTACTGCCCCGGAAATACTCGCCATGGAAGCTGCAGTAGCCCAGTGGGTCGAAAAGTGTTTCGCCCGGGAAAGGTATTACTGCGACCTTGTCGACAGCAAAGAGACTGTCGAACAGGTGCAGGACATCAAATGGAGCATGGAGTAGGAGGAGGAGCGTAAATGCCCGAAATAGTCGAAGCGTTTGAGGGGATCAGTACTTACCAAATCACTAATATCACGCTGGCACATCCAAGCTGGGCGGCCGCAGAGGCCACAGCAGAAACAGGCATCAAGCTGGCCATTATGCACAGCAGGCTCCGCGATTCAACCCGCGCGATAAAGGAGGCGATAAGATATGCTGCCATATAAGACAGGCGCTGTAGATATTACAACCGGGCTGCCCAATGTAGTTGGGACCGGTACCGCATTTCTGGCAAACGTTCGGCCGGGCGACCTCCTGACGATAGACTACCAGCACTGGTACCCAATTGCCCAGGTAATCGACAATGCCAACCTCATCCTGGACATTAACTACCCGGACGAAACGACAGCAGGACAGAGCTATTCCATCAGCCGCATCAGCTCGAATTGGGGGATGAACAGCAATATTGAGGCTGAGCTCGTGGTCCTCATAGATGATTTTCAGACCCGACTCGACGAAGACTGGAAGGGAATTAAAGGCGACAAGGGCGATGTTGCGTTCAGGATATGCGGGTATTACTCCGCGACGCGCACGTATGTTCCCGGAGATATCGTCTTTAAGAATAGCAAAGCGTGGATATGCATCCTGCTCAGCACAGCCCACGATCCGGAGGCGCCCGCCTCGGCGCATTGGACTGAACTGCGTATAGTACAGACGACAACGACGGAAGGGGATCCGACATAATGGCATACTTAAGCGCGATAAAGACAGCAACAAACACAGCTACATCAGCATACGCCGGAACATCTGAGATGCCTGGGCGCAGGTTTGTCCGCATCCGGAACCTGGATGACTCCGTTGCCATGACGGCCAACGGGCGACAGCTTGAACCCGGCGAAGAGACAAAATTTTCTCTGACCGGGGTCGGGACTGAAACGATTATAGTCCAGTCCAAAGGCAGGGCATTATTATACGAGATCCAGGAGGTGGCCTAAATGGCAGAGCGCACCATTACTGAAAACGGAAACGGAACTTGTACCCTGTATATAACATTCGAAGATGAAGGCGTAAAAAACGAGCTGGGACAGTTCCTCGCAGGCACGATCCTAGTGGAGGGCACCACGGCACAGGCCAGCGATTACGCCAACATATTTGAAGCCGACCTTAGGCGCTGCAACGCCAAACTGTTCCCGGTGCCTGAACCGATAGAAGCACCCGAAATGCCTGGAGGTGAAGAGTAATGAGAGTAATCGAACAGGATCGCGCGATGCGCGGGTTGGAGTTGGAGATAACACGCCGGTTTCACAGTTACAGCGATACTGGGTTTGCGGATGCCAATGAACGAATTGATCTCAAGAATGCAATAGCCGAGAGATCGGGCGGGCTGAATGTGCTGGAATGGATCTCGGACGGCGCTGATACCGCTAAATATTACCCTTCTATCTACCGCCGCTTCGGCCCCGAACGATCCCCGATCGCAGCAGCTGAACGCGGAACAGGCAGACCGCATTCGGCATTTCTCGTGGGTGGCAGCGTAGTCAAAGATTTGTACATCGGCAAGCATCAAGGGGTTATCAAAAATTCCAACTCAAAAAATCTTTTTCTGTCTCTCAGGGGTGTTGATCCGACAACCAGTCAGCAAATAAGCGTGTTTGCGACTGCCGCCCGCAACAACGGGACAGGGCATCATATTATGACCAATGCTGAATGGGCATATCTCGCACTTAAATGTAAGGCACAGGGGTTCCAGCCGAGGGGCAATAATAATTACGGCGCGGACATTTCAGACTCGACAGAACGCGGCGAGATAGCCTTGATGTACGACAGCCCCGCCAATACAATTGGGCGAGTCCTGACGGGCTCCGGGCCGCTTGGATGGAGCCACGACGGGTCGCCTTATGGAGTATGGGACCTAAACGGCAACGTTAGTGAGTTTGTTGAGGGGCTGCAGTTGAGTGACGGTATTATACGCCTGGTTGCGGACAACAATGCCGCTTCTCCCAATGCGGCAATCAACGCGCTGTATAAAAGTGTACTGGGTGACGGGACTCTCGTAGATCCCGGAACCGTCGGAGAGCTGAAGTATGCATATCCAGATCCGATTGATTACGGAATTATTGTGCCGGGAAGCGGTGCGACAAATGGGTTTAAAAGCATTCAGCAGGTATATAAACTAGGAGATGTCTCGAACAATCCCTGCCCTGTGATCCTCAAGGAACTCTGCATCATTCCGCACGATGCCGGAGAGTACGGGAGCGATAGTTTTTATTACTACCTCACGGGGTCGCGTCTCTGTACTCGTGGCGGCCTTTGGCTCAACGGTGTCCGGAACGGTGTTTTCTATTTGGGTCTGGTCTACACTCTGTCGGATTCGAACAACAGCATCGGCGCGCGCCCCGCTTTTTATCGGGTTTGATTCTCCGTGCTTTGATATTTTGAGCCTCTGATGAATCTCGAAATACTGCAGCTGGCAGAAGACGCGTTTAAGTACGGATATGTGGCATGCCGAAGATTTCCAAAGTCTGAACGATTTACACTGGTAGCGGACATAAAGAGGGAAATGATTTTAATCATCTCCCTTATAATCCGAGCCAATAAAAATAAAAATGACAGACTGGGAATTCTGCGGCAGATAGATGTTGAGCTGGATGTATTAAGGTCTCTGATCCGAATATCCAAAGATATGGAATTTCTTACGGTGCATCAATATGAAATATGGAGCCGACATGTCAACGAAGTCGGCAAGCGTTTAGGCGGCTGGATTAAAAAGCCTCAATAGGCAATACGGGGTCAGTCTGTATGGTCGCGTCTCTGTACTCGTGGCGGCAATTGGAACAACGGTGTCCAGAACGGTGTTTTCTATTTGGGTCTGAACTACACTCTGTCGGATTCGAACAACAATATCGGCGCGCGCCCCGCTCTCCCTTATAGCGTGTTATCTAGGGCCTACGGACCTTAGGTCTGTGCAGGAGGAAAAGGAGACTGATTCCGTCCGTTTATCGGTAAAGAAATATATAAAACAGGCAGCGACAAGTCGGCCGACAAGCCTAACGCCGCTGTCATTTTTATTGAAAGGGGCCAATATGCCAACTACTTACGGGAGTTTATACCCCAAGATCTATGATTTTAACAACTTACTTAATGCGTATAAATCGGCTTCAGAGGGTAAGCGATATTGTAACGAGGCCCTGTTTTATAAATATAAACTAGAGGAGAACCTGATAAACCTCCAGAATCATTTGATCTGGCATTCCTGGGAGCCGAAACCCTTCAGATATTTTACTGTGCGCGAGCCTAAAAAACGCGAGATTGCAGCTCCGGCGTTTGCCGACAGAGTTTTACACCATGCAGTAGTAAGCGTGATTGAGCCGTTGTTTGAAAGAAGATTTTTGTCGTGTTCGTTTGCCTGTCGAAAAGGGAAAGGAACTTATGCAGCCGCAAATATGGCCCAAAGGTATATTGAGTCCGTAGCGGCAAGACACGATAGGCCCTACATCTTCAAAGGCGACATTAAAAGTTATTTTGCATCTATCCCACATTGGTTCATTAAAAACCAGTACCGACGTGTTATACGTTGTCCGGAAACCTTATGGTTGTTAGACAGGATAGTCGACACAGGTTCTCCCAATGGCGTTGGATTGCCGATAGGAGCATTAACGAGCCAGCTCCTGGCTAATGTTAACCTGGATGCTTTAGATCATTATGCAAAAGAACATCTAGGTATTAAATATTACGTGAGATACATGGATGATTTTATTTCAATTTGTGCAAATAAAGACGATGCTCAGAATGCTTTCTGGGATCTACGGATGTATGCAGAATGTAATATGGGATTAACTCTTAACCATAAGAGCATAATCTTTCCGTTGAATAAGGGGCTCAATTTCTGCGGGTACAGAATATGGCACGATCACCGGCTCCCCCGAAAACGGAACATGACCCGAATGCGTCGGAGGATGAAAGCCCTGTGCAAAATGTATCGGCGCGGAGCGGTCCAGGCGGCAAACGTGCAGGCGGCTTGGGCGAGTTTTTTGGGGTATATGAAGCACTGTGACGGGTATAAGACGAAGTTTAAGCTATGGCAGGATCTGGGCGAGATCTTAGCCCAAAACAAGGAGGGATAACGTGTTCACGATAATACTGTTTGCTGCCGCCGTTTTGGCGGCTTTTTTAGTGCACGAAGCAGGACACTTTTTAATTGCTTTTTGTTTCGGATTTGTGCTGTCCTTTGAGTTCGCATGGGGAGCGCTATGTAAGGTCAGAATTCCGCGGATGATCTGGAAGATGCCTGTAGGGCTATCAGATCGGCAGAAGGGGGTAGTCGCGCTTGCTGGATTCGGTGCTGAATTTCTGGCCGCGCCTATTTTATATTTTGTATTGCCATACTACCCGCTAATCGCGTTCCTGCATCTGACAATCTATCCCTTTTACGCAGGCAGCGCGAGTGATTTTCAATGGTTAGAGGATGGGTTTCTCGGAATTTCAAAACGTGGCTGGGTGTGGCTCGATGTCCTGGCGCTCTGCGCTGTATGCTGGACGCTGGTCTATTACGCAGGAAGGGCTCTATTACGATGTTTTTAAATATAATAATTCGAATATTTCTAGGCGCTGCGATCTGCGGCGCCTTTCTTTTTGCCCAACCCGCGCACGCCATGGATGCGAAAGAGTTTTATGAGCTGGCCAGAAATTATCCCGGCATCAACGCTTTTGCAGCCACAGTCCAGAGCGCAGTAGAAACCGGGCACTGGAAATCTTATCTCTGGGTCAATGCTTATAACGGCGCAGGAATAAAAGCCCCGGCATCATGGAGATCCTCCGGCCGGCCATACATCAGGGTCAGTTCTCCGGAGAGAGTAGGCGGTAAAGATACAATGCGGGAATCATATTTTAGGTTTTATTCCTCTCCGGAAGAATTCCTTGAGGATTACAGATTAAAGATCGTCCAGGACTACCCCCGCAGCGCAGCCAGCGCCGATAACATGTGGGGATATTTCGCAGGTTTATATCATGGCCGGCTGGGATCCTGGGCGACCGACCATAAATATTTCGAAAAATTAGCAAAAAAAGCAATGCAGCTCGAAGCGGTGTTATTGCCACCGGGGCATCTTAAAAAAGCATTCGAGTACGCAAAAAAATATAAATTGTTAGAACAGTGGCAAGTCAAAATTATTGAGGCGGTGATTAAATGAAAGTGGTGATTGATCCCGGCCATGGCGCACCTGACCCCGGCGCACGCGGGCGAATATCGAACGAGGCAGACATTAATCTTGATGTGGCTCTTGAACTGGCAAAAGTGCTTGGCGGGTTCGGTATTGTCGCACCGCTAACACGAACAGGACAATGGAGGATATACAGAGACAACCGCAATCTTGACCTCTCGGCACGACCTGCGATGGCAAACAGGCTCAACGCTGACGCTTTTATCTCCATTCACTGCAACGGAGCTGCCGCACCTCATGCAAACGGGTTTGAGATTTACACAACGCCTGGGCAAAATAATTCTGATAAATTAGCGACCGCTATCTTTGAGGCATGGGGCAGGGCGTTCCTCACGCAGCGCAAGCGCACCGACTTTCAGGACGGCGATCCCGATAAAGAGGCAAATCTCAAGGTATTGCGGGAAGCGCGCTGTCCCGCATGTCTCATCGAGCTGGGGTTCATCACTAACCCCACGGAAGAACGTTTTCTGTTGGACAAAAAGAATCAGCACGCCATGGCGATAGCAATAGCTGAGGGAATCAAGACATTCCTTAGAGGGTGTTAACATGAACATAACGTTACATAACGTAACTGTGTATATCACTATGGTTACATTCGCGGTCTGGGTAGCCAAATGTCTCATCGTTTCGCCGCTGGAAGCAAGCAACCGAGAGCTGCGGAGGGCAATCGAAAAGCTAGAGCAGAGTCTATCCATGCTCGACGACAAGATTGATGTACAGCGTGAACGCCTTTCGCTAGTAGAAGCGTCGGCACATTCAGCGCATAAGAGGATAGACCGAATAGAAACAATAATAGATGAAAAAGGAATCAACTGAAAATGAGCGCCATACAAAAGGCAATTAAGGGAGCGTGTATTTTTCTCAACGGTTTGCCATGGGTGAAACCTGTCGCAATTCTAACAGCGATAGTAATCGTCTCGGTCTTTGTCGCATCCTTCGTTACGGGGCGTGACCTAGGCAAAAATGCTACAGAACTAGGTATCTGGTTTGGTAATGGTATATTCTGGGCCGCACTGGGAAAATCCTATTTTGAAGGAAGAGACAGCAAAAAAAGAGGCGATAGAGATGGCGAACTTGACAGACTTAACCCCGCAGAAAATGACGGAAAAGATAGCATCAAGCCTGAATGAGGTACAGGTATCGTTTTCTAAACTTGCCAAACACGTCTTCAACAATAAATCATATGTGTTTTTGGCAATTCTTTGCATCGGACTTGTTTTGGGCATTAGCTACGGATTAGATTATTGGAAAGGTAAACAATATACTGCAGCTTTAAACAAATACCAAACACAAGTTACAGCTCTCCAAGCGCAGATTAAAGTTAAAGAGCAACAGCTCAAAGAAATACAGGCAAAAAATGACACTCTGATTAAACAATTTAAAATACTACAAGAGCAACAAGCCCAATTGGAGGCGATGAATGATGCCAAGGTAAAGGAGGCTGAAAAAAATGCGTATAAAAAGGTTATGTCTTTGCGCGATATTGATATTCTCGATTATTACAATCATGTTTATCGCCCCGGCGTGGTGCAGCGCAACGCTGTCAGACAACGGCAATATTCAAATTCCGATTGAAGCGCTAAAAGAGAATATGTCCGATGCGGAAGCATTAGTTGCGGAGAACGCTGAGCTAAAGGCTGCACGAGATACGGAACGTGCTAATGTTAAAATACTAACTGATACAGTCAACGAGCTGATCGCAAACCAAGAAGCGGAAAGGCAAAACATGTCTGAACAGCTTGCCATGAAAGATAGGGAGCTTGAAATAAAAGATAAACAGCTCGAAATAATGGCTAAACAAGTTGACTTAGCCTATAGAAAGGGACTTAAGAAGGGCACAACAAACGGAAGTATCGCAGGCTTTTTCGTGGGCGCCTTGTTGGTGGCGCTGCTCTAACAGATGGGCTGCATAGACATGAACCCTATCATTTTTCTACACGGCATCAAGCAGTGCAGAGAGTGCCCGTTCAGGCAGGAATACGTGATATGCGTAGATTCTAACGGAAAGATTTTTGAGCTGCCTAAGTGCAGGGGGCGCATAGTATTAAGCGTGAAAAAGAAATGTGAGTACCGCAGCTTAATGCGGTAACGCAAAAAAGCCCCTCGATTATTACAAAATAGCATAAAGGGGATCTTGCTTGACGCGCGCCCTGCAGGTATCTTCCCCTTCAGAGAGAGCTCGTTCTGTAAGGTGAAATTTCAACGCAACTGGCAAAGAAACATCCATTCCAGAGGCTCATCAAGCCCTCTGTTTTTATATAAAGGATTAAGTATATATCTCATCCCAAGTTTGCCCCCTTCCTGCGTCCACAGGCTTTAAACAAAGAAATGACGGACTTATCAGCCCGTCATTTCTTTAATATTGCCTTTATCAGATCCATTAATGGATAATGATGTGGGTTTATTTGGCAGTCCCTAGGGGATTCGAACCCCTGTTAACGGGCTGAGAACCCGCCGTCCTGGACCCCTAGACGAAGGGACCGCATTTTAAACGCTTAATGGCTGGGGTACCAGGATTTGAACCTAGATTACC
>Ga0302251_1000404_pt1 | contig 41122 bp, 32 predicted proteins | sample AAG_RA_Gln_MG_FD_193534 | JGI IMG/M metagenome (GOLD analysis project Ga0302251, IMG submission 193534) | Enriched activated sludge microbial communities from anaerobic digester in WTTP, New Holstein, Wisconsin, United States - AAG_RA_Gln | ecosystem: Engineered > Bioreactor > Anaerobic >... | reverse complement strand
ACTTAGCATTACTTAAGTTAGCATCTTAGTGGCCTGCGTCACAAATACCATCATGGATTCAAAGTCGCTTGTGTAGAGGCCAACATTGTATAAGTGTCCTTCCGAATTCATGATAGAAATTCTGTCGTTGGCCACTTAGTAACTACTCTGGGGGGTAAAAATAAATTTTACAATCTTGCATGAGTTTTCCTTTTTGTATCGAAACAAGATAGTAAGACGGAAACAGTACAGGATTATGAAATCAAGATTCCTCAAATGGAAGGCCCGACCCCTTCTGAGGCAATACCCATATTATTCGGAACCATCAAAGAATGCCTGGAACTGATCAATCGTCTGCGTGCAGAGAATAATGCATTGAAAGAAAAGAATGCTGCGCTGAAAGCGAAGATTGCTGAATTGGAAACAGAGAATAAGGAACTCAAGTCCAGATTAAATATGGACAGCCACAACAACAGTAAACCACGCTCATCTGATGGCTTCAAGAAGACGACCAAGAGCCTGCGCAGTCCTTCAGGCAAAAAAGCGGGGGGCAACCAGGGCATAGCGGAAATAACCTGAAATGTGAAGAACATCCAAATGAAGTGGAGAACCTGACGGTAGACAAATACAAGCGGTGCAAACACTCGTTGATAGATCAGGGGCTTTCTGCAGAAGAAATCGCTCAGATTATTTATATCCTTATGCCAAAACTTTCCGTTAAAGAATACAGGGCTGCTGTAAAAATTTGTCCGTGCTGTGGCATGATCAATAAAGCATCGTTTCCCTCTGGAATCCAGGCAGGCATACAATATGGTGCAAGCGTTAAAGCGTTTATGGTTTACCTGAACCAGTATCAGCACATTCCCTATGAGCGGGCCTGCGAGATATTTTATGAGATCTTCAGGCACTCTATCAGTGAGGGAACGTTGTATAATTCGATAGAAGAATGCGCGGCCTCGTTGGAAGATTTTGAGATCCAGCTGAAAGGGTTTCTTCGTCACGCGTGGGTGATTCATTGCGATGAAACCGGCATACAGGTCAAAAACAAAAGAGATTGGTTGCATGTGGCTTCCACCCCATTTCTTGCATACTATTTTGTCCATGCCAAGAGAGGCAGGGAAGCAATGGATGCGATGGATATCCTTTCCTCTTTCGAGGGAAATGCGGTGCATGATTTCTGGAATCTTGCAGAGCGGGATCTTCCGATCATAAAGCTCAATGAGAAGATATCAGGTGTATTCCGGAGTGTTGAAGGTGCCGAGAACTTTTGCCGAATAAGAAGCTATATTCAGACGGTGAAGAAGAACGGTCTGAATGTCATTGAAGCTCTGAAAAATGCTTTTCTCGGCAGCCATTTTATGCCACAAGCAATGCTCCCCTCTGAGCAGTAACTGTAAAACAATGAAAAAACCTGTTATGATAATGATAGGGAAAGGTTTGGAAGAGGATTACTGCTTGGGCCATCCTGAACCAAAACTGGTCCCGTGACAAGCGCATCCTGCTTGAAGACGAGCGCCTGTCCTGAGATGAATGGGCGCAGGAAAAGCTTTCCCTATTTGATCCTGTGCTGGATCATCTCCCATGTGGGAGTGGAGAGAAAGCTCTCTTCCATGAACTCAATCAGTGCCAGAAGCCTTTTGAAGGGCATGGAGAGAGACAGCGTCCCGGGCGGCACGAAGGGGCGCGCCGACGGATCCCACAGGCCAAGAACGGATCGCGGATTCTCATTTCTTCCCTCCAGAAGCGGATACATCATCGTGGTCATACACGCCGAGCCGAAGGGCGTGATGACGCTGAAAGGATCACTCCTGTCATAGTTCGACAGCGTGTACAGCCCTGCGATCACATCAGGTCTTTCGAGGAATATAACCACCTCAGGCTCATCATCTTCCATCAGCATATCCCACCGTCTGAACACGATGTTGCTTTTCGGAGCATCCATGAATGTGGACTTTTGCATGAACTCGCCGACCATCTCGGGGCTTTTCTTGTACCGCTCTCCCTCAACTTTTCCAGGGATGCCGCATGACAGGAAGTAGTTGAATTCAGGGCAGAGCGAGCCCGCAAAGCCGAGATAGCGCCTGCTGCCCATGCATCCGAGGTTTTCCGAGTCGAACAGCAGAGATTTCCCTCTCTTGACGAGGCCGAGATCGGCGATTATGCACCTGTGCCCTTTAGGCTTACTCGCTCTCGGAGCCTTTGCCGCGTCGTCGGTGAACTGAAAGGCCAGCGGAAGCGAGGCGTCGTTGAAGTAGCGCTTCCAGAGTTCTGTAAATCTGTCTCGAACTTTTATGTCCATGGCGGGCTCCTTTCCTCAACCTGAATATATGGCCGCCAGTCAGCCCGTTAAGACTTTTATCAGTTTGCCGTGATTTCCTTCAGCATATCTCGAGCTCTTTATGGAAGACATGGCTTCTATAGCAGCCAGTATGACACCGGGATCTGACGGCCCGTACCCTTCTTTCGGAAGCAGCAGCATTGTCACCGGTTTCTTCTGTTGGCGTGACGTGAATAATCCATCTCGCCATAGCAGTATTAATACAGGAGAGCAGGAAAAGATCGGAGCAGAAAATGACAATCAGCCCCCGCTTCAAAGATCCGGCATTCCCGGTGGGAGGTCACCGGCTTTTTTCTCCAGGCGGATGCCATCGATGATGATAAATCCGTCTTCGTCGTTTACTTCCGATCTGGCATCGGCTCTGCCCTTTTCGTCATCTTCTCTGATCTCTTTCATCGCCTGCTCCACTTTGCCTTCCACAGCGCGGCCGTCAATTGCCGTCACTTTAAGAGAACCATATTCCTGCGTGTAGACTGTGGTACCGTCAGGTGCGATTCTGAGCTCGCCCGGATTCTCAAATCCCTCATTCTGTGAGAAGGGCTTTCCTGTCTCTGCATCGAGCCCGTATATGGTTTTATCCATCTGAACAAAGAGAGTGCCTTTCGGTGAGGCGGCCTCCCTCCTGATCTTTGCCCCGGCAGGTAGATCGAGAGTCCACTTTGGCGTGCCCTTTTCAATGTCGATGACAGACAGTTTACCACCTTCAACAGATGTAACCAGTCTGGAGTCGGGGAAGACTCTCACATAGCGGCTTTCTATGTTCTCTGGCAGTTTATTCTGCCATAATGTCGCTCCTGTAGAGGAATCCATGCAGATAAGCGTGTTGCTGTCCATCACAAGGACTTTCCCGTCCATGGCTCCCATTATTTTGGAGGGCTTGAAGCCCATGTCTTCACTTGTTCGCTCCCAGAGTATCTTTCCGGTCTCTCTGTCCCTGACTTCCATCTTCTGATCGCCTGGTATGAATACGTGATCCCGATCGTGAGGGTCGAAGATGCTGTTTCTGCCTTCGGCTCTCCAGAGCTCCTTCCCTTTTGGAGAGAGTACAATTACATCATTGCCGCTCTTTACTATGCTCTGCCCTGAGCTATCTATTCCGGCTATTGAAGGTGAATATTTGCCCACCCTGCACTTGAACTTCTCCTTCCCCTGCGGCGAAAGGACAGCCAGTTTGTCTTTCCTGAAGGTGTAGATGCTGCCGTCCGGACCAATCTCAGGCTTAGGGTCCCATAAACCGGTCTTGCTGCAGTCATAGCTCCACTTCTCTTCTCCTGTGGCCGGATCGAGGCCGGTAAGCCTGTCGAAGCTCTGCATCACAATGAGTGTACCGTCTTTCCCCTGTGTGAGGTAGCTTGCCGAGGGCTCATTCTCAAAATCCTTCTGCCACGACACTTTTCCAGTTGTGGTGTCGTATCGGGCCAGTGTCTTGTAACCAACGGCATACAGTGAGCCGTCAGGGAAGAGGTTCATTCCGCCTGCGCTTCCGTGAACGGCAGGGAAGTCGATGGACCAGAGTGGGCCGGCCTTTTGATCGAAGAGCTTTGAAAGAGCATCGATACTGACTCCCTGTGCTGATGCGGCATTTTGGAATCTGGCTGAAATGGAAGCCTTTGAGAGTGTTTTCGGAGCCTCTGCTCCGCTCAGGGTAAATGAATCCCCCTGGGCGGCGTGTTTCTTTTCCTTTTTGATATCAGAGGCGATTCCGCCTGTATGAGCTCCACCTGACAGATTAATCCTGGTTACATCCATCACTTCACACCCTCTCAGTATTGATGCAGTTAAACCCATGACAATAATAGCATGAGTACCACCGTATGTGAGGAGACAATATGTTAATTTTCTGCCATATTCAGGCTGCTTTGCTCCTGGCAGATTTCTTTTTCGCCTGGAGATGCTTGAAGAGGACGAAAGCAATGCCGAGAAGGAGGATGGCTGATACTGCTGAGCCTGAAGGAACAGGCTTCTCCGAATTGAAGCGACTTTGATATCCACTGAAAGCCCGAAGCAGCGGCGCAATCCATCAGAAAGACCGTGCAGGCGATAAAGAGAAGCACCGTTACAAGAACCTTTCCTGTCATTGGAAAGCTCCTTTCATTGTCACAGATGCTTTTAACCATGCGGATAATTCTCTCTTCCGGAACCTGGTGATGCTTTACTGGCTTCACACCCATTGCCTTCAGCTGACCCGGCCTTGTTGATGGCAAACTCCTGAAACGGGAAGACGCTCCTCTGGCCGGTCATCAGGAAGCTTATAATGCAGGCCACTGCTGCATATGGAGCGATTTCGGGGCCGAAAAGCTCTATGGCAAGAATACTTGCAGCGACCGGTGTATTGGCTGCCCCTGCGAGCAGGGCAGTTGAGCCTATTGCGGCAAATGTACCCCTGTCCAGGCCCATGATTCCCGCCAGAAGGCTCCCGGACGAGGAGCCGATGAAGAACAGCGGGGTGACGATTCCCCCTGTTCCCCAGAAGCTGAACGTGATGACAGTGAAGATGCACTTCAACAGCCAGGCACAGCAAGGCACCTGCTCGCCCCTGTATGCCTCTTCGATGCTCTCCAGTCCAAGACCGAGATACCTGGTGGAGAATATGCAGGCGAGCACCACCAGAATACCTCCTCCGATAAGGGATTTCCAAGGAAAAGAAATAGGAATGTTATCTGCAAAACGCTTCCCCAGCGACAGGAGCTTTACGAAGATAAAAGAGATGAGCCCCCAGCATATACCAGCAACAGCAACTTTTATAAGGAAGCCCTCGCTGAATACCGGAACTACAGTGATGGGAGAATAAAAAAAGGTGACGCCCATCGATGACGAGATTTTATACGAAGTGACGGCTGCGATCAGCGCAGGCAGCAGTACTTCGTATTGAAGGGCTCCCACATAGAGAAACTCTACTCCGTAGAACGCTCCTCCTATCGGGGTTCCGAGCACCGACGCGAGGCCTGCGGCGATTCCGCAGATGACCAGTTTCTTGCGGTCGTGCTCATCCAATCTGATCATACCGGACAGGGCAGAAGATATTCCGGCGCCGATCTGAGCGCAGGGGGCTTCCTTCCCGACTGAGCCGCCTGATACTATAGTGATGAGCGTTGCCGCAATCTGGCCGAGCACGACAGACGGTGCAATCTTTCCCGAGTGGCGGTGCACTGCCTCGATCTCGATTCTATGGAGCCTCGTGTCAAATGCATAGCGGCGTATCAGCAGCGCTGAAACGAAGAGCGCCGCCGGAAGAAAGAAAAAGTAGTATTTGAAGAGCCTCACCTCTCCGGTGCTCCATACGAGAAGCTTGATGAAGAGCGTTGTGACGAGACCTGTAAGCGCTCCCACGCCGCTGGCCAGCAGGAACCACTTCAGCACATCCCTGAAAATGATCGATTCTTCGGCAAGCTCGCCACTGAGCTTCATCTCTTCGCCCTCTCAGCAGTCGGAGTTTTCAGCTTCTCATGCTTTCATTGCCGGAGATGTCATATCCTTCACGGAGGGGAATCCAGAAAGATTTATCTGTCTGCAAGGTGCAGGGGCAGCAGGACGTGTAAACGCTGTTCAACAGCTGTCTTGACGGAACGAAAGACGGCTCTCAGCAGACCTGGTCAGGCTGCGCCAGGACGAACGGGCTTGAATACTCTGCCGAAGGCCTGGAGAAAACAGAAGCCATCGCGATGTGGTGTCTGATCTATTGATACCTCGTAACACAATGGCGCCGGCTATTGCTGTGATTATATACTCGTGTGTATCTGATTACTGGTAGAAGGGTTCCTTCCACTTAACCGCGTCTACGATATGCTTGGGCTTGTCAGGGTTATATCCTTTGGCTATGCACAGATAGAAGGAAAGAAGCTGCACGATCGGTATCATCAGCATGTCTCTTGAATATTCTGACAGACCTGACTTGAGCTGATAGACATAATCTGACAGACCGAGCCGGGAATCAGCTTCTTCACAAATTACCATACGGGGAGCTTTAAGAGCTGCCATCTCACCGACCACCACACCTTCTCCTTTTTTCATCGCGTCGGTGGCAAATATTACAATCAATGTCTGCTGACTGGCGTGGGCTGCGTTGCCGTGGCGAAGTGAGAGAGTATGATAAGCTTCAGATGCGGTTGCAGACATCCCCTTCATAAGAAGGCTGCCGGCAAGGGCCAGTCCGTAGTAAGTGCCTTCTCCTCCAAAGATTACCTGCTGATACTTGCCGGAGCTGAGCTTCTGCATTTCAATCTGGTATTTTTTCACATCCAGCATTGAGGGAACCTTGGTCAGCTCATTTAGAAAGTTCATATTCTGCATCAGGATTCCGATAAAGAGCTTTGAGGCAAAAAGGAAAGAGGTAAAGGCCTTTGTAGATATAATCGCCTCTTCCTTTGCCTTCTCGATCACTATTGGGAAGTCAGCCTTTGCAATCATCTCACTGTCATTGTTGGGGCATATAACCAGGATCTTTGTGTTTTTTGATTGTTCTTTTACTTTATCTATTGCCCATATTGTCTCTGTTGTCTGTCCACTTCTGGAGAAGACAATGAGCAGTGATTTTCTCCGGTCATCGTAGGGAAGCTTTTTTGAGGCAAAGATATCAACACTTGGGAAGGCATAGGAAGTGGCACCTGTGAGGCTGATAAAGGAGCGTGCACACGATTGCGCCGCACAGTATGAGCTTCCCGCTCCTGTATAAAGAACCTGGGCAAAGGCTTCCTGGCGGAACCAGGCAGCAAGCTCCTGCCGTTTCTCGTTCATTATCCTGATGATGTCCTGCCACACTTCAGGCTGTTGAGATATTTCGTTGAAAGTGATCGTGCCTTTTTGCTGTAACATTAATAATCTCCCCCTTCATGCAGATGTATCGGAACTCCTGAAAATATCATCGTTCCATTGTCCCAGTTATAAAGCGGAGCTTTTTATGTAATTCTTTGTCATATCTGATTATCCTCTTATGCTTATCAGTATGGCTGATTGCAGTTCTCAGAAGTCATCGTCATTTTCGGCTGGCGTCTCATTAGATTGTCTCTTTCTGAACAGACCTTTTTTCTGTCCCTTTGTTTTTTCACGTGCAAGTGCACCACGCCGCCAGTCGACTTCCTGCAGAGATTCTCTGCCAGGGAACTGCTCCATCTCATCTCCCTGAAATGATTCAGCATTCATCTCGAAGGATTCAGTGATCTGTGAAGGGTCTGCAGACATGTCATAAGGTTCGTGCGGCGTCTGAGGACACATATCGTATGCTTCTTTTTCAACCTTCTCCGGTGCAGCTGCACTTCCCATCCTCCAGTTTTTTCCGGCAGTGGGAAGCTCATCTTCCAGGTCCTCGTCTGCAGATTTTTCCAGAAACTCCACTCGTATTCTCGCACTTTTGGAATACTCTGAATTGGGAAACTGTTTCATAATCCTCTTCAGGCATTCGATTGCTTTCTGTTTATCGTCTCTGTAAGTCAGATATATATCAGCCATCCTGTAAAGCGCAAATGTAACCGGCTCTTCTCTGTCTGTCTTTTTAACAACTTCTTCAAATTCACTGAGAGCTGTTCCATAATCCTTCAGATACATGAGGCTGATGGTTGCAATCTCGCTGTTAAGCCTGTATTCATTCTTGTTCTGTTTCAACTTCATCTTGTCGCGCAGAATCTGGATGGCTTCATCAAATCTTCCTGCCACGACCATCCCTTCAATCTGCTCCTCAAGCTCTTCAATGGGGTCGCGCTTGGCAAGCCGCATGAAGTCTTTGGCACCTATCAGAAATTCTGCAAGCATCTTGGCCAGTATCAGGACAAGAAATGATGATGGTGCGCAGGCAAGCGCGATATAGCCGGCAAAAGCCAGCAGGCCGTCTCCCAGATTGGTCGGGAACTTCCAGACAGAGATCAGAAAAGAAATGAAACAAAGGGTTGATACCAGGAAGTTGACGTTGTCGTTTTCCAGGAAGTATATCTTGAAGATATACATGCTTGTGAGAAAAAGAGTAATATAGAAGACTAAGAAGAGTGGATGAAAGACTGAAAAGAACTGCGTCAAAGTTCAGATGCCCTCACTCTCTCGCAATGTCTATTCTGGTTTGTCAATTCTGGATTGTCAATACCGACTCCTCTATGTCTCTGAACTTCTATAGAAATTTTGTAACTATGATGTTTGCCTGTCTTCCTCTTCGGGGACGGGCCGGAGGGGGGATGGCGGAATGAGGGAAAAATGCCAGATCGGAACCCTGATGTCTGAGATTTCGTGGAGATGTGAAATAAACTCTCTTGTGAGCAAAGCGAACTATGTTAACTTGAGGTCAATGTTTTCTATTATCTGCTTTCGCATTGTACTTGCAGTAATAGTGATAATGTTCACTGCCAAAGCGGGGGTTCAGGCAGACATGCAGCCAGGGACCTTCATAGATCAGATAGATTCTGTCAAATAGATAGTAGTGGTTGACGATAGAGTAGAGAAGCTCACGGCAGGGGCTTCCGGAGAGATTCAAATCGAAAGCGGCTCCCTGAAGATGTGTCCGGTGCTCTCTCTTATCAGCTGTTGACAGCTGAGGAGCGATATGGAGAACTTTGCTTTTTAACGCCTCTGAGACTGGAATCGAAAGAGTTTTCCTGTCTTTGCTTCCGGTTGAGGCCCTGAGCTCTTCGGAAAGCCTGTACAGGAACCCGGCGAGCTCAGGGGTGACATAGTAGTTCAGGCTTCGTATCTCCCTGTCATACAGCGGCGATGCCCCTGAAATACTGCCGATACCCAGATCTTTGACGACAGATGGCACTTTCACGAGTTTCCCTGCCTTGATGGCTTTCCGGATCTCTTCTTCGCTTCTGTATACAGGGAGATCCCTGCACTCCACAACATCCCATCGACCCCGATATTCCTCTATTCTTGCAGCAGTAGATTCAGGCGATGAAATGAGAGCTCCATATGCAGCAATCACTTTCCACAGATAGATATCGCTCTCATCGGCAAGCGCCTCGCTTTTATTAGAGGCGCAGGTTATTTCTCCATCCATGGTGCGGTATCCGTTCAGCATCTCTCGTGAGCGGCGGTCTTTCCACAGGGTGAGATAACTGATCTTATAAGTATCCAGCGTCTTCTGTATTGTGCTTCTTTCCGGTCTTGCAGAGCCGACAGTCCAGGGCAGCCATCTTTTCATGTAGTCAATGATCAGATCGTCCATGTTGGTGACGCCGTTGTGATACGCAGCAATGGCGAAGTCTGGGCGGTCACCGTACATGTCGAGAAGAACCTTGAGAAACAGGACAGAGTCTTCTGCATTACACTCAGGAACGAGCCGTTCATCGTCAACACCAGCCAACTTTGCAACATAGCGGTGTCTTTCTGCGATCTTGAACTCTTCTGCGAGTCGTGCATTTTCAATCTGCTCTCTTTTATAGAAATCATTCCCTGTCGACTTATAGAGAAATGAAAAGAGCTTTGCCTTGGACATATGATAGCGGCTCATGTCTTTCCCATAGAGGTGTGCCCTGTCTACAGCCCCCTGGCTCAACTGTCCCAGTCCTGCACAGGCCGCATATGAAACGCTGGAAGTGTTCCCGCTGTTCTCCCAGGTGATGACTGCCTTTACAACAGCGGGAGGTACATTATAACGTAATGCTTTTTCTTCGATAAGCTTCTCATATGTCTTGCAGACCTGCACATTACGATCCATATGATGCCACGCCGTTTCGTGATAAACAACGTGGTGATAGGATAAAACCTCCTTTATGACCTGGTTTCTTTCCTCATCTGTATAATCAGGCAGGATTGTATTGACGGCGTTTTTAACTGATCTAATTTCATCGAGGGGATATTTCTTGTAGCTGACAGCCTGGAGTGTTGAATTCAGCGAATAGCTCTCCTCCAGCTTCTCTATAAGCTCTGGTATGATTCTGGTCTTCAGATTGAACCACGGGACCCTGCAGTAATACTGAATTTCATCTGCCAGTACAGGAGGTATCTGGGAATACAGCAGCACCATCATTGTCACAATGCATCTGATGATAAAGCTCTGTGGTTTTCCTGTCGACGATATATTCAAAACTGCTGCCTTTCAGAAGAGGGTGTCACTGGTTTCTGCGATCTGTTCCTGCCATTGCCGATTTAACGACTATTCTTACAGGATAGTTGGAGCCGGACTGCGGAAAGGTAATTAGCTGCACCTGTTTTTTCTCGTTGGGAGCAACTGTCAGTCTTGCAAGAAGCACTTCCTGAAGATGCACTGCAAAGGGAATTTCTTTCAGTACACCGTCTATCAGGAACACACCACTTGCCGGGCCTCCTCCCGGTGTGAAAAGGACATCAGCAGTATCATCAGTGCTTCCCTGGTTCTCCACTGTTATGTTGATGCGATATATCGCTCCATAGTTCCCCATGTTTTCGAGATTTGAATTCTTTTCTCTCAGATAAGGCTTTCCGCCGAGGTATATGAATGTATAGCCTCTGCCTGTTATGTGCTCTTTCTCAATATTAATCTCAGGATTTGGAAACTGGCCTCTCACTCTGGTGGTGTTGTCTTCAGGGTGGAATGTCGTCGAAGAAGAGTTCTGCACAATCGAATCTATGATAAGCCTGGGAGGTTTTGCCGAATCTCCTTCGAGACAGGTAAAATGTGACAGTCCGCTTATCAGCTGGCCCGGCCTCAACACCACCTCCTCAACTGAGTATTCTCCGCCGGAAGGTATATTCACAACATAGCCGGTGCCGTGCAGCCAGCGGTCCCAGAAAACCAGGGCTGTAAGATGACCGGAGTAGATCTCGTTTACACTGGGTCCTGCAATGGAGCGGATTATGTGAATTCTTGCTTCTTCCGGGCCACTGTTTTTCAGCTTTATTCTGAAGGTGCAGGGCTCGTCAGACTGGGCGTTCAGATGATGATAAATGAGCCTTGCCGGTGACGAATGTGGAATAGCCTCATCAAGCAGCAAACCGGCTCTCAGAATTTTTTCCGGGTTATTGCTTACCAGCAGAACTGAAGGCTCTCGCCTCTGAAACGCTGTGTTAACCACTCTCACCGGCACATCCCGGCTCACAGTGATCAGACCTTCTCCTTTTATCGTGGCTTTCACCTGAAGTGAGATCTCTCCGCCTTCCTTCAATGGCTTCAATTTGCTTAGAGCATTTTTGTCAATGATCATATATGAGCCTTCTTCCGTTCTTGAAGAGAGTCTCAGGTTTGAGAGAACGGCATCTGCAATGATCTCTTTTGATACCGTTTCTCCGGTTACAGAGACAGTAAGAGAGGAGGGAAGCGTTCCGGCCCCTTTCTTGACATATATACTGACCTTTTTCCTGGCGTTGCCTCTTTTTACCCAGAGAGCGGTCCATCCGGTGGAAAGACCTTTTACGCGGATGGATTTACTGCTTGAATCGAATGTAACTTCGATTATTGAAGGATCATACTCCTGAAAGAGCAGATTCCCCTCTTTCCCTCCCTCAATCGTCATGTCTCTGTATTCATTGAGTGGCACTGTAATCTCAGAATGTGAGAGCTTCAGAGAGTTGAGGCTCACAAGCCCGCTCTTTATGTTGAGGGCCCACTGTGATGCCAGTTTGTATGGTGTGGTATTCTGGAGCTTTGCCTGCTCAGGGGTGGCGATACAGAGATCTTTTTTCCCCGCTGTGAGAACTGCATCACGGCCTCTTACAACTACTTTGACTTCTTCAGGACGAGGCTTCCCATCAAGCCATTCTGAGAGAGCTTTGCCGGCCTTTTCCCCATTTTCGGCAAGTGTCATTTCATCTTCGCCGTGAATGGATATGACAATGATGCCTTCCATGGTGATTATGTACACTGAACGATCGCTCCGCTTCTCGATCTTATCCTCAACGGTAAGCGAAGCATAAAGAGGGGGCGAGTTCGAGACAGCTATGAGGAAAAACCACAGAAGCACAATTAATAGAAGTGCTGTCTTCAATGACGCCGCTGATTCAGAAGAGATTTCAGTCGTGTTGATCTTTCCATGCATCATTCATACTACCGTTTCCTGATATTTTTATTCCACAGGGAGGTCTATATTCTCGCCTCTTCATTCATACACCTTTTATAAGATGTATATGTACAGAGCCTGAAATCTCCAACTGTGGAATGATGAAAAGTAGGGAAAGATGAGAATCCGTCGAAGATTATGGCCTGGAGCACATTGTATTTATAAGGAGATGTCCATGGATACTGGAAAGATTGAAGAGGTGGTTTATCCTGTAAGAGTGCTAACCACTGGTGAGTTCAAGTCTGAATTCATCCCCTGGTCACTCGGTGACAGGGGGCAGCAGAGTTATATAAAGCTCAGAAAAAAGGATGAATCAGCTTACCTCTATTCAGGCGTTGGAGCTGTTCTGCAGGCTGAAGTGCAGAAGGCATTGATGCGGCTGGTCAATGAGGGATGGCATACTGAAGGAGAGGTTCATATAAGCTTTGAGGGGAATAAGGACCCCGATATTGACAGGCTTCTGGACAGGGACAGCATCTCACTGGAGCTTGGAGCTGCGCTGCTTCCGCTTGTTGACCCCTATCAGGGTGCACCTCTGCTTGAGCGGCTGAACATGCTCAGAGAAGAGATTTCAGCAGAGCTGGGTATTGTCATCTCCAGCGTGAAGCTTAAAGATAATCTGCGGCTTGAGCAGAACCAGTATCTCATAAGGCTCAGAGAGTCTCCTTCAGCTTATGGAGAGCTCTATCTCGATCGGTTTATGGCCATTGGATCGCTTGAACAGCTTGGTGCCCTTCCGGGATGGAGTGTTCTGGAGCCCTCTTACAGGATGCCGGCAAAGTGGATAGAGGTTAAAGACCGTGAGAAGGCTGAAGAAGCCGGATGCATGGTGCAGGGGGCGCTCAATGTTCTCCTTACACACGTCAAATCTACGCTTGTTGCCTGCAGCAGAGACATTCTGGGCCTGCAGGAAACTCGGAATATGCTGGAGCGTCTCGGCAGCACATACCCTGTAGTAGTGGAAGAGTTTCTCTCTGATCTGAACAAGCTCAGAAAAGTCAGAAAGGTATTACAGAATCTTCTGGCCGAACGCGTGCCGGTGCGGGATCTGGTCACAATCCTGGAAGTCATCGGCGATAATCAGGAAGATCTGAAAAACATATTTCTGATGACCGAGCATGTGAGAAGAGCTATTTCCCGCCAGATCTGCTGGAGCCTTGTTGACCGTGAAGGCTTTCTGAAGGCGATCTGTATCAATCAGGCACTTGAGCAGGCACTGATAAACTCTCTCAAGGATACTTCAGGCGGTGCATATCTATATCTGGAGCAGTCTGAAGAGGAGAAGCTTGTAAAGCTTATAAGGAAACACATTGATGAGTCTGAGACGCTACCTGTACTGATAACTGATCCGGCACTGCGGATCTATCTCTGGAATCTGATTGGAGGTCATTTCCCATCACTGGTAATTCTTTCCACCATGGAAGTACCTCAGGATCTTCGCATACAGATTATTGGTGAGGTGAAGGGAAGCCTTACTGAGCAGGGTGAGAGCGATGAGAAATCATTAAAAAAGAAGAGATCGAAAAAGTTCTGGGATAAGAAGTAATATATCAAATTGAGGAGATCAAGCAATGAGATCTGACAAAAGAAAAGACAATCAGATACGCCCGATAAAGATAACTCGAAATTATATCGCTCACGCAGAGGGATCGGTATTGATAGAAGCTGGTAAGACGATGCTTGTATGCACTGCTACTGTTGAAGAAAAAGTGCCGCAATGGCTTAAAGATCAGAATAAGGGCTGGGTGACCGCTGAATATGGGATGCTTCCCCGCTCAACACATACAAGGCTTAACAGAGAGAAGGGCCATTCGTCAGGGAGAAGCCTGGAAATATCAAGACTGATCGGCCGTTCTCTGCGATCTGTCATTGATCTTGAAAAACTGGGTGAAAGAACAATATGGCTCGATTGTGATGTAATACAGGCCGATGGAGGAACAAGAACTGCAGCAATAAACGGCTCAATGGTTGCACTTGCCGATGCAGTCAAATATCTTAGAGGCAATGAAAAGATCAACGAAGGCATCTTGACCGATTTTGTTGCTGCAATAAGTGTCGGGATCTTCGGGAACAGGGAGCTGGTCGATCTTGCCTATGATGAAGATTCTAAGGCCGATGTGGATATGAATCTTGTGATGACCGGAAGCAAAGGCATTGTGGAGATACAGGGAACTGCTGAAAGAGAGCCTTTCCCCAGAGAAAAGCTGGACAGGCTTCTTGCGCTTGGAGAGATCGCAATCGAAGAGATTGTCGCGCTGCAGCGGGAGGTCCTGAACGACGATATCGCTTCATTGTTTTCTTCAGGTGCAGTTGCAGCAGCTTGTGCCGTATCAAAAAAAGGATGAGGCTTTGAATGGTCATTCCAATCCCGGAAAAGATTCAGGAATACTTTAACAGGGATGAGAGGCTTCCGCGTCTGTTCGCCGCAATCACACCTGATCTGGTCAAATCTGAGCGCTGGCCTCATCACTGCTGGGATGAGCATTACAGGCGGGTGCTCCTGACTGCCGCTACATTTGCAGAAGAAGAGAATCTTTCTTTCGTCGATGCTGTGCTGGTTATAGCTGCAGCTCTTGTGCACGATATAGGCTATCACTATCCTGATGAGGCAGGAAGGCATCTAGAGATAAGCCATCGATGGGTACATAAGCACCTCGAAGAATATGGCTTTACTGCTGCAGAAGTAGAGATTGTTGCAGATGCAGTGCTCTGTCACGACCATAAGCTTGGCGAGCCTTCGCACATTGTGGGGAAGATAGTTCACGATGCTGATACACTGGAGAAAGCTTCGATAACAGCGAGAGTTTTCGGTGCTGCCATTGATCCGGGCCACCCTTTGAGAAGAGAGATTGCCCATAAAAATATAAATTCAATACTTGATTATGCGAGAGCATATCTCAGGCGAATGGAGCCTCTCCGCAGCCGGAGTTACTACTATACCGAAACCGGAAAGCGCTATGATGCAGGCAGACTGGAACTGATCCGGAAGATCTTTGAGCTATATGTAGAGGAGCAGGAGGGGAAGCTCTCAAATCCCGATCTCCCTCGAAATGGCGCAGATGAAGAAATAGCCTGACAGTTACCTTCAGGCGAAAGAAGCCCTGAGATCTGGTCTCAGGGCTTCTCTGTGAAGTTGATAATGATTGCTCTGCCGCCTATTGTGAAAAGCTGCTGATCTTCCACCTGGTGCCCTCTTTCAGGACAGTGAACTTATATACTGATGTCTTCCTGTCGCCTCCTCCGCTCTTCTGTCTGGTTTCTACTGTAGCATCCACACTTGTGTTTGTGGTGCTTTTCTGGTTTGAGCAGAGCCTCTTGACGTCGTATAAGATAGTTATAAACTGGGCTTTCTCGAAATCAGCAAAGGACTGTTTCTTTTTCATCGCAGCAGTGAGACTGTCGTATGCCGATTTAAAGTCCCCTTTGTTCAGGTAGTTGAAGTATGACGCCACAACTGTATCGGGATTGTCTCCCCGGACCGGAGAGGCAGGAACTCTTCAGCCTGCATATACAGGTGGCGGCACGGCACAGAGAATGATTAGGCAGAGAATAGAGAGAATAAACGGAACCTTTCTCACATTCGACCTCCCTTCAATTATCTATTCTTAATTATATCAAGTTTTTTTGCAGATGTGCAAGGGATACATTCGCCTCTTACACGGACTGCGTTCTATCTGGTTTTCAGCTTCAGGTCAGAAGCTTCTTCAGACAAAAGTCATTTCTCATTTTCCTTCACAAAGCGCAGTATTCCATTCGAGCCGTCCACCTCTATCAGCATCCCGTCCTGCAGAACTGTCGTTACGCTTTCTATCCCTGCCACGCAGGGCTTTCCATATTCCCTGGCCACAAGAGCTCCGTGCTGCAGCATTCCGCCAACTTCCAGCACAATCGCTGCCGCGTTTATGAAGAGGGGAGTCCAGCCAGGGTCTGTCGCTCGTGCCACCAGTATCTCTCCCGGAAGGAGGGGCTTCTCGTCGGCAGTATGCAGCACTTTCACTCTCCCCTTGACTACTCCGGCCGATATAGCCTCTCCGACTATCTCGCCTTCCTTCGCTGCTTTTCTGGGCGGGCGCAGAATGGTGCCCCTCGAATCTATGATGCTCGGAAAACTGTTGATGTGCCTTATCTTTTCGATATAAACCGTGCGCTCTTTTACGCGCTTTCTTAGATCGATGGACTGATCTCCGATTCCTTCATCGAGATCGTCTATCGTCAGGCTGAACACATCGCTCCGACTGTCCAGACGGCCTGCCTTCACGAGGCTGTCTGCTTCGTGGAGAACCCGCTTCCTCAGCATGTTGAGGAACATCATCAGATAGTACTTGTGGTTTTCCCGGTATCCGCCGAAAGTCTGGATGAGCTTGTACAGCACCTCGAACTCCTTGCTCTTCTCCCATCCGGCATTGTGGATCTCCTTCGAAAGATAGTGATAGGCCGCGTTGCGCTCGTGCTGACTTCTCTCATAGATGGCCACAGGATTCTGATCACTGTCCTTTGCCGGCATCAGCGAAACGATCTGCTGCAACAGCACGGCAGGCTCATCCTGGTATCTGGGAGAGGCAAGATCTATCTCCCCCGGTCCTCTGAAGCCGTACAGTCTCAGATATTCATCCCAGGCGGGAAGAAACTCCCCTGGAATGGATCTGTCTTTCACACCTTTCTCCAGGACTTCGAGGGACGCTCCATATTCCGGCGGCAGCAGCTCGCAGAGGTGATACAGCGCCAGTCCCATCTCCACGGTGAGATTTCCAGGTAATGAGCGATCCAGGTGCTTGACTTTATCTTTCACCTCAGATGACGCACCTTTGAAAAGCTCTCTCATCTTTCCCATTGCGTTGATTGACACCGCCAGGGTCGGGAGGGTCGTGTGCACTATGAAGTGGGTGAAGATCTTACTCATCTCTTGATAGAACTCTTTGACAGGGAGCTTTTTCTCGTCTTCAGCCTTGACTCTGGCCAGGTACTGCTTTGTGCTCTTCTGATAGTAGCCGTTGAGCTGCTCTGGGAGCAGAAGTGCCTCCAGTATTCTGGCTATGGAGTCGGGCATGTGGGTCAGCGCTTTGAAATGGAGGCCCTTTATCGCTTCAGGGAACTCCTTTGCCCTGTACCTGTCTTCGTCTATGTTCCGAAGCACTTCAGCAGCCAGAGGGTCCATCATCTTGAAGAAATCGGCCAGCTTTTCCTTTTTCTGCATCAGCAGAACGACTGAGATATCAGAGTACATCCTGCCCCCTCTGGCCATTCCGCCCCTCTTCAGCAGAACGCTCCCTATATCGGCTCCGAAAGCTTCCCTGAACAGCCCCGAGATTATATCATAGAGGCATTCAGTCCCCATCACCGACGTGGGCTCATAGATCCCCTGCACGGAAAGGGTTCCGTCCAGATAGAGATGTCTTGGCTCTCCCGGCTTCGTCAGGAGGGCGTCAGGGAGGGGGACCCAAGTCGTGATCGGCCTGGCCTGCAGCATGTACAGTTTCCCGTTCCTGTAAGCCCATTCGATGTCCATCGGCTTCCCGTATATCTCTTCGATCCTTATCAGAATCGAGGCGATCTCCTGAATCTGAGCATCCATCAGAGTGAATTCATCTGAGCGCTCATTGTGCTTTTCGTGGGTGCCACCATCAGGTGAAAGCCATATCGACAGCTCTTTTTTCCCCATCTTCCTGTCGATGATCTTCTTCTCCACCTTATCCACCACATACTGGTCAGGTGTCGTGACACCTGACACAACTGACTCTCCGAGCCCCCAGTTGGCGTTGATGACAGCCTCGTCGTAGCAGTTGGTGAGCGGATTGAGGGAGAAGCCCACGCCTGATATCTCGCTGGCGACCTGCTGCTGGACAATAACGGCTATCTTAGGATCATCGATGGGGAAGCCGTGTTCCTTCTTGTAAAGGAACACTCTCTCATCGAGGCACGACGCAAATGCGTGTCGCACAGCCTCCTCTATCTTTGCCTGCGATACGCCGAGAACTGTCTCATACTCTCCTGCAAAGGATGCCCCTTCGAGGTCCTCCTCAGGTGAAGATGAGCGCACCGCGAAGAAGAGATTGTCTTCCGAGGCTCCGACCTCTTTGAAGCCCTCTTCTATCAGGGCTTTCTGCTCACTGTCGAAACTCAGATTCGTGCAGAGATTTTTTACGGCCAGACAGCGTGATGAAAAACCTTCAGGCCGGCAGCTCTGGAATTCGCTCCACTCTTTCTGCTTCCTGATGAAGTCGAACCATGACCTGAAGAACTCAGTCGTCAGGATGAAGCCTGGCGGGACAGGAAGGCCGGAGCCTGCCATCTTAATCAGTGAATGCCCTTTTCCGCCTACTTCCCTCAGAAGGGGCTGCTCCTTTCCGTAGATTAGATATGTCGGCCTGGATAGAGTAGTGGGATTTGTCATTTAACCTCCTTGATGAATCTGCTGATCAGGAGCATGTATTTACAGGTAGTGATTCTGAAATGATCTGCTGAGGTTTTGCACGTCGTATATGCTGCTGTCACTTGTTTTTTCTCTTTCTGGAATGATATTCCTTCCTGGCATAAGTCATGCAAATTGGCTCGCCTGTGGAACTGGATTGTCACAGCAGGAAATAGTTTAATAATATCACAGTGAGAAAAGGGGAGAAGAGCCGTGTCAACAGTAAATGTCGGACAGATGATGATGATAACTCAGCCTTATACAAGCCTGCAGGCTTCAAAGGCATACAGTACAAGTGAAAAGGAGAGTCCTGGTCGTCAAGCATTGACAGAATCGGTGTCGCTCTCTTCAAACACAGGTGAACAGCAGAAGATGATGAAAAAATCACTGCAGGATGCCGCCACGCTGCTCGGCTCATCCGGCATAAAGGCTGGAGCGCTGTGGAGCTTAAGGATGAAAGATGCAGCCCAAGGCTCACCTGTTGTGGCTCCGGACGGCACTGTCTATGCAGCCACCGAGGATGGGACGGTAACTGCTGTAAAGAACGGCTCCGAACTTTGGAGCTACAGAACTCCAGATAACATCACAACCTCTCCTGCCCTTGCACCTGACGGGACGCTCTATGTGGGGAGCGAAGACGGAAAGGTATATGCTCTGAAGAACGGGAAAAAGATAAAAGAATATACGCTGAAGGACGGCTGGATCTACAGCGACCCTGTTGTGGCTCCGGATGGGACCGTATATGTTGGAAGCGATACTGGAAAGCTGTATGCCATAAAAAATGGCTCCATGCAGTGCATCAGGAAGACCGAGAATGAGAAAGTGCGCTGCTCGGTCAACACCGCTCCCGATGGAACAGCTTATGCTTCCGCTTTCGACCGGCTTTACGTCCTGAAAGATGGAAAGGTCAAAGAAGAGATCAGGTTCAATGATTCGATAACCACCTCGCCTGTCTCAGGCCCGGACGGGACTCTTTACATAGGGTCATTCAGCGGCAATCTGTACGCGATAAGGAGCGGCAGAGTGCAGTGGGCCTTCCAGACAGGCGGGATTGTCAAAGCACCGCCTGTTATCACATCTGATGGCACTGTCTATGTCAATGGAGGCGGCAGGGATGGGGCTCCCAGGATGCTCCACGTATTGAAAGAAGGGCAGAAGATCTGGGATTTTAAAACGGCCGGCCAGAGAAGTTGCCCGCCAGTCGTCACATCGGCAGGAGTGGCGTATGTAGTAAATGAGAGTGGAAAGTTCTGCGCCGTTAAAGATGGAGTGATGGTCAGGCAGTATGACATCGATATCGTCAGGGGCCATGGAATGGGCAGGTCACCGGCTGCAGGAGCGGACGGGACGGTCTATGTATTCGGAGAGAATAATCTCTACGCGCTGGAGAATTCAATGAAGGTCTTCGAAGAGCTGCAGCAGAATGATCTGCCTGGCGATATGCAGCCGGCAGGTGATAAAAAACCTTCCATCGAAGCGTCTGACGAATGGATAATAATTGGTGGAACGAAGCTACCAGTGAAGAAGTAGCATCTGAATAAGGCAGGCTGCGCCGGAAGGGTGGTTGAGCTCTATGGATGAAAGCATAGGCGAGCTGTTTCAGAAAGAATCATCATATACAAGAGAGTGGGTGCACGGAAGGAAGCCGGACAGAAAGAAGATGTCCGAGCCTTACAAGGAATATCCCGAAGCAGCTGTTTTCACTCTGCCTCAGCCTGAAACGGCAGAGGGCAGATCTTTTAATGAGCTCCTCAAGATCAGGAAATCTGTGAGGAAGTACACAGATGAGCCTCTTCCTGCAGAATCTCTTTCATATCTTCTATGGGCAGCAGATGGCATCCACAGGAGGGAGAAGGGCTTTGAATTCCGCACTGCGCCTTCCGCAGGTGCACTTTTTCCAGTTGAGACCTACCTTGCGATAAACAATGTCGAGTCTCTCCAGGCAGGCATCCATCACTACAGCGTGAGGAATCACAGCCTGGCACTGGTGAAGCAGGGGGAGTTCGGAGAAACCTTGTCTGATCTGACGCTCGGCCAGGATATGTGCGCCTCTGCAAGTGTTGTGTTCATTTGGACTGCTGTATTCGATCGATCCAGGTGGAAATCGGCCAACAGGACATACCGTTATGTCTACCTCGATGCAGGACATATAGCGCAGAACCTGGCGCTTGCAGCCTGCAATCTCGGCCTTGGGAGCTGCCAGATAGGCTCTTTCTTTGACAGGGAGATGAACAGCCTGCTGGGAGTGGACGGGAGGCGCGAAAGCACCATATATCTCACTGTCGTGGGATATCCTGATATCAGGTGAACCGCTTCGCTGAACAGCCGCTTCATCCGAAGCATCAGCGGGCAGCAGGAGCCGCTGTATCAGATAATGCCAGAACAGCACAACAGGCGATTGAGATCTGAAAGAAAACGCCGGGGAGCGGAAGAAGGAAAAAGACAAGACATCCTGTCTGAGGCTGTCTGAGACAAACATCCGTGCAGAAGGCCTCGATTGGCAGCGAAAATTGCAGAGCCTGATAAAGAGGTGCATCTCCAAGATTTCAGCAACAATTCTTGCTATGAGGACTCTTTTCTGATAAACTTGTGGGGAGGCAGATAAGTAAGGTCCAATCCTTTACAGCATCGGGAAGGAAAAGCCTGGAATGTGCGATGGTCAGAGATTCTCCTGCCTGTTGCTTAAGAAGGCGGATCTCCCCCTGGAAGTGACTCTCCTGCTGATCGCAGGGATGATGATGCTGATCGCTGGCATTCTGCTCTTTCCAGTCTCTGCTGGAACACTTCCCTTCTATGAAAACGGTCTGTACGGACTGTTCCTTTTCATAATTGCACTGCAGATCGTGACACTTGGGAAAACTCCCTTTGGCGATCTGCACAGGTCAGGGCTGATACTTGCTCTCGGCGTTACTGTAGCTGCAGTTGGTATTGTTACATGCTTTATCCCTGATATCTTCAGCCGGCTTCCACGCACACTGCTCTGCATCTCTCTCGGCCCTGGAGCTTTCCTGCTGCTTTTGCAGATGTGTGTGGCCAGGGGGAAGCTCCGAATATGGATAAAAGAGGGTGGATTTTTCCGACACCTGATCGCAGCGTGCAGCACGGTCTATCTGCTGTCAATGGCCTTCGCACTGCTCATCTGGAAACAAAGCCTGCCAGTCACACCTGTGGCAGCAATTGTTGCCCTGCTGTCTGGAGCGGCGATTGTCTATCTTGCCTTTGTGCTGCGGAAGATCTACGGCATGTATCCAGAGGCGGAAAGGCCAGGCATTCGAGATGGCGGGCTTTCCACCGATCAGGCGTTGATTCTGCTTACTGGTATTTTCATGCTTCTTCTCGGGGTACTGCTTATTCCTGTAAGTCTGGGTCTCCTTCCTTTTGCAGGAAGTGCGCAGCTCGGACTCCTGATGGTGATCTTTGCGGTCAAGATGCTGGCTTCGGGAAATACACCGATTGGACCATATCCCCGTTCCTGGCTGCTGATTCTTTCAGGGCTTTCGTGCGCAGCCCTGGGAATCATATCCTGTATCATACCCGGAATTCTGGTCCGGCATCTGACAGCTCTCATCGGTATGTTCAATACCCTAGGGGGCATATTGACGCTGCATCTTCCAACATTTTCCTGACCTGTTCCTCCTTCGTCACATCTACTTCCATTGAATGAACCTGTCCTTCATATGAGCCAAGCTGCTTTACAGAAGAGGCCAGGGTCTCTTTATCCCGGTCGGCCATGAATACCACGGCACCTGCCTTCAGAAGCTCTTCAGAGACTGCGTAGCCGATGCCCGACGCCGCGCCGGTGACCACGCACCCTTTCCCGTTGAAATACTGCTGAACAATCATGCAATTTCCTCCTTATATATTTTTGCTTTGAGAATTTCAGGAAAGCTGCGATATCCGGTATCGATATCTGTGCGCTTCGGAATTTCCGAGTTTTATGTAACACTTTTTTAAATAATCTGAGTATCTTTTCAGCATGGTTTTATTATGATTTGAAATCTGAATTATATAATTCAGATAGAGAATGATGAAAGCGTGAAATACAGCATATGCTTCAACATTTTACACAACGGCAGATGTTGTTAACAAAATGGCAACTGATGAAAGAATTCTGTAAGGACATTGTCATTCTCCTGTAATCATCTGATGGCATAATAGTGTCAGGCTGAGCTTTATACTCACCAGCATAACAAACTGCAGCATTCTAAATTGCCAAATGAGCGTTGATAGATGATTCCAGAAGTGTTGATATTGCAATTTGTAATGCGCGTTTGTATAAGAATATAAACGGAGTCGAAGGGCAGGGCACTGCTGACGGCAAAGAGGCTATGAGAACGGAGAACGTGCAGAAGCCCGGCGATGCGTCTCCTATCATAGACGCGATTAATGCGGCTGGCAGAGACAAAGGACAGAACAATGACGGAAACAGCACGGATAATGCAAATGGAGTGAATGATGCTCAGAACGGCAGCACGGCATTGCAGCAGCTGAAAAATGACTGGGAGATGTGTGTGCAGAAGGGAGCCGAAGATGAGGTCAGCGCAGGGACACAGAAAGAAGTGAAGGCGGTACTCGGTATAGCAGATAACTACAATGCTGAAGCTGACAGGGGGATTTGAGAAACAGCCTTACCCGCTGCATTCCGGCAGACCTTCAAAAGAGGTGATCGCTATGAGGATACCTGAGGCAGTCAATGCATTTTTAACAGCCCTGCGGGGATATAAGCATGAACAGATTCTGGCTGAAAGGCGCGTTTCTCCAAGAAAGCCCTGCCATATAAGAAACCTCTATGCCTGCTCTGGCGGGCAGGAAGTGCCTCTCACGGTGAAGGATATGAGCCGAAGGGGGATTAATGTGCTGACAGGCGAAAGGCTCATTCCCGGAAGCTGCCTGCATATTCATTACCACGGCGGGACCAGAGTAACTCAAAAATACCATTATGAGCCTGTAGAAGTATGCATGACCGTGCTATGGTCAGCCGAAAAAGGTGGGAACCATACAGCAGGATTGAAATTCAACAGTCTGCCGGAGGACATGGCCGCCAACTGGCTCGCCGAGCTTCTCAATTCTCACGGTCTGTCCAGGGAGGTGGCCAATTACAGGCGAAGCAACATCAGAGTGCCTGTCAGAATTCCGCTCAACTGGAGAGTTCTGGGCAGTGAATACAGGCATGAAGGCACAGTTTTTGATATCAGTCTTGACGGCGCACTCATCGCCACAGCAAGGCCGGTTCCGGTCCGCGAGAACCTGTGCCTCATAACCGGCTCGCACGATTCTTTCAAACCTTTCACGTGCCGCGGAGTGGTTGTCCGTTCAGGCTTCTGCCAGGCTGAGCGCAGATTCCTCTCAGGCCTGGAATTTGAAAGACTGAATGACGAGCAGCTGGCATTGTTGCGAAAAAACCTTGCCGGACTGATCCAGGTTGGAAAGATGAAGAGATGACCATAAAAAGCCACTTTCCCATCCGGACATTAGTGTGATGAGCTTCCAGCCTGGAAACAGACGCAGTACAGCTCCTTTTCGACCGCCTTTAATCATACCCAGCTTTTTATGCATATCGGGGCTAAATACAGCTTCTTGCCATCATTTCCTGTATTGCTGTTCTCTGTGGGAGCAATCTGGTCATCACGGCCTCATGAAAGTTTTCAGATTTTTAACACATGTAATGGTTCTGTAAGGGTGCTGTGAGCATTCTGTAAAGGCAGAATGATATCATGAGTTTAGAAGAAAGAAAACTCAAGGAGGTAACGAAAATGTCAACAATTAACACTCAGCCCTGGTCAGCTTACACAGGTCCCTACGGAGGCAGCGGCTACGCCGCAGGATTCAATGCAGTCAATACGGACGGAACTGCAGGAATCAAGGGCGGTGCTTTCGATGGAACCACCGCCAACGGCGGGCACATAGCGGGCAACGGTGTGGCAGGCTTCAACGCCAATGGTGCAGCAGCAGGTGGCGAAATAGGCTACACGGCACCAGATGGCTCACAGTACTATGGGAAAGGCCAAGTGGGGGCAAATGCGCAGGGTGCAGCCGGATGGGGAGCTGTCTCATTCGACAGCAAGAACGCCTATGGTGATGCAAGTGGCTCCTTTGCAGCCAATAAAGCCACCGGTGACCTGGATGCCAGCGGCTCAGCCCAGTGGGTAAATAAATCAACCGGCCAGTATCATTCAGCTTCCGCAGCCGCCGATCTGACCAAAGGGCAGGGCGGAACCGTCACCACAGTCAAGGATGGCGTCCAGAAGACCTATACGATTCCGCCGAGACCTACAGAATAGATAGAAATTATCTCTCTGGTATTAAAGTAAAAACGGTGCCTTTGCATTCAGGCACCGTTTTCGCATCGAGCCCAGCTGTCCGCCCACAAAATCGCTCCTCCGGGATATGGATACATATGATATTACTTCTTGAATGGTATTCACAGTTGCCTGTCAGGCCTGTTTTGCAATAAACGGAAAAGGGCAGATTCAGCATAATAGATCTTCGCTTTCACAGAATGCTGTTAGGGCGATTACAATTCAGATGCCGCAGGAATCCAAGCTTTTTCTTGTCGAGGTTGATGCCGTCAATCTCGATTTTATCAGGCATCTCCACTATTCGAGAGTCAACATCATTGCAGCTGATGCCGTCTATCTCGTTGCTGGCTACTTTAAGCCTGTCGTGGAGTATTCTTTGCAATGCTGCGTCTTCCACAAGCTTTACATTATCAATGGAATCTCTCATTTCTTGTTCCTTTATTTTGTAAGAGCTGCGCGTTTCTTTCTGAAGCCGCCTCTCCTCCAGGAAGGGGTGAAGCTTATTCTGGACCGATGGATCGAGCATGACTGCTGTAAGACCAGCCCCTGAAAGTAATGGAGCTATAACAAGGCAGGCTGCATTCCCTAGAACCAGCATCCCTCCCAGTGATCCAAGAAGACCGATCCACCCGCACATGACCTGAGATGCTCGGAGAAGCCCGGTATTGGGCTTGGGATGCTTCTGCTCATATATGTCACATAATGCATTGTATTCGACAGGATATTTCTTGAGTCGTTCGTTTACCGGCAGTTCCATAATCGTTTTCTGAACATTGAGCTTGTCATATTCATTCCTGAGTCTCGCTTCAAGGTCCCTGGCTATTATCACATCTGGATCCCTTTTCAGCTCGTCGATATAATTTGAGGATTGGAGTATGTCCATGACAGTCTCGGCAGCCAGTGACTGTGATTTCTGATTCTCCTTTGAGAAGGAACGGTCTGTTTCTGCGGATGGCGCCTCCTTCCTGAAGTCAGTGCCATTAATAACGGTCTGGTTGAAACAGTCCTGATGTATGTTCATTATTGCAGCATTCTCCTGTGAAATTATTGACGTTAAAATCGTAATGGATAATCACGTCGCAATCAAGTTCCAACTGCGAGTCAATCTGAAGTGAAGTCCATGCATGGGAAAGGGGAGAGGCTTCACCATATCTTTAATGACAACACCGCGAGAGTAATTTACAGCCTCATTGGGGAATAGGAGCCCGACTTTCGCTTTTTCATTGGCTGTGACGCTCTTAATCAGTTCGAGGCCCAACTCTGCCAAATTGACTTCAGGCTGGACATTTTCAGATGCCCGGTCTCCTGAGAGTCTGCTGTCAATGGCTTTCATATGGAACAGGTCCAAAAGGATTTTCCCGGACAGCCGGTTTATGGATGAGTGATGTGGAGCATTATTACAAAAAGCTGGGATATAGGCGGGTAGGCTCTATTTTTATCCCTCTGCCCTCTCGATGATTGTGGCGGCCAGGGTCCTGGGATTATCACTGCTGGGACTCTCAATTTTCTATCTTGGAGAAAATCGCTTCCACCTTGTCGCAAAGCTCTTTTTCATCTACAGGTTTGATGATCAGGTCAGACAGCTCTCCAAAGTCTTTCGGAGTAAGCAGTCTTTTGTCCGGATAGGCAGTAGAGAAAAGAATCGGGATGTTATAGGTAGTTTTGATAATCTGAGCCAAATCTATACCGTTCATAGGTCCGCGAAGCTTGACATCCAATATAATCAGATCCGGGTGGTCTTTTTTTATTTTTACCAGAGCATCTTCAGCGGAAAAAGCTACAGAGGGTACCAGATATCCAAGAAGCCTCAGTGTATTCTGAAGATCCTTAGCCACGATACTTTCGTCTTCTACTATCAGGATGCTCCGTGTATTTCTTTTCATTTGACAGGTCTTTCTGGTTGTCATACTTAAATAAAAGGACTTCGACGTTAAAGGGTAAAAACCTGTATGTCAGACTGATTGAGAATGGACTTGTCTGTCTGTTGATGAGCGAGCATATTACGGATCAGGAGTTAAGCCCAGGTGAAACGGAACGCTGAAACTCACTATCTCCCGATGAGCAGGCCGGAGATGGAAAAGCTGGGATGGAACGAGCTGGATATTCTTCTGGTGACAGGTGATGCCTATGTTGACCACCCTTCATTTGGCGCTGCAGTGATCGGGCGTGTGCTGGAAGCCTCCGGATATCGTGTCGGTATTATTGCTCAACCGGAGTGGCGCGAAGCATCGTCGCTCAAAGTGATGGGAAGACCTCGTCTCTTCTGTGGTGTAACCTCAGGTAATCTCGATTCCATGCTGTCCAATTACACAGCAGCGAGGCGCAGGCGGAAAAGTGATGACTACAGTGAAGGAGGCATAGCAGGGAAGCGGCCCAGTCACGCCACTGTTGTATATGCACAGCTGGTAAGGCAGGCTTTCCCAGGACTTCCTGTCATCATCGGAGGCATTGAAGCCAGTCTGAGAAGAGCAGTGCATTATGATTACTGGGAAGACAGACTCAGACCTTCAATACTTGTTGATTCAAAAGCAGATCTTCTCGTATATGGAATGGGAGAGCGCGCAATAGTAGAAGCAGCAGAGCGTTGCAAGAAAGAGAAGCCTGAATTTTTCGGTATCAGAGGAACAGCCGTTCTTGCCGGCGCCAGGGCCTCTAAGGATATCGACCCTGCTGTTTTCAGGGTGCTTCCATCCTGGGAAGAGTGCCAGAGGGAGAGAGATGCCCTCCTGAGGCTGACAAAAATTATTGAAGCTGAACAGAATCCTTTCTGTGGAAAGCCGCTTCTACAGTTTCACGGAGAGAGGGCTCTGATAATGGAGCTGCCTCCTCTCCCCATGAATGAAAAGGATATTGATGGTATATACGATCTGCCCTTCCAGCGAAAAGCCCATCCTTCATATACAGAAGCGGTTCCTGCCTGGGATATGGTCAGGAATTCCATAACTGCAGTGCGCGGCTGTGCCGGAGGATGCAGCTTCTGCAGTCTCGGCCTCCATCAGGGAAAGTTCATAAGCAGCCGGAGCAGCCATTCGTTGTTGCGGGAGCTGAGCGCTCTTGCAGTATCTGATGGATTTTCTGGAACAGTGAGTGATCTTGGCGGCCCAACAGCTAATATGTACGGATGTGTTAATAGCGTATCTCCATCGTGCCAGCTCTGCCGCCGTCCAAGCTGTCTGTTTCCCTCTCACTGCAGGTACTTCAAAGTGGATGAGAAGCGTATTGTCGAACTTTATCGAACTGCAGGCAGGATTGAAGGCATCAGACACGTCTATATAAGCTCAGGTATACGTATGGATGTGGCTCTCCGCACTCCACGCTATATGAAGGAGCTTATACACCATCACGTTCCCGGCCATCTCAAAGTGGCGCCTGAGCATCTTCATGCTGAAGTGCTCAGGCGTATGAGGAAGTCACCTGCTCAGGTCTTTTTTAGCTTTCTTGAGGTTTTCGAGCAGGAGAGCGATGCCTGTGGTAAGGAGCAGTACCTTGTGCCATATTTCATATCAAGTTTTCCTGGGTGTACTGAAAAGGAAATGTCAGTTGTGGAGGAATTTCTGCGCTCGCGCCGATGGAGGCTTCAGCAGATACAGGACTTCATACCCCTTCCAATGACAGCGGCAGCAGCGATGTACTACTGCTGCTGCGATTATGATACAGGAAAAGAGATAGCCGTTATGAAGGGACTTGCATCGCGGCGATATCAGAAAAATCAGCTTCATACGCCTGGGAGGACCGGTGACAGGCACATGGATTCTGCTGAAAGACGACGGTCTGAAAGCGGTGATGCTAATAGGAGACGTGGATATAAGAAAGAGCAAGGCAAAGTGAAGAGTGGCAGAGTCGGCAGATCTACTGATGTAAATAAGTCCGGAGATGTGAAGGGAGCTGGCAATAGCAAGAGACCTGGAGATGAAAAGAAGAGGAAAAGCAGGAATGGGCAACAGAAAATACGTCGATCACATTGATCTCGGCAGATGGCTAAGCACCGTGCGGTTACGATTTCCATCTGCAGGGGCCTGGCTGGTCGGACATGAACCAAACGTGCCGCCGGAGCAGGATTATGACAGTGCCCATCTGAAAGTGCTGATAGTGCGTCTCACTCCATATTATACTGTTTCATCTTCAATGTCTCACAGCATTCTAGGACAGATTTCCATTTCTGTACCTGGAGTCTATGTCGACTACTGCTTCATGCCTCCTCCTGAAGAGGCGTCGGCTTTTCTTCGGGATGGAATAACTCCACTTTTTGGCACCACCTCCAAGCGCACATTCAATGATTTTAATCTCATTGCCATAAGCAATTCAGTAGCCCAGGAACTTGTGAATCTTCCCTGGCTGCTTATTAATTCAGGAATCCCGCTGGACTGTGAAAGTAGAATGAACGCTAGTGACATACCTCTGATAATAATGGGAGGAGCCAATGCACAATCTGCCTTCATTGCCTGCCCTTCTCCTTCAGTATCTCCATTTTCACTCGTAGATGCTCTATATTTTGGAGAGGCTGAGCAGGAATGGCCGGAAGTGCTTGCTTATCTTAGAAATTCAGAGTTAGGATTTACCGCCAAGAATGCAGTGTTGAAGGAATTATCAGAGCGATTCCGCTCAATCTATATCCCTGCTTTTAAAAGCACTCCACGGCGGAGGGCAGTCGTAAATGATCTGAACTCAGTACCGCCACTGATTAAGGCACCTCTCTGGTATAATGAAGAGACAGTCGGGCGCGGCAGTATTGCCATTGATGGAGGTTGTGCCTTTCTGTGCGCTTTCTGCAAGGAAGCCTGGGAAAGCCGCCCATACAGAATCCGCTCTGTGGACAATGTTGTCCGACACTGCATGGAAGCCAGGCGATATCAGGGTCTGGACACAATGAATCTTTTTTCTTTTAATGCAACAAGTCACCCAGGCCTTAACGAAATCATTGACGGGATTCTACGGTGTAATCTGATTCCACAGATTAAAAGTCAGCGATTAGATCTTCTCCTGCGAAATCCTGAAGCTCTCAACTACCAGCAGATATCAGGTAAGACTCACTATACCTTCGGTCTGGAAGGGATAAGTGAGCGGCTGAGGGCTTACCTGTCTAAAGGTATTGAAGAGTGGCAGGCTCTGGAGGCAATGGAGATGGTCCTCTCTGGACACGTTCGCGGTATAAAGCTCTTTCTCATCATTACAGGCCATGAAGAAGAACGGGACTGGCGTGAATTTGACTCTTTTCTTTTTAAGGTGAAATCGTTGAGAGAGCTGCATCGAAGGGGCAGGGGAGAAGGCCTGCCTGTTGTTCTCTCCTGCACGCCGCTCATCTCCATGCCTCATACACCTCTGCAGTTCAGCGCTTTTCCTGAGATGTCGAAGATCCGGGAGGCCTTTTCAAAATTAAAAGAAGCAGGGAGGAGAGTTTCTATGACCGTGCGGGAGAGCATTTCACCTGAAGAAGCACGATGTGCACAGATGATGCTTTTCTCCGGCGGACAGGCTTTACATCTGCTTCAAAAAATGTCAGAATATGGCTTTTATCAGCATTTCCTGTCTGAAAAGGCTTCAAAGTTCTTTATCAGCTCCCTGCCTTCTGAATGGAAGAGATTGGCGCTGGGGCAGAAGGATCCGTCAACAGTCTTTCCGTGGGATATAATGATGACTGTGGAAGAGAAGGAGCGTCTTTATGCTCTATACCAGAAATGCTGTTCCTCTCTCAGTCATTGCAGAACTGTAAATCTGAGGGATGCAGGGGCGGGCTCTCAGGCCGGAATGCTGAAGCTTTCGTCTTTTAATTCTCAGCTCCGGGCATCACAGGGAGTGATTTCACAGAAGCCTGTGATGAGATGGTTCAAAGCCTTTATCTCGCCGCAATGCACCGGTCTTCCTGTGAGATACTTTCAGACATCTGCAGCCAGGATGCTCTGTCTGTCTGATGACTTCCTTACTTCCCTGTATCTTCGACCCGGACCGGCTTTCTGTGATTTGGAGAAGATACCCACAAGTGGTATACGCATCTTTTCTCTGCTTTTCTGTGATAATCCTGAGAAGCTTCCGACAGAGTCATTGCCGCTGGAGCAGTGGAAGTGGCAGGTCGTTTCACACAGAGAGAATGTGGCGTGTGAGAAGCCTTCAGGAGTCCTGCTGGGTATGCCCTGCCCTTATGATGAAATGGAAAACAGAGTACGAAGCCTGTCTCAATGGCTGGGTAGTGAGAAGATCTCACATCATCTGGAAAGGTACAGAGGCTCTGCAGTTTTTCAGATAGCCAGACCTTCTGTAAAAAAAGCCGGGTGTCTCTATGTGAGATTTAATTATGATGAAGCTGCCGTTGAGGTGGCGGCGCTCACTTCATCACCGTGCCTGCTCCTTCTGTCAGGTATGAAAGGGAAAATACACTGTCCTTCACCTGTCTCGCTCTGGTATGAACAGGGTGAGATGCTGGCGCCATCTGTTCTGGCCTGGTATTATCAGGAATCAGGCAGGCGCTGCAGCCATTGTAACGTGCCTGTCCCTGTTGATGCATTTGACGGCAGTCTTTTGAGAGATGGAATCTGTCAATTATGTGGAAGATAGACATGTTGTCGTCTCTTGCGGCATGGCCCGATCACTTCCGCGGTTTCCTGTGGCAGAGGCTGGTCACTCCTGTGGTTTCTTGTTTCTGTCTTTCATTACAGGCATCCTTTTCTGGGCCCCCCAGGGCAGGCAGGTATGAGCCTGCACCTGCCTGTGTGAAGCCGCCAGTGAAGTGTAGACTCCTTCGATTCTGCTGAAGACATTGCTCCATCTATACTGTATGAGCAGATCAGAGAGTATTGAGTCAGATGCACAATGCTTAATGCTTCTGAGATTCTCTGCCGCTTTGAACTGCTCCAAAACAGCGTCTCTCAGAGCTGAAATGAAATCAGGGATATCACTTTCACAGGGTGTGTCCGGACCTTGCATTGACGGTGGTGGGACGAGTTTTACATACCTGCTCCAGGCGTCATTGGAGAAGATCTCTCTTAGAGACGGCAGGGCAGTTGCAACGATCAGACACCTTGATGCAAGCGCTTCGAGCACTACAAGAGGAAAGCCTTCGTAGAGAGACGGGAGCGTAAAAATATGTGATCTTCCCATGAGAGAAGCCAGTAACCTGTGTGAGAGTGGACCGTGAAATACGACACTATTACCTGATACTGAGGCAGTTCTGCGAATCTCCTCTTCTTCAGGTCCAGTCCCGGCACCTGCCACATGGAGTATGAAGTCAGTATTGACAGCATGCAGCGCCTCGAGCAGGTAGATTACACCTTTGGCCCTGCTCAGCTTGCCAGCATATACTACCTCCAGAGGCCCTTCAGTGCTCTTTACACCTGGTTTGAAAAGCTGATCATCATAGCCTGTCCCGATCACGTGAATCCTGTTCTCAGGGATTTCGTAGAGGGCTCGCACTTCTTCTCTTTGAAGCTCTGTAAGCACTAATACTGCATCTACTGTGGAGCACCCCTTCGATACAATGTCACGCAGATCGGGGCATAGATGATATTGCCGGATGTCTGTCCCGTGACAGGTTGCTATGACAGGGATTTGTGAGACTGCCTTTCTTGCAGTGCTTGTCAGAATCCAGAGATGATTACTGTGAATGATATCCGGGTGAAAATCTGCTACAGCTTTCTCGAGTTCTTCTCTGAAGCAGTCCTGATAGAGCGAGAGCTCTTTTTCACTGAGACTGCTGAACCGGCAGCTTCTGTAAGGCATCACATCGCTCATCCCGACAATGTCATAAGGAAGGTCGCCGCCTCCAAACTCAACATAGCTGCAGCATTCGGGAGACATGTCTGGAATCTCCGGCGGCGATTCCAGACAGTCCACGCCTGCCAGCAGGTAGTTCTGATGACCGGCCTTGGAAGCTTCTCTGATTAGAGCTCTGACCATCATACCGCTTCCTGTGGCTTCAGGCTTCTGGGAGAGGAGGTGGAGTATTTTCATCAGAATGTCGCTTTCAGAATGTAGTTGTAGCCTTTTCTGAACACTGCAACATCGGTGCTTCTGGCTTTATCTCTTATATATATCAAAGGAGCAGATGAGAGTGTAACGTGATTAAAAGCCAGCCATCTTCGCCAGAGCCTGAATAAAAGGCTGGCCTTGCCGGTTTCCGGACAGAAAAAATCGACTATGACCAGAGTTCCTGAAGGTTTGAGATTCTCCAGTGCCTTTTCAATGACATTGTCGGAGTTTCCCATCATTGAAAGAGAATATGAAAAGAGGATCCTGTCGACTCTTTCAGGCGCTTTGAATGAGCAGGCATCTCCCTCGATAAGATGAATGTTGTTCCACTCATGCCTGGCTGCTTTAGCCCGGGCGATACTTAGCATGCTTGAAGAGCTGTCCAGTCCGTACACCTTTCCAGTATTACCAACGTTCTTTGCAAGACTTGTGATGTTATAACCTGTACCACATCCTACTTCAAGTATTGTCTCACCTTTCTGAGCGTCCAGAACTTCCCTGGCGCGGTTCCGTTCAAAAAGGAAAAGCGGCCTTGTAAGGTCGTATAAAGGCGCCTGCAGGCGATAATACCTCTCTATTATATCAGGCATCGTATCCTGGATCAAAGCTGGCCTTTTCCGATACAGGTACAGCATCTGCTGATTGCTGTGTTGTTTTTCTTATCAGTGCTTCCATTGGAAAAGTTCCCTTGCAGCTCTGGCAGCGCAGATGTACCTTGCCGTGTACAGGCAGTTTTTTCTTCATCACAGAAAAGGGCTGCCTGCAGAGTGGACAACTGCCGCGGACTCTCTCATCCTTCCGGTCGATTGGGAAGGTTTTTCTGCATTTCTGGCAGCGAAGCTGCACATTTCCTTCTAAAGGAATCTTGTTCCTGGCTACCGAGTAAGGAGCATTACAGTGGGGGCAGAGCCCTTTCAACCTTGTGTCATCCACTGGATGAGATGACCTTATTGGAGATTTTGCAGTTCCGCTTATATCAGGTGCAGAACCCTGTGATGGAGAAGTTGAGCCGGGTGGCTGAGGAGGCTTCTGTCCTCCGGGCTTTGCCATCTTGCCATCGATGAAATCCAGCGTTGGGCGAATATCGCGAGAGTGGCTCATCCTCTCAACAGTTGATTGATACACAGGGCTCCGGGCATACTCGCTGAGAAAGCGGATTCTCCTTGCCACGTAGGGGGTATTCTGCGACAGGAACTCTGAGAGCCTGCCGATTTTATTCTCTGCTTCTTCCTGCTGCCTGAGATATGCCTCGTGGTTTATCTCCTTGAAGAGATCCGGAGAGCGGAGTGCCTGCAGGAGCAGCACTTTTCTTGCCACTTCTAGGTTTCTCACAACAAGGAGGCCGGCACAGTCACCGGTTATCTCTGACTCTCTGATCCAGGCAAGCAGCGGAAGTTCGATTGACATGGAGAGAAGCTTCTGTATGTCCAGCAGACCCAGAATTCCTCCGCCCATGACTCCGCGCGGCCCTGAGTAGCCTGCAAAAACCTTGGCTATTGTTCTGTACATTGCATGGCCTGATTTGACGTGCGCTATCTCATGGCCCAGTATGAAAAGGAGCTCATTGTCTGAGAGCGATCTTGTAAGGTACGTTCCGAGTACCACAAATGCGTCTGACTCAGAGCCATATGTGTCTGATGCCCATCCGATATCACCGCTGATATAAATTTCAGGCAGGCGTCTCACGCCCAGTAAACGTGCAGCATATACTGCCAGTTTCTGGATTCTGGGAAACTGGGCTTCAGTGACCTTGATGCCTCCTCCAATGAACTGAGATTCAATCCAGGATTTTCCGAACTGTTTTGAGAGCTGATCTATGGCCATATTGAGGGATTTTATCGATCTAAGAGCGTTCATGGCGTCTCTATCACCTTTGTGCTCGTAATCATTCGTATTGACTGTAAAATCCTGGGGAATATCGGTTACAGTCTTGCAGTAAGGGCAAAGCAGCAAAGCCTTTTCAAGCCCTCTTCCACACCCCTGGCAGACAATGTGCGTTCTTTTATGGCCTTCACAGAGACCGGAAGGGTCTGAAGGCCTCTGGCAGACGCGACAGAGTTGCACGCCTGCCGGCTGTGGTGTATACTGCAAATTCTGATAGCCTCCTGGAGGTGGCGGAACATACTGAGCATTGCATTGAGGAGCATAAGGGCCTGGTGCGGGAGGAGAGGTATATCCCGGTTGCGGCGGCGGAGCGCTGTGCTGCGGCGGCGGAGCGCTGTGCTGCGGCGGCTGAGCGCCATACTGCGGCGGCGGAGCGCTGTGCTGCGGCGGCGGAGCGCCGTGCTGCGGTGGCTGAGCGCCATACTGCGGCGGCTGAGCGCCATACTGCGGCGGCTGAGCGCCATACTGCGGTGGCTGAGCGCCATACTGCGGCGGCTGAGCAGAATGATCAGGCGGCTGTTGATGATGGTGTTGAGCCGGCAGACATCGGCTGCAGAGAGGGATATCACCGGATGTACCATCAAGCGAAGTGCCGCATCGTACACAGAATTTGGCTCTATTAAGCTTTCCTATGGTATGCCCGCAAAAAGGACAGAACTTGAAATCACTTCTTACAACTTTACCGCATCCTGTGCAGGATATAGTATCGGGCTGAGGAGTGTGGACCTGTTTGCCACAGAATACACAGAATCTGGCTTCTTTTGGATTTTCATGTTTACATTCAGGGCATTGCATTCAAGACTCCTCCATAGATGCATGACTTTGTATTCTAATAAGGATGTGTGTCGATGGCAATACAACGGATCTTCTGCAAGAGCTGAGCTTCTACCTTCCAATATGTGACCAGGAAACACAGGTTTGGTCAAGATATCCGTCTGGCAATCCGGTTATGGAGACAGTGATATCTCGGAACTTTATACTCACCAGCATAACAAACTGCAGCATTCTAAATTGCCAAACAAGCATTGATAGATGATTCCAGAAGTTTTGACAGTGCAATTTATAATGCGCGTTTGTATATAATGCGCGTTTGTATATTAAACACTGCCTGCCCCAGTGCCGATACCGACTGTGTTTGCACAATCCCTCTTATTAGGCAGGTCGGAGAGGGAAAGAATGGAGCAGGAGACATGAAATCACTATAAAGGATTACTTTGCATCCACCAGACGCTCCAGTCCCGACAACATACACACTGTGTTCTGATAGTTGTCCTCAAATTTACAAAACGGAAACAAAAACTAGAATCTGTTAATAAATAGAAAAATATTCAATTATTTGACTTGTTTGTTTACAATCCGTTAACACCTCGTTCATGAGTCGGAAATATTTCGGATACATCCTGTTAATATCTTGATGCTATCCTTTCAATGGCTTTATTTTAATAGGGGTAGATGTAAGAAAAGCCAGTAACAGATGGAAAAATCAACTATGAATAAAAAATCAGATGTGTTTATGATGAGAAGCCATTCTTTGCCAGATTGTTAACTTTTTCATAGCCGTTCATGGGTAAGCATATTTTCCTGCAGGGAAAGCTTCAGGGTAGCTCTGGAGAGTCTGCCATGAATATACTCGCCTGCGACAGCATCATTTATAATTCATAGAGAGGTGTGACATACTCCATGAAGATATCGAGAAGATCAGGATCAAAATGAGTCCCTCGGCCTTCAAGCATTATCTTCTTAACCTTTGGCCAGGGCATGCCCTTTTTGTAAGGTCTATCTGAAATCAGAGCGTCAAACACATCGGCTATTGCTATAATTCTTGAGGCTACAGGAATGTTTTCTTCTGCAAGACCATCTGGATAGCCTTTCCCATCCCATTTCTCATGGTGAGCTCTCACTACGGGGCACAGATGGCGGAGCGGTTGAATCGGATAGAGCATCATTGCTGAGTAAATGGGATGCATTCTCATTACTTTGAACTCTTCTCCGCTCAGTTTGCCAGGTTTATACAGAATAGAGTCTGGGATCTTGATCTTGCCAATATCGTGCAATACTCCAGCCAGCAGTAAATCCTGATCGGAGAGGAAGCCCTTGATTGCATCAAGCTTGCTTTCAGGGGCTTCATTGAAAACATACTCCATTTCGCCTATATCGACAAAAAGGGCTCCCAGTCGCAGTTGCTCGAGAACAGTCCTGTCTTTGATTCCTGCACGCTTCGCCAGATTGAGTGAAAGGCTTTGTGTTCTCAAAGAATGAGAGAAGGTAAAATCGCCGGAGACTCTTAACAGGAAGCACATATACTTTGTAAAGTACTCTTTTTTAAAGTCGTGGAGTCCAAATCTCTTTTTAAGAATATCTTCACAGATGTATGATACAAACTGATAGACACGAGACTCCATCTTGAATGTTTTAAATGAGTCTTCATGCTCGAGGGTGTATTTAATATATTCTTCTCCAAAGTCCCGATCCTGAAGCTGGCTGTCTGGTTTGGTATTCTGCTGTTTTTCCAGTAATTGGGCCTTCAGTGGAATCTGTTCCTCTGATTTTTTCTGTGGTATGTTTCTATCCGGTTCACGAAGATATATCTCTTTTCTCTCTGTTTCATATTCCATCTCATTCTTTCTGCTGTCAAGCTTCTCATTTCGTTTAGAAACATCAGAAACAGTTTTAGAAGCTCTTTCTTTTATCTCTTTGCCGAGCATTTCCGCTCTTTGTATTGTGATCAACTCGCTTTTAAGCAACTTTGGCTCCACAGGGTAACTTTTAACAGTGGAAGTGTGTTTCTTGATTGACTTTGCGGAGACGATCGACACACCATCTTTCTTTCCGTAATTGTTAGCAGGAAAAAGGCTTGAACAAAGAACAATTCCACTGTTCTCGCCATCCAGGTTCAGATTGTTGAGTGAGGAACTGAGGCGCTGTTTACTCTGTTTTGTCAGTGTATCTTTCTTCCTTACTCCGCTTGCATCCTTTGAGTTTCCACTGAGAAGCCCCGGATTGACTGTCAGACTGTCACCTGTCCCACTTCCCAAGAACGAGAGAATGACTTGCCTTACTCTCTCTGCTGAGACTTTGCCAGCCAGTATGCCAATAAGATTCTGTTTCTGCTCGACAGTAAGGTTTTTATTGATGAGAAGGAACAAAAGCTGTCTCTGTTCTTGTGACATGGGCTGTGAGATGAGTGAGAGCAGGAAGTTACGGGCTTCTCCACTGAAGGACCTGGAAAGAATTGAGAGAATCACTTCTCTGTTTTCGCGTGAGACAGGATGTGTGAGCAATCGTATGATCAGTTGTCTCATTTCTTCTGAGAGAGGTCTTGAAAACAGCGATACAAGCCACTGCTTCTGGCTCGATGAGAGATTCTGAGAAATAAGCTGATTAACAGCCTTTCGCTGATCCTGGAAAGCAGGTTTCATAAGATGGTTAATGAGAGTCTGCCTCTGTTCCTTTGTGAAGTCCAATGTGAGATACTTTGTGAGGAGATCTCTTGACTCAGGTTTTGGGCTTTTCGACAGTAACAGTGAAATTATGCGTCTCTCATCGTGTGCGAGCGGATTGACAAGCAGGTGCATCACCATGTCTCTTTTTTCATCTGTGATTTTCTGGTTTATGATGGACATGAACAGCCCTTTCTGTTCTTCTGTCATAGAGTGCGCCACGTATACTGCTATGAGCTGCAAAGCCTCTTCTGTCAATGGCTTGGAGAGAAGTGAGATAAAGCGCTTATCATCATCCTGGATAGTATCTGCAATAAGATAATCATGATGCTCAGAAATAGAGTGATTCTTTTCCTCAGCTGATTGATTTTCAGCAGGTTTTTCCTCGATAGAGTCCTTTCTATTCTCTGGATTAATCTCCTGAATGGCAAATGCCCATTCTTCATAATTCTCATTTAATACTTCAATGTATTCATTGATAAGCCAGTTAATTGATTCTGATTCAACATAGGGAAGCGGTGCCTCAATAGAATCAATCGTTGTTGAGCTACCGGTGCGATTTACTGATGCAGGTTGTGCCTCTGATATAGCTGTGATTTGTTCAGCTATCGATTCAGGAGCTGAAACCTGCGCTTCTTTTTGTGACGTATTATAGATATGCATGGGTTCCGGAGTTATAGGATTGCCTCTGGTTTCAATTCGATCAAAAGATTTATCCAGTAATTCTTTTTCCTGTGGGATCGAACTGATAGCCTGAATAGTTCCGGTGTCTTTGTTTTCCGTTGCGGATGTTGAGCTGATATTGGAATGCAATGCATCAGATATCTGAGCCGGTTTGGCTGCGGGAGCCTTTAACTCTGAATCATTTATAACTGTTGCATCGTATTGATATTGGCTGTCTGCCTCTTTCCACACAGAGACTTCGTCTTCCTCATTCTGATGAGTAGAGGAAGGCTCATACATCATCTCATCAGACAGCACTGCATTAATGGCCTCAAGAGTCTTTAACGCAGCATCTCTTCCACTTGACTGCTCTTCATCGTATATCCTTTCAGAAAGTGCTGACCCCGACGATATTACTGCATCAGACTCCAGATCCAGAGACATTGCTGCAAGCGTCTGTGCTGCAGCTTCTTTACCTGTCAATGCTTCAGCAGATGATTGCGGTGAGGTAGAGGAGCTGATATTCCGAACAGTTTCTTTTATTGTCTCCGGAGCAGTCATTACAGAAGAAGAGCCGCCAGTTCCTTTAGGCTTCTGTGACAATGTAGTTATATAGCTTTCTGATGTTTTTAATGATTTCAGAAATCTCGAGTAAGTCTTGAATTTTTCGAGCCCTTGAGGCACAAGCACAGCTGAAGCCCTCAGTTTTGTCTCTGAGCTGTGGGTAATCCTGTTTCTGCCCAACTCTCTGAAGAGAGTTTCAATGTGTTTACCGCCATCTGTGTTTTGAATTGCCGACACACGCTTTTTAATTTCTGAAGCTGCAGCGCCTGCACTCCTGCTCAATCCGTTATTGAACTCGATCAGAGATTTAACTCCATATGGAGTCTGCAAGGCCGTTGCATACTTTGATACTTCAGAAGTGGAAGCTTCATTGCTGGTGCTCATCAGGTTGTTAAGGCGCTCGATTGTTGATAGACCTTCAGGAAGGTTCAATGCTGACGAATACTTTGCAAGTTCCATGGAAGCCAGCATAGGATCTGTACTGGTCCAGTTATTGTAATTGACAAGTACTTTCAGGCCGGTATTATTATCTGCAGCAATTACTGATTTTCCCAATTCAGATAAGGAAGCTGAAGAGTTTCTGCTTGTGTAGTAAAGGTACTTTGTAATGTTTCTTATCCCGTGTGATGTTTGAGCTGCAGTTGCATACTTGTTTATTTCGGAAATAGAAAGTGCCTGATTCCTCATAGCATTGTTATTGTATGCAATGATATGATTGATTCCCTCATAGCTTTGCGACGCAGCTGAATATATACTCAGATCGGCTGAAGCTGATTCACTGTTAGAGGCGATTGAAACATTATAGTTAACAACATTGATTGCTCCTTCAGGATTCTTGACTGCCTGGTTGCGCAATGAAATATCAGAAGCTGATATTTCAGGAGATTTGCCTATAGCCTGTCCGTAGGTGCTGATATATTTCAAGCCCTCACTGCTTTTAGCTGCTATGGCCATTACCTTCATTAATGATGCAGCGAGATCTGTATTTCTCGATGCCACACTGTTCAGGTGCTTCAATGCGGTGATACCCTCAGGGCTCTGCGACGCTTCTGCTCTTATCTTGCAAAAGGTTGTAGAGAGGTTTGCATTATTTCCTGCTGAATCGAGGAATTGTCCCAGATCTTTTATTCCTTCAGTCGTCGCAGTTGCTGAGACAAGGTCACGGATCACCGTCTCCGATGAAATGGTATTATATGAAATCTCATTCAGTATATTAAGAAGACTGTTCTTCTCACTTTCATTATTAATGACCGCAGTCTTTTCTTTAAGCCATTGGGCTGAGAATGTTCCAGACTTGTAAACAGTCTCTGCTTCTCTGGCAGATTCTGTCGCTGCATCTGCAATTATAACATCGCTCTTTTTTGTTTCCTTCGAAAGAGGCGCTGATACCGAGGTCTGAGAAGTCTGATATGAGCTTTCAGCCGATTTTACCTCAATTTCACTTGAAGTCTCCTTGGATTGATCCTGCTGCTGCCCCTGCTGCTGGCCCTGCTGCTGCTGTCCGCCCTGCTGGCCACCCTGCTGCTGTCCACCCTGCTGCTGTCCGCCCTGCTGGCCACCCTGCTGCTGTCCCTGCTGCTGCTGTCCACCCTGCTGCTGTCCACCCTGCTGCTGTCCCTGCTGCTGGCCTCCCT
>Ga0302251_1000403_pt1 | contig 41149 bp, 36 predicted proteins | sample AAG_RA_Gln_MG_FD_193534 | JGI IMG/M metagenome (GOLD analysis project Ga0302251, IMG submission 193534) | Enriched activated sludge microbial communities from anaerobic digester in WTTP, New Holstein, Wisconsin, United States - AAG_RA_Gln | ecosystem: Engineered > Bioreactor > Anaerobic >... | reverse complement strand
CGGTGGGCGTAAGGGTGACCGTCGGCGTCTCCGCCGGGGCAGCCAGCCCGCCCCAGCGGGCCGGCGGCACCGGGTGCGGCAGCGCATCGCTCTCCTGCCAGGGCGGCAGGGCCTTGACCGTGGGGACGCGTTCGGCTCCCAGCGCTACGACGACAACCGTTTCGAGGAGGGGGGAATCTTGGCCGGAGAAGGTGACGCGATATTGCAGCTGCTCCTGGGCGGCGGGAAATTCGACCAACGCCTCGCCGGCCAACAGGCCGGACGGGTCGGTCCAGGGGCCGACGGGCACCGCAGTCCAGGCGGTCCATTGGTTGTCGCCGCGCCCGGCGCGCACTTCAAAGGCCAGGGCGGCCCCATCGGGCACACTGCCCTGGTAGAGCAGGCCGGCCGCGCGGCAGGGCCGCGGCGCATCCCAGGCGGCCGAGGTATAGGTGCCCCAGGTGCTGCCCGCGGCCAGCTGAACCTGCCCCCACGCCGTGCCCGTGAGTGCGCCCGTGGCCGTGATCAGGGCGGTCCCGTCAAAGGCGCCCGCGGCAAAGCCGGCCGCGGTCGCGCTCTCCCAGCGGTCCAGGGTGACCTGCCCCGCGGCAGCGGCCGGCCGGCCGGCCGCCGGCAGGACGGGCAGCACGGCAAGGAGGGTCACGAAAAGCAGCCCCAGTCTCAGGCTCTTGCGCCGCATCGCATTCCTCCTGGTTGGGGAGCGGGCGATCGGCTACTGGAAGAGCCGACGCTGGAATCGCCCGATCTCCACCACCCGACCTACGGACTGTAATTCACCCCATCCGTATACCGGTTTCCCGCGTTCCACAGCAGAAAGCCAATGCCGCCGCCGTCGTTGTTGGCGCGGACCTGTTCGCCGACTTCAAAGGGCCCATAGTCGGGGTCGCCGCTCAGGGTAAAGTCCTGGACCCAGGTCCGCACCTTGGCGCGCTGCCCGGTATTGAACTGGGCGTAGGCGCGGTTGACCGTCTCCAGGACGATCTCGTATGGACAGGAGGCCGGGTTGGCACAGCCCAACTCGCCGTTGGTATAGTGGGAGGGGTAGGCCATCGGGCAGAGAAAGTCGATGTAGTGGCCCATCAGCGAAATATCCTGCCCCTGTTCCCACATCTTGCGCCAGGCGGCGTAGCCAAAGACGTCGGCCGACAGGTAGGCGCCGCGTGGGCCGAGCTCGTCGTAGGCATAGTGGAGAAAGCCGGCGATCGTGTCGTACTGCTTCTGGATCCGCTCTTCCTGGGTCAGGCCGCTGACATCCTGCGAGTAAAAGATCTCGGAGATATCGCCGTCGGTCGGGAAGCGGACATAGTCGAACTGGATCTCGTCGAAACCGAGCCCCACCAGCTCCGTGGCGATGTCCACGTGATAGTCCCAGATCTCTTGGCGGTAGGGATCGGTCCAGTTCAGCCCCTTGCGGTCCGACCACAGGCCGCCACTCGCGTTGTGGATGGCCCACTCCGGGTGCAGCTCCGGCATCTGGCTGTCTTCAAAGGTCACGATGTAGGCGATCACATAGATGCCACGCTCGTGGCACTTGCGGAGGATGTCCTGGACGTTGTAGCGCACGTCCCACAGCGCGTCGTCCGTATTCGCCGCGCGCAGCTCCTGGACGAGCGGCACCTTGCTGTCGTAGACCACCGCGCCCCAGGCGTCCTTCACCTCGAGGACGATGGCATTCAGCTCGGTCTGGTCCACGAAATCGAGCAGCGCGTCGAACCAGTCGGTCGTCCCGGCCACATAGGCCGTGACATAGATCCCCTGGGCGTGGAACGGGGTCAGGGTAAAGGTGAGGCTGGGGGCCTCGGTGATGGTGATGATCTGCTTGGCATAGCCCGGGGCCAGGGCCTTGACGGCGACGGTCTCGGGCACCTCGGGAAAGAAGAAGCGGCCCGCCGCATCGGTGTGAACAAAGGTATTGCCGGCGACGACGCGGGTCTGGGAGATGGGCTGACCGGCCTCGTCGAGCACCAGGCCGCGCAGGTAGGCCGGCCGCAGGGCAAAGTCGTGCGCCGTCGTGCGCGCCAGCGCGATCGTCTCACCGCGGTGCTGCGGCGCCTTGACCTGCAAGGAGAAATCTTCGGGGACCCCCCGGAGCAGGTAGGTGCCGTCGGCCCCTGTCGTCGCGGTGAGCACGGGCGAGCCCGTCAGCGTAACGACGGCGCTGTCGAGCGGCAGGCCGGTATCGAGGCTCGTGACCACGCCGCGCACCGTGTTAGGGCGCAGGACGATGCTTCCCGTGGCGGTCATAAAAGAGCCCTGCCAGGAGTCGTAGCCCTCGGCCTGCACCGTCAGGCTGAGGGGAAAGGTCGGCGTCAGCACGGTAAAGCGGCCCGCCTCGTCGGCGACGAGCGTCTTGCGCGGCGTCGTCACCTGGGCGGCGACCGCGGCCCCGATATAGTCGTCCAGCACCAGCCCGGCGAAGCGGTCGGGGTCGAGCCCGACGGTGGCCGTCACGGTGGGGATCTCTTCGCCGGCCACGAGGCCTGCCAGGCCGGCCTCGCCCGGTTGGTAGTTGGCCGCGCTCACCTGCAGGGTACCTTCCGGCGTCCAGGTCGCGATGCGGCACACACCCTGGGCATTGGTGCGGGCCGTCTCCTCCGCGAGCCGGCACTCGGCCCCGGCGATCGGGTGTTGGGTCAGGTTGTCCAACACGTTCACAACGAGCACCGTTTGGGGCCCGCTGCAGGCGGCCAGGAGAGCCAGGAGCAGGAGCGGGAGAGCCAGAAAACGAGACCGTTCAGCACGCGGCATACCGTTATGATCCTTTCGGCGATGTAAAGGGCGGCACAGTGGGGGAATTATAGCACGAAAAGGGGCAAGGGGCAAGAAGCCCATGCCCCCCCTTGGCCCCCGGACGGGCCAATTCGCTTACCTGTGGGGCAGTGCGGCAGTGGGCCGGGGCCGCGGCGCGGGGGCGGGTGGTGCCGCCGACGCGCCGCCGCGGTGGGGCGTCCCGTGGGCCGGCCGGCCGCGGGCGCGGGGGCGGGTGGTGCCGCCGACGCGCCGCCGCGGTGGGGCGTCCCGTGGGCCGGCCGGCCGCGGGCGCGGGGGCGGGTGGTGCCGCCGACGCACCGCCGCGGTGGGGCGTCCCGCCGGCCGGCCGTGGGCACGGGGGCGGGTGGTGCCGCCGACGCGCCGCCGCGGTGTAAGGGCGAGGCATTTGCCCATGCCATGCGGACGCCGCCGGAGAGGGTACGGTGCACTGCCATGCATGCCGTCGCTGTGAGGCCGGGGCAAATGCCTCGCCCCTGGCATCCCCCCGCCCCACCCCACACCCACCCGCCCCACCACCCCGCCGGCCGGCCGCGGGCGCGGGGGCGGGTGGTGCCGCCGACGCGCTGGCGCGGTGGGGCGTCCCGCCGGCCGGCCGTGGGCACGGGGGCGGGTGGTGCCGCCGACGCGCCGCCGCGGTGGGGCGTCCCGCCGGCCGGCCGTGGGCACGGGGGCGGGTGGTGCCGCCGACGCGCCGCCGCGGTGGGGCGTCCCGTCGCAGGATGTTACCGGATGTGCGGATTTCCGGACAATGGCCAGGGGCTATCTGTGGAGCCGTTTGACCCACCAACGGAAACACTCTCTTGCCCCCTGCATCTTTGCCCCCTCTGTGGTATAATGGCAGGCGGAGGCACATCATGCAGACCGACACCCTGATCATGCTGCTGGCCCTCTTTGGCGCCTTTGCCTTGGGCTTTCTGGCCGGCGTCTTTTTCCACGTCGTGCGCCGCGCCCTCCTGGGCATCTGGCGGGCGCCGGGGAAAGCGGCCCGCGGCATCTCGCGCCTGGGCCGCCGCCTGGCAGAGACCTGGCGGCCCGCCGCCAAGGAGCGGCCGGCCGGCCCCGTGGAGCCCGCGCTGCCCAGCCAGCCGATCAGCCGCACCGTCGCGCTCGTGCTGACCTATCCGCCGCGCCGCGCCCAGGAGCTCTTTGCGATGGGCGAGCAAGCCCTCGCCGCCGGCCACGACCGCGCGGCCGAGGGCCATTATGTCACCGCGCTATTCTGGGACAATGGCCGGAAGCTGCCTGCCCTGCACCAGCACATCCACATGCGCCTGGGCGCGATCCGCGCCCGGCGCGGCGACCTGGACGGGGCCATCAAGGCCTTTGAACGCGCGCGCGCCCTGGCCCCCGGCGACGCGGAGCCCTACCTCCAGTTGGGGCAGATCCTCCTGCGTGCCGGCAAGCCGGGCCAGGCGCTGTACGAGCTGGGCCGGGCGGTCGAAATCGACCCGCACAACCTGGACGTGCGCTACCACCTCTACCAGGTCTACCGCCAGAGCGGAATGCAGCAGGAGGCGGTCGCCCAGCTGCGGCTGCTCAAGGCCGGCGAAGATCCCACCGCCATCGCGGGCCTCTTTTTGCGCCACGGCCGGGAGCACCTGCGCCGGGACGAGCTGGACAGCGCCGCCGACGACTATCGCCTGGCGCTGGAGCTCTTTCCCGACGACGAGGAGACGCTCTGGGCGCTGGGGGACATCCTCCGGCGGCAGGGCCGGCCGGCCGAGGCGCTGCGCGTGTGGGCCCGCGGGGTCTGGGTTGCCCCCTCGCCCGCGCTGGACGAGCGGCTGCTCGCCCTGGCCGGCGAGGGGCTGGCCGAGCAGATCGCGCTCGTATACAAGCGGGCGATGCTCCTGCATCCCAACGACGGCCGGCTGCCGCTGGCGCTGGGCGACCTGGCGGAGAGGATGGGCCAGGGCGCCGCAGCGGCGGCCTACTGGGCCGAGGCCGCGGCCGTGCAGCCGGACCTGGTCCAGGCCCACCTGCGGCTGGAGCGGCACTATGACGCGGCCGGCCAGCCCGAGCAGGCCCGCGGACACCTCCGCGCCGCCCTGATGGCGCTGTGGGGGCAGGAGACGGTGTACCGCTGCCGCGCCTGCGGGCACGTCACCGAGGTGGAGCAGCCGTACTGCTCCGCCTGCGGCACCTGGGACAGCCTGGAGGCGCTGCCGCGGCGGGAGCTGGAGGCCGGCCGGGGCCTGGTGCCGGTGGTGCAGACGTTGGAGGGGTGGTGGGGGCGCGTGCGCGGGTGGCTGCTGGGGCCAGGGGCCCATAACGGATAAAGACACGAATAGACGAAGGAGAACCACGATGACCCACCGTATCGATCTCCGCAGCGACACCGTAACCCTCCCCACCCCCGCCATGCGCCGGGCGATGTACGAGGCCGAGGTGGGCGACGACGTCTGGGGGGAGGACCCCACCGTCGTGCGCCTGCAAGAGCTGGCCGCCGAGCGCATGGGCAAGGAGGCGGCCCTCTTTGTCCCCAGCGGGACGATGGGCAACCTGGTCTCGCTCCTGGCCCACTGCCAGCGCGGGCACGAGGTGATCCTGGGCAGCGAGTGCCACATCTTTATCTACGAGGTGGGCGCCGCCGCCGTCTTTGGCGGGCTGATCTATCACATCGTGCCCACCACCCGCTTCGGCGAGCTGCCGCCGGACGAGATCCGCGGCGCCGTGCGCGGACCCAACCTGCACTTTCCCCCAACGGGCCTCATCTGCCTGGAGAACACCCACAACCGCTGCGGCGGCACCGTCGTCAGCCCGGCCTACATGGCCCAGGTGCGCGAGATCGCCGACCAGCACAAGCTGCCCGTGCACCTGGACGGGGCGCGCATTTTCAACGCCGCCCTCGCCCTCGGGGTCGACGTCCGCGAGATCGCCCGGCACGTCGACTCGGTCATGTTCTGCCTCTCCAAGGGGCTCTCCGCCCCGGTAGGCTCGCTCGTCTGCGGGAGCAAGGCCTTTGTCGAGCGCGCCCATCGGATGCGCAAGATGGCCGGCGGGGCAATGCGCCAGGTTGGCGTCCTCGCCGCGGCCGGCATCGTCGCCCTGAGCGAGATGGTCGACCGCCTGGCCGACGACCACGCCAACGCCCGCCGCCTGGCCGAGGGCCTGGCAGAAATCCCCGGCCTGGCCGTGGACCTGGAGACGGTCCAGACCAACATGGTGATGCTGTATCCCACCGATCCCCGGTGGACCACCGAGACGCTGAACGCCGCCCTGGCGGCCGCGGGCGTCCTCACCTCCTACCTGGGACGGACCAAGATGCGCGCCGTGACGCACTATGGGATCGCGCGGGAGGACATCGAGGAGGCCCTGCGGGTAACCGCGCGGGTGGTGCGGGAAGGGCCGGGGGCGTAAAGACGTGAAACGTGAAGACTGCGCCAGGCCTGGCCCGGCAGCCCTGCCCACGATCGGCCTGGCGCTGGGCGGCGGGGGGGCGCGCGGGCTGGCGCACATCGGCGTCTTGAAGGCCCTGGAGCGCGCCGGTATCCCCGTGCACGTGCTCGCCGGGACGAGCATGGGCGGGCTCATCGCCGCCCTGTACGCGGCCGGCCGGCCGGCCGCCGAGATCGAGGCCGAGACGCTGCGCCTGGGCAAGCTGAACCAACTGCTCAACCTGGTGGACCTGGGCCTGCCCCGCCGCGCCTTTCTCTCCGGGGACAAGCTCTATGCCTTTCTCCAGGAAAAGCTGGGCCCGCAGTTGACCTTTGCCCAGCTGCGGCGGCCGCTCGCGCTCACCGCGGTGGACCTGATCAGCGGCAAAGAGATCATCCTGCGGGAAGGTTCCGTGGCCGAGGCCGTGCGCGCCACCATCTCGCTGCCCGGCATGCTGGAGCCGGTGGAGCGCAGCGGCCAGCTCCTGGTGGACGGCGGCGTCCTCAACAACGTCCCCGCCGACCAGGCGCGCGCGCTCGGCGCCGAGATCGTCATCGCCGTCAACGTCAGCCTCGACGTGCACGACGACCGCCAGTGGCAGCACGTCGGCCTGCCGGCCATCCTGGTGGACTCGTGGCGGGCCGACGCCATCAGCGCGGCCGCGCTGACCGAGATCCGCCTGGCGCTCGTCCGGCCCGAGGTCCTCCTCTGCCCCCCGATTTCTTCCGAGATCACCACCCTCACCGGGTTCACCCGCGCGGCCGAGATTATTGCCGCCGGGGAAGCGGCGGTGGAAGAAGCGCTGCCGCGGCTGCTGCGGTTGGCGCGGCCCGGCCGGCCGGTTGATGCCGGGGCTCAACCATGAAAGACCTGGATCAGGCAGTGGCGCAGCTGGCCGGGTTGTCCCTTCCGCCTACCAGCACCTAGAGTTCCGGCGTTTCTTCGGCTTTCGCAAGAGCTACCGCTGAGGTGCCCGTGTCCTTTCTCCCCTACATCGCCCTGGCCCTCATCGCCGGCACCCTCGTCGGGGTCGCCGTCGGCCGCTATCCCGGGCTACGCATGAACCGGGCCACGATCGCCCTCGTGGGGGCGACACTCCTGATCGTGATCGGCGCAATCTCGCTGGAGGAGGCCTATGCGGCGCTGGACCTCGACACGCTGGTGCTCCTCCTGGCGATGATGGTGATCAACGTGAACCTGCGGCTGGCCGGCTTCTTCCAGATCGTCGGCCGGCGCGTGGTGCGCTGGGCGCACTCGCCGCGGCAGCTGCTCGGGCTCATCATCGTGGTATCCGGCGTGCTCAGCGCCCTCTTTCTCAACGACACCATCGTGCTGATGTTTACCCCCCTGGTCCTCGAGATCGTGCTCGCGCTGCGGCGCCACCCCATCCCCTACCTGGTGGGGCTGGTGGCGGCGGCCAACATCGGCTCGGCGGCGACGATCACCGGAAACCCGCAGAACATGCTGATCGGGGCGGCGTCGGGGATCCCGTACGCCGCCTTTGTGGCGAAGCTGGCGCCGGTGTCGCTGGCCGGCCTGGCCATTGCCTGGGGGGTGCTCGTGGTGGTGTATCGGGGCGAGTTTCGGCGGGGAGCCACTCTCGACGCGCCGGACCTGCCCGTCCGTCCCTATCGGCCGCTCCTGCTCAAGAGCCTGATCGCCACGGCGGGGATGCTCGCGGCCTTTCTGGCCGGCGCCCCCATCGCGCTCGCGGCGCTGGCCGCGGCCGCGCTGCTCCTGATCACGCGGCGCATCAAACCGCAGCGCGTCTTTCGCGAGGTCGATTTCTCCCTGCTCGTCTTTTTCGCCGGCCTCTTTGTCGTCACCGGGGCGATCGAGAGCACCGGCTGGAGCGAGCGCCTCTTTGCCCTGGCCGCGCCGGTGACGGGGGCCGGCGTGGCGCCGCTCGCCGGGGTCGCGGTGGTCCTGTCGAACCTGGTCTCGAACGTGCCGGCCGTGCTCCTCTTCCGCCCGCTCGTCCCGCACCTGCCCAACCCCGGGCAGGCCTGGCTGACGCTGGCGATGGCCACGACCTTTGCCGGCAACCTGACGCTCCTCGGGTCGGTCGCCAACCTGATCGTGGCCGAGTCGGCCCGGTCACGCGGGGTGCAGCTGTCGTTTGGCGAGTATCTAAGGGCCGGCGTGCCGATTACACTGCTAAGCCTGGGGGTGGGGATCGCGTGGCTGAGCCTGGTCACCTGATCAGGGCGAGCGCCGCCGCGATATCCTGGGCGATCATCTGGCGCTTGCTCTTCTCGATCCCGAAGCTGGGCCCGGCCTGGAGGTAGGAGGGAAAGGCCCGCCGGCCGCGGAAGTAGAACTCGGCCCCGCGGATCTTGTAGGTGGAACCGGCCGGGATCACCCGCGGCTCCTGGTTCCGCCGGGCAATATCGTTGACCGCCCGGATCGCCACGTCGCCCATCAGCAGGAATACCCGGACATGCGGGAAGAGGGCCAGCTCCTGCTCCAGGAGGTGTGAGCAGCGCCGGATCGTGTCCGTGGCGATTCCGTACCCCGTCTTGCCGCATTTGACGGCCGTCGTCAGGTGGACGCCCAGGGCCCGGATGTCCTGGATGGAGGCCACGTCCGCGCCGGCGTCCTGAAAGGCCAGGACCGTCGTCCGGGCAAAGAGCGCCTCCCCACCGGCATCGTAAAAGTCAGCCAGTTCCGCCGGGGCCGACTCGGAGATGAGCACGATCGAGACCTTGTGCGGATCGATCTCCACGCCCGGGACGATGTAGCGGTCGTGCCGGACGTCGGCACAGGGAAAGTCGACACAGGCGACACAATCAGTGACCTTCATTGCATGCCTCCTCTCAGAGCAGCAACCCCATCACCAAATCGTCGAAATACTCACCATCACGATAGATTGCCCGCCGCAGGCAGCCCTCGACCTCAAAGCCACAGCTCTCATACAGGTGCCGCGCGACCTCGTTGCGAGCAAAGACGATCAGCTCGATGCGCGTCACGATGCCGGTGCCGCGGGCCCAGGCGATCGCCGCGGCCATCAGCTTTTTCCCGACCCCCTGGCCGCGCCACTCGCGGGCCACCGAGATGCCCAAGGCCACCTCGTGGCGCTTGGCCCGGCGGGTGCCGCCCTTGCAGTTCACCATACCGACGATCTGTCCGGCCGCCTCCGCGATCAGGAAGACGCAGTTGTCCGCCGCGGCATAGTCGGCCAGCACCTGGCATTCCTGCTCCACCGTCAGGGTGAACTCGCCCGGCCCCATGACAATGTACGGCGCCGGTTCCTCTTCCGTCAGCCGCCGCACATACGGTACCAGCTGCTCGGCATCGTCGGGGTGGGCCTCTCGTATGATGATCGCCATCGCTTCTTCGCTATCCCGGGCGGGGGCAAGCCCCGCCCCTACGCACGCCGGCCGGGCAGCTCGCTAGCTCGCCTGTTTGTACACCAGCGGCAGGTACACCCAGGACGACGCCTCGCGGTGCTCGTACGCCCCGATGTCATAGGCCGGCCCCCACGGGCGCGGCGCGCCGGTCAGATCGTCGGGCACAGCAGGGAGCGCCGTGCCCGCGTCCACCGCCGGACAGCCGGGCAGGAGGCGGTAGTCCGCGCCGGCCGCATCCCGGAAGAGGACGGCCGCCGTGGAGGTAAAGGAATGCGTGTCGTACCCCAGCGCCTGCCACGCGGCCAGGGTGATCGTGCTGTTGTCCCCATCGGCGCTGAAACGGTCCACGACAATGTTATAGTCGCTCTGAAAGCCGGCGAGGCCGGCCTGCGGAATGACGATGCTGCCGTTCCAATCGTCGGCGGAGAGGATGATGTTGTTGGCCAGGACGTTGTCGACGCAGGCTGTGGTATAGCCTTCCGCAATGTTGACCGCCCACCGGCTGCCGGCCGGCATGACGATGGTATTGTGGAGGATCTGATTGCCGCTGGAGCAGATGGCCCCGTTTTCCTGAAACACGGCGATGCCGCCGGCATGGTTGCCGTAGAGCAGGTTGTTCCGCACGACCGTGTCCGCCACCCCGTCCATGTTGATCGCCGCACCGCCCTCCACCCCGTTGGCATAGATTACGTTGCGCTCGACCACCCCGTCCGAGATCACGCCATCCCCCTCCATCTCCGCGTCCCCGTTCATGTGCACGCCGCAGCCGGCGTTGTCGTAGAGGACATTGCCGCGCACCACGGGCCGGTCGCCGCTGTTGCTGCAATAGATGCCGTGCTCGCCGTTGTGGTAGCTCTCGTTGAACTCGATGAGGGCATCGTCCACAAAGGCCAGAAAGATGCCGGTGCTGCTCGTATCCCACCCGTTGTCGTGGACGCGGTTGGAGCGCACGGTGATGTGGTGGGTATGGGCCGTCTCCCCCCCGCGCACGTCGATGCCCCAGCCTGGCGCGCCGGAAACGTCAAAGCCCTGGATGACCCAGTAGGCGACGGTCCCATCCCCCTCCCACGTCTCCACCTCGATGTCGCTGTCGTGGCGGTTGTTCGGGCCGGGGGCGGTGATGCGCACCGCCGCGCCGGCCTCCGCCTGCAGGGTAATCCAGGCGTCCGCCGTCCCCGACCGCTCGATGCGACAGCCGACGTACTCGCCCGCGCGCACGACAATCGTGTCGCCCGGCGCGACGCTGTCCACGGCGTGCTGCACGGTCGCCCAGGGGTGGGCGGCGCTGCCGTCGTTCCCGTCGTCGCCGCCCATGGCAACGTAATAGGTCGGGCCGGCCTGCGCCGGCACGGTAGCGGGCCCCGCGGTGCCGGCACCGGGCGCGGGCGCCTGCCCGGCCGAGGGGGACGTCGACCCAGGCGAGGCCTTTTCCTGCGGCACCGCGCCGCAGGCGTAGAGGGCCAGGAGGAGCAGCAGCGGCCAGTACCATGAGCGGAGTTTACGCATCGCGAGGCTCCTGGGATAGGTGCTTGGGCATCGGCCTTTGTGCAGAGGCTAGTAGTTCGCGAACACGGCCGGCAGATAGATGCGGTACACGATCTCGCACTCCTGCCCACCTGTGACCCAGCGCAGCAGGGCGCGCATCAGCACATCGTTGGCGCGAAACTCAAAGGCGTCGTCCTGAAAGTCATTGTCCGAGACGGCGACCAGCCGTCCGCAGCTCGTATCGACCGCGGCGGCGACGGTAAATGGCCCGGTGCGGTCGCCGGCATTGTAGTCGTTGCTCCCGTCGGTGTCCTCCCAGGAATCGTCGCCTGTCCAGGCCAACTCGATGGCCGACCGTGAAAGCGCCAGGCTCTGCGCCCAGTTGGCCGCATAGTGGTCCACACCGGTCACCGCGTCGTGAACAGCGAAATCGACCACGTCGAAATCACCCACCCAGTCGGGGATCGGCGCAAAGAGACAGTGCTGGTCAAAGAGCAGACCATAGCCGGCCAGGAAAGTGTTCGCCGGATGCTCGTTGCCGCAGTTGCCGAGCACGAGCACGCCCCCGCCGCCCGCCACATAGTACCGGATGGCCCGCCGCTCCGAAGGGCTGAACTCTGCCAGCGGAGAAGCCAGCAGCAGGGCGTCATAGGATTGCAGCAGGTCGAGGGTAAGTACGGCAGCGGGGTTGCGGACCCAGGTGAACTCTTCCGCCAGGGACTCTTGCAGCCGGCCAAAGTAGATCCACTCGGGGTGGGCGGGATTCAGCTGCTGGGCGCGCGCCCAGTCGATGGTGTTTTCCTCGTCATGGGCTTCGTCGAACAGGATCCGGCGCGGCTCGCGCCTCCCCCAGCGGGCCAGGTGATCGGCGTTGGCGTTCCCCGCCGCGTCGAGAAAATAGCCGCCGGCGTAAACGCTGTCGCCCTCGACCTTGACCGCCGCGACCGGGTCGTTCAAGCCGCTGCCCAGGGCGCGCCAGGCCGCTCCGTCCCAGCGGGCAATGCAGCTGGCGGCGGTGTTTCCGCCCACGTCAGGGAACCAGCCGCCGACATAGACGTCCGAACCGACCACCTCGATGTCATAGACCCAGGAGTCCGCCCCCCCCAGCCCGGTGCCAAGTGGATACCAGAACCCGAACCAGTCGTTCCAAACGGCAACTCCACTCGCGTCCGGGTCGTTGCCGGCGATGTCGAACGCGCCGCCCACAACGACATCCCAACCCACCACCTCGATAGCCCAGACCGCGTCGTTCACCCCGCCGCCTGGTCCTGCGCTCAGCGAGTACCAGAATGCGCCGTCCCACATGGCGATAAAATCGGCGTCGGGGTCGCCTCCCGCATCCTCAAACATGCCGCCCACATAGAGGTGGGAGCCCAGCACCCCGAGGGCATTAACCTGCGCCCCCAACACGTTTGCCTGTGCCGCGCTGAGAGCGTGCCAGGCGGAGCCATCCCAGCGGGCAACATAGTCGGCGTTCGGGTCGTTCCCGGCATCGGTGAAGGAGCCCCCGACATAGAGGTCGGGTCCCACCGACACGATCGCCCGCACGTCTCCATCGCCCAGTCCCCCGCCAAGGGCGTGCCAGGCGGAGCCGTCCCAACGGGCGATGCGGTCGGCGTTGGGCAGCCCGCCTATGTCGGTGAAAGCGCCGCCGATGTAGACGTCCGGCCCCACCACCTCGATGGCCCGGACCATGTCGTTCGCTCCATCGCCCAGCGCGTGCCAGGCGGAGCCGTCCCAACGGGCGACAGAATCGGCGGCGGGGTTTCCTCCCACGTCGGTGAAGGCACCGCCGATATAGAGGTCCGGCCCGACTACCGCGATGGCCCGGACCCGCGCGTCGGCCACGCCGACCGGCAACCCTCCGACGTCATCCCATCCGGGGGTGGCGGGCGTGGTGTCCCAACGGGCGACGTGCAGCGCTTCCGGGTGGTCGTCCGCCTGGGTGAAACTGCCGCCCACGTAGAGGTTCGGCCCGGCCACGGCGACGGCCAGCACGGCGTCGTTCAGCCCGCCGCCCGCCCCCCCGGTGAGCGACTGCCAGGCGGACCCATCCCACCGGGCGATGTAGTCGGCGTCGGCGTTTCCCCCCGCGTCGACAAAGCTGCCCCCGATGTAGATGTCCGGGCCGACCATAGAAAGTGCCCCCACCCAGCCCAGCCCGTCGCCGGTCGTCTCGCTCAACGCGTGCCAGGCGGAGCCATCCCAGCGGGCAATCCCATCGGCATTGCTGTTCCCGTCGGCGTCGTTGAACCCACCGCCAACATAGACGTTCGCCCCCACCACCTCGATGTCGCTGACGACGCCATCCAGCTCGGTGCCGGCACCCAGGGGGTGCCAGGTGGTACCATCCCAGCGGGCCACATAGTTGGCGCTTCCCCCCGCGGCGAGAAAGTAGCCGCCCGCGTAGACGTTGGCCCCAACCGCCGCGATGGAACGGACGTCGTCGTTCAGCCCGCTGCCCAGGGCATGCCACGCGGTGCCGTCCCAGCGGGCGATGTGATCGGCGTTTCCGGTCGGGTCGGTAAAGTTGCCGCCCACGTAGAGGTCCGTCCCCACCATTTCCAGGGCATGGACGACGTCATTCACCCCGGGGCCCAGGGCGTTCCAGGCAAAGAGGTCCCAGAAGGCAATGTTGTTGACCGCCGTCCCACCCGCATCGGTGAACCAGCCGCCAACGTAGACACGCGACCCCTGCACAGCGATGGCATTGACCCAGCCGTCCTGGATCCCACCGCCGAGCGCGTGCCAGGCAGTGCCATCCCAGTAGGCGATGCGGTCGGCGTCGGGATTGTCGCCGGCGTCGCTAAAGTCGCCGCCGATGTAGACGTACGACCCCACGATCTGAATCGCCAAGACGGTTCCGTTCAGCCCGCCGTTTAGCGCATACCAGTCGCCGCGCGGTTCCGGCAGCCGATCGGCCCGCTCGACCGGCTTGAAGAGCGGCGCTCCCTGGGCATCGTACGCCATGCGCCAGCCCGTAGGATCGAGCGCCCCGGTGAAGCCTGTATCACGCTTCAGGCTGCCGTCGGGGTTAAGAAAGCCAGCCAGGGGAGGACTGGCCGTGGAAGCAGGTACAGCAGGCGCTGCGGGGGCCAGCAGGGGAGGCCGGAATGCCAACAACCCGACAGCAAGGATGAGGCCCAACCAATGCCCAACTCGCCGCGTTCTCGTTCTCATCTTGCTCTCCTTGGCTTGACAGCCTCAGGGAACGACGGGCGGGAAGAACTCGATCGAGCCCAGCACCGCCTCAAAGGCGAGACCGAAGCCGGCGTCCCAGGCCGCCTCTGGCGACGAGGCGACCAGGATAAAGGCCTGGCCCGCTGCCGGCAGACAGACGGCGACGCGCCCGGTCATCGGCGTGCTGTTCTCCGTGCCCGACACGCTGCCGATCAGCGCCGGCTGTCCGCCCACGGTGATCTCTGTCGGGGCGGAGAGGGTGACGCCGCTCTCGCCCAGGCTGCTCTGCGCCACGGCAAAAGCCTCCGGCAGCGTCGTCGCCCCCTGGTACAGATCCACGGCGTTCTGGCCGCCGCTGAGGACCATCACCGGGCCCAGCTGCGCGTCTGCGCCGGGAGGCCCGATCCGGGCGTTCATCTCGTAGACTTCATGCTCATAGTCGGCCGGCGGGCGATAGGAGTATCCCCCGGCTTCCACCCGCACCGCGGGACCCAGGGCAACGGCTGGGGTAGCGGTCGGCTGCGCCCGGGACTGGTCGGGTCCCGAGGGCCCGCCACAGGCCACGACGAGTGCGAGAACCAGGATCAGAGCCGGCAGGACGCGCCGCCGAGTGAGCATGGTATCCTCCTTGTAGGGTCGCCAGATAGCTGCCGCCGCGACGGCGGCTGAGGGCCACGGTGAGTCTATGGTGGATCATTATACGTCCCGGGCGAGAGCTTGTCAACGATGTGTGCGGGTTGCATCTCCCTGCCAGGTGTAGTACAATACCCCCGGCCAGAGGAACTTTGCGAGGAAAACACCTATGGAGCCTACGCTGCCCAACCTGGACGACCCGGACACGTACGCCCAAGCCGACCCCACCCATTCGTACGACCGCCTGCTCGACACGGCCGGCCAGGTCCGCGCGGCGTGGCAGATCGTACAGCGCTGGACTCCGCCGCCCCTGCCCGTGCCCCCGCGCGCCGTCCTCATCGCCGGCATGGGCGGCTCGGCCATCGGCGGGGACATGGTGCGCGCCCTGGCCGTCGACCAGGCGCGCATCCCCATCGTCGTCCACCGCGACTATGGGCTGCCGGCGTACGCCGGAGCGCAGACCCTGGTGATCGCCTCTTCCTACTCCGGCAACACCGAGGAGACACTCTCCGCGGCCGAGGAGGCGCGGCGCCGCGGCGTGCCGCTGGTCGCCGTCACCACCGGCGGTGCGCTGGCCCGCCGGGCCCAGGAATGGGGCACCCCGGCGCTCCTTTTTGACTATCCCGCGCAGCCGCGCGAGTCCCTCGGCTACAGTATGACGCTCCTGCTGGGCGTGCTCGTCCGGCTGCAAGTGCTGCCCGACCCCACGCCCGCGGTCGAGCGCGCTGCCGCCGTGCTCGAAACAGCGCGCCGGGAGATCGCGCGCGAGGTCCCCAGCGTCCAGAACCCGGCCAAAGAGCTGGCCGGCTGGCTGTACGGGCACGTGCCGGCCATCTACGGCAGCGGCCTCCTGGCGCCGGTGGCCCGGCGGTGGCAGGGGCAGTTCCACGAGAATGCCAAGTCGTGGGCCGTGTCCGGAGAGCTCCCCGAGATCGACCACAACGTCGTCTGCGGGACGGAACGGCCGGCCGGCTTTGCCCAAAGCGTGCGCGGCGTCTTCCTGGCCTCTCCCCTGGACCATCCCCGCAACGGGCTGCGCCGGGAGGCGACCCGCCGCATCATGGAAGAGGCCGGCGTCGCCTGCCGCACCGTCTCCGGGCGAGGCGATTCCCCCCTGGCCCAGGTGCTGACGGCCGTGCTCCTGGGCGACGTAGTGAGCTACTACCTGGCCCTGCTGTATGGGATGGATCCCGGGGCGATCCCGGCGATCGTCCGGCTGAAAGAGGTCCTGGCCCAAACCGGGTGACGCGCACCCGGCGGTGAACCCCCAGAAGCGTGGCGCACGTATATCCAATAGCAGACCAGAGAGGCGCGCATGCTGATCGAGGAACAACTCGCCACCATCCAATTCCTGACCCAGGAGATCGGCCCGCGGCCGGCCACCTCGGCGGCCGAGGCCCGCGCCGCGGCCTATGTCAACTCCCGCATGCGCCAGGCGGGCATGGAGGTCGACCTGCAGACCTTTCGCACGGTGCCGACCGAGAGCATTCCCCGCGGCATCCTCTACCTGCTGATGGCCGCCGCGCCGTTTGTCTACCTGTACAGCCGGCCGGCCGCCCTGGGGATGGCCGTCCTGGCGCTGGTTGTCTTTCTCGCCGAACAGCTGGCCTGGCCCATCCTCTCTTCGTGGCTGCCGGGAGGCAAGAGCCAGAACGTCGTCGGCACCCGGCCGGCGGCGCAAGACGGCCGGCAGCACCTGATCGTGATGGCCCACGTCGACTCGGGCCGCGCCAACCTGCTCTTTCACCCCCGCCTGGCCGGCAGCTATCACCGCTTCTACCTGCTCGTGGTCCTGGCCATGGTGCTGCTCCCCATCCTGATCGGTCTGGGCTGGCTGATCGGGGAGGCCTGGCTGTGGTACGTGCAGATGGCGCCCACCGGGATCGTCGTGTTGGCGCTGCTGCTCCTGCTGCACCAAGAGATCATTATGCGCTGGGTGCCCGGCGCGAACGACAACGCCTCCGGCGTGGCCGTGCTCCTGAACCTGGCCGAGGAACTGCAAGGGCTCCAGCACACGACGCTCTGGCTCGCCGCCACCGGCAGCAAAGAGGCCGGCCTGCACGGCGCCCGCAGTTTCCTGCGGCACTATCCCTTTCCGCGCGACAACACCTACCTCATCAACCTGGACACCGTCGGGCACGGCCAGCTGGGCATCATGGTCTGGGAGGGCGCGCTGCTGGCCCGGCGGGCCGATCCGCGGCTGGTAGAACTGGCCGGGGCCGCCGAGAGCCGCGACATCACCGTGGACGCCGACCCCCGTGTCTACCACGAGACCAATACCGATGCCCAGATCGCGCTCGCCCGCGGCCTCAAAGCCATGAGCATCGTCGCCCTGGAAGACGGCCGGCCGGCGTTCCGGCATTGGTACAACGATACGCAGGAGAATATCCGCCCCGAGCTGCTCGAGCGGACCGCCCGCCTGGTCGTCGGGATCGCCCGGCAGCTGGACCGGCAGGCAGCAGGATAGAAAGAGGCAGGAAGCAAGAGGCAAGGGGCAGGGAGCAAGAGGCAAGAAGCAAAAGAGGAGGTCAAGATGCAACCCAAGCAGCGCCGGCAGCTGGTTACCTATCTGATCGCAGGCGAGGTGGGCGTGCTCTTTATGCTGGCCGTCAACGGCCTGTGGGGCGCGCTCCTCGGCCTGCTGGTGGTCGAGGCGCTCATCGGCGGCGGCATCTACCTGTGGCGCAGCGGGAAACTGCCCACGGGCCAGATCCGGCTGCGCGGGGTGGGCTGTTTTTCCGCCGTCGTGGTGCTGGGCATCGTGCTGGCCGTGCTCCTCGGCGTGGGCGTGCCGCTCTACACCGACTGGCTCTGGTTCGATTCCCTGGCCTATGGCTCGATCTTTCGCACCGAGATCGTGGCCAAGGTGTTGCTCTTTGTCGGCGCCACGCTCGTGTCCGCGCTCTTCCTGGGCGGCAACATGGCGCTGGCGCTGCGGCTGCTCCCCGGCGCCGATTGGGTAGACGAGCGCGCGGCCCAGAACAACATCTGGCGCTCGCGGGTGGGGCCGCTCCTGGCCTGGATCCTGGCCCTGGTCCTCGGCATCGCCTTTGGCTCCTCCGCCCAGGGCAACTGGATGGATGTCCTACGCTTCCTCAACAGCACGCCGGTCGGCAAGGTCGACCCGCTCTTTAACCTCGACCTCTCCTACTACCTCTTCCGCCTGGACACGCTGCTGCTGCTCAAGAACGCCCTGGTCTGGCTGATCCTGCTGGCGGCCGGCCTGACCGCGGCGATCTATGCCCTGGCGCTGCGGCGCCGATTCCCCCCGGTCCCGCTGGCGCACATCTCGGTGCTGGGGACAATGTTCCTGGCGGTGATGTACTGGCACTACCGTCTGCAGATCCACATGCTCGTCTTTTCCCGCAACAGCGCGGCCTACGGGGCCGGTTACACCGACGTCCACGCCCGCATCCCGGCCTATACCATCATCTCGGTCATTGTGCTCGTCTGCGCGGCGCTGCTGCTGGTCAACCTGTGGCGGCGCACGTGGCGCTGGCTGGCCGCCGGGGTGGGACTGTGGTTGGTGAGCATCCTGGTCCTGGGGACGATCTATCCCGCCATCGTGCAGGCGCTGCAGGTGCGGCCGGCCGAGCTGGACGTGGAGCGCCCGTACATCATCTACAACATCCAGTCCACGCTCGACGCCTACGGCCTCGACCAGGTCGAGGAGACCAACTTTCCCATCACCGGCACGCTGACCATGGAGGATGTGGCGCAGAACCGCCCCACGATCGACAACATCCGCCTCTGGGACCACCGGCCGCTGCGCAGCACCTACGGGCAGCTGCAGTACCTGCGCTACTATTACTCGTTCCGCGACATCGACGTGGACCGCTACACCCTGGGCGGCAAGTACCGCGAGGTCGAGCTTTCGGTGCGCGAGCTCGACGTGGACGACCTGCACGAGGAAGCACAGACGTGGGTCAACCGGCACCTCGTCTATACGCACGGCTATGGCGTCGTCTTGAGCCCGGTCAACGAGTCGTGCGGCGAGGGACAGCCGTGCCTCTTTCTGCGCGACATCCCGCCGGTGGCCAGCTACCCCGAGCTGGCCCTGCAGCGCCCCGAGATCTATTTTGGCGAGTCCTCGGACAACTATGTCATCGTCGGCACCAAGGTCGACGAGTTCGACTACCCCCAGGGAGAAGCCGACGTCTACGCCCGCTACCAGGGGCAGGATGGGGTTTCCATCGGCTCGTTCTTCAACCGGGTGGCCTTTGCGCTGCGCTACGGCGAGCTGCCCATCCTGGTGAGCGACAGCATGGGGGGCGAGAGCCGCATCCTGTACCACCGCACGATCCAGGACCGGGTGGAGCGAATCGCCCCGTTCCTGTGGTACGACGCCGACCCCTACCCGGTGATCGTGGACGGGCGCATCTATTGGATCCAGGACGCCTACACCATCAGCCGGCGCTACCCCTACTCGCGGCCCTGGGACGGGGAGCTCAACTATCTGCGCGCCGCGGTCAAGGTGGTCATCGACGCCTACGAGGGGACGACGACCTATTACATCGTGGACGAGAGCGACCCGGTGGTCCAGGCCTATGCGCGCATCTTTCCGGCGCTCTTCCGGCCGGCCGTGGAGATGCCGGCCGGCCTGCGGGAGCACTGGCGCTACCCCGAGCAGGCCTTTCGCGTACAGACGGCGATGTACGCCACCTACCACATGGACGACCCGCGCGTCTTTTACAACAAGGAAGACTCGTGGGACTATGCCCAGGAGACGTACGACTACGAGACCGCGCCGATGGACGCCTACTATGTCATTATGCGGCTGCCGGCCTGGGAGAGCGAGGAGCTCCTGCTGATGGTGCCCTTTACGCCCTCCGGGCGGGACAATATGGTGGCCTGGATGCACGTCCAGTGCGACGGCGACGACTATGGCCAGCTCGGGGTCTTTAAATTCCCCAAGGACACGCTGGTGTACGGCCCCTACCAGGTCGAAGCGCGCATGAACCAGACGCCCGAGATCTCGCAGCAGCTGTCGCTGTGGGACCAGCGCGGCTCGAACGTGATCCGGGGCAACCTGCTGGTGATCCCGATCGACCACAACCTGCTCTATGTCGCGCCGATCTATTTGCAGGCCGAGACAGGCCAGATCCCCGAGCTCAAGCGCGTGATCGTGGCCTATGGCGAGCAAGTCGCTATGACCGAGACGTTGGAGGAGGGGCTGCGGGCGGTGCTGGCGGCCGGCCCGGCCGTGCCGCCGGCGGAGGGCCGCACCTGGGAAGAGGTGGCCCGCTCGGCGCAGGAGCACTATGCCAAAGCGCAGGAGTGCCTCCAGGCCGGCGATTGGACCTGCTACGGGACCGAGCTCCAGGCGCTGGAGCAGGACTTGCAGGAGCTGGTGGGGCTCACGGAAGGGGAGTAACAGGTTGCAGGTTGCAGGTTGCAGGTTGCAGGTTGAACTATGATGTCGAGAGCTGACCGGCACTGCAGCAACAAAGCCGAGACCGGGTATCCGCCATGGCGCAAGCGACCCGTAATCCAGTCGAAACCCTCACTCTCCCCATCGCCGGCCTGGACTGCGCCGATTGCGCGCGCACCATCGAGGAAGGGGTGAGCCGGCTGCCCGGCGTCGCCAGTGCCCGGGTGGCCCTGGTGGCCGGGACCCTGACCGTCGAGCACGACCCCACGCGAGTAGACCGCGCCCAAGTCGTCGCCCGCGTCCGCGAGCTGGGGTATGACATCGCCCAGCAGGACCAGACCTTGATCTATCGTGTCGCGGGGATGGACTGCGCCGACTGCGCCCTCAAGGTCGAGTCCGGCGTGCGGGCGCTCCCCGACGTCAGCGAGGTAGAGCTGAGCTTGGCCACGGCCCGACTGGTCGTGCACGGTGCCAACCCCGCCCTCGGCGCAGCTGTCGAGGCGCGCGTGCGCGAGCTCGGCTATTCCTTGCAGGCCGAAGGGGGTGAGCAACGCCGCGCCCGGCCCCCGGGAGGGGTCCTGGCCTTTATTCGGCAGAACCGCGGCGCCTGGTGGGCCGCGGCGGCGCTGCCGTTCCTGCTCATGGGGTTCCTTTTCCTGCTGCTGGGCCTGCCCGGATGGCTGCGCGACGGCGCCTTTGGCGCGGCGCTGGTCATCGCCGGCATCCCCGTGGCCCGGGCCGGCCTCGCGGCCCTACGCGTGACGCGCAGCCTCGACATCAACGTGCTGATGTCCGTCGCCGGGATCGGCGCGGCCGTCGTCGGCGAGTGGGAGGAAGGGGCCGTCGCCCTCTTTCTCTTTGCCGTGGGGGAGCTGCTCGAGCGCTACACGATGGAGCGCACCCGGCACGCCATCCGCGCCCTCATGGACCTGGCGCCCGAGGAGGCCTACCGGGTGGTCGAGGGGCATGAGGAGCGGGTGGCGGTGGAGGCGCTGCGGACCGGCGACACCGTGCGCCTCCGTCCTGGGGAGCGCATCCCCACCGACGGCACGGTGCTGGAGGGCCGTTCGGCGGTGAGCCAGGCGGCCATCACCGGCGAGAGCCTGCCGGTGGACAAGTCCCCCGGCGACGAGGTCTATGCCGGCACGCTCAACGGCGAGGGGCTGCTCCTGGCGCGGGTGACCCGGCCGGCCGGCGAGAGCACCCTGGCGCGCATCATCCAGATGGTGGAGGAGGCCCAGGGGCGCAAAGCCCCGGCGCAGCGGTTCGTGGACCGCTTCGCCCGCGTCTATACGCCGCTCGTCGTCGGCGCCGCCGTCCTGGTCGCGCTCATCCCTCCCTTTCTTTTAGGAATGCCGTTCGGTGACTGGTTCTATCGCGCCCTCACCATGCTCGTCATCGCCTGCCCCTGCGCCCTGGTCCTCTCCACCCCCGTCGCCATCGCCGCCGCCATCGCCGCCGCCGCCCGCCAGGGCGTGCTCGTCAAGGGCGGCGCGCACCTGGAGGCGCTGGGCCGCGTCCAGGCCCTGGCACTGGACAAGACCGGCACCCTCACCGAGGGCCGGCCGGCCGTCACCGCCATCACCGCCTACGACGGCCGCGCCGCGGACGACGTCCTGCGCATCGCCGCGGCCGTCGAGCGCGCCTCCACCCACCCCCTCGCCCAGGCTATCGTCCACGAGGCCCACCACCGCGGGCTCACGCCGCCGGCCGCCCAGGAGGTGCAGTCGCTCACCGGACGCGGAATGACCGCCACAATCGATGGGACCCGCTTCTGCGTCGGCAACCACACCTTTCTGGAGACGTGCGGCCGGCACCCCGAGGAGGTCTGCCGGCAGGTGGCAGCGCTCGAGGCCCAGGGGCAGACCGTCATCCTCGTCGCCGACGAAGATAGAGTCTGGGGCACGATCGCCCTGGCCGACCGGCTGCGCCCGCAGAGCCAGGCGGCGGTGGCGGAGCTGCGCCGGGCCGGCGTGGGCCGCATCGTCATGCTCACCGGCGACAACCGCCCCACCGCCGAGGCCATCGCCCGGCAGGCCGGCGTGAACGACGTGCGCGCCAACCTCCTGCCCGAGCAGAAGGTGGACGCCGTCGAGGCGCTCCTCGCACGCCATGAGCGCGTGGCCATGGTCGGGGACGGGGTCAACGACGCGCCGGCCCTGGCCCGCGCCACCGTGGGGATCGCCATGGGCGCCATCGGCAGCGACGCCGCCCTGGAGACGGCCGACATCGCGCTGATGACCGACGAGCTGGAGCGCCTACCCTGGACCGTCCGCCTGGGCCGGCGCACCCGCGGCACGATTGCCGTCAACATCGCCGTGGCGCTGGGGCTCAAGGCGGTCTTTATGGGGCTGGCCCTCTTCGGACTGGCGACACTGTGGATGGCCGTCTTTGCCGACGTGGGCGCATCGCTGCTGGTGACGTTCAACGGGATGCGCCTGCTGTGGAGGAGACGATAGGGGAACGGCGATCAACGCCTGTGGGATCGTCAGGTCCCGACCTCTGGTCTGGCCAACCGGCTCACCGCCTCGACCACCTGACGCAGCGGCAGCCCCTGCTCCCGGGCGACACGGGCGCAGTCGTCGTACTCGGGCGACACCTCGCGGCACTCGCCTTCGAGCCACTTTTCCTTCACCCGGACGGGCCCCCACGGCGTCTCGACCTGGCGCACCTGCCGGCCGGCCTTGATACGCTCCACCGTCGATAGGCGCACCCCCAGCGTCGGGGTCTCGCGCAGGACGACGCCGGCCAGCACCTCGGCCTGCTCGGGCGAGGCGAGGAGGGAGAGGACGATCCCCGGCCGGCCCTTTTTCATCTGCACCGGCGCGCACCACACGTCCAGCGCACCGGCCGCCAGCAGCTGCGCCATGGCGTAGCCCAGCTCCTCCCCGGTGGCGTCGTCGAGGCTGCATTCCACCAGCACCATCTGATCGCGCTCGGGGCCGGCCGGCGCGGCCTCCCCAATCCAGGCGCGCACGGCGTTGGCCCAGGGAAACTCTTTCTGCCCAAAACCGTAGCCGACGGCACGCACGCGCATCGGCGGGTAGGCAAAATCGGCGAACTCGGCCAGGAGCGCCGCCGCCGTGGGGGTGACGATCTCGGTCTGGGCCGGGTGGGGGCATGTGGGGGCGCCCGCCGCGGCGAGGATGGCCAGGGTGGCCGGGGCCGGCACGGGCAGCCGGCCGTGGGCCGTCTCAATCGTGCCGCTGCCGAGGGGCACCGCAGAGGCGTACACCCGCGTCACGCCCAGCCGTTCCAGGCCGGCCGCGAACCCGACAATGTCCACCAGGCTGTCCACCGCGCCGACCTCGTGAAAGTGAACCTCTTCCAGCGTCACGCCATGGACGCCGGCCTCGGCCCGCCCCAGCCGCTCAAAGACGGCCAGGCTGCGGGACTGCACAGCCGGAGAAAGGGCGCTCCCCGCGATGAGACGGCGCACATCGGCCAGGTGGCGGGCCGGCTGCGCCTGCGCCAGGTCACGCACGTGCAGGCGCGTGCCCGAAAGCCCGTGGCGGACCTGCCGCTCGGCCGCAAGCTCGTAGCCGGAGAGGTCCATCTTGGACAGCTCGGCCCGCAGGTCGTCCAACGGCAGGCCCAGGTCCACGAGCGCGCCGAGCAGCATGTCGCCGCTGGCGCCGGAGAAGAGGTCCAGGTACAAAACGGTGCCCATGACAGACTCCTTGAGAAGAGGCAAGATGCAGGATGACCCGGTGCCGAATCGGCGGTAAGGCGAGAAGACGAATCGGCGATCAGGCAATCAGGCGCAAGAGCACGGAGGCGGCGCAGCACTCGGGCGCCGCGCAGCGGCGGCACGGTTGGCAATGAGGCCGGCCACCGCCCCGGCGCCGATGCCGTTGTCGATGTTGACCACGCTCAGGCCGGGGGCGCAGGTCTGAAGCATGGAATAGAGTGCCGCCGTCCCGCCGCCCCCAAGGCCATAGCCGACCGAGGTGGGCAGGCCAATGACCGGCACGTCGACAAGCCCCGAGACGACCGACGGCAGGGCCCCGTCCATCCCCGCGGCGACGATCAGCGCGTCCACCTGGTGCTGGTCCAGCAGGGCCGCGAGCGGTTCAAAGAGCCGGTGCAGGCCGGCCACGCCGACGTCATAGACGGTGTGCACCGTGCAGCCCATCTCCCGGCACAACAGCGCGGCCTCCTCCGCTACAGGGATATCCGATGTGCCGGCGGTGAGGATCCCCACCCGCCCGCCCGTCTGTGGCAGCGCAAAATCCGCCCGGCGCAGGACGGCCGCCCGCGGCAGCTCCACCCACTCCAAGGCGGCATCCACGAACTCGGCGCGCAGCCGCGCCGCCAACTCGGGCCCGACACGGCTCAGGATGGCCCGGCCCGTCCGCTCCAGGAAGGCCCGGGCGATGGCGACAGCCTGGTCCGCCGTCTTGCGGTCGGCCAGGATGACCTCGGGGACACCTTTGCGGTGCGCGCGGTCGTAATCGGGGACGGCACATGGGGTCTGCATAGGGGACATCGAACACCTCGGGGCAATAGGATGGCCACGCGCGGAGCAAGCGCAGCGCATGGACGAATCAGCGAATCTGCTCGCCGGCGAGCCCCTCGTTCAGGCTGCCGCTGCGCAAGCCCTCCAGGTCCAGGGTCACGTACCGGTAGCCCAGTCCGCGCAGGCGGGCGGCGATCTCCTCGCGGACACCGGGCTGGGCCAGGCGGGCGATGTCGGCGGCCGGCACCTCGAGGCGGGCCACGGGAAAGTGGTCGCGCACGCGCAGCTGGACAAGGCCCAGATTGGCCGCCAACCACGATTCGGCGGCAGCGACGCGAGCCAGTGCCTCGGCCGAGAGCGGGGTGCCATAGGGGACGCGCGAGGCCAGGCAGGCCAACGCGGGGGCATCCCACGTCGGCAGGCCCATCTCCCGCGACAGGGCCCGCACGTCGGCCTTGGACAGGCCGGCCTCCAGGAGCGGCGCCCGCACGCCCAGCTCTTGCGCCGCGCGCATGCCCGGGCGATAGTCCCCCGTGTCGTCCACGTTGGCGCCGTGCAGCAGGCCCGGGAAGCCCTCCTCCCGGGCCACGGCGAGCAGCCGGGCAAAGAGAAACCGCTTGCAGTGGTAGCAGCGGTCCGGCGGGTTGGCGGCGATCTCGGGCCGGCCCAGCAGTTCGAAGGAAATCACGAGCTGCCGAACGTCGAGCCGGCCGGCCAACGCCTCCGCCTGCGCCACCTCGGCGGCCGTTAGCAGCTCGGAGCGCGCCGTGAGCGCCAGCACGTCCGCGCGCCCCAGCACCTCGCGGCAGACGGCCAGGAGCAAGGTGCTGTCCACCCCTCCAGAATAGGCAACGGCCGCACGGCCCAACGCGCCGACGGCCCGACGCAGCTCCGCACCCTTGGCCTGCAGTTCCGAAAACTCTGCCACGCAAACACTCCTGTTGTGTCTCTGCGCAAGACCGGCGCTACTTGATCAGGTCCACGATGCTCACGCCGGCCTCTGCCAAATCGGCGCGCAAGAGATCATAGTACGAGTCGTCGAACGGCTGAAGCCCCTCGATCCCGGCGATGGCCCCGAGGACCGTCTGTCCTGGGGCACTTCCGGCGATCTCGAGCAAGGCCGCGATCACCCTCTCGCGAGTCTCGGGCGGCAGCCCCTGGGCGAAGACGACCCCCTCGTTGGGAATGGCCGTGGTCGTCGCCAGCACCGCTACCCGGGCCATGACGTCGGGGTATTCCGGCTCGAGCAGGGCGCGGGCGTCGGAAAAGGTCGCCCCGGCATCGCAGGTCCCATGGTAGACGGCGAGGACGACATCTGCGTCCGAGCCAGACGTGACCGTGCGGCCGAAATCCTGGTCCGGGTCGACGCCGTTGGCCGCGAGCATGATACGCGGGATGATAAAGCCGGAGGTCGAGCTGCTGTCCACCCAGCACATGGTCTTGCCCTTGAGGTCAGCCAGTGTCACGACGCCGCCGCCAGCGCGGACGATCACCTGGCCGTTGTAGCTATTGGCCCCTGCCCGCACAGCGACCAGGGCGACCGCTGCCCCATACTCCTCGTGGGCCTGGACGTAGCTCAGGGCATCGAGCCAGCCCACGTGGGCTGCGCCGGCCCCCATGGCCTCCCGCACGGCGGCAGCGTCGGCGGCCATCCGGACATCGAACGCCAGGCCGGTGCGGTCCTCGAGCAGCCCGGCCAGCTCCTCGCCGGCGGCAGCGGCTTGCCGCGCATCGCCTGACGGCACCAGGTACACGGCGATGGGGTGATCGGCAGCACCGGGTGCCGCCGCGCCGCAGGCCGCCAGCAGCGGGAACAGTGCCGCGGCCAACAGGACCGCCACAACGCGCCAGCCCATACCCGTTGCGCTTCGACAGACCCTGTTTCTCAGTCGTCTGCAAGGCGTGATAGACACGGCCTCTCGTCCCACGAATGGCATGATCTGGATGGGCATGGGATATCGACGGACCCGCGATGGACAGCGTACGGAGAAGCCAACCAACGGCCGGCGCCCTTGATCGGCGACGAGACTACCCCCGCAGCCCGGCCAGCACCTTGCTGGCGGCGCTGTAGGGGTCGAGCTCGCGCCCACAGATGCGGTCGACGAGCGCCGCGTGGCGGGCGGGATCCAGCACGCGTTCGCGCACGACACGCATGGCCTCTTCGCGCAGGGCCGCTTCGAACTCTTGCTCGGCCTGCCGGCGGCGGAAGGCTTCCAGCCGGCCGGCCGCCCCCAGAAAGGTCCAATGCTCCGCAATCGTATCGGCCAGCGCGGACAGCCCCTCGCTCCGCGCCGCGACGGTGGACAGGACCGGAGGCCGCCAGCCGTCGGGGTACTCGCCCATGTGCAGCATCGCCTCCAACTGCGAGGCCCGCCGGTCGGCCCCGGGCAAGTCGGCCTTGTTCACCACCAGGATGTCGGCAATCTCCAGGATGCCGGCCTTGATCGCCTGGATGTCGTCGCCCATCCCCGGCGTCTCGACGACGATCGTCGTGTGGGCCGCGCCCGCCACCTCCACCTCCGACTGGCCGGCCCCCACCGTCTCCACGATCACCAGGGAGAAACCGGCCGCATCGAACAGCTTCAGGACGTCGCCCGTCGCCTGGGCCAGCCCGCCCAGGTGTCCCCGGGAGGCCATGCTGCGGATAAAGGCGCCGGGATCGCCGGCCAGCTCCTGCATACGGATGCGGTCCCCCAGCAGGGCTCCGCCGGTAAAGGGGGAGGAAGGGTCCACGGCCACGATGCCCACCGTGCGGTCGCGGCGGCGGAACTCGCGCGCCAGGGCCGACACGAGGGTACTCTTGCCGGTGCCGGGCGCACCGGTCACCCCGACGATCTGGGCCCGACCTGTGTGCGGATAGACCTGTCGCAGGATGACGCGGCTGCCGGGATCGCCGGCCTCGACGAGTGAAATCGCCCGGGCGAGGGCGCGGTGGTCGCCTGCGAGCAGGCGGGTTACCACATCCATGGAGAGTCCTCGGTACAGGGGCTAGGCCCGGCGCACGTGCTCCTGGATAAAGGCGATGTACTCGCTGCTCGGGGTGCCCGGGCCGTAGATGGCCGTGACCCCGGCCGCGCGGAGCGCTTCGATATCCTCGTCCGGGATAATGCCCCCGGCAACAACCAGGATGTCCTCCCCCCCGCGCTGGCGCAGCAGCTCGCAGATGCGGGGCAGCAGGGTCATGTGCGCGCCGGAAAGGATGGAGAGGCCGATCACGTCGACATCTTCTTGCAGGGCAGCCTCGACGACCATCTCGGGGGTCTGCTGGAGGCCGGTATAGATGACCTCCATGCCGGCATCGCGGAGCGTCCGGGCGACTACCTTGGCCCCCCGGTCGTGACCGTCCAGCCCCGGCTTGGCGACCAACACGCGGATCTTGTCCATCGGCCTATCCTCCTCTGTCTATCATGCTGGCCGGTATTGTACTACAAGGCGTGCGGGCGCGCAACTGGGAAAGAGAGCTTGCGGTGGACCCCGCCTTGTGGTAGAATCTGGCGCAGGAGGTGCACGATGAGACGACTGTCTTTGTTGGGCCTGCTGTTGCTCCTGCTCTCCGGCTGCTCGCTGGTCACCACGCCGCCGCCCACGCTGCTCCCGGAAACAGCTGATCCTTTTGCCGCCCAGGTAGACGCGATGAGCGAGAAGCTGCTCCTGGCCATCAACAACCGCGACGAGGCGGCGCTGCTCCAGGACATGGACGACGCCATGCGCAAGGCCTCCACGGGCGGGATCGACAGCCTGTACGCGAGCACCGTCGGCAAGATTGGCCCCTACCTCCCCGGATCGAAAAAGGTGGCCCGGGTGGACGAGCTGGAAGGGTACCGGCGGGTGCTCTACGACGCCGCCTTTGAGCAGGAAGCGCACGTGCAGGTGCTCGTCGTCTTTAGCCTGAGCGGGGGACAGCCGCTTGTCAGCGGGCTGTGGTTCGATTCACCCCTGCTGCGGCAGAAGTAGGTGCGGCGGGGTTTCACAAGCCGCCCTTCACGCGGCTGCGACGGCGTGAAGCGTGAACCCGAGGTTGCGCATGCGCATCGGCATCGACTATACCGCGGCGGTCTGGCAGGGCGCCGGCATCGGCCGCTATGCGCGGGCGCTCGTCGAGGCGCTGGTGCGGCTGGACCGGGAGAACCGCTACACGCTACTCTACGCGGCGGGCTTCCCCGGCCGGCCGGCCCCCTTTCTCGAGCACGCCGCGCGCCTGCGCCGGGAACACCCCCATCTCCGCCTGCGGCCGCTCCCGCTCACCGACCGCTACCTCGCCATCCTCTGGCAGCGCCTGCGCCTGCCCATCCCCGTGGAGACGTTCTGCGGTCGGCTGGACCTCTTCTACTCGCCCGATTTCGTCCTGCCGCCCCAGCTGTATGGCCGGCGCATCCTCACCGTCCACGACCTGGCCTATCTGATCTACCCCGAATGTGCCGTTCCCGCCCTCGGCTGGTACCTGCACCGCGCCGTCCCCCGGTCGATCGCCCGCGCCGACCTCATCCTGGCCGACTCGGAGTGCACGCGGCAGGACGTCATCCGCCTGCTGGGCGCCGCCCCGGGCAAGGTGCGGACCCTCTACCTGGGGGTGGAGCCGGCCTACCGGCCGCGGGAGGGGGCCGACCTGGCCGCCGTGCGCGCCCGCTACAACCTCCCCGAGCAGTTCCTCCTCACCGTGGGCACCGTCGAGCCGCGCAAGAACCTGCCCCGCCTGTGCGAGGCGCTGGCCGGCCTGCCCCAGGCGCTGCGCCTGCCATTGATCGTCGCCGGCAAACCCGGCTGGCTCTATGAAGCGTCGTTCGCCGCGGTCGAGCGACTGGGGCTCGGCGACACGGTACGCTTCCTCGGTTTCGTGCCCGAAGCCGACCTCCCCGCGCTCTACAACCTGGCCCTGGCCGTGGCCTACCCCTCGCTCTACGAGGGCTTTGGGCTGCCGCCGTTGGAGGCGATGGCCTGCGGCACACCGGTGCTGACGAGCAATGTCTCCTCCACGCCCGAGGTCGTCGGCGAGGCCGCCGTGCTGGTGGACCCCCTGGACGTGGCGGCGATCCGCGCCGGGCTCCAGGCGCTCATCACGGACGACGCCCTGCGCGCCCGGCTGCGGGCGGCCGGCCTGGAACGGGCCAAGACCTTGACATGGGAGCGGGCCGCGGAAGAACTGCGGCGGATGATGCTCGAGATGGGGGCGGGCGGCAGCCCGCCGGAAGCGCGGCCGGCCTAGCGGCCCGCGGTCAGCGTGTCGAGCCAGGCGCGCATGGCCCGCGGGGAGCGCAGGCGTACCACCCCGAGGTGGGCGTACTCGGGCCGGGCCAGGAGCTCCGTGTACTGCCGGCGGCGGCGCCAATGGGTCTGGACCACCCAGAGAAAGAGCGAGTCCCGGCTCAGGAACTGGGCCCGCCACGTCTCGCGGTTCGTGCCCCAAAGCTGCTCGCGCGTCAGAATCCGCTGCAGCGTCCGTCTCACCAGCCGCCCCAGGACGATCAGAAAGGGCAGGTCGAGCCAGACGAGGGTATCGGCCCGGCTCCAGACGACCTCGCGCACGGAGCTATAGTTGCCGTCGATAACCCAGGACTCGCCCTGAATCCGCGCGGCGACGCGTTGGCGCAGGACCTCCGGCGGGGCCGGGGTCCAGCCCGGCCCCCAGTTGAGGGCATCGATCTCGACGTGGGGGATCCCCAGGCGGCGGGCGATCTCCGCGGCGGTGGTCGTCTTGCCCGACCCGGTGGTGCCGACGACGGCGATGCGGCGGCCGGCCATCGGCTATTGCCCCAGCAGCGTGGCCATGCCCGCGGCCCACATCCCCGGTCCCATCCGCAGGCGGCCGAGCTGGTAGAGCCCGCCGCGCACGTGGTAGCGGTTCGGATAGGTCGTCACCGCACCCCAATAGCCGGACGATTGCAGGACGGCGATGGCCTGGTTGTCGTAAAAGCCATAGGGGTAGCAGAAGAAGCGGACCGGCCGGCCGATGCGCGATTCGATCGCCACTTTCGAGCCATACATCTCGTCCACCAACGTCTGGTACGGCAGGCCGGCCGCGCCCACGTGATCGCGTCCGTGGGAGGCAATCTCCATACCGGACCAACTCATCTCCTCGATCATCGCCCAGGTCAGGTAGGTGGGGTTGCCGTCTTCCACGGGGGCCGTAAAGATGAAAAAGGTGCCGACGAAACCGTGGCGCTTGAGGAGCGGAAAGACGACGTCGTAGGCGTCGCGGTAGCCGTCGTCAAAGGTGAGGAGGATCGGTTTTTCCGGCAGCGGCAGCCCCTCCCAGAGGTGATAGTAGAGGTGCTCCAGGGTGATCGGATGGTAGCCGTTGTCGGCCAGGTACTGGAGCTGCGCCGCGAACTCGGCCGGCGTGATGGTCAGGTTCTGGCGGACCGCGTCGGCGCCCGGCGGCAGCTCTTCGACATAGTGATACATCAGGAGCGGCACGTCGGCCTCGTCGGGCAGCGGTAGGGTCTGGGCGGCGTGCGTGGGCAGCGGCGCCAGGATGGGCAGGGGCGTCTGCGTGGGCGGGCCCGCGAGCGGCGGCGTGGGCAGGGGCGGCAGGGTGGGGACCTCCCCGGCCGGCACGGCCGGCGACAGCGGCGCGACGTACCATGCGTGGGGCGAAGGCGTGGCCGTGGGGGTGGCGGAGGGCGACGGTGTCCGGAAGGGGGCCGCCGTCGGTGGGGGGGTAGGCGGCGCCGTCGGGCCGGCCGTGGGCGCGGGCAGGTAGACCCCGGTGGCCCGGCGCGGGCGGGGCGAATGCTCCACCGCGGCACCGGACGCGGGGAACAACGACGGGCCGTCCTCTACGACGGCGGCCTCCCCCGGCGCGTTGGCCTGCAAGACGAGCCCGATCACGCCGGCGATGATCAGGAGGATCTCGAAGACAATACCGGCAGTCAACAAGATAGAGAGGCGGCGCGACTTGTCCACGGATGGCTCACCCAGCGCTAGATTGGGACCCCACGGCTACAGTATAACACAAGTGGGCGGGTTGAGCAAAGGGGAAAAGATGGTATAATGGGTATCGGGTATCGGGTATCGGTGATCGGTGATCGGTGCCAGATATGGTTTCCCCGATACCTGATACCTGATACCTGATACCTGATGCCTGATACCCGATACCGAGGAGCCCTCCATGCGCCTTGCCGAGCTCACCTCCACCCTCTCCCACGCCACCCTGAACGGCGAAGTGACGGCCCGAATCAGCGGCATCGCCTACGACTCGCGCCAGGTGCAGCCGGGCTACCTCTTTGTCGCCATCCGCGGCGCGCACGTGGATGGGCACGACTTTATCGCGGCGGCCCTGGAGCGGGGCGCGGCCGGGGTCGTGGCCGAGGCCGGCCGGCCACTCCGCCTGCCCGTCCCGCTCGTCCAGGTGCCCGACCCCCACGCCGCCCTGGCCGACCTGGCGGCGGCCTTTTACGCCTACCCGGCGCGGGAGCTGCTTGTCGTCGGCGTCACCGGGACCGACGGCAAGACGACGACCTCGTTCTTTACCAGCAGCGTCCTGGAGGCCATGGGCCACACCACGGCGCTCTTTGGCACGGTGGATTTCAAGATCGGCCCGCGGCGCTGGGCGAACAAGAGCCGGCAGACCACCCCCGAGTCGTTGGAGGTGCAGGCCTTTCTGCGCGAGGCGGTGACGGCCGGCTGCACGGCGGCCGTGCTGGAGAGCTCCTCCCACGGGCTGGCGCTGCAGCGGCTGGAGCACTGCGAATACGACGTGGCGGTGCTGACCAACGTCACCCACGAACACCTGGAGCTGCACGGCACGGTCGAGGCCTACCGCCTGGCCAAGGCGCGGCTTTTCGAGATGCTCGGCCCGGCGGTCAAGGCCGGCCCGGGCGGCGCGCTCGCCCCCGGCCGGGGCATCGGCGTCGTCAACCTGGACGACCCCCACGCGAGCCTGTACGCCGAACGCACGCCGGGCGAGCTCTGGACTTATGCGCAGCGCAGCCCCCAGGCGCGGGTGCGGGCGCGCGACGTCGTGCCCGGGCCGGCCGGGACGAGCTTCACCATGCAGACGCCGGCCGGCGCGGCCCCCGTCACGCTGCGAATCCCGGGGCTGTTCAACGTGGCCAACGCCCTGGCGGCGGCCTCCGTCGGGCTGGCGCTGGGGGCGACGCCGGAGCAGGCCGCGCAGGGGCTGGCCGCCATGCCGGGCGTGACCGGGCGCATGCAGCCGGTGGACCAAGGCCAGCCCTTTACCGTGCTGGTGGACTATGCCCACACCCCCGAGGCGCTGGAGACGGTGATGCGGCTGTTGCGGCCGGTCGTCGCCGGGCGAATGATCGCCGTCTTTGGCAGCGCCGGCGAACGCGACCGGGAGAAGCGGCCCATGCAGGGCGAGGTTGCGGCGCGCTACTGCGAGCTGCTGGTCATTACCGACGAGGACCCCCGGCGCGAGGACCGCGAGGCGATCCTGGACGAGATCGCCGCCGGTGCCGAACGGCTGGGCAAGGTGCGCGGCGTGGACTATTTCTGCATCGCCGACCGCCGCGCGGCGATCCGGGCCGCCTTCGAGCGCGCCGGGCCCGGCGATCTAGTTATGCTTTTAGGCAAAGGGCACGAGGGCTGCATCTTTTACGCCGACTATGCCCTCCCCTGGGACGAGAACGCCGTCGCACGCGAGGTGCTGGGGGAGATGGGCTATCGCAAGGAGTGAACCGCAGGGGCAGAGGGGCCCTGGGCAGTATAGCGCCAAGAGATGAAGGGTACGAACCCGCCGGGGTGACCATCCCTGGAGACAGAGCCGCGAAAAGCGCGCCGGCACAACGACACAGGAGAACCTGCATGGAGAACATGCCCTTCGAACCCGGCCCCGACTATGCCCGCCAACTCGATGCGGCCGACGAGCTGGCCCCCTTCCGCGACGCCTTTTCCTTCCCCCAGCCCAACCTGATCTACCTGGACGGCAACTCCCTCGGCCGGCCGCCGCGGGCCGTGGCCGGGCGGGTCCGCCGCATGGTGGAGGAAGAGTGGGAGCGCGACCTCGTCCGCGGCTGGAACGCCGGCTGGTTCGCGGCGCCGGCCCGCGTGGGCGAGGCCATCGCCCACCTGGTGGGGGCCGGTCCCGGGCAGGTCGTCGTCAGCGACTCGACCTCGGTCAATCTGTTCAAGCTGGTCGTTGCCGCGCTCCAGGCCCGGCCGGGGCGCACACGCATCGTCAGCGACACCTTGAACTTTCCCTCGGACCTGTATGTCCTGCAAGGCGCCATCCGGCTGTTGGGCGGCACACACGAGCTCGTCCTCGTGCCGGGCGCCGACGACGTCCACGGCGACGAGGCCGGCCTGGCGGCGGCTATCGACGAGCGCACCGCCCTGGTCACTCTCTCCCACGTCTGCTTCAAGAGCGGCTACCTCTACGACGCCGCCCGCATCACGGCGCGGGCGCACGCCGCCGGCGCGCTGGTGCTGTGGGACCTCAGCCACGCCGTCGGCGCCGTGCCGGTCGCGCTGGACCCTTGGGGCGTGGACCTGGCCGTGGGGTGCACCTACAAGTACCTCAACGGCGGCCCCGGCGCGCCGGCCTTTCTCTATGTCAACACGGCGCGACAAGAGGAGCTGGCTGCGCCCATCTGGGGCTGGTTCGGCCAGCGCGAGCCCTTTGCCTTTGGCCTCGACTATGAGCCGGCCCCGGGGATCGCCCACTTTCTCGTCAGCAGCCCGCCGATCCTGTCGCTGCTGGCGATGGAGGCGGCGCTGGAGCCGCTGCTGGCGGCGGGGATGGAGCGGGTGCGGCGTAAATCGCTGCGCCTGACCTCGTACCTGATCGCGCTGTTCGACCAGGTGCTGGCGCCCCTGGGCTTTACCCTGGGTTCACCGCGCGACCCGGAGCGGCGCGGCTCCCACGTCGCGATCCGCCACCCCGAGGGCTACCGCATCAACCGGGCCCTGATCGAGGAGTTGGACGTCCTGCCCGACTTTCGCACGCCGGACAACATCCGCCTGGGGCTGGCGCCGCTGTACAACTCGTTTGGCGACGTGTACGAGGCGGTGCAGCGCATCCGCCGCGCGGTGGAGGAAGAGCGCTACCTGCGCTACCCGTTGGAGCGGCTGGCAGTAACCTGATCCGGCCGCGTGGCCCGCTCCAGCGCCTCGAGGTAGGCCAGCGCTTCCGCCATACTCTCCCCGCACATCTCCCGGTTGGGGCGCAGGTTCACGCACACGGCCGGCCGCTCGGGCAGCCCGTACAGCCGGCAGCGGTTGTCCGCCGTCAGCTGCACGCAGCGCACGCCGGCCGGCTTGCCTCCCGGCATCCCCGGGATAGGCGAGGAGATGGAAAGGGCGATGCAGCAGGCCCCACAGCCCACGCGGCAGGAAAAGGGCGCGGGCGCCGTTTTCACCGCGCTCATGCCGCATCCGGGGGTGGAACCAGTTGCAGGTACCCCGGCTCCTGGCGCAGGGAGTCCAGGTCCGTGTCCTGCCGCGCCCAATCGCGCAGGCCGGGGTTCAGGGCCAGGGCCTCGCCCAACCGGGCGAGGGCCGCCTCCTTCCTCCCGGAGAGGGCATAGTGGCAGGCCAGGTTGTAGCGCACCGTCCCCTGCCAGCCCGCCCCCTCGTCGAGGCCGCCGAGCAGCCCGAGGGCCTCCTCCTGCAGCGCATCGGCGTAGGCCTCCTGGCCGCGCTCCGCGTAGTAGGGGCAGAGGTGCATCTGGATCGCGTGGACGAATCCGCCGTTGGCAATCCGCTGCCACAACGGCTGCCCCTCCGGCCAGGGGGCAGTACCCCGCAACTCGGCCTCGCTGCGCCGCTCGACCTGCGCGACGAGGTGCCGGTGCGCCGTCTCGGCCCACTCCAGGACCGCGGTCCACGGCTGCTCGCAGTGTTCCAGGAACCCCTGGTCGTTGATCTCCAGGTAGTTGGGGTAGGCCAACGGGCCCGCGCCGCGGTCCCCGGCGGCCAGGTTCTGGGCCAGCCGCTCCTTCCAGTCGGCCACGTGAGCGACGCTGTCCTTGGGACCCCAGCGGTGCAGTTCCCCCGGCGCCGACCGTTCGTCCTCGGGCAGGCGTTCCAGGAAGAAGCGTTCTTCCGCCCAGGCCCGCTCGAGCAACTCTACCAGTTTCTGTCCGAGTTCCATCTTTCCTCCTTGTGACGGAAACGGCGCGCGCCCCCGGCCCGCGCCGAGCCTCCGGGGACCCATTGTAGCACAAGGGTTGGCGGGCCGCAAGGGGGTCTCATTGGTGTTTCCCCAAAACTCTGACTGAGGTGTTGAGCTACCGGCAGGAAGTGGAACTCTTTTTCGACATCACGCCGCCCCGCGTGGCGGAGGAGACCTTCCTGGCCGCGCATGCGGAGATGGACAGCCTCCTGCCGGGCGAGGGCCCGCTGTTGGAGCGGCTGGCGGCCTACCGGGACCGGTTCATCGTGCGCCGGAGACGGCGCGGGCGCTGATCGCGGCGGCGCTGCCGGAGCTGCGGCGGCGGACGCAGGGGCTGATCGACCTGCCGGTGGGGGAGGAAGTCGAGATCCAGTTGGTCTGCGGGCAGCCGTGGAGCGCGTACAACTGGTACCTGGGGCAGGGGCGCTCGCGGATCGACTTCAACACCGACCTGCCGCTGCGGGCGCACGGGCTGATGGAGACGCTGGCGCACGAAGCGTACCCCGGGCATCACACCGAGGGGGTGTTGAAAGAGCAGTTGTACCTGGGGCGGGGCTACGCGGAGGCGGCGATTGCGCCGCTGAACACGCCGGCGAACGTCGTGGCGGAGGGGATCGGGGACGTGGGGCTGCGGGCGATCATGGACAACCGGGAGCGGCTGATCGAGCAGGCGGCGGCGCGGACGGGCGACCTGCCGGGGCTCTTCCGCCGGCTGCTTACGGAGCAGTGGAGGCCGACGATGTTGGGGGAGGTAGGCGGGTAGGGGACGAGGGGACAGGGAGACAAGGGGACCGGCCACAAATAGGGGCACGAATAAACGGAGCGGCGCGGGGCGCATGGGATGAGCACCTTCTTTCAGGAATATCTTTTGGGCAAGTTGCCCTAACAACAGGCCTGTCATTGCATCTCTCTTGACAGGGATCGGCAGAGTGTGCTATAATGAGAGCGGGAGATGTTCGCCAGGGAGGGCAGCGATGGGACGAATCGTGTTACGGCCGGCCGGCGAGGGGCGGATAGCGGTAGCGTTCCGCTACGATGAGCGGCTGGTCGAAAAGATCAAAGGGGTGGCCGGCCGGCGGTGGCATGGGCAGGAGCGGTACTGGAGCGTACCGGCGACGCCGGGGATGGTCGAACGGCTCGCGGAGCTGTTTGCGGGGGAGGAGGTCGTGGTGGATTCTGCCCTCGCCCGGGGGGAGCCGGTGGGGGGTGCAGAAGCGCACCCTGTAATCGGGCAGCTGGAGCAGGAGCTAACTCTTCGCGGGTACACCTACCAGACGCGCAAGAACTATCGGCTGCAGTTGGTACGGTTCTTGCGCTGGCTACAGCGAGATCCGGCGGCGGCGAGTGGGGGCGACCTGCGGTGCTACATCGAGGGGATGGCGGCGCGGGATGGCCTTTCGGCCTCTTACTGCAACCAGGCGCGGGCCATGCTGGTGGTTCTTTACGGGACGGTTCTGCGTGAGCCGGAGAAGGTGGAGAACCTCCCCCGCATGCAGGAGCCAAAGCAGCTTCCGGTGGTGTTGGGGCGGCAGGAGGTGAACCGTCTCTTCCGGGTAACGACGAACCTGAAGCACCGGGCGCTGCTGATGCTGGCTTACTCGGCCGGGCTGCGGGTGAGCGAAGTGGTGCACCTGAAAAAGGGAGACATCGATGTCGAGCGGCGTCAAATCCGGGTCGCGGGTGGCAAGGGGCAGAAGGACCGGTACACGTTGCTTGCGGATGCGGCGTTGGCGGTGCTGCGCGAGTATGTCCGGGCCTACCGCCCCCAGGAATGGCTTTTTCCTGGGGAGAAGGCGGGGCAGCCGCTTACGGCGCGCACGGCGCAGCACATTTTTGAGCGGGCGAAGCGGCGGGCCGGCATCGCGAAAGAGGCCTCTTTTCACTCGCTGCGCCACGCCTTTGCCACGCACCTGTTGGAGGACGGGGTAGACATCCGGTACATCCAGGAGCTGTTGGGGCATACCTGTGTAGAGACGACGCAGCGCTATACGCATGTGGCCCAGCAGGCGTTGGGGCGCATTCGCAGTCCGCTGGACAGCTTTATAGACGGCGCGGAGGAGGGCACGTCAAGCGAAGCGCAACTGCGGCCGGCCGTTCCGCGGGCGGGCCGGGGCCATCCCGTCAGGGGCGACACAAAGGTTACGCAAGCGAAAAGAGAGCGTGGCCAAGGGCGCACAATCATGTCATGAGATAAAGAGTTGGAGGACACGCGCCGATAGCAGATCCACAGGAGAGATCCGTGACACGCCGTCGCACCCATTTCACAAGAGGGTTCTCCTGGACATTGGCCACGGTCGCCGGATTGTGTGGTGGAGGGAGCATCCTGGTCCTGGCCAACGCACTGGGCTTGGATTTAGTGCTTCTTGGACTACCCATAATGAGTGCGAGTTGGACCTTCCGCACAGTTTCCCTGGAAGGGCTACTGCTCTCCGGAGCCGTCATCGGCGTAGTCACAGGACTTATGCAGTGGGCACTGCTCCGGCACTGGTTCCAGATTGCAGGATGGTGGGTCTTGGTCACCGCAGGCTGCCTGGCGACAGGTTCTATTGCCTTCTTCTTTGCAGAAAGTGTCGTTGAACGCGCATTCGTTCCGGTGGACGCCGGTCTCGTCATATTCGGCCCGTTATTCCCCCCACCATTCATACCAGCCATCGCTGTCGTCGGACCTGGTGCCATCGTAGGTGTAGGTCAGTGGCTTGTCCTACGCCGACAAGTGCGCCGATTCGGCTGGTGGATCGGAGCAAACGTTATCGCCTGGCCCGCAGGAACATTCCTTACCTCCTTCGTTAATGACTTACTCCAGGCCTGGACTTGGTCGCCGGAGAGAGGAATCGATACCTCCGCATGGACTTCAATACCCTACTTCTTCCTGCATTCCAACTTATCAATCTGGGACCTTTCTGGCTTGCTCGCGCTAGGGTTCGTCGTTGGCACGCTTACCGGCCTCGTGTTGGTCTTTGCAAAACGCAATTCATCGATGACAGCAAGCAAGGAACGACTCCTTGAGTGAGCCGACTGTTCACCGGTACAAAGACGAGTACTACCTAACTTGCGGCAAGCTTACTGTTGGTTGCGGCTGGAAGACCCAAGGCAGAAATCACTTGCCTCCGTCTAAACTGGGAGGACAAGAGAAGCAAGCGCGCGTCCTCCAACACGCGCTTGGCGCACACGCGCCTGGACAGGCCGCCCGAGGACAGTGCTCAAGTCAGCCTGAACCGCTCCGGGTAAGCATCGCGGTGTAGGATGTGACGTACTGGCCAAGAGAGGTATCGAGTCAGGTAGCGGCTGATGCGCTACTCCAATGACCGAGATCATCCAGTGGGCGCGCGTCGCCAAGCTTGACGTTGGGCGAGACCCGGCTGTTGTTGCCGCAACCGCGGCTCATCTCCACAGGTCTCACCTGCCTGCGCAATAGTGGAATCGCGACCAGTTGGGTCAGGGGGTTCGCCTCACGCTCTGCCTGCGATTCCTGCTTCAAGCAGTCCTGAAGCCGTGATCTTGACAACTGTGGGACATCGCGTTATACTATCGGTAGTATTGACGGTGTGAAGAACGACCGGAGGATGCCGATGGCCCACGTAAAAACTGCCGTTTCGCTGGATAAAGAGCTCTTCGCACAACTCGAATCGCTGGCCGAGGAGATGAAAGTCTCCCGCAGTCAGCTCTTGGGGCTGGCCCTGGAAGACTTTCTTCAACGCCGCCACAACCAACTACTCCTCGAACAACTCAACGCCGCCTATGACGATGCCCCCGACCCCACGGAGCAAACCCTTTTGCAGAGCATGCGCCAAACACAGCGCCAACTCGTGGAGGGCCAATGGTAATCAACCAGGGGGATGTTTTCTGGGTAGACCTGGGCGAACCCTCCGGTTCCGAACCAGGGTATCGCCATCCACACGTCGTAGTGCAGAACAATGTCTTCAACCGCAGTCGCATCAATACCGTGGTTGTTTGCACGTTGACCTCCAACCTCCACCGAGCAGCGGCGCCGGGCAACGTGCTCCTGCCACGCGGTGAGGCAAACCTACCGAAGCAAAGTGTCGTGAATGTCTCCCAACTCTTCACCATCGACAAAAGCCAGCTTGGAGAGAAGATTGGGATGCTTTCCCCGATGCGCGTACGCGAAGTACTCGACGGCATCCAGCTGGTGCTCGAACCCCGAGATGTGGAATGATCAGCCGGGCCTCGCCCAACACGCGCTTGGCGCACACGCGCCTGACAAGCCGCCCAAGGGCGGCGTTCAAGTCACCCTGTACCGCGCCGGGAAAACATGGTGGTTCAAGTTGTGATATACTGGCCAAGCAAGGTCTGTAGACGGGTAGCGGTTGACGCGCCTGTCCGATGACCGAGGAACATCCAGTGGGCGCGCGTCGCCAAGCTTGCACGTTCTGTGCCACGCGGCGCCCTGCGGTCCGGCCCATAGCCCGCACACGCCAACCTGCGTCAGTGCCACTTTTCGGCTTGGTATCTCCCACTCGTGGCGATAGGACACAGACACATGATTCTCTTTGTGATTCAGGATGGTAGCCTTCTGAATATGCTCAAGCGTGCTCTGCGAGACATTCCGCACCCCTACCATATAGTGACCTCTATTCAGGATGCACAGGAAGTCATTCAGAGCCAAACGGTACACTGTCTGGTGCTGACGGCCGATGTTGCGCTAGCGGCGGAACACTCTGAGAACGGGCTCCTACTGCAACTTCCTCCCGCATTGCCGACAGTCACGCTGCTGCAACCAGGAGACCCCTATCCCGCTTACCTCTATGAGCCTGAAACCTTCCATGATTGGTGCACTATTCCATTCAGCCTGGATGAGCTTTTCGCTCGTATCGATCGCACGGTAAGTAGAGCGCACAAGTCAATCGTGTAAGAGAGGCGCTGCACAATGAGGCCAACAATAGATCACTGGAATTATCGGATCGTTCTCAAGGACGATGTCTACGGCATACACGAAGTGTACTATGACGCAGAGGGGCAGGTTCGAGCCTTCACCGAACAACCTGTCTATCCCTGTGGCGAGACTCTGGCTGAACTGCGGGAGGACCTAGAGCATTTCCAGCAGACGTTTGACAGGGTGGTGCTGAACTACGAAGAACTGAGTGCACAGCTGGTCGGGCCTGAGTTAGCGGAGGAAGCGAAAGCGGCTGAAGAGAACTTCCGGCGGACACTTGCATCGGAGGGCGAAGAATAGCGCGGCAGAAATTCTTTCCGGGCCGCTGCGCGGAACAGCTGATGAAGTCGGGACTAGCAGGTTAGTTGAGAGTCTGGGCCAACGGCTGAGATGCTTGATCTTGAGGCAGGGTTGTGGTAGGAGAGCACGGCCTGGCGCCGCGCGTCACAGAACACGCGCTTGGCGCACACGCGCCTGGACAGGCCGCCCGAGGACGGAGCAGAAGTCAGCCTGTACCACGCCGGGAGAACATCGTAGTTGAAGTCGTGATATACTG
>Ga0302251_1000402_pt1 | contig 41186 bp, 33 predicted proteins | sample AAG_RA_Gln_MG_FD_193534 | JGI IMG/M metagenome (GOLD analysis project Ga0302251, IMG submission 193534) | Enriched activated sludge microbial communities from anaerobic digester in WTTP, New Holstein, Wisconsin, United States - AAG_RA_Gln | ecosystem: Engineered > Bioreactor > Anaerobic >... | reverse complement strand
CGATAAAGCAACGTTGTTTCTGTAAAATTGGTGGGTGACCTTTCGGAGTTGGATTCAGGCTGACCGGAAACTGACGTAGCGTTTCTCGGTCTGCCAGTCGTCTGATATCTCCATCAAGACGGCGCTCACGAGCCTGAGGAGCGATTCTTCATTGGGGAAGATCCGCGCCACTCGTGTGCGCCGACGTATCTCCTGATTCAGGCGCTCCAACCCGTTGCTGGTTCGGAGCATCCTGCGGTGAGCGTCTGGGAAGGCGAAGACCGTCAGCCCTTCTGACAGGTTCTCTTCCATCCAAGTCGATAACCTTGGCGCCGTTTTGGCGTACTTTTCCACGGCGGTCGCGACCATGGCCACGGCCTCGCGTTGCCCTCCCGCGTTGAAGACAGCACGGATGTCCCGGGCCACCTCCGCCTTCATTTCCTGTCTCGGCACATAGGCTTGAGCGTTCTGTTGAAGGTGAAACTGGCATCGTTGCCAAGGGACGCCGCCCAACACAGCGCACCGGGCCGCCTTGAGTCCGGCGTGATCATCGCTGATGACAAGTTGCACGCCCGAAAGCCCTCGACCTACAAGATGAATCAGGAAGGCTCGCCAGTGGGCTTCGTGTTCCGACAGCGAAACCGAGACGCCGAGAACCTGTCGGCGCCCTGATTCATCGACTCCAACAGCCAACAGAACCGCCGCATCCTGAACCGTTCCGTTGCGTCGCACTTTCTCGTACCGCGCGTCCAGGAACAGATAGGGACAAACCGGCAGTGGTCTGCTCCGCCATTGCTCCAGGACCGTGTCCAGCTCGGCCGCCGCGCGGCTAACCTGCGTGCTGGTGATCTCGCAACCGCACAACTCTTCGGTTATCCTCGCCACTTTACGCGTCGAGACTCCCTGCACGTACATCTCCGCCAGCGCCAGTTTCAGCGCCCGCTCCGAGCGCAAGCCTTTCTCAAGGGCTTTCGGATAGAAGCCACCTTCACGGACTTGAGGCACGGCGAAAGTGACTTCACCCACGCGGGTCTGCACTGTCTTGGGCTTGTAGCCATTCGCGTGGCCACAGCGCCCAAGGCTGCGCTCATAAGCGCCGGCGTTCACATGCGCTTCGCGCTCCATGCGCATTGCCTCGTTCACTAACACGCGGATTGCTTCGCCGAGGCCTTCAAGGCCTCGTTCAGCGATGTGTTCCAACAATTCCTCCGGGAAGTTACAATCATCTTGGCGGGTCATGGGTGTTCTCTCCTTTCTTGGTCTCTTCAACCGAAAGGATACACCCAGGCCTGCCACCTTCACCAGCAAGCCGATCCCAATCCCAATTTACAGAAAGATTGTTGCACTACTCCCGAGCCTGATATCTGGAATGTCTGAGCAACGAGGAATATACCGGTTCCGAACAGAATGGAACCAAGCAGGATGAAAGCGTTGCCGACGCCCGGGTAATGTCCAGGTTCGCGCCCAAGCCAGTAACCGCCGAAGTAGGCGCTTGCGGTGGCGATCAGCAACAGCGCAAGTCGGGCAAGTGGAGGCATATTCTCCCAATTTGCGCCAACCAAGAGAAGCACACCGGCTCCGATGAGCACGGCGCCGATAACCGTGAGCGCTTGTATCATCGGAACCTGGCGCAGAGTGCGCGTGCTCTCGGCCTCAACGAGACCGTAGCGCGCCAGGATCAACTGTGCTTGCCGTTGATCGATCAATTTCTCGGAGACCCACGCGCCGGCCTCCTTTTTCAGCCATGTCTTCCAGTCCATCTGGCCCTGGTTCTGAGGTTCAGGCGAATTGAACACATTACACCTCCTGACGGGGTTAGGCCCTTTGTCACACCGATTATGCCGAAGCCTGCATCCTGCGGGCGAGGGCCGAAGGTACCAAAGACGAAAAGCAACGGGTACCAATTGCCGGGTGTATATTCAGCGTGTGCTTCATCCGTGTGGTAAAATGAAAGCGGTCACCGGTCGCTCGGACCGGTGAAGAGGTTGTGTTCGTGTGCCGGAAAGGAAATCAGTGACTATGATTAGCCGCCAGAATATCGGAAGAGTCGGAGCCTTCGCGGTCGCTGTCTGGATGATGTCCGCGGGTTGGGCAATCGTTGGGCGGAAGAGCCCGGAAATCCGCTTTGCGCCGACCGTTACCATCTCGGAACCGGTTCAGCCGGAACGGTCACTCGCTCCTGCGGGTAAGACCGTATCCGAACGTGCCGCCGAAGCGTTCCAGAGCACCACACAGAAGCCGTTTACGCTCGTCTGGAACGAGGATCGCAGTCGTGTCGTGGCAATGGGAGGCGGTCGATCTCGTGTCTACTCCGGTACGCCGGAACAGAAAGCACGCAGTTTCGCGGCCCATGCCCAGGCGATCCTGGGATCGGTACAGGTTTCACCGCAGATGATCGCCCTTCCGGAGCGGGACACACCGCTCGGTCCTCAGGTCATCCTTCAACAGACCGTCAACGGACTGCCCGTGCTGGATAAGCAGGTTGTCGTGACGATGAACCGGGCCGGTGAAGTGGTGCTCGTGGAAAACACCACAACTGATTTACCGGAGATCGACACGCGTGCCGAGGTCTCTCCCCTGCAGGCCATCCTCAACCTGCCGGGCACGCTTGTTAAAGCCCCGGAACTGGCGATAGACGCGTCCGGAACCGAACCGCGCCTCGTCTGGGAATTTGTGTATTCGCCCGCTTTCGACAAGGTGCTTCGCACCCGCGTGGACGCTCGAACCGGCGAAACCGTAAGCCGACTGAACCTGGTGAAACACGTAACGGGCACAGGAAAGGTGTACTTGGGAAATCCCAAGTCTTCTCCGACTCAGGTCTGGAGAGACATCAAATGGCTGGATGGTAGCGGCTACCTGACAGGTCTGTACGCGAAATCCCATCGCTACACCGGATCGTCCGGTACCGGTTTCACGGGTGCGCAGGATGTATACCAGCCGTCGCCGTTCGTTTACGACTACGCCGGCACCGACACCAAACTCCCGCAGTTGCAAGCCTACTATGCGGCGAATACCATTCATGACTTCTTTAAAGACACGTTCGGAATGACCTTGCGGGACAATCAACTGCCGATGTACGTGTCGGTACCGGATTACCCGAACGCTTTCTATACGCCAACCGGAACCTACGGGGCAATGGTTGCCGGCAAGTACGGTTCGATTGACCTGGCGCTGGACACGGACGTTCTGGCGCACGAATACACGCATTCCGTAGTGGACGTCGTCGCGCCGTCGCTGTCGGCCAATTACAACGCCGAACCGGGCGGTATGAACGAAGGTTTCGCCGACTACTTCTCCTGTACCACCGTGGGTGATCCCAAGGTGGGCGAGTATTCCGGGCAATTGTTCGGCTTGCCGGCGATACGTGACATCAGCAACCGGAACCACTATCCCGAAGAGATTCTAATGTGGCAGACATCCGGTAGCATTCAGTATCAGGACTTCCACGAGGTGCACCAGATCGGCGATGTGTGGGGACCGGCCTGCTGGGACCTCTATACGGCCCTTGGGAAGACCAAGGCCGACCGCCTGCTGTACACGGCGCTGGGAACCCTGACCGGCACATCGACGTTCCAGAGCGCGCTGGTTGCCATCCTCGCCGCCGACACCTCAATCTACAGCGGCGCGAATGCCGACCGGATACGGATGGTCTTCAACAATCGCGGAATCTATGAGACGGCAAGCCCCATCCAGTATCTGAACGGCAATTCCTTCTACTCTGGCACGAGTAAAATCCGCACCGGATATATCTACAAGGACAGCTCGGGTTACTTCTGGCCGGAATACTCGGATTCCTGGGTGCCGATGGGACTGCACTGCGGATTCGGAGTCGGCCGAAAGTACGCGATCGTGGGATTTACGGAAGACAACACCATCAACTCGGTGTTCGTGGTTGTGAAGAACAGTTCCGGCACGACGATCCATCGCCAGGGAGCCAATACCTTTGCGCTGAATGCCAAGGTAGGCGGGGTAACGAAGGCCTACAAGGAGATTTCGTTCCTGTTTTCCCTTCCGACTTCACTGATACCAACGGGCGAGACGAAGGTCACGGGCCTGAAATTCTTCCTGGCGTCGTTTACCCAGAAAGCCGCTGACGTGACTGCGTCAACAACGGCAAAGGCGACGGTGGGAAATCACACCACGGAGATATTCATCCCGCAGACGACACCGGTCGTTGCCCCGCCGCCGTTCGGAGACGTGGACGCGAACGGCAAGACGCAGGTGGCGGACGCGGTTCTGGTGCTTCGGGCCGCCAGTGGTTTGCAGACCCTGACGACGGCGCAGAAGACCCAGGCCGACCTCGCCAGCCCCGTGGACGGGAACCCGAACGCGGCTGACGCGATTATTTTACTGAAAACCGCCGCGGGATTGATGTAATCCCTCACCGGCTGTATCCAACACTTCAGGGGCCCTCACGGGCCCCTTTTCATTGCCGGATTGAGCGTCCCGGTGACGGGACCGGAAGGAGGGTGGAGGTGAAGGAATTGATTATGGCCGGTTTGCTGGTCGGTTCGCTGGCGCAGATTCCGGTTAAAGACATCACGGTTTTCAAGGACGGCAACGTCTTTGTGGTTCACGAGGGTATGGCAACAACCAACGACGACGGCACGGTTTCCATGGATTATCTGCCGTCGCCGATACTGGGAACGTTCTGGCCGTACAGCGCGGATCCCAGTGTGAAGCTTACTTCGGTGTCCGCGCGCTCCCGCCGCGTGACGGTGGAACGGACGTCGCTGACCACACGCGAGTTGCTGGAAGCCAATCCCGGCGCGAGCGTTACGGTGTCTGAAGTAGAAGGACCCAGTTACACGGCAACCGTCATCGGTGTCACAACTCGGAGCGCCGAGGAACTGGAAGCCATCGCTCCGCCGAACACCGGAGAGAAGCTTCCGGAGAAGGGGAATATCGTCTTGCTGAAGACGGCGACCGGGGTCATCGCGGTGCCGCTGGACAAGATTCGGACGGTGACCTTCAGCGGAGAGCCGAAATACACGTCCGGCTCGCAGGAATTCCGCAACCTCATGACCCTGGGCCTGGACTGGAGCGGACGAAAGCCGCCCGCCAAGGCCAACGTGGGGTTGATCTACGTTCAGCAGGGAATCCGTTGGGTGCCGGCCTACAAGGTGACTCTCGACGGTAAGGGCAAGTCCGAGGTCAAACTGCAGGCGACGCTGGTGAACGACCTGATCGACGTCAATGACATCTCGGCCCACCTCGTGGTCGGCGTGCCGTCGTTCGCTTTTTCGGGAACCATCGATCCTATCAGCCTTCAACAAACAGCGGCGCAAGTGGGCGCGATGATGGCGCCGTCTTCCCGAATGGCCTATGGTCTTTCCAACGCGATGATGTCGCAGACCGCATACTACAACTACGACGCCTCTCCCGCGCCTGGCCTGCCCGCGCCCGAGGTAACCGGCGCCGAGCGGAACGAGGACCTGTTTGTTTTCGACCTGAACCACATAACGATGAAGAAAGGCGAGCGCCTGGTGGTACCCATCGCCACGTATGATGTTCCCTACAAGGACGTCTACACACTGGAGATTCCCGCCGCGCCGCCGCCGGACCTGAGGGGTGTGCTCAACACCCAGCAGGAAACCGAGATCAACCGGTTGATGAACAATCCGCGGGTGAACCACAAGGCCCGGTTGACAAACGGAAACAAGCACCCGTTCACCACGGCTCCGGCGCTGATCATGAGCAAGTCCGGTGTTCTGGGCCAGTCGATGATGACCTACACCCCGGTCAATGGAAACGCCGACCTTTCGGTCGGGACGGTGACCGATGTCGCGGTGAAAAAGAACGAGACAGAGACGGCGCGTGTGCCGAATGCGGTGCAGTGGCAGGGCAATTCGTACGGACGGGTGGACCTGGCCGGAACACTGACACTGACCAATTACCGGAAGGAACCCATCACGGTGGAAATCACCCGGTACGTGCTCGGTTCGGTGGCGAACGCGAACGAAAACGGCAAGACCGAGATGGTGAACGTTCTGGAGGACCGGGAGTACGCGTCCAGCCTGAACCAGGGATACTACTATAACTGGCCGTACTGGTGGACGCACTTCAACGGCGTGGCCCGGATCAAGTGGACGATTACGCTCCAACCGGGAAAGGCGCAGGACCTGACGTACACCTGGTCATATTACACGCAATAAGGCGTCTTTCAGGTTCCTTCGGCGGGCCCTTCCGGCATTAGAATGAAGTATATGGACTTCTACTCAGCCGGAAAAGAATGGGCGCCGCGCGATGAATGCGGCGTCTTTGGAATCTATGCGCCAGGGCGCGATGTCGCCCGACTGACCTACTTCGGATTGTTCGCCCTGCAACACCGGGGGCAGGAATCGGCCGGAATATCGGTAGCCGACGGCGACGTGATCATCACGCACAAGGAGATGGGCCTCTTGTACCAGGTTTTCCACGAGGAGGACTTGACCGGTATGCGGGGCCACTCCGCCATCGGCCACACCCGCTACTCGACCACCGGTTCCAGCGTTCTTCGCAACGCACAACCGATTCAAGTCGATTCCCCTTATGGACCTTTGGCGGTAGCGCATAACGGAAACCTTTTGAACGCCGTGGAACTGCGCGCCGAACTGCAGGAGGAAGGTGTGCACTTCCGGGGAACGAACGACAGCGAGGTCATCGCCCGCCTGATCGCCCACAGCAGGAAGCCGAACCTGGAAGAAGCGGTTGCCGATTCGATGACCCGCATGGACGGAGCCTATGCGCTGACGATTCTGAGCAAGGACAGCGTGATGGGCGTGCGCGATCCCTACGGTGTGCGCCCGTTGTGCGTCGCGGAGTTGAACGACGGGGGCTGGGTGGTAGCCTCGGAAACTTGCGCTATGAACGTGGTCGGCGCGGCACATGCAACCGCCATTCAGCCGGGCGAGATCGTCACGATCGACGCGAAGGGCCCGTGCAGAAGGCAGGCCGTGCCGGAGATTCGGCCTTCGCTTTGCTCCTTCGAGTTCATTTACCTGGCAAGGCCGGATTCCGTGATGTACGGGCAGACCCTTCACCTTGCGCGACGGCGCATGGGGCGCTTCCTGGCGAGCGAGCACCCCGCGCCGGGTGCCGACATCGTGATTCCAATTCCGGACACAGCCATCGCGGCCGCCATCGGATACGCCGAGGGATCCGGTATCCCTTACGGTGAGGGCGTCATCAAATCGCGCTACATTCACCGGACGTTCATCCAGCCGGATCAGCGCATGCGGACACTGGGCGTGCGCATGAAACTGACGCCGTTGCCCGAAGTTCTGGCCGGCAAGAGCGTCGTGATGGTGGACGACAGCATCGTGCGGGGAACGACAACGGGAAGCATCGTCCGTCTGTTGCGCGACGCGGGAGCGCGGGAGGTTCACGTGCGGATCAGCAGTCCACCGGTCCGGTTCCCGTGCTTTTACGGAATCGATATGGCAAGCCGGCGCGAGTTGATCGCCGCCGCGAAAAGCGTGGAGGAAATACGCCGCCACATCGGCGCGGACACGCTGGGTTATCTGAGCCCCGAGGGCTTGCTGGAGGCGTGTGACGCCGGAGAGGACCGGTACTGCCGGGCCTGCTTCACGGGTAACTATCCCATCCCGGTACCCGAAGACCAGCGCCTGCACAAGTTCTCGCTGGAAGCCAGCGGCGACCGGATCGAGGAAGGTCCGGAAGATCGCATTTCGTAGACGGCATAGGGACGAATAGAAAAGTCATGACGATAGCGATAGTTGTCTCTGTCAACGATCCGGAAACGGTACACAACGCGCTCAGGCTGGCGGCATACAGCCAGTCGGTCGGTGACAATGTGTCGCTGTTCCTGCTCAGCGCCGGTGTCGAGATAGAAAGCATCTCGAACACCGAGTTCGACGTCCTGCAGAAGGCAAGAGCGTTTCATCACGAAGGCGGTGAGATACTGGCGTGCGGGACGTGCCTTGAGCGCCGAGGCATCGGCAAGTCCGACCTCTATCAAATCGCAACGATCGCGGATCTGAGGAACCTCATCGACCGGTCGGAACGCGTGGTCACGTTCTAGTTCGTGATACCGCAAACACAATCATGTCCATTACTTACAAAGATTCAGGAGTGAACATAGACGCGGCAAACGCCGCGAAGGCGCGCATGAAAGCACTGGTCGAGCGGACCCGTATTCCGGGCGTCATCGGCGGTATCGGCGCATTCGGCGGCCTGTTCGAGGGCGCTTTCCCGGGGATGACCGATCCGGTGCTCGTGGCCAGCGCGGACGGAGTCGGCACCAAGCTCAAGATCGCTTTTATGACCGGGCGGCACGACACCGTGGGCGTCGACATCGTGTGCCACTGCGCGAACGATATCCTGGCCCAGGGCGCGCGGCCTCTGTTTTTCCTGGACTACCTGGCTTGCGGGCGTCTGGACGAAGAAACGGTTGTCTCAGTCGTCTCCGGCGTCGCGGAGGGTTGTGTGCGCGCCGGGTGCGCCCTGCTGGGCGGCGAAACGGCGGAGATGCCGGACTTTTATGCTGTCGGGGAATACGACCTCGCGGGTTTCATCGTGGGCGTGGTCGAGCACAGCCGGATGCTGGACGGTTCGGCGGTCCAACCCGGTGATGTTTTGCTGGGACTGGCGTCGGACGGGCTTCATACCAACGGCTATTCCCTGGCACGGCGGGTTTTGCTGGACGAAGCCGGCCTGCCGCTGGAATCAACGCCGGAGGGCTTCGAGTGTTCCCTGGCCGACGAGTTGTTGCGGCCGCACCGATGCTATACCAAGCCGGTCCTTCCGCTGGTTCAGGAAAAGCGCATTCACGCAATCGCTCACATTACGGGTGGGGGATTGATTGAGAACCTGCCGCGTTCGTTGCCGGAGGATTGCGGCGCGGTGATTGACCGCACGGCATGGAATGTGCCGCCCGTATTCCGCCTGATTCAACAGAAGGGCGACGTGCCGGACGGCGAGATGTACCGCGTGTTCAATATGGGCATAGGGATGGTTCTGGTGGTGGCTCCCGGAGAGGTCGATCACGTGGCAAGTTCGCTCGAAGCAGAGGGGGAGCGCGTGATCCGGATCGGCCTTGTGGAATCCGGGCCGCATCACGTTGTCATCGAAGGAGTGTAGCGTTCCGTGAACGTAGCTGTCCTTGTATCCGGTCATGGCAGGGGAACCAATGCCCAGGCGTTGATGGACGCATCGGCGAAACCAGGTTGTCCGTTTCGCGTATGTGTGGTCATCAGCGCCACACCGGGCCACGGTGCGCTCGACCGGGCAATCCGGGCAGGAGTTTCCTCTGAGGTCATCGATGCATGCGCACTTGGCGAGGGCTTCGAAACGGCACTGCTGGACGCGCTTCGACGTTACGCTGTGGAAGCCGTGGCGCTGGCAGGCTTCATGCGCCGTCTGAGCCCGGAGTTCGTCGCCCGTTACCCCAACCGGATACTGAATGTCCATCCCGCGCTGTTGCCCTCGTTCGGCGGGCGCGGCATGTACGGCGAGCGTGTCCACAAGGCGGTATTGGCGCACGGTGTGAAGGTGACCGGTTGCACTGTTCATTTTGTGGACGCGGAATACGACCACGGACCGATCATCCTTCAGAAGGCCGTGGCGGTGATGGAGGACGACACGCCCAAGACACTCGGCATCCGGGTGCTGGTGCATGAGCATTCCGCCTATGTGGAGGCGCTGACCCTGCTGGCGCAGGGAAGGCTGGCCGTCATCGGGCGTCGGGTTCGGCAGATACCTCCGGGCGTGTTTACGGTCATGGGCGAATGGGGATCACCGCAGTTGCCTGACGATCCCGGTCTGCTTGAAGCCTGTTACGCGATCCGGACCGAAGTTTTCGTGCGGGAGCAGAACGTGCCGGTGGAACTGGAACTCGACGAACACGATGCCACGGCCTGGCATTTCCTGCTGTTCGTGGACGGAGTGCCGATGGCGACCGCGCGCCTGTTCAATAAAAATGGAGCCGCCAAAATTGGAAGGGTGGCCGTTCGTCAGTGCGCACGCGGCACCGGCCTGGGACGCCGCATCATGGACGTGGCTGTCAATGCCGCGCGTGAATTGAGGCTCGAACCGGTGATTCTGGACGCGCAGGTGCAGGTGATCCCGTTCTACGAGAAACTGGGATTCGTTGCCGAGGGCCCGGTGTTTGACGACGCGGGCATCCCCCACCGCCGGATGACGTTGAAGAAACAGGAAGGCGGCTAACTGCCCCGTTCCACCTCGCCCGACCACCGGCACATACCGCCGACCATATTGATGACGTGGTGGAAGCCCTGCATCGTCAGAAAGGCATGGGCGGCCTTGCTTCGAACACCGTGCTCGCATACCACAACCCAGGTTGCGTCCTTGTCCAGTTCATCGATCACTTCGGGCAGTGTATCAATGGGAGCAAGTACGGCACCCGGAATATGGTATGCTTTATACTCGGGTGTGGTACGCACGTCCAGCACGCGGAACGGGATGTTTTCCTTCAACGCGGCGTCGACTTCCTCGGGCAGGGCGTCGGATCGGGACTTCCATTCGGCAGAGGTCATCTGTAACATTTGGCTCCTTGCATTGGTATACGGAATTATGATGACGTAAGGGAAAAACGCAAATCCCCGCCTGAAATGCGCGGGCTTTCACGACAATACTGATGGGAGATACACATGGACGAGTCCAAGGATACGACTAACGGCGCACGATTCGGCGCCGACGACGAGAGGGTGGAGACGCCGACCGGCGGGTTGAATTTTGACGACGAGCCGGAGGCATCGGACGCTCCCTCCGTCAAGATGGATGTTTACAACCTTCTTTTCTCGTCTCTGTTCCTGCTGAGGAAGACGGTATGGTCATGGCTAGGTCTTCAGAAGAACCCCTTCACGGGAACAATCGACAAGGACCTGACGCAGGCGCGCGTGGCGATCGACACGATGGCGTTCATCGCGGAAAAACTGGACGGTCACATCCCGGCGCCCGACTTGCAGGAACTGCGCAACGACATCGCCAACCTGAGACTGAATTTCGTTCAACAGAGCCAGATGTCCGGCCAGGAGGGATAAAGCCGTGAAACTCTCGAAGCAGGTCGTTTTTTTCCTGTTGGGCGCGGTAATCGCGCTCGCGGCGGTGCAAACGTTCCAGAACCAGCGGGCCAACTACACCGTTCAGGCTCAGGGCAGGCTGTTACCCGCGGAGGAGACCGTCATTAACGTGGCGAAGAAGATCGATCCCACGGTGGTTTCGATCACAACCCGCGGCGCTTATGAAACGGGCAACTTCTTCAACCCCGTCGAGGAGTTCCGCGGCCAGGGCTCCGGTGTGATTGTCAGCAAGGACGGTTTTATCCTGACGAATCGCCACGTGGTGACCGGGCCGGACGGAGCTACCGCCGGCAAAGTGACCGTGGTTCTCCCGAACGGCAGGGAGTATCCCAACGCCGACATTCGCGGAACCGACCCCCGATCGGATCTGGCCGTGGTGCGAATTAACGCCCGCAACCTGCCGGCCGCGCCGCTGGGAGATTCCGACCAGTTGCAGGTCGGCCAGATGACCGTTGCGCTTGGCAATCCCCTCGGTTTGACCCGAACGGTGACGACCGGTGTGGTCAGCGCGCTGGGGCGAACGATCCAGGGTCAGCAAGGGCTTCTGGAGAACCTTATCCAGACGGACGCGGCTATCAATCCGGGCAATTCCGGCGGAGCGTTGGTGGACAGCACGGGGCGATTGATCGGTATCAACACCGCCATCGCCAGCCTCTCGGGCGGCGGAAACATCGGCATTGGTTTCGCGGTGCCCATCAACACGGCAAAGGCCGTGCTGGACGACATCAACAAGTACGGTCACGTGCGCATTCCCTGGCCGGGTATGGAATACCGCGACGTTCCGGCGAGCTGGGTGAATGTGTACGGCGTCCCGCCGGGTGTGGTTGTGGTTGCGCCGTATCGCGACAGCCCCGCCGCGAAGGCGCGTCTGCGCCGGTACGACATCATCGTCAAGGTGGACGGTCAACCGGTTCAATCCGCCGCCGAATTTGACCGGTTACTTCGCAAGAAGAGCATCGGCGACAGCGTGAAGCTCACCGTATGGCGCGACAATGAAACGCGCGAGACAACGCTGACACTGGCGGACCGCCCGCAGGCGCTGGGGCTGTAGGAAGAGATTGATGGGCACAACATGCTCATCTGTACCAACTAAATCGAGAAAATGGGCGTATATCGTGTCATCCCGAGCGAATGCGAGGGATCTGCGGGTATTCTGATGCCCGCCGCGTGCGGTGGTCCCTGCAACCACAGATTCCTCGGCTACGCCTCGGAATGACACGGTTGACGCTCAGTTCTTGGATTGACGTGGTATCGTTGGGCAAGTCGGGTCCTTACCCCCGACCGAAAACGGTAGGGGCGATTCACGAATCGCCCCTTATTCGGGCGGGTTGGGAAACCGCCCCTACCGGATCGCTTACTCCGGCGCGACGACCTCCAACTGCTTCAACAGTTTCTGCCCGCGTTGCGATATCTCGTAGGCGCAGAACTTCGGGCCGCACATACTGCAGAAATGGGCCGTGCGAGCGCCGTCCTGCGGCAGGGTCTCGTCGTGCATCGAACGCGCCGTTTCCGGATCCATGGCCAGTTCGAACTGCCGGTTCCAGTCGAAACCGAACCGCGCCTTGCTGAGTTCGTCGTCCCAATCCCGCGCTCCCGGCCTCTGACGCGCCACGTCGGCGCTATGGGCGGCGATTTTATACGCTATCAGTCCCGCCTTCACGTCTTCCTTGTTCGGCAGTCCCAGGTGCTCCTTGGGCGTCACGTAGCACAGCATCGCCGCGCCTGCCGCGCCCGCCACCGCCGCGCCGATGCACGACGTGATGTGGTCGTAGCCCGGCGCGATGTCGGTTACTATCGGCCCCAGCACGTAGAACGGCGCTTCATCGCAGACCTCAATCTCGCGTTGAACATTCATGGCCACCTCGTGGAGCGGGATATGGCCGGGACCTTCCACCATCACCTGAACGTCGTACTCCCAGGCCCGGCGGGTTAACTCGCCCAGCGTGTCCAGTTCCGCAAACTGCGCCTCGTCGGAGGCGTCCGCGAGGCAACCGGGCCGCAGGCCGTCGCCAAGTGAGAACGCGACATCGTACTTCTGGAAGACTTCGCAGATGGCGTCGAAGTGCGTGTACAGGAAGTTCTCCTTCCCGTGATAGATGCTCCACTCCGCCATGATTGAACCGCCGCGCGACACGATGCCGGTGATGCGGTTGACGGTCAGCGGCACGTACTTTCGCAGGACGCCGGCGTGGATCGTCATATAGTCCACGCCCTGTTGCGCCTGCTCCTCGATGACCTGGAGCATGATTTCCGGTGTCAGGTCGTAGATGCTGGGCACGCGGGCAAGCGCCTCGTACATCGGCACGGTGCCGATGGGGACGGGGCTGTGGCGCAGGATGGCGTTGCGGATTTCGGGGATGTCGCCCCCGGTGGAGAGGTCCATCGCCGTGTCCGCGCCCCAGCGCAATGACCATTCCAGTTTCTCGAGTTCCTCTTCCACGCCGGACGCCAGCTGGCTGTTGCCGATGTTGGCGTTGACCTTGCACCGCGCGTTGATGCCGATGGCCATCGGGTCCAGTTCGACGTGGTTGATGTTCGCGGGGATGATCATGCGCCCGCGCGCGACCTCCTCGCGGACGAAATCGGGGCTTATGTTTTCGCGCTCGGCAACACGGGCCATCTCCTCGGTCACGACACCCTGTCTGGCGAAGTGAAGTTGAGTGACGTTGTCCTTGCCTCTGCGAGCGTTCAGGTAATCTCTCATCGGGTTCCTCCGGTCGGTTGTCCGGGCTCACGCATGCGAAAAGGCCGCCCGGAGGCGGCCTTCATACAGCGGTCGTCCTCCGCCTTCCTTCGCCGGCATGACCCGGATCAGGTTCCAAGGGTACAGTCTCAGCCCGTATGGGCGCCCCTGGCGGATGTATCGTACACTCGGATGATAGCGGATGGGCAGTTAGCTGTCAATCAAGCGTGCTCGATGGTTCAAAGCCCGTGGAGCGTGCGGGGCAGTGTGGGTGTTACCGTGTGTGTCGACCCCGGTCTTTTCGTCGTCCCACCTATAATAAGGGGGTTTGTCGCGTCAACGCTTGCGAACAGCGTAAAGGAAATATACTTGAAGTCAGTACGGGATATCCAGATTATACAGGGCGGGATGGGGATCGGTGTGTCACTGTGGCCCCTCGCCAAGGCCGTGTCCAAGGCCGGCGGGCTTGGCGTTGTTTCGGGCGTGGCGATCCACGTTCTGGTGGCCCGGGTGCTCCAGATCGGCGATCCCGGCGGCCACATCCGCCGCGCCGCCGCCGCGTTCCCGGTGCCGTCCATCGCCCGTGAGGCTATCAGCGCTTACTTCGTGGAGGGCGGAAAGCCGCGGGAAAAGCCGTTCAAGGCGGTTCCCATCTTCACCATCAATCCTTCCCAGAAACTGATCAATCTCAACGTCTTTGCCAACTTCGCCGCCGTGTGGCTTGCGAAGGAGGGGCACGACGAACCTGTCGGAATCAACTACCTGGAGAAGGTGCAACTGCCGCACCTGTCGTCGTTCTACGGCGCGATGCTGGCGGGCGTGAACTGCATCCTGATGGGCGCAGGAATCCCCAGCCAGGTCCCGGGTTGCCTGGACAGCCTGGCGCTACACCAGCCCTCGGAGTACCGCTTGGCGGTGGCCGGAGCCTCCAGCAACGATCACTTTACAGCCCGGCTTGATCCCGCAACGGTTTTACCTTCGCCGCAGTCCGAACTCCACCGTCCCGACTTTTTCCCAATCGTTTCGTCGTCCACTCTGGCGAAGCGTTTGAACACGAGGTCCTCGGGCAAGGTAAACGGCTTCATCTTCGAGCACCATTCCGCGGGCGGACACAACGCGCCGCCGCGTGTGCATGTGGGCCGGAATGAAAGCAACGAACCGATTTACGGACCGGAGGACGAGTTCAGCGACTTTTCCTACCTTCAGCAGAACGATATCCCGTTCTGGCTGGCCGGCGGATACGCATCGCCGCAGATGCTGGTCCGTGCGCGCGAACAGGGCGCCGCCGGAGTCCAGGTCGGCAGTATCTTCGCTCTGTGCGAGGAATCCAGCCTGAACAGCGCCACGAAGGCGAAGTTGCGCGACATGGCCCGCCAGGGCGTGCTTGAGGTGCGAACGGATCCCATCGCTTCCTCGTCGGACTTTCCGTTCAAAATCGCTTCGGTCAAGGGTACTCTGTCGGAACTAAAGGTCCTTCAGGATCGAAAGCGGATTTGCGATATCGGAGCCCTGTCGGAACTGTACCGCAAGGACGACGGGAGCGTCGGTCTGCGCTGTACGGCGGACGATCCCGCGATCTACGCCAGGAAGGGCGGCACGAAGGAGACCGAAGGCCGTGTGTGCCTGTGCAACGGCCTGTTCGCCGATATCGATCTTCCGCAGGTTATGCGGGACGGGTCTCTTGAGCCGGCCGTCATCACGCTTGGAAAAGACACGTCTTTCGCGAAGATTCTTCCGGATACTTACACAGCCGCCGATGTGATGAGATACCTCCAAACCTTCGCGGCGTGAGGCTCTTCATAATGAAAACGCCACCCGAACCGGTCGGGTGGCGTTTTTTTGTTCGGATCCCGAAGTTACGGGCGGCTGATAACGGCCATTGTCTGCTCGATACGGGGAACCAGCGGGTGGAGCGGTTTCTGTTTCGCGGCCAGGCGGGCCATCTGTTGAATCCGCTCGTCACGAAGGCGCGCCAGCACGACGGGCGAGGGCTCGCCGCGTTTTTCCACGATCAGGAGGTTGGTCAGGCGTCGTGCCGGCTGAGTCAGCACCTTACCGTTCGCGTACAGGGCGGAGGATGAACCACCGTCCATGGCGAGCGCCTCAACCGCTCCCAGCGACTTCAGCATACGTGCCAGCGTGCCGAGGTGAACGGGCCGCGGAACGCTGATCAACAGCAACTTGTTGGCGGCGGTGATGCCGACGCCTGTCCGCGTCTTCTTCGCCCACATACTTCCGTCGCGGAATCCTTCGGCCCATGGGTCCAGCGCCACGCGCCCGAACCGGAGAAGCGTCGGGCCACTGCACAGCACCATTTCCGCTTCATCCGTGGGTGCGAGCCGCGCGGCGTAGCGGCTGGTGATGCGAGCCGTGTTGTCCCGCGCGGTCACAAAAGCGATGCCGTACGATCCCCGGTGCAGGACCATGCCGTTTGAAACGATGTCGCCGATCGGGAGCAGTGTCTGCAACGAGAAGTAGGTCCCGGTGATCGCCGCATGGGGCTGGGACCGGCGCACCATCGAACGGAACGATTCGGAACTGCCGATACCTCCGGCGGCCGTCTGAACGGACAGTTGTATGTGGGGATCGTTCAGGTCGACGGTCACGACATAGGCCGTGACGCCGTTAACGGATCGTTTCTGATGCACAACGCTCTGGGCCGAAATGTTGGGAATTGTGATAAGTCCTCCGGCGAGAACCGTCAGTATGTTCTTTATGCTTTTTGTCATCGTGTCTGCTTTGCTTACTCTTCCTATACTTGCTTTGATTGTGCAAGCACGCTTAACGTTCCGGAGACTGTGAGAAACTTTTCGTGATTGGTACGTGGATCAATGTGGCGACCGTGGTTGCGGGAACGGTCGCCGGTCGTCTGTTGGGCGGACGCCTTCGCCCGGAAACCCAGCATACCGTCACCGACGCCCTCGGTTGCGTTACCCTGTTGCTGGGGATGCAGAACGGACTGGCGCGACCCGCCGCCGTGTCAAGCGGTACACTGGACGCGCAACTGGGCTTCTTCCTGTGCGTCCTCCTGGGAATCCTGATCGGTGCCCTCATCGGCGAGGCAATCGACATAGAGAAGCGCCTGGCCGATCTCGGACAATGGGCGGAAGCCAGGTTCAAGGCGACGGACGGCGACTTCGGTAGGGGATTCGTGATTTCCAGCCTGGTGTTCTGCGTGGGCCCTCTTACCGTTCTCGGTTCATTTCAGGACGGCCTGAATGGTGATTTTTCCATGCTGGCCACAAAATCAGTGCTGGATTTCTTTTCTTCGATGGCCTTCGCCGCCGCGTTCGGGTGGGGCGTTCTGCTGTCCGTGATGACCGTGATTGTCGTTCAGGGTAGTTTGACGCTCGGCGCGGGCTTCTTCCAGCACATTATGACGGACGTCGTGATCGGAGCGATGACTTCGGCCGGGGGGATCATCCTGATCGGAATGGGATTCCGGCTTCTCAACGTGAAGCAGGTTCGGGCCGCGAACCTTCTGCCGGCCCTGGTGCTGGCTCCGCTGTTCACCGCCGTACTGGGAAGCCTGGTGCCGGGTTTGTTCGGAGGATCGTGAAATGCCTGCGCCGGATCCCGCCGGGATCAATGTCCCATTCGAGATAGAGACGGAGCGGTTGATTCTGTGTTGTCCGCGCCCGGGCGATGGACTGGAAATGAACGCGGCGATACGGGAGAGCATAACGGAGTTGCGGCCCTGGATGCCGTTTGCGACGCCGGTTCCGACGGTTGAGGAGACGGAGCGATTCGTGGCCGAAACGTTCCGAACCTTCGAGGAAAAACGCGGATTCGGATTTCGCATGGTCGAGAAGCAGACGGGAGCCTTCGCCGGAAACATCGGTACGCACGGCTTCAACTGGTCTGTTCCGATGTGCGAAATCGGCTACTGGGTTCGGACTTGCTGTACGGGGCAGGGGTATGCGTCGGAGGCGACCTGGGCGCTGACAGTGATGGTGTTCGACCTTCTGCGGATGGTACGCGTCGCCATCCGGTGCGACTCGCACAATGTGGCAAGCCGCCGCGTGGCGGAGAAGGTTGGTTACCGGTTTGAGGGAACCTTGAGGTGCGACTCCCGCGCTCCGGACGGTTCGTTGCGCGACACGCTCGTTTTCAGCCTGACCCGGCCGGAGTACGAGAGTATCAGAAGAGAAAGAGTGATTTAGATGACAGGCGGATTACCGGGTTTGTTGGCACGAATTGAAGACGAAGCGGCTCGCGAGGAGTTTCCGCTCGACATAGAGGTGTACAAGCGGGCCGGGCGGCCACCGTTGGCGCCGATCCTCTCGGCAGGCAACAAGCGCGCCGATGTGTGTTTCTTCGCGCGTGACCTGGGGGTCGAGGAAGTACTGCGCGGGGAACCGTTGATCGGTTCGGCGGGGCGCCGCGTGCGTCGGGCCGTGGTCGATCACGTGGCGCCCGGAAAGGCATTCGATCCGCCGTTCTACACCGCCGGATCGCCCCACATGTTTCTCACCAACACGGTGCCGTACAAACCCGTCGGCAACGTGGAATTCTCGCGCGAGGTGAAAAGCCGGTTCCGTCCGTTCATCGAGGAACTGCTGGTCGCCGTTTGGACGGGCAACATCATCATCCCGATGGGAGAAGGCGCGTTCAAGTGGTTTGCTCCGTACGCGCCGGAACGCGAGGTTCTGCGGTTCTGGGACGATCGGGAGCGGCGATTTACCGGAACGATGGCGGTTACCCTGAAAGCCGTCGTGGACGGCGTTGAAACGGCCAAGGAGGTCACTCTGGCCCCGGTGCCGCATCCTTCGCCCCGCAGTCCTTTTATGAAGGACTTCCCGCGCTTGCTGGATGGCCGTCTGAAGGAATTTGTCCGGTAGCGGTGGACACGGACCGGATGGGAAAGGGGCGGCCGAGTGGCCGCCCCTTCTGCATATCCGATTGTCTTCGGTCTACGTTCCCTCGGCCTTCTGGCGAAGGAACTCCTCTTCGGTTCGGTCCAGGTCGGATTGCGAAAGACGCTTTTCCGGATCCGCCTTTTTCGCGGCCGGGGTGCCGGCCGGTTCCAGATCCTTCACGCCGACCATCACGCTGTAATTCAACGTGAAACTCAGTTCCTTCTCGCTCAGTTTTCCGCGCGCATCGGAAGACAGCCCGTCCAGCCACCTGGTTCGGAGTTGCTTCTGAATGTCCTCGTGTCGGGCGGCATTTGACTCGGGCAGGGAGTCCCGGTCGATCTCAACGCAGGCTTCATCGGGCGGGTACAACTTGCTGATCACGCCGGTCAGTCCGGCGAAATGCGGAAAGTAGCTTTGCTCTTTCTCGTCGGCGGCTGTCTGCTCGCGTTCGACGATCCGCACCCGGTCGCCTACCTTGAGGTTCTTCATCGTAAATAACTCCTGTTGCATTGCTTATGGATTCAGTTGATCCAACTGATTGATGGTCTTTTCCACGTCCTTGATGGCGGCGCCGTATCCCGCCCAGTCGCCGGCCCTTTGAGCGGCCTGGGCGCGTTTCAGCGAATCGGCGGCGCGGCGCACAAGGGCTTTCGTCGTCGGCCTGGCGGACGTAACGGCGGCCGGCTCGCTACCGGCGGGACTTCCGGCGCCTTCGCCAAACACCTTGCCAAGCGCGTCTTGCAGGGATTCCCCCATCTCCAGGCGGTCACCGTAGGCCACGATGACGCGCGTCAATTCCGCCCGGCGGTTGCCGCGGTTCTGCGACTGCAGATACAGCGGTTGCACGTAGAGAATGGATTGCTCCATAGGTATTGTAAGAAGATTTCCGAGCACAACCTGCGAATTGCTGGAGTTCAGCAGGGTCATTTCCTTGGAAATCTCCGGTTTCTGCATCACGCTGGCATCCACCTGGGACGGACCGAACGGCAGGTTGTCGATCGGGAACCGGTACACAACCAGGTTCCCGTAGTCATCCCCGTCACAGCGTGCCGCCATCCATGCGACCATATTGTTTCGCTGGCGGGGTGTGAAGGGGCGCATCATCATCATCTGCTGTGTCCGCTCGCCGGGCAACCGCATGATCACGTAGAAGGCTTCCATCGCCTCCGAGTTGACCTCGCCGATTTTGCCCCGGGCGCTGACCGGCACGCTCCACGCGTCTTCCTTGGTAAAGAAGATGCGCGGATCGGTCATGTGGTAATGCAGATACACGGAAGACTGGATGTTGAACAGATCCTCCGGGTAGCGCCGGTGATCTTTTAATATCTGCGGCATTTCGGAAAACGGCTTGAAGACACCCGGGAATGCCCTGGCGTAGACCTTCAACAGGGGATCCGCGTCGTCCGAGGCATAGGCCGTCATGGTGCCGTCGTACGCATCGACGGCGATCTTGACGCTGTTGCGGATGTAGTTGATGGGTCTCGACCGGCCATAGGCTTCGCTGTAGGGTAGCCGGTTCGTGGCCGTATACGCGTCCACGATCCAGACAAGCCGTCCATCCGCCAGCACCGGGTAAGGATCGCGATCCAGTAGAAGGAACGGCAGAACCTTGCTGACCCGTTCCTGCAACCGGCGATGGAGAAGCAGTCGGCTGTCCGGCTTGATCAAATTGCTCAAGGTTACGTTGATGTCGTTCAACTCGGACGCCAGGGCAAGTCGCTTGAGGAAACCGCCCATGGCGATGCCCGCCTTGCCTTCGTAGCGGTGGTACTGGTCGCCGGCGGGCGACGGGTAGTCGAACTCATCGGTAGCCGTTTTGACGATCACCCAGTCGTCCTCGGATTCACCGAAGTAGATGCGCGGTTGTGTGACCTTCAAGTCGGTCGGACCCGCGGGCGGAAAGTCCTTGACGAGGAAAGTCGGTTGTCCGTCGCGCGACACTTCGTTCACGGCGCTCATGCAGAGTCCGTAACCGTGAGTGAAAACGAGGCGTCGGTTCTGCCACGTTTTTGCCTGGTCTGGAAGTCCGTCCTGGTTCATCTCCCGCGCGGCGATCAGCGTCTGCCGGTACCTTCCGTTGATCGTGTAGCGGTCCACATCAACGTTGTTGAATTGGTAATAAGGCTTGATGGCCTGAAGCTGGCCGTACGCCTGGGCCGCGACGTTGTAATCCCATAAGCGGGCATTGGCCACGGTTTCCGAGTTGCGGCGTATGAGGTCCACCGAGTAATCGGGCTTGATCGGGAAGTCCGCAACTTTCAGTTTGTCCAATCCAAATCCGTACCGCGTGAAGGCGATGGCGTGCCGGATGTAGGCTTCCTCTTTCTGAAACTCGTTCGGCTTCACGTGGAATCGCTGGACGAAAGACGGATACATCGAACCGGCGAACAACGACACAGCCAGTACGACCACCACTCCCGCAGGCGCTAGCGTGATGCGGTTTCGGAACGCCTGGAGAACGCAGAGCACGGCGAATACGGCGCAGACGACCGACAGCGCGACCAGCACCGGTAGCCGGGCGTGGACGTCGGCATATCCGGCGCCTGTGATGACACCCATCTCCGAGTGCAGAAGGTCATACCGTCGAAGCCAGTAATCCAGACCTTTTAGTGCGAACGCCAGGGCGGCGAGGATGTTGAGATGGGCGAGGGGACCCGCGGCCAGTTTCGGGAAACGGCCCTGAATTTCCGGCGCACGGTCCGCAATGTACACCGCCAGCGCCGCGAGCAGGGAAACCACAACGGCCAGGGCGAGCGTGCGAACCACGAACTGCTGGAAAGGCAGGGTGCAGACATAGTACCCGATATCGCGCCCGAACAACGGATCCTTCATCCCGAATGAAACGGGATTCAGGAAGAAGAGCAGTTTTTCCCAGCGTTCCGATGTGGCGATGCCTCCGACCAGGGCGACGAATAGCGCCAGAATCGCCAGAGCGGGCATGAGTACCGTCCGCGTCGCGGCCTCCACGCGTCCCCGGAGGTCGTCCGGTATGCGCGGCGGAGGAGACAATCTGCGGGCAATCCGAAGGTTCCCTAGTGTCAGTCCGCCAATCACCAGTCCGCCGAGCAGACCCAGAATCCATTTAAGGCGGACAATCGTCCAGAACACAGTCTGATAGCCGACTTCGTTGAACCAAAGTGACTCCACCCAGAAGTGAAGCAGGGGTTTGCCGAGAAACAGCGCGGCAAGAACGATGCCGGCCAGTACATAAAACCAGACAGTCGGCTTGCCCTTGCGGTTCGTTGCCTTGTTTATTCGGTACGGTTGCTTATCCATCTCGCCAGTTCCTCCAATGTGGTTCGCTCCGGTCTACTTGGCAATACGCGTAATGACTGTATCGCGTTTCGTGTGCAGTGGACGGCGTAATCGTGCGTTCTGTTGACGGCTCCGGATTCTATCACGATTCGCCTCACTTCGCGAAATGTTTCATCGGTTGCCGAACTCGAAGCCAGCAGGGCGTGCAACCGGTCCGCGGTTTCATCTCTGCCGCGCAAGGCGAGGATGACAGGCAGAGTGAATTTGCCCTCCCGGAAGTCGGCGCCAACGTCCTTGCCCGTCTGTTCGCTGTCTCCCAGATAATCGAGCAGGTCATCCGTAATCTGGAACGCGCGTCCGATCTGCGAACCATACTCGGTCAGTGCGTTCAGTTCGGTGTCCGACGCGCTCGCCAGCAGTCCGCCGACCCGACAGCAACTGGAGAGGAACAGCGCCGTTTTGCAGTCGATAATCTCAAGGTAGTCGTCGAGGGTGATTCCCAGATTCTGCCGGTTTCGTGCCTGAAGCGTTTCGCCTGCGCAGAGACGCGAGGTAACCTCGCTGAACAACTCCAGCACGTCGGAACGGTTGTAGCCGGAGAGAAGGGTAAATGCCTTCGACAGGATATAGTCGCCTGCGTACACGGCCTTCACTGCGTCCCATCTGCGGCAGACGGTTTCGCGCCCGCGCCGGAGAGGCGATGCATCCATGATGTCGTCGTGGAGCAGGGTTGCCGTGTGGATCATCTCGACGGCGGCCGCGGCCGGAAACAGCGTTTCCCTGCTCGCGCCCAACAGGCGACCGGATAACAGAGTCAGCCCGGGCCGCAGACGCTTTCCGCCAGCATCGAAGGCGTACTCGCACAACTCCCGCATCAACGGCAGATCGGACCGCAACTGATCGCGGATGAAAACCTCAATCAAGGCTACTTCCGCTTCGGCCTGCTGGAGAAGATGGCTGTTCATCCCTCCGTCTCCGGCTTTCGGCCCGTGAAAACGGCAACGATCCCCCCTGTGAGGTTGGTCACCGTTACATCACAAAGCCCGGCATAGGACATCATGCGGGCAACTTCGTCGCGTTCCGGAAAGATGGCGAGTGACGCCGGAAGGTACGCGTAGTTGCTCCGCCGCGAATGAAACAATCGGGCGATCCAAGGCAGGATTCGGCTGAAATACAGGTGAAAGGCTTGTTTCAGGCCGGGCATCACGGGGCGGGATATCTCCAGGCAAACCACGCGTCCGTTCGGTCGGGCCACACGGGTCATCTCACGGAAAAGCCGTGGCAGGTCAATCACGTTGCGGGCGCCAAATGCGATGGTGCTTGCGTTGAAAGTGTTGTCGCCGAATGGCAGGTTCATCGCGTCGCCCTCCACATAGGGAACGTCCGCGTGCGCAAGCCTGTTCCGTTCAATGGCCAGAGTCAGCATCGGACGGCAAAAATCCAGGCCGACCACCAGACCCTCAGCACCTACGATGGATTTCAGTTCGCGTGCCAGGTCGCCCGTCCCGGTGGCGACGTCCAGCGCCCGGTCTCCCGGATTCAGGTTCGCCCGTCGCGCCGCCGCGCGCCGCCACCCCCGGTCCTGGCCCGCGGAAAGCACGCGGTTCAGGAGATCATAAGTCGGCGCCACCTGACTGAACAGGCGGTGAACGAACGGCGCCTTGTCCGGGCCTGTTGGTATGCTGTTCAGGGGCGCGCGCGTGCTCATCGGCATGGTTATGATAGACGCGCGAACAGAGGGAGCCGACGGTGTATCAGGGGAGGGTGAACGCAAGCACCCGGCCCGTCGTTGTTCCGACGACAATCACATCGCGTCCAGAAACGGGGCCGCTGGCAGATGGTGTCGTCTCGATGGCGGCGTTGTCGGGGGATATATAGACGGCATAGTCGTTGGGATCAGAGACCGCCAGCGAATAGAAGCGTCCCGAGACACTGCCGATGTACACCCGATCCCCGACTACCGTGGGGCCGGTGGTGAAGGACACGGCCGCTCCATCCAGCAACGCGGGCTGGGACACCGGTTCGCCGGTTTTCGCGTCAAATGTGTAAAGTGCCCCTCCGGTGGTTGCCGCGAACAGGAGTCCGCGCGGCGTGTCCAACCACGGTTCCGCGACGGGAGATCCGTGGCGCACGGGAGCAACTCCTTCGCGTCCCCACGTGGTCGGCCTGGTACCGTTGGCCGCGCTGATACGGACAAGATTTCCTCCGGCGCCGGGATTGGTGGGATCGTTCCAGGTCGTCACGTAAACCGCGCCGTCTGCCTCATCGATGACCGGCGAACCGGCGATGCGCGGGCCGCACCATGCTTCCCACTGCGGGACGAGACCGTAAGATTCCGCCTTCACTGCCACCAGGTTCCGAGCCAGTGAAGATATCTCCGCGCCCGTCTGTTCCAGTGCCGCAATCATCAAAGTCGACACTTCCGTGGACGGCACGGCGGGTGAGGCGTTGGCCTGCGCTCCGGGTCCATGGCCCACAACGCGGCTACCCGTGGGGTGAAAAATCATCGGCGGCCCGGCCCCCAGGGGCATCACATTCAACAAGCGGTGAGGCGAAGTCGTCAGATTCCTGCCGGAGTATGAATAATCAAGCGAAACCGGGTCACCGAACGGACCGTCGCTGGTGACACGCACTCGTCCGACATCAAAGAATCCCCGAGCGTCCGCGACCTCCAGATAGTTGCGTGATGGCGGAACCCGAGACCTCTGAGCCAGCGAGGTGACGATGACGCGCCCGAAGGTCAGCCCGCCGGCTTCGGAACCGTCGGACACGCGGCGGCGATAGATGCGACCGTTCGAGGCGGATACATACACATAGTCTCCGCGCACCGCCGGAGTCGAGTAAATCGGCACTCCGGGAGAAAGGCTTTGGGACCAGAGCACCGTTCCGTCCAACCGGAATGCGTACAGCGTGCCTTTCGTGGTGGCAACATACACCCGTTCTCGGCCCAGCAGGCCGTATACGGCGGGTCGGCTCCTGATGGGGCCGTCCAGAGCGATGGGGAATCCGTCCGCCATCCGGCCTTCCTGGGGTCCGGTTGCCGTGATGCCGTAAAGGTTGCCGTCGTCACTGCCCACGAAAACCGTGTTGCCGTACACAGTGGGGGAAGAGTGAATCGATCCTACTGAGCCTGTGGCCGGGAAGGTCCATTCCGGTTGAAGGACTTGAGGCACGGCGGTTCTTGCACCGCCTGCCAGACAGGCCAGGAAAACCAGGTTCAGAATCAGGATACGAACCATTTTTACGAAAAAGGGGCGGCTGTTCAGCCTCCCCTTTTAGCCTTCCTCTGTGTCAGGATTGTGTTCCGCCGGAGTTCAAGGGGTCGTACGGCGCGGCCGGTACATACGCCCATTCCAACTGGGTTCTCATATCCAGCACCTCAAACGGCGCCTGCAGTGACGAGCCGCCCAGAGTACTGGTGGCAAATCCGGCCTTGACGGCTTTGCGATCAGAGCCGCTGGCGCACAGAACATCCGCGGTGAGGGCCAGAATGGCGGTGTCCGACCCGTCGATACTGCGAACGCTGAACTCGCCCGATGATGCCCGCGCAACGGATCCGGGTGTCATCACACGGATGCGGGACTTGGCGTTGACGAAAATCTCTCCCCGCACAAGCCTCAGCACCCACTCCGGGTCAGAGCCTGTCGGCGACCGCAGAACCTCAAACTCCGTGTCGTGATTGCTTTTGATAATCGTGCCGTCGTACAGCGAGAAGGAGGCCACGGTGTTCGCGGCGGAACGAAGGCGCCCGCGAACAAGAAGGGGCGTATCCGTTCCCGCGGTTTCCCACGACAAATCATTCCGTTGGGACAACAGGCGCCCGTTTATCTCCGTGACGAATCCAACCTCCGACGGCTCCACTGCCGTTACGGGAGCGGTGGGCGCGGGTTTCGGGTTGATGGCCATCCGAACGGGTTTCGGGGCGGCGGGCACGCTCGGCGTGACCACCGACGGCGCGGGTCTCTTGACCTCAGGCTTTGAGACGACGCGCACCGGCCCGGAAGCGGGTTTGACGGCCGGTTTCAGAGCCGGTTGAACTACGGTTGGAGCCTGAACCGAAACCTCGGGCGCCGGCACGGCAACCGGTTCGTTGCCACGATTGGCGTGCAAGCCGAGGAGAACAACACAAGCGGTGACGCCAATCGGTGCCGCCTGCCGCAGAACACGTTGCCATATACCGACCGTCGGTTGAACGGCTTCACGCTGAAGGGCGTTCAACACGTTGTAGCGAATAGCGGCGGGCGCGACCATCCGGCGGCGCATGGAAGTGACGGAAACGGTTTCGAACCACGTGGCATCGGCCAAAGCGTCACAGCAAGGCCGGCACTGCTGGAAGTGCTCCAGCATGGCCGCGCGGATGCTCTCCGGCAGTTCGCCGTCCACATAAGCCGATATTCGTCTCTGGGTTTCGCGGCATTCCATCACTTCGCCTCTAAATCTCCACCCGGTGTGTCCCGTTCCTCAGGGACTTCTGTAACATCGCCTTCGCCCGGTGTATCCGTATCTCGACGTTTTTCACCGAAATATCGAGTACACGGGCGATTTCCTTGTAACTGAACTCCTCCAGGTATCGGAGGATGATTGGCATCCGGTAAACCGGCGGCAACTCCTGCACGGCCTTCAAAACGGCCCGGCGATCCTCGGCAACCAGCATCTCCTGCTCCGGAAGCAGAACCGTATCCGGTATGTCCACTTCCTCGCCCAGCAAACTGCTGAGAGACATGGCCGGCGGCCTGCGCCGATGGCGTTTCAGCCAGTTGATGCAATTGTTGGTGCACACCCTGTACATCCAGATACCGAACCGGTGATTCGGATCGTATTTGGCCAGCACGTGATACAGGTGGATGAAGCAATCCTGGCACAAATCCTGCGCGTCTTCGCGATTGCCCGTCCAGTAATACGCCAACCGGAAGAGGCTGTCCTCGTACCGGTCCATCAACTCGGTGAAAGCACCCTGTCTTCCTCCGAGACATTCGGCCACGAGTGTCTCGTCAGTCCTTCTTGTGTTGCCAGAACCGTCAGTGATGTCTTTCATAAACAGATACACAGAACGCGGGGCAAAACCTACACAGCACGCGTGCGACCGGCATGGGTGCGCTCAAACAGCACAATCGATAACTGAGCGTTAACCGTGTCATTCCGAGGCGTAGCCGAGGAATCTGTGGTTGCTTGACTCCCCGCGCGCGGGGAGCAGGGTTTACCCGCAGATCCCTCGCTGACGCTCGGGATGACACGCTATCGTTACCACTTTGCTGGTCCTGCGGTTATGGATTTGACGCCAGAACGACCGGACCAGACGGAACAGATGACCCAAACAGATGATATCACATGTCCAACCCGACCGGACACTACATACAAGGAAACAACCCGGAATGACCCGACGGGATTCCCTGAAGGTTGTTACGGCAACGGCAGTGTCACCGGTTCGCCGCAAGCCGCGCTTTTGAGGCAGGCTTCGCAGATTTCGAGAGCGGCCAGTCCGTCTCTCGCCGTCACCCTGGCCGCGGGGCCGCCCGTAACCGCTTTCAGGATTTCGCGCAGTTCCTTTGTATAGGGATCTTCCAGCGTCGGGCTTTCCGGAAGCGCGATGGCCGGCGTGTCTTCCGTTGCGTTCTGGCGCCGTTTCAGCGGGAACGGGTACTGCGTGGAATATTCCAGGGTGCCCTTGTCTCCGCTGATTTCCATCTCAACGCGGAAACCGTCCGTGTGGACCCAGGTGCCTTCGCAGTGGGCAATCACGCCGTTCTTGAAACGCAGGACCGCCAGGGCGTAGTCGCGGCCCTTTTCGCCGTTCTGCGCCATCAGGCTGGAAGCCGTCACCCGTTCGACCTCGCCAAACACCCAGCGTAGCCAGTCAAAATCGTGGATCATCAGGTCCAGCAGAACGCCGCCGGACTGTGCGAAATCGCCGAACCAGTTGCCTGTTCCACCCGGTTCGCGCCCGCCGCGCGTAATGCGCGCAACCGCCGGTTTGCCGATGGCACCGGCTGACAACTGGGCGCGGGCCGCGACAAACTCCGGGAACCACCGCACCACGTTGGCCGGAACCAGCGGAACGCCCGCGGCTTCATAAGAGGCCACCAGTTTCCTGGCGTCTTCCAGCGTGCGTGCCAGCGGTTTCTCCATAATGGTTGGTATCTTGCGCTCCAGGCACTCCATTGCCACCGGGAGGTGCTGGGGCGTGGGGACACAAATGTCCACAACGTCCAGGCTCTCCGCTTTCAATAGATCGGTGACAGACGGGTAGGCGTTACCGCCGTACTTCCCGGCGAATGCCTGGGCGCGGTCCGGGAGTATGTCGGCGTATCCGACAACCTGAGCGTCCGCGATGCGTTGATATCCGGCGGCGTGGGTTCCACCCATTCCGCCGCAACCGATGAGGCCGATTCGGGGCAAGGAAGTCTCCTTATATATGGTTCAGTGTCACTGGATTGTGGGCATTTACCGGTCTGGTGGTCAAGATGATTGCGTGCAGTTGACCACGCCGTAACGCGGGAGTAGCATGAAGGGGCAGAGACCCGGAGAGTTGCCCGAGCGGTTTAAGGGAACGGTCTTGAAAACCGTCGTGGCCAAAACCACCGTGGGTTCGAATCCCACACTCTCCGCCATCAGCATGTAACCTCGTGTGCCGACGGTACGTAAAGGAATGTGGGACGGGGAATCGTTCGGTTCCCGGTTCCAAAGGATGCGGTCATCGCCGTTCTCCCGTGCCGCAGACCACGGTCTCCCTCCAAGAGAAGACGCGGGGGCGTGGCGCATGATCATATCCGCGGGCCGTTCCGCTACCGTATGGTGGCGGGGCGGCCTTTGTTTTTGGCTGTCCGCGCTTTCGCCGAAATCCATACCGTGCTTATACAATGAGGAACAGCACTCTTGGTTTCGATTCCGCCACACGAGCAACGGAACCGGGGAAGGACTTATAGAAAGACAGGGCAATCACAATGACCATTCTTCTAATCGGGGCGCACCCCGATGACGAAATCTCCGCTGGCGGCACCATCACCAACCATACCCGCGCCGGCGACAGGGTTGTGGTCCTCACTGCCACCAAGGGCGGGATGGGCCACCGCACCCGGCCGACCCACGAACTGATTCCGATCCGCGAGAAGGAGGCCGCCACGGCCGCCAAGACCATGGGCGCCGAACTCCGCATGCTGGATTATCCCGATGGCAACGTGCCTGTTTCCACGGACTTGGTGAACGAAATCGCCAGGCATATCCGTGACATCCGGCCGGATATCATCATCACGCTGTCAGACGAGACCTTCCACCCGGACCACGACGCAATCCACCATTGCGCTTTAAAGGCCTATTATGCCGCCAGTTTGCCATTGCTGACCCTCGGCCTGCCGGCGTGGGACGTGCCCTGTGTGCTTTACTACGCGGAGGACGTGTATAGAAAGCACGACCTGTATGTGGATATCACCGATACGATCGACACCAAAATCGCGGCTGGGGCGTGCCACGCCAGTCAGTACACCGAGTGGCTGGCCGAAGGCGGGAGTTCGATTGACGGTTGGGACTACACCTCTTTCGATGAGGCGTTTCGCCGGGAGTGCCGCATCTACGGCGGCCATTGCGGAGTGATGTACGCCGAAGCCTTTGATTACATGCGCCCACCGGCGCCCAGGGCGCTGAAACTGCTGAAGGGGTAACAACACAGGGCGGCCGTGCGGCCGCCCTGCTGACGATCATCGGTATGTAAGGACACTACGCGCGCTTCCGGCGCAAAAGGATTCCTGCCAGCGGAAACAGTCCCGCACCCAGAAAAGCTAGTGATCCCGGTTCAGGAATCGCGTTGTACTGGCCTCGTATCTCACCTCCCGGGAAGACGGAAGTGTGGACGTTGACATAGTACTGACCCGACTTCAGCGTGTTGACCTGTGTTGGTGAAATGGCAAACATATGCTGGGGAACGACTCCGTTGGTCTGTCCGATTAGCGGGCCGAGTGCAAACGGAAATACCGCCCCGGCATTGACACCGGGATTCGCCGGCCCGTGTATGTGCGCGGCCGTGGCCCCTGCCGTCAAGTCGTAGAAAGACAGGTCGACGGCAATGGAATCCTCCGTGTCATTCAACCAGATCGAACTGAAGCCGTATCCGCGGGAAAGGTTCGGAGGAACTTCCTCCAGGCCGGAGAGGGATGCAGTAAACATAGTTCCGGCGTTTGCCGGTAAGGCGACCGATGCGGTTGCCAGCGCGATGACCGCGAGACTACGCATCATTCTTCGTATCATATGAACCATAAGATTCTCCATCCTTTCACAAAGGGGGTGGTTTGCGCTCACCCCATGCACGTGAATCACTGGGGGAATCCCATAAGTTCCACTTATTCCATATATATGTACAGCCTGGCTGAAGAAAGAAGGCCCCGCGGAAAAAACAATCCGCGGAGCCTTTGGGGCGAGTAATGGGACTCGAACCCACGACCTCCAGGGCCACAACCTGGCACTCTAACCAGCTGAGCTATACCCGCCGTAACAAACTACCATCCGATTATAGCAGACTTGCCAACGCTTGCTTCCACTGGCAGTGGCATTCCCGCAGTGGATTCGCGTTAGCATGGGTGCAGGAGCCGTGCGCTTTGCTTCTTATCCCTGAAAGGATCCGTCCCAATGCTTCCAGATGCCGCCATAGCCCAGAATGCCTGCCCTTGTCCGATTGACGATGTCGCTTCGGAATTGGGTCTGGCCCCCGCCGAAATCGAGCATTTCGGCCGTTCCAAGGCCAAGGTCTTTCTGTCCGCGCTGGAAGACAGGGCCGACAAGCCGGACGCGAAACTGATTCTGATGACTGCCATCACGCCAACTCCCGCCGGGGAGGGCAAGACCACCACCACCATCGGACTCGGCGATGCAATACGGCGTATCGGCAAGCGGGTGTGCATCGCCCTGCGGGAGCCTTCGCTGGGTCCGTGTTTCGGCGTGAAAGGCGGAGCAACCGGCGGCGGCTACGCGCAGGTCGTCCCGATGGTGGATATCAACCTGCATTTCACGGGCGATTTCCACGCGGTAACCTCGGCGCACAACCTTCTGGCCGCCATGCTGGAGAACCACCTGCACCACGGCAACGAACTCAACATCGATCCGCACAGTATTGACTGGCGCCGCGTGGTGGACTTGAGCGAACGATCCCTGCGCGACATCGTTGTCGGTCTGGGCGGCAAGTCCAACGGTTATCCGCGTCAGTCCGGCTTCGACATCACGACGGCCTCCGAAATCATGGCGCTCCTGTGCCTTTCGTCCAGTCAAGCCGACCTCGAGGAAAGGCTCTCCCGGATCATCGTCGGTTACACCCACGAGGGGAAGCCGGTTACCGCGGAGCACCTGCAGGCCGTTGGAGCGATGACGGTTCTACTGAAAGACGCGCTGAAACCGAACCTCGTCCAGACGCTGGAGGGCACGCCGGCCTTCGTTCACGGCGGACCGTTCGGCAACATCGCGCACGGTTGCAACTCAATCCTGGCCACGAAACTGGCGATGAAACTGGCCGATTACGTGGTTACCGAGGCCGGTTTCGCCACCGACCTCGGCGCCGAAAAGTTCTTCGACATCAAGTGCCGCACAGCAAACCTGAAACCGTCGGCCTGTGTGGTCGTCGCGACGATTCGCGCTTTGAAGTTGCACGGCGGCGTGGCGCTCAAGGACCTGGAAGCTTCGAATCCCGATGCCGTTTTCAAGGGCTGTGAAAACCTTGCCAAGCACTGCGAGAACGTCCGGCTGTTCGGACTGGAGCCGATTGTGGCGGTCAACAGGTTCTCGGGTGATTCCGAAGAGGAAATTGAGGCTATCTCAAAGTGGCTGGACGGGACGGGAACAAAGTGGGCGCTTTCCGATGTGTGGGCGCGCGGCGGTGAGGGCGGCGAGGAACTGGCGAGCCTGGTGGTGGAGGCCTGCGACAAACCGTCGGACTTCCACCCGTTGTACGACCTGAAAGACCCGCTTAAGGACAAGATGGACGCCATCGCGTGGAAGGTATACGGCGCCGCCGGCGTGGAATACCAGCCCTCGGCCTCGAAACGCATCCGCGAACTCGAGAAACTGGGCTTCGGAAAACTGCCGATCTGCGTGGCGAAGACGCAAAACTCGCTGTCCGACAACGCGAAGGCAATCGGCAGGCCCAAGGGATTCTGGGTGTTCGTTCGCGACGTGAAGGTAAGCGCGGGGGCCGGTTTTGTTGTCTTCTACGCGGGAAACATCATGACGATGCCCGGACTGCCCAAGGCGCCCGCGGCGGTGAAAATGGGACTCGACTGCGACGGCAGGGTGTTCGGGTTGTCCTGAATTAGATGATGATCAGTTCGCGCGTCGATTTCGTCAAGCGCTCGGAACCGTCCGCCGTGACCAGCACATCGTCCTCGATGCGAACGCCGCCCCAGTCCTCGATGTAGATTCCGGGTTCAACCGTCCATATCTCGCCCTGCTGGACCTTTCCTTCCGGATCGGTGACGTTGGAAAGCCGGTAGCCGTCGTGCACGTCCAGCCCGAGGCTGTGGCCCAGCGCATGGCCGAATTTGGGACCGTATCCGGCCTCGGTGATGATATCTCGAGCCACCGCGTCGGCTTCCAGGTGACCGATGCCGGGTCTCAGTGCCTCCACCGCGGCGGCCTGCGCCTTGCGAACCACCTCGTAAACCTCGCGCTGTTTGTCGTCCGCCTTGCCGACCGCGACAGTGCGGGTGATGTCCGAGTTGTAGCCGTCCAGTCGAACGCCGAAATCCATCGTGATGAAGTCGCCTGTTTCGATGACCTTCGATGACGGAGTTCCGTGCGGTTTCGAGCTGTTCACGCCGCTCACGATGATGCTGGGGAACGCCGGTCCCTGGGCGCCGCGTTTGCGCATCTGGTATTCCAGTTCTACGTCCACATCCTGCTCGCACATACCGGGCTTGATGAAGCCCAACAGCCACTCGAACAACTCGTCCGCCATCGCGCACGCCCGACGCGTAATCGCAATCTCGTCCTCGTCCTTCACAAGCCGCAGTTCCTCAATAAGGTTGCGCACAGGAACCAGTGTCGAGCCCGGAATGCCCTTGGCGAGGTCTTCGTGTGCGGCGACGGTGATGTGCGTGGCTTCAAATCCGATACGCTCCGGGGCAAGGGTCTTGATGTCGTCCCACGCTTCCGCCGTCAGCCGCGACTGACATCTGCAGACCTCCACACCGCTCGTCTGCTGTTCCGCCTGAACGTGGTAGCGCGAGTCGACATACAGACGCGCCGTCTCGGGCGTTACCAGAAGAAGACCCGAACTGCCCGTGAATCCGCTGAGGTAGCGGATATTCACCAGGTGCGTCACGTACAGGGCGTCGATGTCGGACGAGGCCAAACTGGTGCGCAAACGGTTGATACGGGAGGTCATGGGTTGTTGATGTCCTTGGTGTGGTGTTGAAGAAGCGTTACTGACGGTCGAGCAAAGCGCGAACAGCCCGGAGTCCAAGCAGGTACGAGTCCATTCCGAGGCCCGTGATCTGGCCGGTAGCCACGGGGCTGATGACGGACGTGTGGCGGAAGGCCTCGCGCGCGTAGATATTGCTCAGGTGGACTTCCACGGTGGGAATGCGCGCATCCGCCACGGCGTCGCGCAGGGCATAGGAATAATGCGTGAAGGCGCCGGGATTAATAAGGATGCCTTCCGCCCAGCCGAACGACTTCTGGATGGCGTCAATCAGCGCCCCTTCGCAGTTCGACTGCGCGAATCGAAGTTCGCATTGCAGTTCGCGGGCCAGTGACGTCAGCGCCGCGTTGATGTCGTCCAGGGTGTCGTCGCCGTAGATGGCGGCTTCGCGGCGGCCCAGCATATTCAAGTTCGGCCCGTGCAGAACGAGCACGCGGCGGGTCATCATCGGTCCGGTCCCCTTCCATAAGATTCACTGGTAATATGATAACCCATCGGACCGGAGTTACGTTACCCGGCTAACCCGTGAAGGCCAGGGCGTTCAGCATTCCGCGGACGAGTCTCTGGGCGCGATAGCGCGCTTCCCACAACGGATTGATGTTTCCGGGAAGCACGCGGCCGATGACCTCCGACGCGGGGATTGGTCCAAAATCGCGGCTGTCGATGGAAGCCGTCTCGTTGTCACCCAGTACGAAGAGACAACCGGATGGAACCTGGTAGGGTGCAATCTGTATCTTGTCCGGATGATTGCGCGCCAGTCGTCGGCAGGTGCGGCGGTCTCCGTCATCCTTCGGAACACGGCAAAGGCCGTTGTCGAACTGGGCGATTTCAATAAGGTCGCCCGGTGCGCCGGCCACCCGCTTCACCAGCGTTTCGCCGTGATGTTTAAACAGGACCACATCCCCCGCGCGGACTTCCGTGCCGCGGCAGAACCGGTCCAGCCACACCAGTTGCCCGCTCTCCAGGCACGGACGCATCGAAGAACCGAGCACCAGGACGGGGCGGTACGGCAACACCACCACCATTTCCAACGCAAGAATCAAAGCCAGCAGTGCGGTCAGCGCGCCTTTACCTGATCTCCTGCCTGTCGCGATCATCGAGTCTGTCTCCTCATTAAGCCGAAAGGTTCGAATCCAGTATGCTCTACGAGAGCGGGGCAGGGCAGGTTACAGGCAATCATAGCGGCGGGATTGGTGGAAGGCGGTGCGTCAATCCAATACGGGACAGGATTGGTCGGCGAGGAGCGCCGCGGGCCGAGGCCTTTCCCGCAAGCAGGCATCTTCCGGCAGACCGCGGACCCCGGGCAACCGGCCATCCAGCGTGAAGGCCGCCTTCAGGGTACCAAAGTCCCTGAGAAATCGTGTCCGGAAGGGACCAAATCCGTGCAACTTTCATTGCCTTGTGGGGTATACTTTCATTGCATGGAATAATTCTAAACAGTCGGCAACAGAGCCGGACTGGCACGGGTTCCATGAACAAAGCGTGATGTCTTGACGCTTTATCAAGCATTCGTTACAATGTAGGCGACCTTAGTAGTCGCGTGTGTCATCGCTTAGACACAGGTATCATCGTATAGACATAGGATTATCAGCACAGTCGTGGGCGCTGGCGGAAGCGTATGCCGTTACGCCGGCTTTTGCGCGTCTGCCTTGGTATATGCTCGAATACGTATTCAGGCTCGTTCCGGTTGAACCGCCGGGCACGACCCGCCATCCATTCTCCGGCGGGTTCGCGGCGGTAACCGGGTCTACCCAGGTGAGGGTGAAATCATGAAATCACGTCAAATCAAACGAACGTGGGGCACGCTGGCGCTGTTGCCGGTCTTCCTGCTGGCGCTGGCGGGCGGTTCCGCGAAGGCTCATCCAACGAGCTTCGCCACGGGATCGCTCATCATACCCATGGACACCACATACCAGAACATGGGCATGTGGAAAGCCTACGGTCTGGTGTACAGGCTCAACAAAAGCGGTGTGCCGGTCCGGTGGGCTATTTCACGAACGAAGTCCTGGAATGGCATTGATTTCACCGCAACCACCGTGGATCAGCGCACCGGCGCGGTGATAAATAGTGGCAATCCCTATGACTACAGGGGAGGCCCGTTTATCATCGATTCCGCGGACGCCGCCGCCGCCCTGCCGATCATCTCGGCGTGGTGGGGCGCCCAGGCGAACCAGCCGACGGTGCACCGGGCCACCGCCGCCTTCACCGCAGACATCGATATCGTGTTGAAGCGCGCGCCGGAGATCGCGGTTGAGGCGACGAATTTCAGTATCGCCTCCGCCTACTTCACGGCGGCCGGCATCCCGGATATGAACGGCAACGCCTGGTCAACGCTTTCTCCGAACGTGATGACCCAGACGTCCATCGCCAACGGCGGCCTCTTCTTGAACAGCGCCTGCTCTCCGCGCAAGTTCGACGTATTCGTGACCCCGCACAACAGCGGCTACGCCTATTCGCTGACAGACCCGAACAACCTGGGGACGAAAACCTACCAGCAGTTGGACTACTTTGTTTTCCAGGGCGGCGGCTGGATCGCGTTGTGCCACTCGATCCTGAGCAACGAAAACGCCATCGCGGACCTTTACCGCAACAGCACCCCTGCTGTCCGCGCGATGTTCGCCAGTTCCGTCAACTCCGGCTTCCTGACCCAGGCGGGCTTTACGACCATCGCCAACGGCGCCGGCACCTACACAGTTCCGCCGGAGGGGGCCAGACAGCCCGTCGGCCAGGCCGTGCCCACCGTGCCCGCCCAGGCTCTGCCGGGCGGTTCCGTGCAGACCTGGAACAGAAGCACCGTCTCGTACCTGCCGGGCGTTGAGAACATCGCCTGGTTCCAGAACGGGGCAATCATTAACGATCACGTCATCAACGGGGTTTACCACGGAGGAGACGGCCGCGGCAAGATGACCTTCATCGGCGGCCACAGTTTCGCCACCTCGTTGCCGTATTCCGGCAACTACGAAGCGCCGTATCTCAGATTCTTCTACAACGCCCTCTTCTTCAACGGCGCGGCGGTGGCAAACGTGGGCCTCGAAACATCGCCGGCAACGATACCGATGGGCAACACGGTTCCGGTAACCGTCAAACTGAGGAACACCGGCGCCAGCACGGCCACCTTTGTGGACAACCTGGCGATTACCCTGGAGCCCGGGGTCACGTACCTCGGCATGGCAAGCGGTCCGACTCCGACCGTCAGTTACGACGGCGGCAAGACGATTCTGACCTTCGCACCGCTTGGAGACGTTCCGGCCGAAACGACGGCTCTTCAGATCAACACCACGGCCTCGTACGCCTCGGTTGGTGTTTACAAAATCGCGGAGGTTACCGCGACTTACGGCGACGTGTTCGCGGAATCGTTCAAGACCAAGGACTGCCGCGACATTACGGTGACTCCGGCGCCGGTTCCGGCCATCACGAAGACTCCGCCGACCCAGGGCCCGGTGCTCTCCGGAGACCACGCGGAATGGACGCTGACCTACGCGAACAACGGGCCTGCGAGCCTGTTGAATGCCGTGGTGGAAGACATCCTGCCCGCGGGATTCTCTATCGACACCGAGTTGACCACACCGTTGCCCACCAGTAGCACATCCCTTCCGGACGGCTCACTGCGGTTGCGCTGGTCGGTCGGGACCATAAACTCCGGCGGCTCGGGAACCATCACCCTGGTGGCACACACCCCTCGGATTACGGGCGGTAACGAGATATTCACGAACTCCGTGAAGCTCTCCGGCACCGAGTCCGGCGGTTCCACGCTCACCAGTCCCACGGCCACCGCAACGGTGGAAGTGACGAAACCGGCGATGGACCTGAACAAGACGGTGAACCTCGCCGAGGCCAACCCGGGTAATACGCTGACGTACACCATCACGCCGACGTACAACGATGTCTGGCCGCTGAACAACGTCGTCATCACGGACATCGTGCCGACCTACACGACCTATGTGGCGAACAGCGCCAACGCCGGTGGCACCTATGACCTGGGCACCAACACCATCACGTGGTTGCTGGGTAGCAACGACCCGCCGGTTCCGGCGGAAACGGCCGGTCCGGGAACCGCCTACTGCCCGGCGCCCGGTTCCCCGCTTGTGTTGAACACGGATGCGACGGTAGTCGATACATACATCGATATCGACAGGCCGACCACCAACTACGGGGCCTTAACGGAGATTTTCACCAGGCCGGCGAACGCAACCCGGCTGAAGTACGGGCTTATCCGGTTTGACCTCTCGTCTCTGCCGGCCGGCGCGGTGATTCAATCCGCGATTATGACGATGACGGTTTCTGCCAATAGGGGCAACCACATCGACAAGGTTTACGAGATGGTGACGCCGTGGACGGAAGCGGGAGCAACGTGGAACACCCGCAACGGTTCAACGCCGTGGGCGGGAGGAGGCGCGTTCAGCGCGGCAGACTACAATCCGGCGCTTCTTCTGGGTTCCATCTCGGTGAAAGTCAAGGACAAACCGCTGAACGTGGACATCACGGAGTCGGTCAAGGCGTGGTTTGCCGGAACGAGAGCCAACAACGGCCTGGCGCTCATCGCGACAGGAACCGATGCAGCTGACGCCAAGTATTACAGTTCCGAGAACACAAATACCGCGCGTCGGCCGATGCTCTCCATCCGGTACCTCTTATCCACGCCTGCAACTCCGGGCACGATTGCCTGTTCAAACACGGCTTCGGTGCTCAATTCAATAGCCGACACGTATGTGGCCAAGGGAGCCGCCACCACGAACTACGGAACGCTCGCAACCACCTATACCAATCCGGGGACGAACAACACCACAAACAACACCAAGCATTCATTGATCAAGTTTGACTTGGGCGCCATCCCGCCGGGAGCGGTCATCAACAGCGCGACTTTGCAGGTCTACACGACCGCCGCTCGTGCTACCGCCCACGTGGACAACGTGTACCGGATGGTTTCCGCCTGGGACGAATCTACCGCTACGTGGAACACACGTAACGGTTCCACGGCCTGGGCCGGCGGCGGTGTGTTCGGAACGGCGGACTTCGGCGCAACCCTCATCGGTAGCATCACGCCTTCGGCAGTGGGCGCCAAGACGCTGGACGTCACGTCACTGGTCAACGACTGGGTGAACAACGGCGTACCGAACAGAGGCATCGTTCTCTACTCAACCGGTTCGGACAATGGAGATGCGCAATACGGAACCCGGGAGAACACCACCCCCGCCAACAGGCCCATCATCACGGTGAACTGGGCGCTGTATGCGTCGGGCGCTCCCGCCACGAAGACCGAGTTGTCGGCTTCGCCCGGCCTGCTCGGCGGAACCGGAACCGTGACGGTGACGATGAAGGCTTCGGTTCTCGGAAGTTCCTCGCCGGAGGTTAGCATCACGCCTCCCGCATCGCTGACGGTATCAGCCGGCGGCGCCACGGTGACGCAGACCGGCGGACCCAACCCGGCTTCGGCGGTGGTGCCGGACGGCGGCGGATTCGCGACGTTCACCTACACCTATACGATATCGCCCGCCTCCGTGCCGATGGATGTCACATTCAGCGGCGCCCCGACGGGCACCTTCAGCGGCGGCAATGTGCCGTTCGTTTCGGGTACCTCCAACTCTGTCATCAGCACGCCCGCTTTGACGTTCCAGGCCACGGTCAACTCGCCGCTGGCCCTGTCCGTCAATCAGGTGGCAAACTACGCGAACCTGACGGACGATGCCGCCTTCGCGGACGGGCTCCAGTCGCCGGCCGCCATCACCAAGATTCTTCAGCCGTTGTTGACGCTGACCAAGTCCGTTTCGCCGACCGGCACCTTCCGTCCGGGCGAAACGCTGACATACACGCTGACACTGACCAACGACGGCACCGGCCCGGCCACTAACGTGGTTGTGAACGACCCGATACCGACGAACACGACGTACGTCAGTTGCACCGGCGGCGGTTCCTGCGGCCCGGTGTCCGGCAACGTGCGGTGGAATATCGCGAGCCTGGCGGCGCAGAGTTCGGTGACGCTGACCTTCACGGTGTCCGGAAATACCGGCCTTCCGGTGGGCAGTTACACGGTGAATAACACGGCGAGTGTGACCTCCACCGAGATTACAACACCGGTTTCCAGCAACACCACGACGAACACATTGCTGGTTGAGCCGAAGTTGACCATCGTCAAGTCTCAAACCAGCAACTCGCCGGACGAAGCGGACAGCATCGTCCATCCGGGCAACACCATCACGTACACGCTGTTGATAACCAACACGGGCACCAGCCCGGTGACCACGATTTCGGGTTCCGACCCGGTTCCGGCCGGTATCACCTATGTTCCGGGTTCGGTGACGGCGGTGCTGGAGAATCCCGCGGGCTCGGCGACCTCGTCGTACAGCGCCGGCACGGTATATTACAGCGTTGCCAGCCTGGCGGTGAACCAGCGCATCCGCGTGACCTTCCAGGCGACGGTGGACGATCCGAACATTGATGAACTGCTGGTGCAGAACCGGACCAGTCTGACGGCCACAGGTTATCCCGAGCCGCAGTACAGCAATTACACGTCCTACGTGGTTGACGCGGCGCCCATTATCAACGTCACGAAGAGCTCCAATCCGCCTTCCGGCACGGTGCTCCGGCCGAACGACTACATTACTTACACCCTGACGGTGTGGAACTCCGGTAACGCGCTAACAGACAGTGCGTACGTTCAGGATTACATTCCGGTCGGCACGACCTATGTGCCGAACTCGATCACCATCAACGGTGTGTCTTATCCCGATGTATCGACGACGCCGAGGATTGAGGAAGGATTGGCTGTCTTTACTCCGGGGTACGGCGATGAAGACGGAGTCGGGGGCGTCCTGCTGGTGGGTGTGGGCAACGCCTGCACCGTGACGTTCCAGGTTCAGGTAGACGACGTAACGCCCACCATCACGCCAATCAGCAACTTCGCAACGGCCTGGACGACGACGACCCCGCCGGTGACCAGCAACACCACGACCAACCCGGTGAACGACGCGCCGGACGCAGTGAACGACGATGTTTCAACCCCGGAGGACACGGCTGTCCTCGGTAACGTATCTACCAACGACAACCCGTCGAACGACGGCGGAAATGTGTGGTCTGTCGTGACGCCTCCGGCTCACGGAAATCTCGTGTTCAACCCGGACGGTACCTTCACATATACACCGTACGCGAACTACTGCGGCCTGGATTCGTTTACCTACCAGATTTGCGACGGTTCAACGCCGCAGGACTGCGACACGGCGTACGTCTTCATCACCGTTGCGTGCGTGGATGACTTCCCTGTTGCGAACGACGATTCCAACTCTACCGACGAGGATACTCCGGTCTCCGGCAGTGTGGTGGGCAATGACGTTCTGAGCGGCGACGGCGGAAACACCTGGTCGAAGGTGACGGATCCGGCCCACGGCACGCTGGTGTTTAACAGCAACGGCTCTTACACCTACACCCCGACCGCCGACTGGTGCGGCACGGACACATTCACTTACAACCTGTGCGATATCGACGGTGACTGCGACCTGGCGCTCGTGACGATCACGGTGAACTGTGTGGACGACGCTCCGGTAGCGAACGACGACACGAACACGACCGACGAGGACACTCCGGTTTCCGGCAGCGTGGCGGGCAACGACACCCCGTCGGGCGACGGCGGCAACGTGTGGAGCCTGGTCGGCGAGAACGGCGGCGCGGCCCACGGCACGGTGACGATGGACGACTCCGGCAACTACACGTACACGCCGGATCCGGACTACCACGGAACGGACACGTTCACGTACCAGGTCTGCGACGTTGACGGCGACTGCGACACGGCGACGGTGACGGTGACCATCAACCCGGTGGACGACCTTCCGGTGGCGGTGGACGACACGGCGGAGACCGACGAGGACACTCCGGTTTCCGGCAGCGTGGCGGGCAACGACACCCCGTCGGGCGACGGCGGCAACGTGTGGAGCCTGGTCGGCGAGAACGGCGGCGCGGCCCACGGCACGGTGACGATGGAC
>Ga0302251_1000401_pt1 | contig 41225 bp, 51 predicted proteins | sample AAG_RA_Gln_MG_FD_193534 | JGI IMG/M metagenome (GOLD analysis project Ga0302251, IMG submission 193534) | Enriched activated sludge microbial communities from anaerobic digester in WTTP, New Holstein, Wisconsin, United States - AAG_RA_Gln | ecosystem: Engineered > Bioreactor > Anaerobic >... | reverse complement strand
CCCATGGTTGTCTTAACAACTATGGAGGACAGGTACTGGTCGAGCTTTATCTTGCGGTCGATGGTGTTCAGAACGGTCATTATGTTCTCCGCAATTGCCTTTGAGTCCATCCCCTCTGCGCCGATCCTGCACCTGACAGCAGGCTGGTCCCTGATCTTGACCCTTATCGAGCTGCGGTAGCGCTTTATGATCGGCTCTACGTTGGCCGTTGGCGGGATTGGCTCGGGCATCTTGCCCCTGGGACCCAGCACGGAGCCGAGGGTCTTTCCCACGGTTGCCATGAGGTCCGTCCTTGCCGCGAAGTAGTCGTATGCGTCTGCCAGCTTCTTGACTGCCTTCTTGTTGCCGGCGTACTGGTCCAGCTCCTGCTTCGTTATAACCAGGTCTGCGCCCGCGTTCCTCGCCTTCACCACCAGGTCACCGTCTGCGATCATGCAGACCTTCACGTCGCGACCTATGGGGTTCGCAAGGGAGACGTTCTCGTTGATCCTGTTCTCAGGGGCCTTGACGTTCAAGCCCTTGAAGTTCACAACGAGCTCCATCGCCTGCGAGAAGTTCCTCTTCTTGGAGTTCTTCTTGGCTTCGTCGACGAGCGCGGTGAGCTTCGGTATGTCGAATTGCATATCACGCAGCCTCCGCAGCATTTATCTGCTCGTCGTATGTTCCCGCATCAATGTCCTTTTGAGCATCGCGGGGGTCCTTACCGGAGACGGTAACTCCTATGCTTACGCAGGTGCCAAGGACCTCCTTGAGGCATGATTTTAGTGACCTTGCCACAGAAAGTGGATACCTCGTCTTGGCTATCTTGATAGCCTGTTCTATACTGAGGTCTCCCACCTTCTCAGCCTTGGAGTTGCCTGAGCACTTCTCAAGCTTAAGCTCCTTCACTATGAGGGCTGTGGTGGTAGGTACACCGACCTCGACCTCGAATTCCTTGGTTTCTGGGTCGGCAATTACCTTAACCGGAACTTTCATTCCTTCAAAGTCCTTGGTCTTGTCATTGATTGCGTTTATGACCTGGAGGATGTTAAGGCCTGTCGGGCCAAGGGTCGGGCCAATCGGCGGACCCCCGGTCGCCTTTCCTCCATCGACCAAGAAGCTGAAGGTCTTCTTAGTTGCCATGTTCATTCATCCTCTAATTGTTCAAATGCCTTGAATATGTCGGTCTTCTCTTCAGCCTTGTCGGCGGGCTTCTCCTCCTTCGCCTTTGGCGGCTCTCCTCGCGAGATGAGCTTCACCTGCTCGGCGTGGACCGTTATAGGCAGCGTGTACGGAGCTTCCAGCAGCTCCAGCGTTACCTCGCTCTTCGCCTTGTCGACGCGCGTGACCTTGGCCTGCATGCTCTTGAACGGGCCGCCTATGATCTCAACCTTGTCGTTGACATCAACGATGTCCACAACCGGCTTCGGCTGGATGAACTTCAGGATGTCGTTGAATTCGACCTTCCCCGTCACCCATCCCTTGATGTGCTTGACGTCCTCGATGGCAATGTTGACGATGTTTGGACCGCTTGCCTCCAGGAATACGTATCCCCTCACGTCCTGGGGCGACACTATAGCCTTGATGGGGATCTTCTTGGAGTTGCATCGCCTCTCGATCAGGAGCGCCACGTTGGACTCCTGCCCAGCGGTAGTCCTGATCGCGAAGATTCTGGCTGCTGAAGCCTGCGCAGTGTTCTCCGGCATGGATTCAGCCTCCTAAACCGAGGAGCAGCGATGAGAGCATCTGGATAATGAAACCAAAGATGCCCACGGCTATCATTCCCAAGAAGCATATCTTCAGGGACAGCTTTACCTCGTCGAAGTCGGGCTTCCTCGACAGCTTGAGGACCTTGCCCATAGACCGGAAGGACTCAGATAGACCCATCGCTCTCACCATTGTGTATTGTGTGAGCAAAGGGCTAAAAAGGTAGAGTTCAATTTAAATCTTTGTATTTTCGGTTAATTCATACCCTTACCAATTCGATGCCTGACGACTGGGAGATGGATCTGAGGGCATCCTTCGCGGTTGATGGTGTACCCTTCCAGTCCACGATGATGCACGAGCATCCGCCCTGCGTCCTCTCCATGCAGCGTCGGAATATCGCGGGGTCGGGGTTTGCGGTCATGGCGTACTTGGGTATGATGTGGCCTATGCTGTACTCTCCGGACGCCATCAGGGCTGTGAACTTCTCAGGGTAATGACCGCCGCCGACTGCCATGGCGGCCCGCGGGGGGGCGTCGTGCAGGCACCCTATGCTCGCCGCGACTGCACGGGCAACCGCGCCCCCTAGTCCCGGGTCCTCCCACGACTGCCTCTCGCTGCCGATCTCGACGAAGGTCACGGGGAAGGCCAGCTCGGTCGGGCCGTGGTGGGTCGCCTCAACAGAGACGTCTATGGAGAGGCCGAGCGCATCCCTGGACTTCACGAGCTCCCTGATCAGCACTGACTGCAGGCGGGCGTTCGAGATCCCGACGCTGCCCGGCTCCCCTCCGTAGTCTGCCTTGCCGGCAGGGTTGCCGGGCGTGTGCGCGGTGAGGCAGGCTCTTCCGGACTCGCTCTTGTGCCTCGAGAGGCAGAGGAGCCACTCGATGCCGCCTGCGTCCATCTCGAGGCTGATGAGCGGGCCGGGCAGGCCGACCAGGCAACAGTCGCCGCAGGACATCGCGACCGCCGATCCGAAGTTGCACGGTGAGAAGGGGAGCAGCGAACGCAGGTGCGCTGCGATGTTGGCCCCAGCGGGGTCGGCTGTCGAGTAGGCTATGAGCTTCAATGCAAGCACCATGCGGATTTAGAAGAGGAGTGACATTATCCCCTTTTGGGCGTGAAGTCTGTTCTCTGCCTGTTCCCATACGACAGAGTTCTTGCCGTCGATGACCTCCGCCGTCACCTCCTCCCCCCTATGGGCAGGCAGGCAGTGCATCACGATGGCATCACTCGGGGCGGCAGCCATGAGGCTGGCGTTCAGCTGGTACGGGCGCATCGAGGACCGGCGGGCTTCAGCCTCGGCCTCCTGGCCCATCGATACCCAAACGTCGGTGTATACCACGCCCGCCTCCTTCACGGCATCGTTGGGGTCCTCCGTCAGCTCCAGGCTGGCGGCGCCCGATGAGAGCCTCCTGGCCGAGCGCACGAACTCGTCTGGCGGCATGAACGCCTTGGGCGATGCTATTGCCATCTTCCCACCCATCTGCAGCACGATCTCCGCGAGGGACCTGCAGACGTTAGAGTTCCCGTCCCCGACGAATGCGACATTGATGCCCTCGATCCGACCCTTCCTCTCGATTATCGTAAGGCAGTCTGCCATCGCCTGGCACGGGTGCGACGAGTCGCTGAGCGCGTTGACCACCGGGGCATCTGCCACCCGAGCCATCTCCTCCAGGTCGCTGTGCCTGAAGACGCGCGCCACGATGCCGTCCACGAAGCAGTCGAACGTCCTGCCGGTGTCGGTGACGGTCTCCCCGCGGCCGAGCTGGAGCTCGTTCCATCCCAGGTAGATCGGGTGCCCGCCAAGCTGGTGGACGCCGACGTCGAAGGATACGCGGGTCCGGGTAGATGGCTTCTGGAAGAGGAGCGCGACGCTCTTCCCCGCAAGGCACGTATTGATGCGGTTGCCGCGCCGGGTCTCCGACTTCAGCTCGGCGGCCCTGCTGATCATTGCGGTGAGCTCTTCCTTGGTGAAGTCGGCAGTGTCCAGAAAGTCCCGTCCTCTAAGGCTCTTCACGACGATTCCCTCCAACAGTAAGGACCTCTAAACAAAAATTGCTGCTTAAAATCTTTTCGATAGCAGAATCCCGATGATTCTAAAGGGTAATTATTTCTTCTCGGTCTTTGATAAGATATTCTTAATCACCCAGGACGCGTCGAACGGGACCAGGTCTTTGTAAGACTGCCCCACGCCGAGGAAGAATATCGGCTTCTTTATGGCGCTGGAGATGGATATCGCGGCACCGCCCTTGGAGTCGGCGTCGACCTTCGTCAGTATCACCCCGTCGATGCTGACGCTCTTGTTGAACTCCTCCGCCTGATGCAGTGCATCGTTCCCGGCCAGCGAGTCGCCTACGAAGATGGTCATGTCAGGTTGCACGACCCTCTTAATCTTCATCAGCTCCCCCATGAGGTCCTTGTCGGTCTGCATCCGCCCCGCCGTATCGATGAGGACTACGCCGACCCCGCTGTTCTTGGCGTAGGTGACGGCGTCGAAGGCGACGGCCGCGGGGTCTGCCCCGTACTTGTGCTTGATGACCTTGACCCCCAGCTTCTGCGCATGGGCCTCGATCTGCTCCTCGGATCCGGCCCTGTAGGTGTCCCCGCATGCGAAAACGACTGAGACGCCATTGTCCAGCAGATACCTGGCCACCTTTGCTATAGTGGTCGTCTTCCCGGTGCCGTTAACACCGACGAACATTATTGAGAACGGAGACTTCGATTTTGCCATGGAGAGGAGGTCCGCGCTGGAGAGGCTCTCCTCAAGGATAGATTCGAAAGAACTCTTCACCACAGGGGCTATGTCCTCGAAGCGCTTGACCTTCACGCCGACAAGCCTCTCCTTGAGCGAGTTTGTGATGGACTCGGCGGCAGGAAGCGCCACGTCGCACTCCACGAGCGCGAGCTGGAGGTTCCAGAGCGAGGACTCGAGGTCGCCCTCGGAGATCGACCGGGTAGATATGTCGGTTACGAACTCGCCGAGGGCCTTCTTCAGCTTGTCGAACAAGGATCATGCCTGCCCGGCATTTTCTAACTGGGCGTACAGCTGGTCGATCCTGGCCTGCAGCTGCTGGAGCCTCGCGGCGACCTGAGAGTACTGGTTCTGGATCGCAACCGCCTGCTCCTGACCCTGCTTCAGCCTAGACTCAACTTCGGTCAGGGCGGACTCGAGGCTCTTCTCAACCGAGACGTTCGCGCCGATGCCTACGACGACCGAGTTGACGCCCTTGAGCTCTGCCCTGATGTAATTGCCGGCCCCGATGTGTATGAGCGTCTCGCCGCTGCCGCCCCTCTTGGAGATCTCCTGGAGGCAGTTCCTGGAGAGGACGAGCTCGGCTATCACGTTAGTGGTGAACTCTGCCTGCTGCCGCATTGCGTCGCCGTAGCCCTTCAGCTGGCTGAACTCCTGAAGCAGGGCGTTGAGCTCCTCATTTGGGGCGAGCTTCGGTGCGGCCCTCTGCTTTGCAGGCGTCCTGTCCATGCTCATTGTGCCTTCACCGGCGCTGGCTCTACGGAATCCACCTTTATCTCGAAGCGCTTGACGCAGTGGTTTCCGCCAAGGATGCTCTTGGCAACACTGGCTGCGGACGCCTCGTCTTTAGCTTGGACGGTCTTTGTAAACTGTTTCCATTCATACTTCAGTTTGAATTTCCCTTTGACGACATAGCTGTTGCTCATTTCAATCACCTTGCAGTCCCAAGGACGACTCTATCCTGGCCATCTCGGGGCCTGTTGTTTGCTCTCCTACGACCACGCCTTTTGAGTTTGCGGTCATCCCGACGCGGAGGTATGGAAAACCGCAATTAATGGTAGAGACATCCACAGGCATATTAAAAATTTTTCCCAAGTTGGCGAGCTCTGCCTCGCTAGTCAGCGGGTGGGCGACGACGCCTTTTTCGTTGACCGCCGCGCAGACCCCGGTCATGTTTATGCCCGCGATCGTGCCCTCGTGGACCTCGACCTTAAGGTGGCTGGCCACCAGATCCTTCAGCACCGCATCGGTCCCCACGCCTACAAGTGCGGTGCGCTCGTTGACTAGGATCATGTTTCCCAAGGCATTCTTCTTGCCCTCGTATATTGCCACAGGGATCCGGAGCGAATTTTCTATGATGCTCAGCTCCTCGTCGGTCACGGTATACGGCAGGATAAGGCCTTTGGTGTTGCCGATTGCGAATATCCCTAGCAGGACACTGCCGCCTATCGATACGCGGCAGACGGGTATGTCTAGCGTTGCTGAAAACTCTCTAGTCACGCCTTCCGGCATGTCAAAGGGCACCAGACCGAAGCTGTCGGTCGCAAAGGTGAATGCCCCGACATTTGGGTTGCCGTAGAGCGAAAGGCGTGAGATGGACAAGGGCGCTATGCCTCCGCGGGCAGCACCCTCACCTTTCCACTCTCTAGCTTCTGGACCTTGACGGTCACCCTTCTGGCGGTCTTGGTCTTGCCCCTTGCCCAGAGGAACTCGTTCAGGCTGTTGTCAAGCGAGACGTCCTCGGTCTTGAATGCCTTACAAGTTACCCTCTTGACAAGGCGGACTGCCTTCGGCGTCGCCTTCCTTCCATAGGTCAGGAATGCGTGCCTGAGGTTGATCGTCATGACCTTCTCTTCGAGGACCTTGTCCTCTTCCTTCTCCTCCTTCTCTGCCGGCTTCGCTTCCTTAGCCTTTGCTTTCGCTGCGGGCTTGGCTTCTTCCGGCTTTGCATCAGCAGATTCGGCTGCCGGCGAGGTCGGCGGGGCCTCGACTATCGCCTTGGCCTCGGCGACTATAGCCTGAGCCTCGGCCTCGGTCTCGGCCGCGGTCTTCGCAGCCTCTTGTGCTGCTGGCGCGTTGCTGTCATTGCTCATTGTGAATCACCTTAGATGTTCAACTTGCGCGATCTCCAGTTCCTCATCTTCGGGTGCCTGCGGAACTTGCCCTTGGTCTTTCCGACGGCCCAAAGAGGGACTGCACTGCTCTGCTTGTTGGCCTTAATCAGGCGTTTCTTCCTGCTGAGGTGCTTGTTGCGTGCCATATGACTTCTCCTCATCAAATCCTTGTTATCCTAATATCTCTTTTTCTGTTCTGCAGCTCCGACAGTATCTGCCTAAGATGATCGTCGCTCAGCGGTATAGGCAACCGCTGTGCCTGTGCGAGCTGTATCAGCTGCAGCTCGATCTGCTCGCAGAAGTCAGGCCTTACCATCTTCAGGTTCTGTAGCCGACTCCTCGCCTCGGGCGACAGTATCGATCTCAGCAGGTTATCCTTCTTGGCCTCTGCCTGCTGCCTCGCCCGTTCGATCTGATCCTCCTCGCCAGCCGCAGCGCGTCTCCTCATCTCGGCCATTCTGCGCTGCTTGAGCATCTCAAGCTCGTCTTCGGAGGAGGACAACGACGCTCATCCCTCTTGGATTGGTAGTTCATCCCTACTGCTGAGGGGCCTTCTGCGTGAGGTACTTGCCGAGCTCCGGCATGTCCTTCTGCATATCCTTGAGCAGCTTGTAAGCCACCCTGTCGACGGTTGACATGCCCTTGTCGGTGAGCCTCCGCCCCTTCGTGGTCGCCTTCGCGACCAGACCTGCTGCCTCCATCTGCTGGAGGTTCTTCCTTATCATCGAGGCGCCTGACTTCAAGAAGTGCTCGTTCCGCATGCCCTTCTTGGTCCTTCCGCCGTACATCGTCCTGAGCCGCGCTATGCCGACAGGGGACTCGATGTAGAGCCGCCTCAACAGCGAGGCGCTGCGTATATACCAGAAGTTGGGTGATGCCGGCACTCGAGTAACATGCGGGCCCGTCTTCGTGTAGAGTGACCACTCCGGCGGAGCTACCTCCTTTACATTCTCCTTGAGGTAGAGCGCTAGGGCGTCGATTAGCTTATCCGCGGGAACGTTCTGAGCTAACGGCAATTAAGTATCTCTCCTTTCAAGTCTTCAGAGAATAAAATAAATCTCTATATAAAACCTTTTGCTTGATTCTGGACGCGAAACGCGCGTGTTCATGGTGATTCTGCCAGCCGGCTGCAGATAAACGCGGGCTATTGCGGGCGGGCGGTATCGTGGCCGAGACCGGCGCGAGATGAAGATGGCATGTGCGCGCGACGGGCCAAGCCGCGCCTTGAGATGCCGCCGCACCTCAGGCAGGTAACAGTCTGGTGTGTGGACCTGCGCCGGTTGATGCGGACCCTTGCGGTCCTCCCCGGGGCGAGGTATGCGCCGCAGGACCTGCAGAAGCAGCGCTTCATGTGCGCGGGGATGCGCGTCCTTGTCCGGCGGGCTATGCGGACTGCCATCGCGACATAACGGTCGGCAAGGTCAGGGTGCTCGTGCGAGGCGGCTTCTGCCATGCCGAAGAGGTGGGCTATGCGCTGCTGCGCTATCTCCCGGATCTGGTTCGCGTGCCTCACCATTGCAGATCGCCTTGCTTGAAACGGTGTGAGTCTGGGGTTATGTCCTTTTTGCTCGGCATCGGGAGTGCGGCGCTAAGGGGGCAATAGCAAATAGTAAATAATATAGGCTTGAAAGGGAGTTCTTTAGATTCAAGCGGCCGTGGTCTAGTCCGGTCTAGGATAAAAGCTTCCCAAGCTTTGGATCCCGGGTTCGAATCCCGGCGGCCGCATCTCTGCAGCCTGCTACCTTATCATAAGCTGCGCCGCATCAGTCTTCTGAACGGTTCGGCGCCGCCAGAGTCGGGCGGGATGCGCATTCGAGAAGCCAAGCATGCATGCCTTTGTTGCCTGAATGCGCAGTTCGTTCATCCTCTCCTAAAGCTTTATGAAAAACATGCAGGGAAAGGGTATCCAAGCAGTGGGTTTAGAGAAGGGGATCTCGCTGAAAGAACAAGGGCTTGTGGAGGCGAGGCACGGAGCGGGTTACGCTCAAGAGAGTGGCGCGGCAGCGGTGGCGCTCCCGAAAGCGGGAGGCATGGAAGAATCGAAGCGCATGATGGACCACCGCGCCAAACGTTTTGCGAGCCTGGATTTCATGCGCGGATTGGCAATAGTGATGATGGTTTGCCTGCACGTCGTCGATACGGTCTTGGACCAGAATGCGCTGCTCGCCAACATCGACAATCAGCCGCTGATAGGCGTAGCGTCGGTTTTTGTTCTGCCGTTCTTGGGGGGCCTAGCCGGATTCTTCCTGCTGACGAGCGCCATCTCCAACATGGTCTCGATGCTCAGGCAGCAAGAGAAGGGACTGTCAGCGAAGGGGCTGATCTACCGCCAAGTCTTTGGCGGCATTCTGATCTTGGTTTTTGCCATGCTTGCAGAGTCGCTGATCGGCTATAACGGCGCCTTTGGGCAGCTTGTGCGGGATCTGGGGGGCGTGTACAGATGGGACACATACATTCAGGTCGCGCTGTCTCGTTGGAATCAGTTTGAGACCATCCATACAATCGCCTGGTGCTTGATTTTATCCGGGATAATTCAAGGGCTGATAAGCAGGAACGGGCAATGGAAGAACCCGCGCCACCTGATGAAGTGGTATGCCATCATTGCCGTAATCGTTGTGGCGTTGACCGTTCCGGTCTGGCTTGGCGTCGGGCAATTGGTGCCGGGATACCCCTGGGCAAAGACGCTGGCAAGCGGCTTGAGGCTCTATACGCCCGTAATCGGGGTTGACAATCTCGGCTATGTTCTAATCAGCCCATTCTTAGCCGCCCTGGCAGCCCCCATGGAGCCGATATTCCCCTACCTTGCAGTCTCCTGCGTAGGCTCGATAATCGGGATCGCGATGAGCCAGAAGCCTGAGCTCATGCCAAAGAACTTCGTGAAGAAAGTGCTCATCGGAGGGCTGGCGGCATTTATCGTGGGAGGGGTTGGGGTAATAGCCACGTTCATCCAAGTGATGAAGGCGGGCGGGTTCCTGCAGGCAATCACCATGTGGGTGGACATCCCGTCCCACAGGAACTGGTTCCCAGATGACATCGCCAGGACTTACTCAGTATACCTCAATAATTCATCCTGGCTGTGGCAGTTCTTGGTGCTCAATGGGTTTACAATAATCTTGGCAATGACGGTCATTTATCTCGTAGATTGGCGGGGGGCAGGCCACTCATTTGCCAATAATCGGCTGATTCGATTTGTGAGGAGGTTCGGATTCACCGCTTTTACGAACTACAACAACCAATGGATCTACTTCCTGGTATGGATCGCCGTCTCCTCAGTGATAACGGGACAACGCAGAATAGACATGCTCTGGGATGGGACGTTAATGGTGCTATTCGGTTCCCTGCTCGTCTACCTCCTCATCCTTATCGCATGGGAAAGAATCGGCTTTATCGGCTCAATTGAATGGATGATCGGAACACTTGCATATGCATTGATTCCGGCAAGGCGCGATCCGAGCAGAATGAACAAGAGATGGTATGAGAAGGGCAAATTGGATGTGCAAGGCGCATTCTACAACGTGGAATCGGTTAGCGTGGTTACTCCGGATGCCGACTACCATGCCAACAGGCGAGATTCAAAGATGATTGCGAAACTCTCCAAGATAGCCCTGGCATCGATCATATTCATGCCGTTCAACATCATAACACTTTACATAGCGATAGGCATCAAGAAGCAGGAGGGTGCAAGCCCGGCGATAAGGCAGGCCATTATCGCATCGGCCATAGGGACTGTGATCACGGTCGCGTTCATCGTGGCATGCTCCATATTGACGCCCAATATGCTTGGATTCGCCTTGTAGCATGCAGATTGAGCCGGCAGGGATTCTGCCGGATTTATATACCGAAGGCCCGATTCATAGAGCCATGGCAAGGCTGCATCTCAAGCTTGTGCTCATAATCGTGGTGGCGGCATTCCTGCTCTACATGGCATGGCACACCATGGACTCGGGCAACGCGGGGGTCGCCATCCTGAACGCATTGGTGGCAGTGGCGCTGATAATTCTGGCAGTTGTGAACAGGGACAACCTCTGAAAGCATGAGTGGAAGAAATAAGAAGGAAAAAAGAAAGGCTGGAGAGGCAGGGATTGCGGGATGCCTGCCGCCCTTGCGGTCACAGAACCTTTCTCACTACGCCGCTCTGGTCGACGACCAGCGCCACGAAGTCGCCCGGCGCGGCTTGCTGCATCTTCAGCATCTCGGCGTCGGTGATCAGCCCGGAGTTCACGAGCACGTTCAGGTCGGCAGTTCCGTTGTTCACGGTCAGCCACTGATGGGTGTTGCCGTCCTTGATGTATGGCTCGAACTTGGCGGTAAGCGTGCCGTTGACGGCAACGAACTCCGACTCGTTAGTCGGCTGCGCGGACTCGCCGTAGAGCTGCCTGAACCCGGCCTTCGCCCTCTCGACGAGCTGGGAGCCGGTCGCCCCGCTGGTCTCGATGAGCTCGATGTAGACCTTGTTCTGCTCCTGGGAGTCGACGAGCGCCAGCCCTGCGAGGCCGATGAGGCCGCTTGAGCTCTCGAAGTATATCGGCACGAACCAGACCTGCTTGGTGGCGCTCCCGACCTGCATCGGGTAGAGCAGCTCCATCGCGGTGTAGTACTCGGTTCCGGTCCTCTGCGTTATCTTGCTCATGGCGACCGAGCCCGCGGCTATGCCAGAGATCATGTTCTCATCGCTGAGGTCGTAGTAGTAGATGCCGGATGGCGTGGCCTTGAAGGTGCCGGCCAGCGAGAGGTCGCCATTGTCCCGCACAGGGTGGACCATGACCAACGCGACTATCTGGTGGAGGTCAGGGTCGTAGATATAGCGGGTGTCCTCGGAGACCTCTACGCGGCTGCTGCTAGGGGCGATCCAGAGGAAGCCCGGCGCGAATATGTCGAATCCGTCCGCCCGCTTGTGCGAGCCCCAGTTGCTTATCCCGCCCTCAAGAAAGTCCTGCTCGTCATACGCCTGGACGACCCAAGAGGGGAGGGTCTGGTTGCCGTAGTGGGTCAGGTAGTGGCCCTGCTGGTCGAGTGTGTAGATGCCGGCGTAATTCCTTACAAAAGTGAGGTCGGGTTGGAAGGCGGTGATCGCTATGACCCACTTCCCGTCCGCGTTCTGGACGGGGTAGACGTCGCCATAGTTTATCGCTGTGTCTATCGAGTAGTATCCGTATGCCTTCGCGTTCCCGTAGGCGCCTATCAGGGGGTTGAAGTCCAGCCCATCGGCGATGGCGAATGTCTCGTTCTTTATTATCGTCGGCGGCATGTTCGGGTCGTTTCCGTCGACTATTATGAGCCCGGCGACGCGGTAAGTGGCGCCCCACGACTCCTCGCGCGCCACGAGAACGACCCATGAGAGGCGCCCGTTGTATGTGGTCAGCTGCTGGTCGACTATGAGCGTGTTGCTCCCGAACTCGCTCATGTGCTGCCTGGCGATGGAGTTTGCAAGCTCCTCCGTGGTCAGCCGCACCATGTTGTTCGGTATCTCGCTGCTTATCGGGAAGCCTTCGGTCTTCTGTATGAAGCCGTCGAAGTAGAGGGCATTGTTGTAGTTGGCGAAGAATGAGACGGTCGAGTAGCTCACTATGAAGATGAGGACTGCGGCCACCGCTGCCAGCTTGATCGCGCGGCCGGTGCCCGCCACCACCGACTCGATGGCGGTCCAGAAGATCATCCAGCCGGCGAAGAGCCAGATCATGCTCGCGTCAGGGATGCCGCCTCCCCACAGGATGAGGATTGCCAGCATGACTGCCAAGACCAGCCGGGTGGGCAGCATGATGCGGTAGTAGGTCTCCTCCCAAAGGCTCATGCGCTCCCTCTTGTATATCCGGTTCCTTATGAGGGAGGGTATCGGAAGCCCGCCGAGGAAGACCCAAAGCAGAAGCCAAATGATCCAGTACAATGCGCCCACTTCTATAGAAGATCGACGGGATAGGATTTAAAACTTGGGCTGCGGGGCTGCGCGCACGCTGGAAGGCCCACGCATCAGATAATGCCGAGGGCGCGCTCCAACTCGTGCGCGAGCATCGACGCGGCGACCCATGCGTCGAGGGGCGACTTGTAGAGCGAGATCTTCTCGTCCGCGAGCTCAAGGTCCGCGCTGTAGAATTCCCCCCTCTGGAAGCCGCCTATAACGAAGATCGGGTTGCCCTTGACTGCCTCGGCGAAGTAGTCGCCCTTGGGGGCCCTGCCTGCCTCGGTGAGGAAGATGACCTTGGAGTGCTCGACGTTCTTTACGAGGTCCGAGAGCTTCCCCTTCTTGAGTAGCATGAGCGGCATGCCTGACGGGGGGATCCGGTTGATCTCGAAGAGCTGCTCGACGAGACCGACGAACCGGCTGTAGTTCCGGGGCAGGTTGATGCCCGGGTCTATCTCGATGATGAGGTCCCTTGCAGTGTGGACATATACCCTCAGCTTCCCCTCCTTGTTGATTGGTCTCTCAAGGAGGTTGAGGAGGGTCAGGTAGGTTATGTCGGGCCTCCCGCGCCTCCCCCAGTCGCGCATGTTCCTCATGGCGGCGTAGTGGTAGGATATGTCGAGGAGGGTCTGCTCGGGCCTCTTCCCCTTCCTCTCTGCAGTGCGCGTAACGGACGGGTGATCCAGCAGGTCCCTCGGGACAGTCTCGAGGGCGGCTTCGGCTATGACGATAGTTATCATGCGGATCATCCCATTGTCAGGGCGCAGTGCCCAGTTGCTAATGAAGAATGAAATCGAACATATAAATATGCCCAAAGAGGTCGCCGTGCCGCATTAGGCCGACAGCCGCAGCACGAATTGGCCGCGCCGGGGGCGGCGAGCAGCTGACGGCATGAATCAAGGCCGGGAAGGAATGAAGCAAAAAGGCAAGGGAGAATAAAAAATGGAAAAAGAAAGAGAAAGAAAGGGGAAGGGAAGGAAGGATGCCCTGAAGGCGTCCATCCGTCTAAGTCAACGTCTACTTCTACATAGACATGAACTCTTCCGGCCGCGGCGGGTTCGGTGAGAGCCCCTTCCTCTCGCGGATCTTCTTTACGGTGTCCACAACCAGGCTCGATGGCACCGGAGCCCAGCGTGCAAACTCTGTGCCCCAGAACGCCTTGCCTGCGGTGGCGCTCCTCAGTTGATCAGAGAGGTCGAACGTCTCAGACACGGGGAGCTCGGACACCAGGTGCATTACAGGGGTGTTCCCGACCTGGTCCATGCTTATGATCTTCCCGCGCTTGCCTGCGACTATCCTTGTCACGCCGCCGAGGAACTCCTGCGGGACCTTCATGTCGAGCTTCATTATAGGCTCCAGCAGCATCGGGTTGCAGGAGAGGAAGCCCTGGAATATTGCGTCCCTTATCGCGGGCATGATCTGTCCCGGACCCCTGTGTGCGGTGTCCTCGTGGACGTTGGCATCGGTCAGCTTGACCTTGAGGCCCCTGATCGGTTCCTTAGCCAGCGGACCCTCAGCAATGTCTATGCGGAATGCCTGGAGGATCGTGTCCTTGATCTCGCGTATGTACTGGAGGCCCTTCGTCGCGTCGACGAATACGTTGACGAATGTGTCGATAGCCCAGATGCCCTTCGCCTCGTCGTTGTCCCAGCCCGCCTGCTCGCGCAGAAGCTTGACCCTCTCCTTTGTGTCCTGGTCGTCGTGGACCTGGCCGCTCTGTATGAGCTGAACGGTCTGCTCGTTGAGGGGCTCGACATGCACGTAGAGCCTGTTGTGCTTGTTGGGCGACTTGCCCTCGTACGGGCCGCCCTTGCCCGTCAGGCTCTCCCTGTAGACTACGATCGGAGGCGTGGTCGTGATCTCGATGCCGCCAGTCCTCTGCTTGAGGTCCCACAGCGCGATCTCAAGGTGGAGGCTGCCCATGCCTGCGATCAGGTACTCGCCGGTCTCCTGGTTGATCTTGACCGTAAGGGTCGGGTCCTCGATTGCCATCTTATGGAGTGCGTCGATCAGCTTCGGCAGATCCCTGCTGTATTTCGGCTCGATAGCCGTGTTGACGACGGGGTCTGAGATGTACTTCATCTTCTCGAACGGGTGCATAGCATCCTTGTCAGCCGGCATCACCAGCGTCTCGCCCGACCTTGCGTTCTCCAGACCTAGCAGCGCAACGATGTTGCCTGCAGACATCATCGGGCAGATCTCCCTGTATGGCCCCATATAGAGGCTCACCTGCTGGACCCTGCCTTCTGCCTTGGACATAAGCCCGTAGACCTGCTCGCCCTCGTGGATCGTGCCTGAGAAGATCCTTCCTGTGACGACCGGTCCAGCGTGCGGGTCCACAATGACCTTGTTGACGCAGATGACCAGCGGTCCTTTCTCGTCGCACTCGCACATCGCCTTACCGAGCGGGGACTGGATGTCTCCCTTCCAGATCTTCGGGATCCTGTATGCCTGAGCCTCGACAGGGTTGGGTATGTTATCGGAAGCCATGTCGAGTATCGCGATGTGCAGAGGGAACTCCTTCTGCAGCTTCTCGATCTCGCCCTTGTTGTAGGCCTCGATTATGTCGGCGAACTTCCAGCCCTTGGACTGGATTATCGGCAGGGTGAATCCCCACTTGTGGAGGGCCGAGCCGAACGCCACCTGGCCCTTGTTCGGGTTGACCTTCCACTTCTCCTTGAACTCAGGGTCAGCGTATGACTCGAGCAGCGCGTTGAAGTCCCGGATGATCTTGAGCAGGCGCTCGAGCACCTCCTGCGGGCTCAGCCTGAGCTCCTTGATGAGCCGGTCGACCTTGTTAACGTACAGGAGCGGCTTGACCTTCTCCTCCATGGCCTGCCTCAGGACGGTCTCGGTCTGCGTCATGACGCCCTCGACGCTGTCCACGACGACGATCCCGCCGTCCATCACGCGAAGCGACCTTGTGACGTGCCCGGTGAAGTCGACGTGCCCGGGGGTGTCGACCAGGTTGATCACGAAGCTCTGCCCATCCTTCTCGTGCAGGAGGCTCACGTTCGCGGCCTTGACCGTCATCTGCCTGAGCTGCTCGATCTCGACGTAGTCCAATGCAAGGGCCTGAGCCGCAATCTTCTGGGATATTAGACCCGCACCTGCTAGAAGGCTGTCAGAGAGGGTAGTCTTGCCATGGTCCACATGTGCAAGGGTTCCTATGTTCCTGACGTTCTGCTTATTACTCATGAGTTTTATGATTTCATCAGTCTGTTTATACTTCGGCAACTTCCCACGCCTCACTAAGATTAACTAAGAGGCGAAATGCGCCGGGGTTTTTAACCTTAACGGCTTGTGGGACGGCCAGACGGCCCCGAAGCCGCGGTTGCCCCCGGTGGTCCATGGCGGGAAGGCGCGGCTCACTCTATCGTGGCGTGCCGCTTCTTCAGATCGATCTCGGTCTCCCCGAGCCTCTGCATGAGTTCCGCCACGAGGCTGTCCAGGAATATGTTCAGCGTGATCTCGAAGAGCGTACCAAGCGGCGCAAGCGGTTCGTGCGAGCCCAGTATCTGCCGGACGGAGTAGTCGTCCTCTATCGCCAGCTTCGTCCTGCCGGGTATGAGCACTATGCGGTCCGCCATCTTTGCCAGAGTGGAGTCCCTGTGCGATGTGATCGCGACGACCTTGGCGTCCATCTCCTTCCCAGCGGTCGCGGCGGTGACAGCCATCCTCGTCTCACCCGATCCCGATATGCAGAGGATCATGTCGTTGACACCCATGGCAGGCGTTATCGTCTCGCCAAGCACGTAGACGTCGAAGCCCAAGTGCATGAGCCTCATCGCGAAGGCGCGCCCCGCGAGGCCTGACCTGCCTGCGCCGACGACCAGTATCTTGTTATCGCATTTCAGGCTCTCTAGGAGCATCTCGATTATCTCATTGACCTGCTCGTCCTTGATGATCTTGGATGCATACAGAACGTAATTCGCAATCTCCTGCATGAACCGCTTTACGAAGCACTCCTGCGCAGCCATAGTTATCAGAATTTAAGAGATTCGCATTTCAATTTAAGGTTATTCATACAGTCTGGGCGCGAACCGTCGGCGGGCCGCGCGCGGCGGCATGCAGCGGGGTGCAGGCAGGCGGGGCGCGGCATGGGGCAGCGCCGATCAGAGGACGGAGAACAGGAATCGCAGGGAGAGGAGCGCAGTGAAGGAGACGGCGGCGATCAGCACGAAGACGGCGTCCTTGGCGTCGAAGCGGAGCTTGTAGATCGAGGTCCGCTTCTTGCTGGCGCCGAATGCGCGCGACTCCATAGCGTCTGCCACCAGCTCCGCCCTCCGGAAGGAGCTTATGATCAGCGGGATCAGGACGGGGATGTAGTTCTTGACGCGGGCGACCAGATTGCCCTTCTCCATCTCTAGTCCCCTCGATTTTTGGGCGTCCATGATGTACTGGGCCTCCTTGCTAAGCGTAGGGACGAATCGCATGGCCATGTTGAACGTGAGCGCGTAGTCGTAGGGTATCTTTAGCTGCACCATGGATTGGGTCATGTCCTCCGGCGACGTCGTCAGGAAGAAGGTCGAGAATATCGAGATGAGGCAGATGAAGCGTATCGCCATCGAGAGGCTGCTGAGGACGGCGGCCTCAAGAGTATGCCCGCTCATGAAGTAGAGCGCCAGCAGGTTGAATATGAATATGAAGCCCACGAACATGAAGGATCCGCGTATCGAGATGCTCCACTTGCCGAAGATCTTCGCGATCGCCACTATCGGCAACGAGGACGCGAATATCGCGATGAGGACGAAGTGGTTGTAGTAGAAGACGGCCAGGGCAGTGAACAGTATGAGGTAGACGATCTTGGCGCGCGGGTCCAGGGTGTGGATCGCGGTGGTTCCTCTGCGGTACTCGAAGCCCCGGAAGACCTTCACGGTCGCGCACCCCCTGGAAGCCGGGAGATCCTGGCGACCACCTCGTCAAGGCTAATGGACGGCGGATCGAGCCCCAGTTCCCACGAGATCTCTGCGAGCTGGGGCGGCACGAGCGACGCCTTTTCGAGGATGTCCTTCTTCACGAGGACCTCCCCGCTCGGCCCGTCGGCTATTACCTTCCCCTGCGACATGACCACCACCCGCGGTATGTAGTCCGAGACGAACTCCATGTCGTGGGTCACTACAAGCACGGTCTTGCCCTGCTGGTTGAGCTTCTGAAGGAGGGACGCCATCCGGACCTTCTGGCGGTTGTCCTGGCCCGTGGTCGGCTCGTCGAGTATGAGCACCTCGGGCCCGTAGCATAGGACTGACGCCAGCGCGAGCCGCTTCCGCTCTCCGCCGCTCAGCATGAATGGGGACCTGCCGGCATACTGCGACAGCTCGAACTCGGACATTGCCCACTCCGTCCGCTTCTTGATCTCATCGGGTGGTACCCCGAAGTTGACGAGCGCGAACGAGAGCTCCTTCTCCACGGTCTCGGCGAAGAGCTGGTGGTCGGGGTTCTGGAATACGAGGCCGACCTTCCTTGCCAGCGATGCGACGGTCACCGACATCGAGTCTAGACCGCACACGACGACGTTCCCCTCTGACGGCTTGAGCAGGCCGTTGATGTGCTTCACTAGCGTCGTCTTGCCGGCGCCGTTCTCGCCGACTATCGCGACCAGCTCGCCGTCGCCAATGTTGAGGGTGACGCGGTCGAGGGCGTTCCTGCCTGGGAGGTATGAATATGAGACGTCCTTCAGGGAGATCACTGCTGGTCGCCTCCCAAGAGCCTCAGCAGGTCTCTCGAGGTCAGAGGCATCCACCTTGCCAGCTCCGGCCGCTGCCGCATCGCCTTGGCGACCAGGACGGCCTTCGGGACGCCTATGCCAAGGTGCTCGGCGGTGTCGGAGTAGAGGACGTTCTGCGGGGGACCATCGAGCACGATCCGCCCTGAATCGAAGATGACGCACCTGTCCGCGAGGTGGCTGACCATCTCCAGCCGGTGCTCGACCAGCACTATCGTCACCCCGACCGAGTTGAGGTCCGCCAGGACCTTGAGGACAGACTTTGCGCTCATTGGGTCGAGGTTCGCTGTCGGCTCGTCGAGGACCAGAACCTTCGGCTTCATGGTGAGGAGGGCGGCTATCGCTACCTTCTGCTGCTCCCCTCCGCTCAGCTCGTCAGGCGACTTGTCCTTGAGGTGCGAGATCCCGACTATGTCGAGGGCCTCCCCGACGCGCATCTCTATCTCCTCTCGGGAGAGGGCGAGGTTCTCCGGCCCGAATGCGACCTCGCGCTCCACGGTCGTGCAGAAGAGCTCGTTCTCAGGGTTCTGGAAGACGAGGCCCACGCGCTGCGACAGCTCCGAGACGGGCCGCTCGGTGGTCACAAGACCGTCGACGACCACCCTCCCGCTGAAGTTGCCGCCGTAGGAGTTCGGTATGAGGCCGTTGAGCGCCCGGCAGAAGGTGGTCTTGCCGCATCCGCTCGGGCCTGAGATGAGGATGAACTCGCCCGAGTCTGCCTTGAAGTTGATGTCGATCAGGCTTGGCTGAGGCGATTCGGCATAGGTGTAGCTGAGTGATTCGACCTCGATAATAGCCAAGCGCATCACCTGAAGGCAGTAAACTGGAAATTGCTACCTTTAATAAATGTAGCTACTCACTTTTTGGTATGGATAGCCTTCAGGTCCTGCTCACTCAGGCCCAATTTTGAGGATACCAGCGACAGCGTCTCTGAGGTTACCTCGTCGGCGGTAGCCGAGAGGTTGACGCTTGCAGCCGTCGGGTGCCCGCCTCCCTGCCCGGCGAAGGCATCTGCCAAGGGCTTCATAACATCGCTGGAGAGGTTGAGCCCGGTCCTCTTGTAGAATTTGTCGGTGGACCGCGAGGTCAGCCTTAGGGCGGCCTTGTCCTCGTGTATTATGAACGCGAGGTCTGCGCCGATGTCTGTAAGCGCCCTTGCGACGGATGCCTCGTATGATCCTACCCTTGAGAATGCGATGAGCCAGTCCCCTGCCTTGTATAGCTTCACCCTCGAGGCGCCCTTCAGGCGCGCCATCTTCTCGGAGGCGTCCTGCTCGTTTGTAAGCATCTCTACCGCAAGCCTGAGGCTGGCGCCCTTGCGCATCAGCCCGGCCACCGCCCGGATCGAGGTGTCTGGCGGCAATAGGAAGCGGCGGGAGTCGTATACTATCCCTGTAACGAGCCCCTGGCGCGCCTTGACGTCCAGAGTGGACTTGTCTAGCAGCCCGTAGACGATCTCGCAGGCGGAGGATTTCCTCCGGATGACGCTGTAGATCGCGGATGTGGCTGCCGCCTTGTCCCGGACATGGTGGTCTATCAGGACATACGGTATCCCCTTGGCCTTGACTGCCTCCTTGACCGATGGGATCTGGTCCATCGAGGGCATGTCGACGAGTATGACGAGGCCCGTCGCCTCCGGGAGCGACTCCTCAGCCGCGAGCCCAAGGTAGGAGACAAGCTTCGAGGATACTGCGCCAATCCCGTCCGGGGCGACTACTGCGATGTCCTTCCCGGGGAAGGTCCCCTTCAGGGAGGTCATTATGGCGAATGCCGAGCCGAGGCAGTCCGGGTCGGCATTTGGGTGGCAGACCACCCTTATCGTCTCATGGTTGAAGGCGATCTCGGTGAGCCTGCTCAAGCCTTTTGCCCCTTCATCTTGAGGTCGATCTCGCTCAGGGCTGCTTCGGCAGCCTCGTCGGCGAGAGCTTCGACGTCGATGTCGACAACCGGATCAAGATCAATCGAGACGTCGACAGAGAAGTCCTTTCCCTTGCCCTTATCCTTACCCTTTCCCTTCTCGGCGGACACTACAATATCCAATGATCTGACTAGGCTGCGGTCCACTTTCGAGAGCACGTATCTCCGTGCAGCGGCTTCACCGCTCGCGCATACTGCCGCAAGATCTACCGGCGGAGCCGCCAACGGGATCACGACCCTTGGATGGGACCCTTGGCAACGTTTACCTGGTCCATGATCGTCTTCCTGAGCTCTTCCAGCTGAGCCTTGAGCCTCAGCTCCTGCTTCTCGATCGTCTTTATCCTGAGGTCCGTCTCCTCCTTCTTATCGGTCAGTTCCGCTACTATCTTGGCCTTCTCTGACTTGAAGAGTAGGACGCCGACAGACTTGTAGACAACGGCATCGTCCGGAAGGCTCTTGCTCTCGCCCAGGGCACGATCGACTTCCTTGGATTCAAGCTCGAACTGCCGCTTCCGCAGCACGATGTTGTTGAGTTGCTCCTGAAGCTCTTGGAACCGCATGAGCTGGTTCTGAACCTGTGGCGGTATCTGTTCTGCCATCTTCAATCACCTTTTAATTTAGCAACCTCTAAAGAAGTATCAACCCATCTTATATAAGAATTGAGTAGCGCGCGCATCGGCGCGATGGACGACGCGCTGATTCTGAACACGAGGGAGCTGCCCTGCCGCTCGATGGATATGGACGCCGACCGCGGCTTCGTAGTCTTTACCTCCGGCGTCAGCGAGGCGTGCAGGCTCCTCGCAACGGGCTCGCCCCCCACGTCTATGAGCAGGACGGAGCTGATCTCGCGGCTCACCATTTGAAGTCCTCCAGGTATATTGAAGGCCCGCACGGTTTCTTGGAGGGGCTGTCGATGAAGAATATCTCGGCGAACTGCTTCTCGCTGGGCGTGATGTAGACATCGACAGTCTTTCGGGGGGCACAATCGGCATCGCCCACGGTTCCCGGGAGGTCCATTGCCTTAGAGAGGGCGTCGTATAGCCCTTCGAGGGATGGGGAGTCAGGTTTTACCAGCCTCATCGGCCTGGCGCCGGTCTTGGTCGGGGAGAGGCCATTCAGTTCCCGCTTCAGCTGCACCCTCCTTACAAGGAGGGAGGCTATGGCGGAGGGCTTGTCGCCGGTGGAGTCGTAGCACTCTATCACCTTCGGTTCCCCGAACCTGCTGTTTATGACCCAAAGCCGCGTCGCGCCGGCTGCCTTTGAGTAGGCTGCGAGGTACGGCAGACCCGACTTGCCCCTCGTGAGGTACCTGAACTCAAAGGAGGTCGTTACAAGATCATTACAAAAAGTCCTCGTCCTCGGGCTTGGCCTGAGGGAGGTGCAGAGTAGAATGGTCATGGAAATGACCAGTTCTACTGACGGCTTATGGATTTTGAGCTCTTGAACTCTTCAGGGGTCAGGGTCTTGCCAAGAGTGGTCTGGGAGACGAATGCTCCGCCTGCGAACCTGACTCCGCAGGACTTGCACTCCCAGACGCCGGCGGCCACCCTGGAGATGGCATCCATGGTCCGGCACTTGGGGCAGCGCTGGCCCTGCTTCGCCTTGGTCTCAATGGTGAGGACCCTCTTCCTCGGTGTTGCACCGTAGCGTTGGGCAAATCTCCCTGAAGACTTCACCGACTTTGTCTTAGCCATTAACGTTCACCTTTGAAGATACAAGACTTCGCAGTTCCTGGCTTTTAAGCTTAGCTAGTTCGACCGCCCGCACGGCCTCGTCGGCGGTCAGGTAGCCTGCCTCGCCCTTCTGCATGGCGCAGATCATGAGCGACTTCTCGTCATCGCCCTTCTGCATGAAGGCTACGCTTAGCCGGCAGTCGAGCACCTCCTCCTCCTCGAAGGACGGGTCTATGAAGAGCTTGTCGCCGATCTTCGCCAGCGTGACGTTTATCGGGACGTTGCCCGAGAGCGGCATAGGCAGCTTCTTGCCGGTCATCTCGACCGCCTCGCCCTTTACCTTCACCTCAGGCATCTTCGCGGAGAGGAGCGCGCAGAGCCCTGCAAGCGCTGCCGTGTCGATCAGGTTGCCGCAATGGTCGAGTATGTAGAGGTCGACATGGCAGATCCAGACCTTCTTTCCCGGAACGATGCAAAGCTTTGAGGTGTCGAGGATCTTCGACTCCCGGAGCCCCCTGTCAACGACCCTCGCCAGCTCCACCGCCGTCTCGTCAGGCTTACCTGGCTCGAACTCCGGCGATGCGAACGGGACGAACTCCGCGCTGACCTGCATCACGCCCTCGTCCGGCGTGTCTGAGAACGGGTCCCCGATCTCGAACTTCACGCCCGCGGTGACCCGCGTGCCGCCGATGATGACGGTCGCAGACCCCTCCGCCTTGTTGATCTGTCCGATGATTATCTCGATGTTGCGGTAGTCGGTAAGGCTTCGCCCATCGGCCCTTTTACCGCTGTCCGAGAGCTCAATAATCTGCTTTCGCTTGACGACTGGTATTATGCGATTGCTCATGGCTCATGCCTCCTCAGTGTTCGACTCGTTAACCTTGAAGTGTGCCTCGATGGCCTCCTTCTGCATCTTGTAGACGTCCAGGCACCCCTTCTTGAGGAGCTCAATCGATCGGAGGAACTCGTCGTGGGTGATCTGGCCGTCCATCTGGAGGAGGGTCACCGCGTTCTTGGATGGCATGTAAGCCATCGGCATGTCAGACTCCCCTTCCTTGTCCTCCTTGTCCTGGACGTCGAGAACCAGCTGCCCCTCGACCTTGCCTACCGCTATGCTTGCGACCAGGTCGCGCATAGGTATGCCGGCGTCGACGAGAGCCAGCGATGCTGCCGAGATCGCGGCGCACCTTGTGCTACCGTCGGCCTGGAGGACCTCGATGAATATGTCGATGCTTGTGCGCGGGAAGTATTCTGTGAACACCGCTGGGCCGAGCGCCTCCCTGATGACCTTTGACAGCTCGGTCTCCCGCCTTGACGGCGCGGGCGACTTCCACTCCTCAACCGAGAACGACGCCATCCTGTAGAAGGCGTCAATCCTTGCCCTGTCGGGCATTGCGAGGTGCTTCGGATGGGATTCCCTTGGGCCCATCACGCCAACAAGTATTTTTGTCCTTCCCCATTCAACGTAAGCTGAGCCGTCTGTGTTCTTCAGCACGCCAATCTCGAACTTTATCTTCCTCAGCTCGTCGAGTTTCCTGCCATCGTTTCTTATTCCGTCATCACTAATCAGTTTTTCAGTTGTCATCAAATCACCTTCTGTTGCTTACGAGATATTCGCGGATCCTGTCAGTGAGTCCGCTGGTGTGGGCTTCGTCGGCGATCTTTCTGACCGCCGCAGCGACGTAAGCCTCCTCATCCCTAGTCTTCCCTGAGATCCAGACACGGCCGTTCTGCCCGACCATTATCTGGGTGTTAGATTCCTTCTTCAGCATGCCTATCATAGAGCCCTTCTTCCCGATGATCCTTGGGACCCTTGTGGCGTCCACATCGATCACCGTTCCCCTCTGAATTTTGCCGAGATTATGGTCTCTGCACGATAGCGAGGGGTTCCGTGTCCTGTCAAATGCAATCACCGAGGCTATCACCATCTCGCCGACGTCGAGGTACTTCCTCGCCTCTTCCCTCATAGGGTTGAGGGGTTTCGAGAGGAACTCGGATGCGAAGAGTACCCCTTGGTACGGCGAGCGGATATCCAACATCCACGCTGTCGGTATGCACTCTATGACCTTACCAATTACGATGTCGCCTGGCTGCGGTAGGTAGCATCCCCTCAGGGGTATGACCGATACAAGGTCATTCCTCAGGTCTGCCAGTCCGACAATAGACGCGAAGTATTGGTCTGCGTCGCGGTATACATTGAATCCCGCTTCATACTTACCCTCGGCTAAAAGGGTGCCGGGGACCACTAGCTGCCTTTGCTCAAAATTCACTGGAATGTTTACCACCTCATATTTTCTTAACAATATTGATCTCTGCGCTGCCACGGGTCATGTCATTGACCCGGTCAACAAATGTCTGCTGCATCCCTGCAGGCAGGACGACCTCCCCAAACCAAGATCCGTCGTGCTTCCATTCGGAGCGAGTGACGCTGCCTAGCTTGGAAACTGCGCTGCTCACCCTTGAGGCGTGATCCTTCGATATGGACAGCGTCACAACGACCTGTGAGACCTTCAGCGGGAGGTCGACGCGGAGCAGCTTTATTGCGTCCTGCGCCTGCTCCTCCACGGTCTTGAAGGGGTCTATGTTGAGCCTTATGTGCTCGAATGCGTTCTCTATACGCTGCGGCGGATGGGGGAACCCGCTCTTCGGGTCGATGCAGTTCTTGACTATGAAGGCGATGATCTGCTTCCGTTTGTTCTCCACCATCTCTCTCCTCTGCTCGGTCGTCAGCTGGAGCTCGCCCTTCCTGATGATGGTTGTGGCGATGGCCTTGATGTCGTCTGTGCCGAAGTTCTTCTTCACAGATTCGTCAGATGCCTTCAGCGCCTTCCTCGAGTCCTTGAAGACGGTCTCGCTTATCAGCAGGGACTTGAAGTCCACATCCTTTCCGCTCTTCAGCGTCCACGCTAGGTCGGGGTCGACGAGTATCTCGAAGTGCTCCCCCTTCACAGTCAGCCTAGCGACCAGAGATTTTTCTTCTTTAGGCATTTCCAGCCGCCTTCAGATTCTCTATGTGCTTCGCCAGATCCTTCGCCGGCATCGATGAGAACTTGCCGTTCTCAACGCGGAGTATCGCCATCTCCACGCGGGTAGGGTCTAGGCCGCCCTCGACCACCGTCGCTAGCGCCTTCAGTGCAAGCGTGATTCCTGATTCGACCGTGAGGTCCGGGGCATAGTTCTTCTCGAAGAACTCGTTCACAGGCTGGCTGCCCGCCCCTATGGCGTAGGCGAAGTATCCTGCATAGCCGCCGCTCGGCTCGGTCATGAATAGCCTAGGCCCGAACTTGTCGATGCCCGCGACCATAAGCGAGACGCCGAAGGGGCGCACGCCCGCGTGCTGAGTGTAGATCTGGTTGACCTCGCTCACCTTCTTGGTGAGGACCTCGACGTCTATGACCTCGTCGTAGAGCATCCGGTTGATCTGCGCTTCCTGGCGCGCCTTGTCGACGAGTATTCGGGCATCTGAGAAGAGCCCTGCGAATGTCGCTCCTATGTGCTCGTCTATCTTGAGGATCTTCTCCATCGACGAGGGGTCGATCAGAGAGCTGCCCTTCTTCTTCTCGACTGCGAGCACGACGCCATCGGAGCACCTTATCCCCAGAGCGGTCGACCCCCTCCTGACGGCCTCGAGCGCGTACTCGACCTGAAAAAGCCTGCCGTCCGGGGAGAAGATCGTTATAGCGCGATCGTATCCCATACCTGGAGGACTGAACATTTTTCCAATCACCATGCAATAAAGTAATGAGCCTGAGCCTGACAGTACTTTAATCCTTCAGCTTAAAAGTTTAAGCTAATTTAATATGCTTTTCGCTAACTGTTCTTATTATCCTTTTAATGCGTCAGAGGGACGGCCTGCACGCGGTCACTCGATGGCTAGGGCCGTGAGGAGGTCCCTCTCGGTAAGTATCCCTATGACGTTGTCGCCTTCCTCGACAAGGACTGCCCCCACGCAGCTCGTCCGTATGAGTGGGGCTACCTCCCCCAGCTGGAGGTCGCTCTTGACGAGCACAACGCCGGTCCGCATGATGTCGCATACAGGCACAGAGAGGACCTGATCCATCTCGTCGAGGAGCAGGCGCCTGAATGCGGATCCCTCGCCGATGTACTTGACTATGTCCGTGGAGGTCACTATGCCGACGACCGTATTCCCCTTCATGATGGGGATCCTGCGGAATCCGTTGGAGACCATCAGGCGCGCCGCCGATTTGATGGATATGTCCGAGGATGCCATCACGGGGTTCCGGGTCATGTAGTCGCCCACGCTCTCGGTCATGGCTCTGCCCGAGAGGTACCTGACGACGTCGTACTCCGTGATGATTCCTATAAGTATGGAGTTCTTGTCGACGATAGGCAGGGCGCCGACGTTCTCGTTGATCATCTTCGCCAAGACGTCCGAGAAGTTGGTGTCGACCGAGGCGGAGGAGACATCCTTGGACATTATCGACTCCATAGGCGCGTACAGGGCAGAGAAGAACCTGCCGCCGTGCTTCATCTTGACGATGTTGTAGTAATCGCCGCCCCCAAAGAAGTTGACCATGTCTGTCGCGGTAACAATCCCCTCCAGCCGCCCCCGCGCATCGGTTATGGGAATGCGCCGGATGCTCTTGACGATCATCATCTCGACCCCCCGGATTATGGGCGAATGGGAGGTTGTCGAGAAGACCGGCTTCTGGATGAGGTACTCGAGCTCCTTGGGCTTGCTGAAGACCGCGCTTGAGAAGTTGGGCGTCCCGTCGCTCCTTAGGATACCGCGGATTACCTTGGGAGACATTGGGAAGAACACCTGATAATAGTACTGGCGGCGTGTTAAAAAAATGTTTGCAGCCCGGGTTTGCGGGCCGAGGGGCGCCGCGGTGTCACAGCGGGTTGATGCGGGACTTGTTCGCCTCGTAGAAGTCGGGCATGGATTTCATCACGAGGGAGAGCATCTGACGGTCGCTTACGGACAGTGACTTGCCCGACTCGAATATCTTCAGGACCTCGCCGTAGATCTTCATGACCCCCGGGTGGTCCTTGTCTATCTTCTCGCCGTTCTTCAGCGCGAAGTAGTAGTTTATCCAGAATGCGACGCCCGCGTTGCCGGAGTACGGCGTGATCGATACCCCCGGTGGCACGCCGAGCAGCTTCTCGGTGTCGAAGGGCAGATACATCTCGATGTTCTTCAGGGCGCCGTCGGCATGTATCCCGGCGCGGGTTATGTTGAAGTTGCGCCCCACCAGCGGATAGAATGACGGCACCTGGTAAGAGAGGTGCTTCTTGTAGAACCTGGCGACGCTGGTTATGGCCAGAGTGTCCATGCCGTCGAGCGTCCCCTTGAGGCCCGCGTACTCGAATACCATCGCCTCGAGCGGTACGTTCCCGGCCCTCTCGCCGATGCCTAGAAGGGTCGTGCTGTTGAGCGCAGCGCCGTACATCCACGCGGCGGTGGCGTTGGCGATCCCCATGTGGAAGTCGTTGTGCCCGTGGAATTCGAGCCACTCGGACGGCACGCCGGCTATATGGCGCAGCACGAACATGATCTTGGGGATGCTCCTGGGCAGCGCCGCCTGCGGCCACGGCAGCCCAAGCCCCAGCGTGTCGGGAACCCTGATCTTGACGGGCAGGCGGTACTTCTCGGAGAGCGCCATCAGCCTCTTCGCAAACGGCACCACCACGCCCAGTATGTCGGCGCGTGTCGCGTCCTCGATGTGCGCGCGCATGACGATGCCCTGCTTCAGGCCCTCCTCGATCACTTCGAGGTACTTCGATACGACCTGGGAGCGGCTGAGGCCCTTGAACTTGTAGAAGATGTGGTAGTCCGAGATGGACGCCAGCATGCCGATCTCCTCTACCTTGGCATCCTTTGCAAGCTTGAGGTCGTCCTTGCTTGCCCTTATCCAGCCGGTTATGCCAGGGAACTGCAGCCCCAAGGCGCGGCACTGCTCGACCGCCTCCTTGTCGCGGTTCGTGTACAGGAAGCACTCAGTCATGAGCACCTTGCCCTTAGGGCCGCCTATCCGGTTCAGGTACTTGTAAAGCTTAACGATCTGATCGACGGTGTACGGATCCCTTGCCTGCTGACCGTCCCTGAATGTCGTGTCGGTTACCCATAGATTCTCAGGGATCTCCATGGGCACAGTGATGCCGTCCCATAAGGCCTTGGGCGGCGCGTCGAACGGGAAGATATCCTTATAGACCTTTGGCGTCGGGTCGTCGGACAGCTCAAAATCAGGGGCGTCTGCGGATTCTGCCTTGATAGCCTTGATCAAGGCATCGCGGGCGTCTAAATTCACCATCATTTCCTCCATGCAAAACAGAATGGGTATCAATACGCAATACAATTTAAATATATCGGAAGTTTTTTATTATATTTTTTAGTTTTCTGCTTTATTTATTAAAAAATGTTCATAAAAAGGTCAGAACTGCTATACGGAAAAACTCTATGCCTGCTTCTCGGCGATGGGATAGGGGTAAAAAATGACGGGCATGTATCAATTTATAGCAAGTTTTGTTTTACATATGTAAAGTGGGCGCAGGGCTTTCCCTGCGGGGCTTTCGCCCTCAGTCCGTCGCGGAATCAACATCTTTAGCATTCTGATTGACTGGGACGGCCTCTTCATCCCCATCACGTAATCTCATCTGAATGGCTTTTATTCTTTCCCTAGCGTTCTTGATCGACCCTGTGGCGAAGACGGATGAGGCTGCGCCCCCGAGGACCGCTGGCATGCCATGGGCGTTCAGCCGCTTGAGCGCGAATTGGTCGATCCTGACGAGTGCATACTCCCCCTCCTGGAATATGGGCTTGATCTTCGTCTCCTCGCCCAATGCGCCGCGGAGGGAGGACATCAGGTCTCCGGTGGTCGACCCGGCCGCGAGCCTGAAGGCCACGTAGCGCCGCCGGTAGGGCTTGCATTTCACTCGGGGTTGCCCCCTCCGGCATTAAGGACTTGTTGTGGAATAAGCGGCCCCCCTAAGACAGCGCGAGCGCCTCAAGGACAGATGATAGGTCGTTCTTCCTGACGTTTATGCCTATCCTTACCCGTATCACGTCGTCCTCGTCCGAGAGCCTGGCGACGCCGAGGAACGCCATCTGCTTGCTCAGCCTGAGGAAGACATTGGACTGGCCGTCATAGAATGTCAGTATGCGGTCCCTCATCCTGAGCCTGTCCCCCACAGGCAGCATCTTGAGCAGGTAGTCGACGATCTCACGGGCGACCTTCTTGTCATCCACGACCGCCTGGATCAGGAAGATGGGGTTCCCATGGTGCCCCTGGGCGGCGGATAAGGCGATTGGCAGGGAGCCCCTCAGCTGCTGGGGCGCCAGGCCGGCGATGGCTGCCCTGACCTTGGACTCATCCTCCGTGGAATGGGCGATGGTGCTGAAATAAACGGCTCTTATCATAAAAAGATCGCGCACCCGAAAAAAGTAGGGCGTTAAGGCTTATAGCCTTTCTATTCTTTCTTGTAGTTCACCGAGCGGCCCTTCCCGACCTTCTCCGCGCCCTTGCCGCTACGGAATAGGCCTCTTGCCTTCCTGCCGGCTGGGGAGAGCCCCTTGAAGACCCTGCCGCGCTGCGCCGGGGATGCCAACCAAGAGAGGTTCTTGTCGGAGAGAACGGACGGGCTGGAAGGATCGACGAGTATTACCTCGTACCAAGAGTATTTGCCGTCCGAGCCGACCCAGTAGCTGCCGAGGACTTCCATGTTGGGGAACTTCCTCGCAACCCTCTCCTCGGCGACCCACCTTGTGCTCTTCCTTGAAGTGATGCCGTAGACACCCATCCTCTTCGGGCGCCTACCGGAGTGGGGCCGCTCGACATTCATCGGGCCCCTCATGATCCTGATTCGGGTAACTATGACGCCTTGCTTTGCCTTGTAGCCAAGTGAGCGCGCCTGGTCAAGCCGCGTAGGGTTCTCAACAGTTACAATAGCAGCGCTCCTGCGCCAGGAGACGAGCCTCTTGCTCCTGAGTTCCCTGACTAGGCCTTCGTTCGGCTTTCTCCAAGCCTCACCGATATACTTGTATGCTGACATTGCCGCATCAACCGCAGACTAAAGCGTTCTAAAGGCGTTAATAATGTTTTCGGCTATAGCGATGGCTCCCACGACCTGCGCCTCCTTCGTCTGGGCCCCTATATGAGGGGTGACGATCACATTCGGCATCTTGGCAAGCTCCAGCTCGTGGGGCTCGACCGGAGGCTCGTGCTCGAGGACATCCAGGGCCGCGCCGGCCAGCTTGCCGGATTTGATGGCGGCGGCTAGCGCCTTGGTATCGACAACCTCGCCGCGCGAGGCATTGATGAGGAGGGCGCCGTCCTTGAACGAGGAGAGCAGCTTCGAGTCGAACATGTGGAAGGTCTCCGGCATGAGGGGGACATGTAGGGTTACTATGTCCGAACGCCTGACCACCTCACCGACGGTCGACACGCGCTCTGCGTTCAGTCTCTTCATGGCAGCCTCGTCCACGACGACATCATAGACGAGGATCGACATGTTGAATGCCTTGGCCCTCTCGGCAACGGCCCTGCCGATCCTCCCGAAGCCGACCACGCCCAGAACCTTTCCGTTTAGCTCGGAGCCACGGAACTTCTTCTTCTCCCATAGCCCCTTCTTCGCAGACTCGTTCGCGAGGTGGACGGGCCTAACGAGGCAGAGCATCATAGCCATGACGAGCTCGGCTACGGCGACCGTCGACATCTGCGGGGTGTTTACGACCTTGATCCTTGCCGCCTCGGCCGCCTTCGCATCGATGTTGTCAAGCCCGACGCCTACCCTTCCGATGAGCTTCAGCTTGCTGCCGGCTGCGATGATGTCCTTGGTGACCTTCGTCCTGCTCCTGACGACCAGGACGTCATAGTCCTTGATCGCGGCACTCAGCTCTTCGGGAGTAATGTCAAAATCCTCGGTCACCTCAAAGCCCGCGGCCCGCAGCTTCGAGGGGGCGAGGGGATTAACTTCATCGGCAATGAGTACCTTCATCCGTATCAACTCGCACAATGGAGGATAGCGCACGCCGGATAAAATATCTTCTGTTCCAAGCAATAGCGCCGCCGCGCACAGGGGTGGGTGCGTGCGTGGCGCCGGCGGCAATGTGGCTGCAAAAGCGTTATAGCAGAAATGTGCGAATTCACCTATGTCCAGCATGGGCATCGTTTGTGCCGATTGCCGCGGACTGGTAGCTGAGAGAGATGATAGCAGGCATAGTGGGCAAGACGAACGTTGGAAAGTCGACATTCTTCTCCGCCGCGACGCTGGCCCCAGCGAAGACTGGGCCCTACCCATTCGTAACCATAGAGCCGAACAGGGGGGTGGGCAGCATCAGGGTGAGGTGCGTCTGCAAGGAGCTCGGGCTCACAGACAACCCGAGGAATGCAGTATGCTCCAACGGCACGAGATGGGTGCCGGTAGAGCTGATCGACGTTGCGGGCCTGGTGCCAGATGCGCACAAGGGCAGGGGGCTCGGCAACAAGTTCCTCGACGACCTAAGGCAGGCCGACGGCTTTATACACGTGGTCGATGCGGCAGGGATGACCGAGGCCAACGGCAGCATGTGCACGCCGGGGACGAGGGACCCCGCGGACGACGTCCGGTTCCTCGAGTATGAGATCTCGATGTGGATGTTCGGAATCCTGAAGAAGGACTGGGACAAGATCGTCAAGGGAGTCACCCAGCTGAAGGAGGATCCGGTAGCGCTGCTCTCGGACAGGCTCACGGGCCTTATGTTCACGAAGAAGAACGTCATGGCAGCCCTCAAGTCGAGGGATGAGCTGAGCAAGAGGATCGACCTCTGGGGCGACGAGGAGATAAAGATCTTTGTCGACGCCCTGAGGAGGGGCTCCAAGCCCATGGTCATAGCGGCGAACAAGATCGACGTCCCAACCGCGGAGGAGAACATAAAGAGGCTGAAGGACGAGTTCAGGGGATACACGATAATTGGCTGCGCCGCGGAGGCCGAGCTGGCGCTCAGGCTCGCGGCGAAGAAGGGGCTCATAAGCTACATGCCTGGGGATAAAGGATTCACGATAAACGAGGGCGCGGCGCTCTCGGAGAAGCAGAGGGAGGGCCTGAGGAAGATAGATGCCATACTCGGCTCGTTCGGCAGCACGGGCGTTCAGGACGCGATAGAGGCGGTCTACAAGAAGGAGTTGAGGATGATCCCGGTCTTCCCTGTCGAGGACGCGAACAAGTTCACGGACCACAAGGGGAACGTCCTGCCGGATGCGTTCCTCGTTCAGGAGGGGACGACCTCTAGGGGGCTAGCCTACAAGATACACACGGACCTGGGCGAGGGCTTCCTCTACGCGATCGATGCCAAGACCGGGCAGAAGATCGGCGAGGACTACCAGCTGAAGGACAGGGACATCATAAAGATAGTCTCGGCGAAGGGCCTGAGGGGCTAGGCTAGGCCAGGCCATGCCAAATAGGCCAGTAAGCTAATCACCGGTCAGCTATCGCAGGGTCCTCTCGTAGTGGCCCGGGAGCCTCTTGGCGCCGAAGCTCCTCACGCCGCCCTCGGAGAGCCTCCTCTTCAGCGACGCGGCATATGCCCGGGATATCTCGCCCCGCTTCTCCATGAAGCAGATTATCTCCATGGCCTCAGCTTCAGTGCTGCAGCGCTGTAAAAAGTCCAGTATCGAGGGGTCGTAACCACGCCCCCGGTCGAGTTTGATTGCGCCCAGCTTGTGGCAGCCCCCTTCATGCGGGGCATCCTCGTTCCCGGCCACCTCTTCGTGGAGGTGCGGATAACTCTTTTTGAGCTCCTTCTCATCGATTCCCTTCATCGACCACACCGCACGAACGGATGTACTCTCGTGCAAGGGAAGATTTTGGCACCGACCCTTTTATCGCTTCCCAAGGCAGGGTGTCGCCGATGCCCCAGGGGGCATACAGGTCGCCCAGCCGCCTGCCCATGGCCTTGAGGACGCGCCTCCATGATCCGAGGTCGCCCCTGCCGCCCGAGGCGATGTCCTCCGACATCAGCCGCAGGGCATCGGCCGCCGGCGGACCACCTGTCGAGAGGAACGCCTGCACCTCTCCCCACCTGTGGTCCATCGACTCCACGCGCCTTATGCCCAGCCCGGAGCATATGCGGGTGAACCGCTTGAGGCGCCGCGCGTAGTCATCCGCCTTGATCATTGGCGCCCACTGGAAGGGGGTGTTGCTCTTGGGGATCATGGGATTCACGCTTATGTGTATGGACCGGGGCTGGAAGCCGGCGGATATGATTCGGCCCAGGAGCGGCTTCAGGCACTCAACGTCTGCATCAGTCTCGGCAGGTATGCCGAGCATGAAGTAGAGCTTCAGCGAGGCGATGCCTGCCGCCCGGTACTTCGAGAGGCACGAGAGCAGGGCATCCTCGTCGAAGCGCTTGTTTATCACCTCCCTCAGCCTCTCAGACGGGGTCTCCGGCGCTAGGGTTATCGACCGCTGGCCACCTGCTGCGAGGAGAGCGGGCAGCTCGTCGCCCTTGTCCGACACCCTTATCGACGGGAGAGAGAAGTGGAGGCCTCTGTCGCGCATGGATGAGAGGATCTCGATGAGGCCAGAGTGTTCGAAGAACGAGGAGCTTATGCAGGTGACGCGCCTGGAGCCCATCCATGGCATCCCCTCGTCCAGGATCGCGCCTATCCTGCTGGGCGACCTCTGCCGGCGCGGCCTGTAGAGGAAGCACTCCATGCAGAACCTGCACCCGCGGCTGCACCCCCTGCTTATCTCAAGCAGGAATGACCCGGGGAAGCCCTCGGCGGACGGCGTGTGCACCTGCCTCACGGAGTGGTAGGCATCGTCTAGCGCGGCCACATGGAGCCTCTCGGCGGTGCCGCCCCGCGAGTAGATCCCAGGCAGGCCCCGGGTCGAGGCGTAATCGCCGCCGACCGCCAGGTCGAGCATGGCGCCGAGTACCGGCTCTGCCTCGCCTATGACAAAGAGGTCGATGAACCGCTCCAGCGGGGCGGGGTTGGATGATGCGGACGGACCGCCCGCGATCACGACTTGCGAGCGGCGAGCCCCGGACTCGATGGGGATCCCTGACGAGCGGAGCATGTCGATCATCCGCGGATAGTCCATCTCGTGCTGCATGGAGAAGCCTACGATGTCAAAGTCCCCGAGGGCGGCGCCGGACTCGATGCTGAGCGGCGGCACGCCGTACTCCGAGAAGAAGAACCTCTCGCAGAGGCAGTCCTCCCTGTTGTTTATGACCTCATAGAGGAGGCGCACCGCCAGGTTGCTTATCCCGGCGCTGTAAGGGCTGGGGTACGCAAGCGCGAACTTCAGCCTCACCCGCCGCCGGTCCTTGACGGTTACGTTCAGCTCGCGCGGCCTGTCCAAATGTGCTAACGCCTCTTGCGCATCTCGCACGAGTTCCTCTCTGCAACCAGAACGCCGGGCGGCACGTCGCGGTCTATGGCCGTGTGCGGCGATATCCAGCTGCCTGGCCCGATCTTCACGCCCGGCGAGAGGCTGACGTTGATGCCGGTCTTGACGCCGTCCCCGAGGAAGGCGCCCAACTTCTTGCGCCCGCTGGACACGCGCTTCCCCTTGATGAAGACGCCGACAGGCCCCTCATCGAAGCGCAGGTTGGCAGTTATCGTGCCGGCGCCTATGTTGCACCCAGCGCCTATCACCGAATCGCCCAAGTAGGATAGGTGCCCGACGTGGGAGTTCTCCATGATTATGGAGGCTTTGATCTCGCAGGCATTTCCGACCTTCGAACCCCTGCACAGGTAAGTGTACGGCCGCAGGTGGCAGTTCGGACCGACCTTGCACCCCGACGCGATCCACGCGGGACCCTCGATATACGAGCCGGATAGCACGGTCGCGCCCTTCTCCACGACGACGCTGCCGTGGATCCTTGCGCCCTCCTCGACCTCGCCCTCTATGCGGCCCCCCGGAGGGAGCGTGTCCATGAGTATCTTATTGGCCTCGAGGAGGTTCCACGGCCGGCCGACATCGACCCATTGGCTGCGGTCTGAGAGATGGACCCTGAATTTGATCCCCTTGCTCAGGGCGATGTTTATTGACGAGGTGAGCTCGATCTCGCCCCTCTCGGAGAGCGGGGTCTCGTCCACGCATGCGAATATCGATGGCTGGAGTATGTATATGCCGCCGTTGATGACGCCCTTCTGCCCGTGGCTGGGCTTCTCCTTTATCGCCTCGAGGCGGTCCCCCGACACGGTGAGGGAGCCGTATTCGCTGATGTCGTCGACGCTGACGCCCAGGATCGTCCCCACATCTTTCTCCGCGCTGGAGGCGCTCTGCTCGCTGGAGAGGAGCTGGTTCAGGAGCGAGGGGTTGAACGTCAGGTCGCCGTATACGAGCAGGAATTTCTCGCCCTCCAAGTACGGCTGAACGACCTTCAGGGCGTGCCCTGTGCCGAGCAGGTCGACCTGCTCAGCATAGGTGATGCGCAGGTCCATGGATGCGCCGTCCCCGAAGTAGGACATTATCTCGTCCTTCATGTAGTGCACGATTATAAGCACCTCATCTATGCCGGCGCCCTTGATTGCCCTAAGAGTGTGCTCCAGCAGTGGCGCCCCTGCGACGGGCAGGAGGTGCTTTGGATGGCCGAGGGTATGGGGCTCAAGCCGTATCCCCTTACCAGCTGCAAAGACTACCGCTTTCGTATCATTTCACCCACAATAGAGTTTATGAGGCGCTGCGCCTCGTCCGCAAGAGATTCCGCCGCGCTCAGCGAGGCGGCCTCGGCTGTGACCCTTATCAGCGGCTCGGTCCCGGATGGCCTGACGAGGACCCATGACTTGTCGCGCGCCTCTGACCTCACGCCGTCGAGGTCTGTTATCGACTCCCAGCGGGTGCCGGCCGCCGACTGCTGCCCGTATGAGGCGACCGCGCGCGACTTGAGTTCGTTCGGGCACTGCACCTTCCTCCTCACGAGGTGCATCTTTGGGACCGATTTCGCCACGTCGGATGCCTTGAGCCCCGACGACTCCAGGATGGCCAGGAACGCGAGCGAGGAGAGGACGCCGTCAGGGCAGAGCCCCAGCCTCGGGAATATCCATGCGCCGCAGGTCTCGCCTCCGAAGGCGCTGCCCGACCTGAGCAGCTCCTCTACAACATAGGTGTCGCCGACCTTGCAGCGGATGACCCTGCCACCGGATTCGCCTACCATGATGTCGACGGCGGCAGACGTGTCTGCGTTGACGACCACCGCCCTGCGCCCCCCTGCCTGAGCGGCCAGGCGGGATGCCACGAATGCCAAGGCAGCGTCCTGCGGTATTGGCGATCCAGCCTCGTCGACCGCTGCGAAGCGGTCTCCGTCGCCGTCGAATGCGAACCCTATGTCCAGGCCCTTCGAGCGGACGAGTGCGGAGAGCGGCGCCAAGGCGTCCCCGGCGGGCTCAGATCCCCTTCCGGGGAAGCGCCCGTCGGGCATGATGTTGATCGTGGACGGGGAGCAGCCAGCATTGCAGTAAGCCATATGCGCAGTGATGGTGGTTGCGCCGTTCCCCGGGTCTAGGCCGACCCTCCAGGCGCGCGAGAGCGACTGCGAATGTGAGACTGACTCGATGTAGCTCTCGATCCCGCCGCCGTTCGTGATTTCCCCCAGCTCGCTATAGCCTGCTCTGCGGGGGCCGCGCTCGATGCCGGCAACGAGCGCATGGTAGAAGGACTGGGCAACGGATGCGCCGTTGCTGCCAAAGAGCTTGATCCCGTTGTAATCCGGCGGGTTGTGGCTCGCGGTAACCATGGCGCCCCCACTCACGCCCTTGGAGTAGAAGGCGACTGCGGGGGTGGGCGCTAGGCCGAGGAGCCGGGCATCGGAGCCGGAGGCTGATAAGCCAGATGCGAGCGAGAGGGCGAGCAGCGGCGAGGAGAGGCGCGGATCCATGCCGAGAACAAATTCGCCCTTGGACGCGCTGCCGTACGCGAGCCCGACGCTGAAGCACATCTCGGGGGAGACCTCGTCGATCGCGATCCCCCTGAACCCGGAGCTGCTGATGAGCCCGCGCATGCCTTCTTGTCACCGATTAATGATTCTGCCGGGAAATAGAAATATGTTTAGGTCACGCGCCTGCGGCGCACTCGCCGGGGCGCGGTTGACGTTGGTGCAAAAGATGGTGCCGCTTTGCGGCCGGCACCCCTGCTAGGCGGGGGCCGGGGCGGCCGCTGCCTGCGGCATGCCCGTTGCGACCAGCTCGCTCTTGCGAACCTCGATCTTCCTGAGCGGGTACACCGACTTGGCGGCGTTGTAGATCTCTGAGGCGATCTTGCCGAGAACCAGCTGCTGCGCCAGCTCGTCGTAGAGGAACTGGGCGCTCTTCTTGTTGACCGTGTCCTCCATCAGGTGCCTTATCGAGTGCTTCTGCGAGCTCTTCGTCCTGACTGTGGATAGCGCGATTATGCCCACCCTTACCTTGTAACCGTCCTTGGTGGTCATGTTGAACATGCCATCGATCCTCGAGCTGCCCCTCCGTACGAGGCTCCTGAGGTAGTCCCTCGCCAGGTCATGCCCGATGAAAATGGTATGGGCCTTGTCGCCCTCGATCTTGGTTATCTTGAAGTGAAGCTTGACGTGAAGCAGTGAGAAGTCCTCTGTGATGTTGTAAAGGGTCGTCTCCAGGACGCGCCCTACCAGCTTCTGCGGGTCATCAGAAAGGGTCTTCCCGATCTCAACGTTGCCAAAGGCGCCAGGGGCAACAACGACGTACCACTTCTTCTGACGCCACTTATCCTTCAGTTTAGCAGTAGTCTTTTGCTCAGACATCGGTCTCACCGCAGTATCAGAGAGAGCAAAAGTAGAACCATAATATAAACTTTGGCTGGTTTGATGTGGGACCGCGCCGGCACTCAGAGGGCCCCATCAGCGGCCCTCTCGGCCGCCTGCAGGCAGAGGAGGAGGTCGTCGACCGTCCTCAGGAATGATGGCAGTCCGGCGTCCGAGACTATCCTCACCAGCAGGGTGCACCCCTCGGTCCGCATCTCGATCTTGGTGTCGCAGGGCGCGTCCTTGTTGTCAGGGGAGACCGCCCTCAGCACCCCGGTGGCTATCCTCGGGGAGGCGTAATCGCGCCGGATTGAGATCTCGGACCTCATAGCTTCACACCAGTGACCATCTTTGCGAGCGCAGACTCGGCAAGCGAGATGAACTCCTCCTCCTTCCCGGCGGGTATCTGCGCCCCGGCTGCGATGTTGTGGCCGCCGCCTGCGCCGCCGAGCTTCTCCGAGGTCTCCTTCATCAGCACGCCCAGGTTGAGGCCGCGCCTCACCAGGTCGACGGTCCCCCTGCCGGATACCTTGACGACGCCCGACACGTTGGAGAAGCCTATGATCGGCTTGTCGTTCGTGAAGGGCTTGATTGAGAATGCTATCGAGACCAGGGTTCCGATGATCTTGTCATCGACCGTGCTGCCGCCGTAGATGACCTGGAGGCCTGGCAGTATCTTGACGGCTTCCTTTGTCTTCTCGAGCCACCCCAGGTGGCGGGATATGGTCTTCCGGTAATCGGCGAGGGTGGACTTCATCTCGGCGAGCGCGCGGTCCCGGTCTCCCATGCAGATGGCTATGCCCAGCCCGTACTTGCCGAGCCTCCCGCACGCATTGATTGACGAGGCGAACTCCCTCGCGTCCCTCAGCGGCGAATCGGGGGACTCGTTGGGGAAGGCGTAGATCACGCCAACGATGCTCTCGGCGTCCCTGCTGCTCAGGCCCTGGGATATGAGGTACTTGATCATGCCGCTTATGACGACCTTGAGGTCGTCCTTCGAGAGGTCTGAGATGGGCTTCCATGTCCCGTCGGGCCGCCGGGGGTCTATCCCCAGGTTCTTGATGAGCTTGAAGCAGGCGCCCTCGTCGCCGCTCAGCCCGGGGAGGTAAGGGTCCATGGTGTACTCAAGGCACTTCACGAGGGGCCTCGACTCGAAGCCGTAGAGCTTGAGCCCCTTCTTGACGATCAGCGCCCCGGCCTTCTCGGCATCCTCGGCTATCTTCGCGTTGATTCCAATGAGGGTGCCACGTTCGCCCTTGTCCTGCAGGTCGCCCAGTGCGCCGACGAGGGCGAGCTGGGCCAGCGAACTGTTCGACTCGGACATCTTCCGCGCCACCAGGAACGAGGTTCCGGATGCGGAGATGTCGTTCGACCCGTCGAAGCCGAAGAGGTGGGCGTTCATCTCGTTGGGGTTGGGGTAGCCCTGCTCAGGCTGGTGGTGGTCCATTATGAAAATGGACTTGCCCTCGAGCACGCCCATCATCGACTTCTGGCCGCTGCCCATGTCGGTGAATATGACGTTCCGGTAGGCGGTCGAGGCGACCTCCTTGATGGTATCTGGGTCGAGCTGCTTAACGACGCGCTGGTGCGGGGCGAAGCCGGCACCGAGGAGGGCGCAAGTGATTATGCTTCCGGAGGAGAGGCCGTCCGCGTCGAGGTGGGAAACCACCAGGACGGGGTCTTCCTTGGGCATCGAGAGGATGCCCTCGGCGACGGTGCGTGCCCTCTCGTCGAGTTCGGAAAAGGACCCTCCGGCTAAGGTCAAGAGGGAGCTTACCTCTCTACCTCACCAGGATCGAGGCCTTTGCGGGCGAGTATTTCCAGTCGCGCGGGAGCTTCCCGACTGACCGGTAGTACTTCCCGAGCCTGTTGATCTTGGATTCCAGCGTCTGGAGGCCTCTCTTGGAGCTCATGTCCTTCGGGTGCTCCTCCAGATGCCTGCGGATGGCGCTCGTGTGCTTGATAAGGTTGAACAGGTCCTCCGGGATCGTCGGCGCAAGCTTCTTCTCCTGAAGCGTCTGGACCAGCTTCTTGTTGGTCACCTGCCTCGCCAGGGGGATGCCGTACTGGTCCCTCAGAAGGACTCCGATCTGCGATGGTGGAACGCCCTTCTTCGCTACGTCCATTATGATTGATTCGACCTCGTCCGCGGACGACTTCACCCACTTGGGCGCTCCGCTCTCTATAGGTCGGATTGAATGTGAACTTCCCTTAATCTTACTCTTCCTCAATGAGCCCACCTTAAGCAAAGCATAAAATCAAACACAATTATTTAACTCTAACTGAATCAGGCGCCCGTGAACCACTCGGCGAACCTCCGGAAGGCCTCGCCCCTGTGGGATATCCTGCATTTCGACTCGGCGTCGAGCTCTGCGTATGTCAGGCGGCCGCCCCGGCCGATGAAGATTGGGTCGAAGCCAAACCCGCTCGAGCCGGTCATGTCCTTGGCGATCGTGCCCTCGGAGACGCCCGTGAAGACCCTCGGCTCGGCATCGGCGGTGCAGTATGCCACCGCGCATCTGAAGGACGCACCCCGGTCGCTGGCGCCGTTCATGAGCCTCAGCACGCCGCGGCAGCCGATGGTCTTGAAGGCGTAGGACGAGTACGGGCCGGGGAACCCGCCCAGAGCGTCGATGAACAGCCCGGAGTCCTCCACGAGCACAGGCGCACCGACTTCCCGGGCGGCGGTCTTAGCGGCGAATGACGCCACCTCCTCGAGCGTGCCAGCCTGGATCTCGAGCTTCTCGCAGCCTGCCATCGCCAGAGATATGCCGTGCGGCGACAGGATCCTGCCGGCCTCCTCCAGCTTGTGCCTGTTCCCGGTTACGAAGAGTATCTTGCTTGCCATGATGGACACCAACCGAACCGAAGCTACCTGCCCCCCTCCACGTACCTGCCCCTGCGCCTGACCTCGGCGGCGCGGGCAAGGACCTCCGCGGCGGCGCTGCCCATCGTCCGGCAGTACCCCTTTATGAATGCGTCGTATGCTGCCTTCGCGCAGGAGTGGTGCGAGCTCTCCAGCGTCCGGCGCATCAGGTGTATGTCGACCCCCCTCGCCTCCAGCTCGCGCGTGTGCTCGCCGAGACCGAAGTCGATGAAGAAGACGTCCCCGCCGCAGATTATCATGTTTGAGGTCGTGAGGTCCCCGTGGACGATGCCGCCGGCGTGCAGCCTCCCCACCTGCTCGCCGATGCGCTCGAAGAGCGCCCCGATGGAGCCGCCGCTCATGCCGGCGAGCGCGTTCTTGACGGGCACGCCCTGGATGCGGCTCATGACTATCTCGTGGGACTGCCTGTCGACGAAGTACACCACGGGGGCAGGGACGCCAAGGCGCTTCGCCTCGCCCAGGAGCTTTGACTCGAGCGATGTCCTGCTGGAGCGGATCATAGAGTCCAGGTCTGGGTTCCTGTAGCCCTTGCTGACGCGCCTCTTGAATACGGCATCGTACCCCAGCCACTCGCCGCCGTATAGCTCCGCCTCGGCGCCCTTCTTTATCAGTGCCCTCTTCTCCATGGAACATCTACCTCGTCCAAGCGCCACTTGGGCTTGACGTAGCTCTCCTCGACGTCGACGCTTACGCCCTCGTTCAATGCCAGATAGCCAGTCCATGCGATCATGCCGCCGTTGTCCCCAGCCAGGTCAGGCGGGACGACCGAGAACCTTGCGCCGTGGTCCCTGCAGACCGCGTCCATTATGCGCTGCAGCCTCCTGCTGCGGGCGACGCCGCCGGTGAGGAGCAGGGCGGGCTTCTCGGTG
>Ga0302251_1000398_pt1 | contig 41591 bp, 28 predicted proteins | sample AAG_RA_Gln_MG_FD_193534 | JGI IMG/M metagenome (GOLD analysis project Ga0302251, IMG submission 193534) | Enriched activated sludge microbial communities from anaerobic digester in WTTP, New Holstein, Wisconsin, United States - AAG_RA_Gln | ecosystem: Engineered > Bioreactor > Anaerobic >... | reverse complement strand
CAGTTTTGGTTAATTGACTAGATTCCCGCTTTCGCGGGAATGACAATAAATGATAAAAGATTTACATAATAAATTAATAAACAAGGAAATAACGTCAGAACAATTAACTCTGGATTATTTCGATCGTATTTCCAAAAAGGACAAGGATATTTTTTCTTACCTCACTCTTACAAAAGATTTAGCGCTGGAGCAGGCAAAAAAAGCGGATGAAAAAATAAAAAAAGGAGAAAAAATAGGACTTCTTGAAGGAATCCCGGGAGCGATCAAAGATAATATTTGCATAAATGGAATAAGAGCAACGGCAGCTTCAAAAATTTTGGACAGTTATATCGCTCCGTACAACGCGACTGTTATCGATAAATTAAATGAAAAAGGAGCAGTGATTCTTGGAAAAACCAACCTCGACGAATTTGCCATGGGATCATCCACGGAGAATAGCGCCTATGGACCGACAAAAAACCCGCATGATTTGAATCGTGTTCCTGGAGGAACTTCTGGAGGTTCAACTGCGGCCGTAGCGGCGGATTTAGCTTCATGGGCGCTGGGAACCGATACAGGCGGATCAATTCGCCAGCCAGCGGCTTTTTGCGGAGTTGTCGGAATGAAACCGACCTATGGCCGGGTTTCTCGCCACGGAATAATCGCTATGGCATCAAGTCTCGACCAAGTCGGACCGATTGCCAAAACCGTTGAGGATGCAGCCATAGTGCTCAGCGCTATTTCCGGACGAGATAAGCATGATGCGACATCAGCTCACAGCCAGGACAAAAACTATGAAGAATTTCTTACTGGCGAAGTCAGGGGAACGAAAATTGGCGTTGTTAAGGAATATCTTAACAGTCTTGAAAAAAATGTCAGGGAAAAAATTGAAAAAGTAATCGAGTTTTATAAAAAGGAGGGCGCGAAGATAATAGAAACAGAGTTGCCTCATGTTAAATATGCTCTTCCTGCTTATTATATAATCCAGCCATGCGAAGTGAGTTCCAATTTGGCCAGATATGATGGGATTAAATACGGACTTAGGATTGATGATGGGGATAATTCAGCAATTTCCGGAAATTCGTCTGATCTTCCAAAAACTCTCCTGGAAACATATTTTGACACAAGGCAATATGGCCTTGGAAGAGAAACTAAAAGAAGAATAATGCTGGGGACTTATGCTTTGAGTTCCGGATATTATGAAGCTTATTATCTCCGCGCGCAAAAAGCGAGGACTCTTATAAAAAAAGATTTTGAAAAAGCTTTTAAAGAGGCAGACATGATTTTAACTCCGACAACCCCTTCGCCGGCTTTTAGGCTGGGGGAAAAAACGGAAGATCCGCTCAAAATGTATCTTGAAGACATCTTCACGGTTACGGCTAACATTGCCGGCATACCGGCAATATCCGTTCCTTGTGGTAGAATAAAGGAAGGCAAAAAAGAGTTGCCCATCGGATTCCAGCTGATGGGAAAATGGTTTGATGAAGAAAATTTGCTTCGAGTTGCCGATGCCTATGAAAAAAAATAAACAATCAAAATGGATAATTTCATATTAAATTTCCCGCAGTTTGTTTTGAATTTTTATAACTCATCCTTTTTTTCTGTTTTGAAATTTATCATCGGAATTTATGTAATAGTCTTGCTTGTCGATATAATTTTGCTTCTTATGCAAAGAGGTCTTTCCGGAAACGTCAGGGAAACTTCCCTTGGAATCGATATGCCTCGGGAGTTGGCAAGCAAGGGCGGGAAGCTGAAGCTTAGGAAAAAATGGGAGAAGATAAAATCAAAATTGTACTCGGGAGAAGAGAGAGCCTATAAGGTGGCCGTTATCGAAGCTGACGAAGTGATTCATGGCCTTATTCGAAGACTTGGCTATGCCGGCGAAAATATGGCGGAGCGGCTGGATAACATTCCTTTCGGACAGATGGATAACATTGAGAAGCTAAAGCGCGCCCATGAAATCAGGAACAGGATAATTCATGAGGACGGCTTTAGGCTAAGCAAAGAAGAGGCTGAAGAAGTATTTTCTCTTTTCGAGGAATTTTTGAGATATTTCGAGGTTTTGGAATAGCAAAATATTTTGGGACGAGAGCCGCTGTTTGACAATGGCTGTCTGCCAGTTTAGAATTGGGAATAGTCTTTTTCAAATCATCATCGCGGGGTGGAGCCACGTAAAATAAAACTTCGTTTTATCACGTGGCAGGCAGTTCCTCTAAGGGCGGACAGGCTGGTAACTCGCGTAAACAATATGGGCGGAGATTAGCAAAACAAAAAATTAATATTATCGCGGGGTGGAGCAGTCTGGCAGCTCGCGTGGCTCATAACCACGAGGTCCCGGGTTCAAATCCCGGCCCCGCAACCACGAAAAATCATGAGCTTACGAATGATTTTGAGTGAGTCGCGTGATCGACGATAGTCGATTTTACGCGACCTGCACTGTTTTCAGTGAACGCTCATGATCTCGTGGCACAGCCTAGTATAAGAAATAGGGCTTGCCACTAGCAAGAATGAAAAACATGTTCTATTATGTATACCTCATAAGGAATGCATTAGATAAGGGTTGGTATATAGGTTTTACTAGCGATCTGAACCAGAGAATAAAAGATCATAATGATGGGAAAGGGGGCAGGACAACTCGGCAGAAAAAACACTGGCGATTGATTTATTTTGAAGGATATAGAAACAAGGCGGACGCCTTAGGAAGAGAGAAATTTTTAAAAAGTGGTTCCGGAAGGAAATATTTAAAGAAGCAATTAAAAAATTTTTTATTAGGGCAGGGTAGCTCAGTTGGTTAGAGCGCGGGTATCATAAACCTGAGGTTCGTGGGTTCGAGCCCCACCCCTGCTACAGAAAATATAATTATGGGGGCGTAGCTCAGTTGGTTAGAGCGACTGCCTGTCACGCAGTAGGTCACCGGTTCGAGTCCGGCCGTCCCCGCACAATACAGAAAGTCGAGTCTCGTCCAGTCCGCCATTCGCATAAAACAGCCCTGAAATCGGCTGTTTTTTTGTGCCAAAGATGCTTGCCAAAGAAACAGAAAAGGAGTAAAATTACAAGAGTAATCCCTAAAAAGGAAATTTTTTCTATGACGCTGAAATCCTATGTTTGGGGAATTAGGTTTTTAACATTTATTTCCCTATCAGCGCTGGGGTTTGTTGTTTTCCATGTGGATCCTGAAAAATCCGGATTTTTTGGAAAAGTGATTTTTTATTCCGTGCTATTTTTTTTCTTGTCGGGAACGTTAAACTTGTTCTTGATTTTTACCCGGCGGAAAATTATGGGTTCAGAAGCGGCTTTGGCGAATATGGGGTTAAGTTTCAGGCAATCCATTCTCCTTTCTGTTTTGGCGATAATCCTCCTTATTTTTCAGAGTTTCAGAATGCTGGTTTGGTGGGATGGGTTACTGGCGGTAGCTGCTGTGTTTTTAATCGAGCTATACTTTTTATCAAGAAATTAATTTTTTAGTACTGTTCATTAAAAATTCGAAGTACGATATTCGAATTTCGAATTTGTGAATATTATGCCTAAAGAAAAAACCGAAAAGGACAAAAATGAATATTCCGCTAAATCCATCCAGGTTTTGGAGGGCCTTGAGCCAGTCAGGAAGCGTCCGGGGATGTATATTGGAGGGACTTCAACCGAAGGCCTGCATCATTTGATTTGGGAGGTAGTGAATAATTCCATTGATGAGGCAATGGGCGGATACTGCAAAAATGTGTCAGTCAAACTTTTGCCTGATAATTTTGTTGAGATTGAGGATGATGGAAGAGGAATTCCCGTGGAAAAACATCCCCAGACAAAGAAATCAACTTTAGAAACCGTTCTTACGGTTCTTCATGCCGGAGGGAAATTTGGCGGCAACGGATATAAAATTTCAGGAGGGCTTCATGGAGTGGGAGTCTCAGTCGTTAATGCTCTATCGGAACAGCTGCATGTCGAAGTTAAGCGGGAAGGAAAAATCTTCGCTATGGATTTTGAGCGAGGAAAGCCGAAATCAAAGGATCCGAAAATCATTGGAAAATCAAAGGAAACAGGAACAAAAACAAGCTTCCAAGCCGATCCGCAAATTTTTGCAGAGATAAAATATTCCTGGGAAAAGATATTGGGATATTTGCGCCAGCAGGCTTATCTTACCAAAGGCGTCAGCATAAAAATTTATGATTTGCGGGAAAAGGGCAAAGAGCAGTCTTACGGTTTCCTTTTTGACGGCGGATTGGTGTCTTACATAAAATTTTTAAACCGCGGAAAGGAAGTCAAAAACGAGATGCCTTTTTATGCCGAGAAAAAATTTGAAGATACGGAAGTAGAAATTGCCATGCAATATACCGAATCTTACAAAGAGCATGTTTTTTCTTTTGCCAATAATATCCATACTCCGGAAGGAGGAATGCATGAAGCTGGATTTCGGGCGGCGTTGACTCGCGTAATCAACAGCCATGCCAAAAAGGCCGGACTTCTCAAGGAAAAAGACGGCAATTTTACTTCGGAAGATTTGCAGGAAGGCCTGACAGCCGTAATCAGCGTTAAACTTAGGAATCCTCAATTTGAAGGACAAACAAAGGCGAAGCTGGGAAACAGCGAGATACGGGGAATTGTTTCCTCCGTGACTAGCGAGGCCCTTTTTGAATTTTTAGAAAAGCATCCCAACAACGCCAAAGCTATTATTGCTAAAGTAGTTCTTACTGCGAAAGCGCGCTTGGCGGCGCGGGCAGCCAAGGATGCGGTCATAAGAAAAGGCGCTCTTGAAGGAATGACGCTTCCGGGAAAACTGGCAGACTGCTCCTCTCGGGACGCTACCCAGTCTGAATTATACATAGTTGAGGGAGATAGTGCCGGTGGAAGCGCCAAACAGGGAAGGGATAGAAAATATCAAGCTATTCTTCCTCTTCGTGGAAAATTGGTCAATGTCGAGAAAACAACTCTGGATAAGGTTGTAAAATCGGACACCCTAAAACCGATTATTATTGCTTTGGGGGCCGGCATCGGGGATAGTTTCGATATAAAAAAATTGCGATATCACAAAATAATAATCATGGCAGACGCCGATGTTGACGGATCGCATATTCGCACGCTGCTTCTAACTTTCTTCTATCGCTACTTTGAACCGCTTATTCAGGGAGGGCATATCTTTATCGCTCAGCCTCCTCTCTATCGGCTTCAAAAAGGAAAAAATATCAAATACGCTTATACCGATACAGATCGCGATAGAGTGCTGGCTGAAATGATTGGCCAGGCTGGAGAAACAAAAGCAAAAAAACAAAAAGAAAAAAATCTTGATGCGGCTAAAATAGAAAAAAATACTGGCGGAGAAGCGGAAGAAGAAAGCGAAGTCGGTGAAAAGGTTGGCGGAATAAGCATTCAGCGCTACAAAGGTCTTGGAGAGATGAACCCGAGTCAACTTTGGGGAACAACCATGAATCCGGAAACAAGGATAATGCTTAAGGTTAATATCGAAGATGCGCAGGCTGCTGACAAGATGTTCGATGTCCTTATGGGTTCAGAGGTTGAACCGAGAAGAAGGTTTATTCAGACTCATGCCAAAAATGTTAAAAATCTTGATGTATAGCTCTTTTTGGAATGTTTTTTGATGGATTGACTTTGATTTTTAAACAAAGTATAATTTAGTTAGTTTAAAATTAAAAAATCTATGGAAATAAAAGTGAATAACACAGGAGGCAATGAATTTGGAACAGGCGGCAGAGTTGAAACCGGCAAGAGGGAATATCCGAGAAATTTTTCCGGATTTAGAGGGGAGAAGCATGATGCTTTCAGGCCGTCAAGCCAAGCGCAAGCGCAAGTTCTTGAGAGCATAGATGAAAAGGAGACTAAAGAAAGAAAGCTGGTAGTCAAGATGATGGACAAGGTGGTTAGTTTGAGCATCTTTATGCTCTTTTTGGGAGTTCCCTTATTTTTTACCGGCTTGACTTTTCAGGGAATAATTTTCGAAAAACAGCTTTATTTTTATTTCTGGCTTCTTCTGGGTCTGGTTTCCTGGACGGCTAAAGGTGTTATTTTGGGAGAAATGGGAATCAGAAAAACTCCCCTCGATATTCCTATTATCGCTTTTTGGCTGGTTTATCTTTTAGCGATGTTTTTTTCCGTTGATCGCTGGCATAGTTTTTGGGGAATGTTTGGCGATCCTTCTCGGGGATTCATGAATATTACGGCGTTAATCATATTTTATTATTTGTTTTTCAGTAATTTCAATGCAAAAAGATTAAATTTGTTTTTAACGGCAATCATAACTTCAGGGGCAGTTCTTTCTTTCTGGACGCTTCTGGCAATAAGAGGAATAAAGTTTTTGCCGGACGCAGTTTCTCAATATGCTCCATTGAGCCTTATCGGTTCAATGGCGGGCCTTGGAGTGGTTTTTTCCGCGATGCTTCCAATCATAACTGTAGCTATTTTGAAACTGGCGGAGAATGAAAAAATGGCGAGCTTTTTTAAAAAAATCCTGACTGGCACGCTTCTTCTGGTGCTTCTTTTGGATTTGGTTCTTATTTTGTCGCTTTATAATTACATTCCTTGGCTGGGCCTTTTTACTGGGGTAGCAGTGTTTTTAATTTTTATTCTGGCGAAAATTGTCAGGCCGAAAATGAGCTGGACATGGCTGCCTATGGCGCTTTTTGTGGTTATAATGGCTCTTAGAATGCTAGGGGAAGTTTCGATGTCAAAAATTAATCTTCCGGTTGAAGTCAGTCCGAATTATCAGGTATCCTGGGATATTGCGGTTAATTCGCTCAAAGATAAATTTATTCTGGGGTCAGGTCCGGCAACTTATGGGTATAATTTTTCTATGAATCGTCCGCAGGATTTCAATCTCAATATGTTTTATAACTTGAGATTTTTCCAAGGAACCGGATTGTTCTTCGAAGCGCTTCCTACGATTGGTGTTATCGGAACGTTCTTTCTGGCGATTGGAATCCTTTCTTTTTTGAGCATTGAGCTGTATTTCCTTTATAGGGAAAAGGAAAGAAACAAACTTTATTCCCTGGGCTTATTTTCAGCCGCGATAATATTTTTTATAGATGTTTTTATTGTAAGGACCGAAGGCGCGGTTTTGCTTATGGCGGTTTTCATAGGGATTCTATCTTTGGCGGTTGCAATGCATGAAAGCGGGACCCAGGAAAAATACATAAATCTTTCCCTGAAGGCCTCTCCGAAATATGCGCTGGCCTTGGCGTTTGTTTTTATGGTAGTAAGCGCCGGAGTAGCTTTTCTTTTCGTCTTTTTGGGAAAAATATACGCTGCCGATGTTAGCGCGGGAATAGCGGAGCGCCAAATTTATGCCAACCAGGAGGATTCTATCTTGAAGATGAGCAAAGCCATAAAGCTTTATGGCAAGGAAGGAAAATATTATGGTCAGTTGGGGCAGTATTATATGGTTTTGGCCAACAAAGAAGCAATGAAAGGAGAAAAAGAAAGGGATCTGCAGAAAATTCAGCAATATCTCAATTTTTCTATTGCGGCAACCAGACAAAGCAGTGATATCAACAAAAACGACATAAATTCGGTTGAAGTTCTGGCTCAGATTTATGAAAACGCCGGGATTTATGTAATCGACTCTCTCAATCTTGCGGCGGAGTCCTATAGAAGAGGGCTGGAGCTTGAGCCGCATAATCCGAATTATTTTTTGAAGCTCGGACAAATAAAAGTAAGCCTGGCTTCAACCAAAAAGGAAGAGCAGGATAGGCGGCAGCTCATAGGGGAGGCCAGGGATTTGTTCCAGCGGGCGGTTGAAGAGAAAAGCAATTTAGATTCAGGATATTACCAGCTTTCTCTCACTCAAAGTGCTTTGGGAGAAGTGGATAAATCTATTGAAAATGGGGCGAAGGCGATTCAGCTCAATCCCCAGAATATCGATTATGCGACGAGTCTTGCTAGAATTTATCAGACCAGAGGAAATGAGGAGGATTTGAAGAATGCCGAGCAGATATATAAAGCAATAATTGCCAGAGAAGATGGCAATATAAGCGCTCACTTTTATCTGGGATTACTCTACGAAAAAAACAAAAATAAGAGCGGCGCCAAGCAGGAATATCAAAAAGTCAGTAGCCTTCTCGCGGGAGACGGGGTCGCAGAAACCAAAAAGCAAATCGAAAAGATGATTTCCAATGTTGATGCGGGAATTGAAAATACTCCTGAAAGCCTCGGACTTACCAGCGTCCAGAAAGAAGAAGCGAGCGGAAGCGAAGCCGGAGAACAATAGCAAATCAATCATGTTTTAGCGTTCGTTTTCAAATGTAAATTTAAATAATAAATCTGGCAATTTCTGAAATAAAAATAAAAAATTTACCCTGTTAAGTATTTTTCCTTCGCCTGGCCTGCCGTTAGGCAGGAAAAAATAATTTTGCAAAGCAAAATTTACTCAACGAGGTGAAAAAATAAAAAAGAAATGGAGGTGATTAGATGAATGGCGTTGAAACCTGGGGAGAAGCAATAACTGTATCGCTCATAACCCTCGGTGAAAGGCTGGTTAATTTTCTCCCGTCTTTTTTAGGAGCGCTTCTGGTTTTTTTAGCCGGATGGATTATCGCTGTTACAATGGGAAGACTTGGAGAAAAAATGATGAAAACCGCCCGCGTTGACAAGGCGGCGGAAAAAATCGGCTTTAATTGCAAGTCGAACTGCGCCGGGATTAAAATTGGAATCTCGGAGTTTTTCGGCGGGCTTATCAAGTGGTTTCTGGTGCTTGTATTTCTTATGGCGGCAACCGATATTCTCAATCTGACGCAAGTAACAGAATTCCTCAATAAGATAATTCTCTATATTCCCAATGTTGTCGTAGCTGTGGTTATTCTTTCGGTTGTTGTTTTGATCGGTAATTTTGTTTATGGCGTGGTGAAAGGAAGCACAAAGGCGGCGGGTGTCATGTCGGCGACTCTCCTGGCGGTCATTTCCAAATGGGCCATCATTATTTTCGGAGTTTTTGCGGCGCTTATCCAGCTTGGCATAGCATCTTCTTTAGTAAGCACCATATTTATAGGAATTGTTGCAATGCTGTCGCTTGCTGGAGGATTAGCTTTCGGCCTTGGGGGGAAAGATGAAGCGAGAATGATACTCGAAAAACTGAGGCAGGAAATAACGGAGAAGAAAAAATAAAATTTCGGCAAATTTCAAAGCTTGGCCTCGGTTGACCGAGTCCAAGCTTTGGTTGTTCAGCGGCCGCTTGACATAATTTCAGGAATTGCTATTATTGTTAGGCGATTAATTTGAATTATAGATGGCAAGATCAATCATAAATAAATTGCAAAAAAGCGGGTGAAACTTTAGATTTGAAATTGTCTAAAATGATCCCGCTTGAAAAAGCGGTTTTTTGTTTGTTGCGAACTGTGAATTTATATGAATAACGAATGGGTAGCGAAGAAATAGTTTAATATTACTTGATAGAAAGTAGTATCAATGTATTTCCGCGTTACCGCGTAAAACCGCCTCAACGGCGGCCGCGCGGCTAGGGCGAACCTTGACAATTGAATACGGTCTTAATCGCGATACTCAAGTTAATTAGAGTTTGCGGAAACTAAAATTGATATCGGCGATTAGTCTTCTAATGCTTTTTGCAACGAAGCATTAGAAAGTAGGTCATTCTGCCGCTTGCGAGCGGCGGGATAGAAATTGCAATCGCGTAAAACCGCTTTACCGGCGGCCGCGCGAAAAACGCAGTTGGCGACATTAGTGATTGCTAACTGCTAACTAAAAATCATGAAGCATATAGCATAAAACATGTAACATAAAAAACGAAACAATATTTAGTGCTATGCGTAATTGTTGTATGTTGTATGTTATATGCTTCGTGATGTAAGAGCGGTAATACTAATGCATATGGTGGATGCCTTGACACTAAAAAGCGATGAAGGGCGTAGCAGTCTGCGATAAGCTTCGGCGAGGTGACGAGCAACCTTTGACCCGGAGATTTCCGAATGGGAAAACCCAATCCATTCTTCACTTCGTTCAGAATAGAATTTTTAAATTTTATAATTTTTAATTTTGTAAATAATTTTTTTAATGCTTTAATTTTTAAACATTAGAAATTTGAGCATTATTTAAAAATTAAAAAATTAAAAATTTGCGGGCTATTTTAATTAGCAAGATTCTGGATAAAGTGAAGAATGGATTATCTTCACATGAATTCATAGTGTGATGAAGCACACCCGGCGAATTGAAACATCTTATTAGCCGGAGGAAAAGAAATCAACTGAGATTCCGCAAGTAGTGGCGAGCGAACGCGGAAAAGCCTTGAGTCTTTAGCGGTTCTATTAGCCAAACGTTTCTGGAAAGAACGGCTATAGAGGGTGAAAGCCCCGTAAGCGAAAATGGATCCGTGGAACTAAGTCTCAAAACAAGTAGGGCGGGACCGGAGAAATCCCGTTTGAAGATGGGAGCACTATCTTCCAAGGCTAAATATTTTTAGTGATCGATAGCGAACCAGTACCGTGAGGGAAAGGTGAAAAGCACCCCGATGAGGGGGATGAAATAGTATCTGAAACCGTATGCTAACAAAGAGTCAGAGCTCCCGTGTCTCACTTTGTTCGACACGGAATTTTCAATGATCAATTATCAATGATCAATAAATTTTCAATGATTCAATTTTCAATTATCAATTACAAGTTGGTTTGAAAATTAAAAATTATTAAATTGAAAATTGATTGTAAATTGTAAATTGAAAATTGTAAATTCCCTGTGGCGAGCAGCGCGAGACACAGGGGTGATGGCGTGCTTTTTGTAGAACGATCCAGCGAGTTAGTTCTATGTCGTAGGCTAAGCAATTTTTATTGTGGAGCCAAAGTGAAAGCGAGCCTTAACGGGCGATTATATGGCATGGACTAGACCCGAAGCCAGGCGAGCTATTTATGAGCAGGGTGAATTTGGGGTAAAACCCAAAGGAGGCCCGAACCCACCAGCCGTACAACACTGGGGGATGACTTGTGAATAGAGCAGAAATTGTAATCGAGCTTGGCGATAGCTGGTTCTTCCCGAAATAGCTTGAGGGCTAGCGTTCGTTAAATGTGCTTTGGAGGTAGAGCTACTGAATGAGAATTCGCGGTTCGCCGTAGGGTTTTCAACCAAACTCCGAATTCCAAAGCTACTTATTCGGACAGTCAGAAATCCGGCGCTAAGGTCGGATCTCAAAAGGGAAAAAGCCCAGACCGCCATCTAAGGTCCCAAAATCTATGTTAAGTGGAAAAGGAAGTAAGGCTTCTTATACACCTAGGAGGTTGGCTTAGAAGCAGCCATCCTTTAAAGAGTGCGTAACAGCTCACTAGTCTAGAGGCTTTGCGCCTAAAATGTAACGGGGCTGAAACATAGTGCCGAAGATGCGGATTCAGTGCTTCGCACTGGAAATTCGAAATTCGAATATCGAAATTCGAAACAATATTAAAAAATTATAATTTCAAAATTTAAAACAACTTGTTTTGGACATTTGAATTTAAGTATTTGAATTTGTTTCGGATTTCTAATTTTGGATTTCGTGCTTCCAATGCGTAGCATTGTCTGGTAGGGAAGTGTTCCATACGCACTGAAGGTCAAGGCGCGAGCCAGGCTGGAGTGTATGGAAGTAAGAATGCTGGAACGAGTAACCGCAATTGGGGTGAGATCCCCCGACACCGAAAGTCTAAGGTTTCCTGGGCAATGGTGATCATCCCAGGGTTAGCCGGGCCTAAGGCGAGGCCGAAAGGCGTAGTCGATGGACATATGGTTAATATTCCATAGCTTTTGTCAGTTTATAAATGAGGTGACGCATCTTAGTAGTCTCTGCGAATTATTGGATTTTCGTAGGAATATTGAGAACGTGTGGCAGGAAAATCCGCCGCATATCATTCAAGATATTTCTCGAATTTGTCTTCGGACAGAAAAGGGAGATGAGCAAGGTGCCGGGAAAACCCTCTATGCCCGTGTCTCACTTTGTTCGACACGGAATTTTCAATGATCAATTATCAATGATCAATAAATTTTCAATGATTCAATTTTCAATTATCAATTACAAGTTGGTTTGAAAATTAAAAATTATTAAATTGAAAATTGATTGTAAATTGTAAATTGAAAATTGTAAATTCCCTGTGGCGAGCAGCGCGAGACACAGGATCTGACAGAATCCGTACTAAAACCGACACAGGTAGACTGGGCGAGTAGCCTAAGGTGAACGAGTGAACCTTCGTTAAGGAACTCGGCAAAACAGCGTCCGTAACTTAGGGATATGGACTGCCCCCGCCTCGGCGGGGGCCGCAGCGAAAGATACCAAGCGACTGTTTATCAAAAACACAGCTCTCCGCAAACCCGCAAGGGGAAGTATGGGGGGTGACGCCTGACCAGTGCTGGAACGTTAACGGGAGCGGTGCAAGCCAATCCCCGAAGCGCCAGTGAACGTCAGCGATAACTATAAAGTAACGATTGTAGTTAAAAAATTTGGCCAAATGCTGGAAACTCTTTAGAGCCGATAATACCCAAACAGTAATCCGCAAGGATAAGCTGAGTGGTTTTAAAAAATTATCGGATTAGACAATCAGCAGGAAAGGCTGCCAACTATTTTGGCAGAATCCTCAGAGACTACACGCCAAACTTCGATATAAAGATCGAAGATGATATAGTCCGATCTCTATGGAGACATAGAGCTAACACATACATTATGAATCGTTCTAAGGTTGAGATTATCTTGCAAGGTAGTCTCAAGACTGGAACGATTGCATGGTGTGAAGATTGGTAAACGGCAAATTAAGAAAAAGGAAAAGTAACTGCCTATACTATTAAAATAGTATGTCTTAAAACATTCAGCTATATGCTGGAAAATCTGGTGAATCTGGAGCTACTATGGTATAATTATTCCATAGATTATTTAATAAAAAGTTATGCCCAGTAAAAATGTTTCCAGTGTTTTTCAAGGTAAATTTGAAAAACCAGACAATCAGCAGGAAAGACTAAAAATGATTGGTTGGATAATTGGTTATGTTGATGGAGAAGGATGTTTCTCGGTTAGTCTTTTTAGAAACAAAACTACAAAATTTGGATGGCAAGTTTTTCCGGAATTTGTAGTAACGCAAGGCGAAAAAAGTAAAAAATCACTTGAAATTTTATTAAAATTTTTCAAATGTGGAAAAGTTTTCGTGAATAAACGATATGATAATCACAACGAGAATTTATATCGTTATTGCGTAAGATCTAAAAAAGATTTGACTGAAATAATAATCCCGTTCTTTGATAAAAACCGATTGAAAACGGCCAAAAAAGAAGATTTTAAAATTTTTGCAAAAATAGTGGCAATGATGAATGAGAATGAACATTCGAAATTAAGTGGAATGAAAAAAATTGCAAAAATGATTGAGAAAATGAATCATAGAAAATCTTCTAGATTTTTAGAATCCTCAGAGACTAAATGCCGAATTCGCTAATAAGGCGAAAAAATATAGTCCGTTCTCTTGAGCGATCAAGAGTTAACAAAAAAGAGCGAAATTCCTTGTCAGGTAAATTCTGACCCGCATTAAAGGCGTAACGACTTGGTAACTGTCTTAACGAAGAACTCGGTGAAATTGCAATGACGGTAAAGATGCCGTCGACCTGCAGCAAGACGAAAAGACCCCGTGGAGCTTTACTATAGCTTGGCATTGCGTTTGAGTTTATGATGCCTAGAATAGGTGGGAGGCTTTGAAGTCTCGATTTCGGTCGAGATGGAGCCAACAGTGTAATACCACTCTTTGTGAGTTTAAACGCTAACCCTGAACTGTTAAGAAGAAAGAATAAAGAAGAAAGAGATAAGCCAAAAATTTTTCTAAAGAAAAATTTTTGCATATTCTTCTTGATTCTTACTTCATACTTCTTTCTTCTTATCCAGTTCGGGGACAGTGCCTGGTGGGTAGTTTGACTGGGGCGGTCGCCTCCTAAATGGCAACGGAGGCGTTTACAAAGGTAGGCTAGGTCCGGATGGAAATCGGGCCGGTAGTGCAAACGCATAAGCCTGCTTTACTGCAAGACTCATTAGTCGATCAGTCACGAAAGTGGAAGTTAGTGAACCGACCATCGCTCATAGGAGCGTGGAAGATCATCAGATAAAAGTTACCCCGGGGATAACAGGCTGATCCCTCCCAAGAGTCCACATCGACGGAGGGGTTTGGCACCTCGATGTCGGCTCATCGCATCCTGGGGCTGGAGAAGGTCCCAAGGGTTTGGCTGTTCGCCAATTAAAGCGGTACGCGAGCTGGGTTCAAACCGTTAAACAGCTTTTAGTTATTAGCTTTTTAGCTTTTAGATAAAGGAAATTTAACAGTTTGAATCCGAGGAATAAGACATCAAAAACACGGCGGCTATTAATAGTAATATTAATAGTGAAGCTAACTAATTTCGGTAGAATCCTGAGAAAGGACAATACCGAGGGAAAATTATGAACTTTAAAGAGGAGAGCGAAAGATGAACTCCAGGAATTAGCCGAATGGCTCCTGGCATCGTCCATTTTGAAAGCCGAATGGCTTAGGGTTTTTCTGCCCTCCCAATGGAGACTCTCTCCTCCCTTCTTTGAAGTTTGTAATTGCCCGTAGAGACTAAATGTTAGCCATCCATATTTTTTTGGATGAAGTTATAGTCCAATGCACTTAGTAATAAGTGAAAAACATGCGTGAGACAGGTTGGTCTCCTATCTGCTGTAGGCGTTGTTGCTTGAGGGAAGTCTTCGATAGTACGAGAGGACCTTGAAGAACGAACCTCTGGTGTACCAGCTGTTCCGCCAGGAGCACTGCTGGGTAGCTACGTTCGGAAGGGATAACCGCTGAAAGCATATAAGCGGGAAGCCCCGCCCAAGATAAGGCAACGCCAGTGCGAAGCACTGGAAATTCGAAATTCGAATTTCGAAATTCTAAACAATATCAAAATTATAATTTTCAAAATTTCCGCCAAAGGCGGATCAGCCTCTGGCTGACAAAACTAATTCCTATTAATGTTTTGAAAATTGTGATTTTAAAATTTGAATTTGTTTCGGATTTCTAATTTTGGATTTCGTGCTTCCAATGCTTTGCATTGGCTGGTTTCCTGGAAGATTACCAGGTTGATAGGTCTCAGGTGTAAGTGGAGAGATTCATTGAGCCAAGAGATACTAATAAACTAAACATTATCTCTCTTAAAAATATGCTCCGACGCACTAATGAGTTTTTGAACTCATTAGTGGTTCGGAGCTCCGACCTCCGGCTTTGGCCGGAGCGTCGGAGGTTAGCAGTTAGCAGTTTCTAAGAAAGTTGTAGTTGGTTGCAATTAATGGTATAATGTAAAAAGATATGAAAAGATACGACAAATATAAAAAAAGTTTTCGATTTATTTTTACGATATTTTTCGTAATTATGTTTACGGTTGTATCGTTTATGTTCTTTTCGCCTGTGATAAACGCATTTTAATTTAACCTGTTGAATAATTTTTCCGAAGGAAAAATTAAATTTTACCGGAGGCAAAATTTTATTCAATAGGGTAAAAAGCATTATTTTGGCGGTTCTAGCGAAGTGGAAACATTTACCCGTCTTTGGCGGGCCCGATCCTCCGCCAGAGGTGGACAAGCATCCCTTCATTTCTGCCATTTTGTTTCTATAATTCTCGGTGCTTCTAGCGACAGGGTCACACCTGATCCCATCCCGAACTCAGTCGTTAAGCCTGTCAGCGCTGATGGTATCTCTGTTTTTTTCAGAGGAAGAGTAAGTCAGTGCCGAGAATTATGGGTTTTGCAAAATGGCGGAAATAAACTCGGCCGTTTTTGAAAGTAGGACGCCGCCAAAATAATGCTTTTTTGTTTTCTCTAAAAAAATAAGCGGCTCAATCCAAAACTGCTGGAAATTGAAATTGCAGAGTCCCTGTGATAGAATAGAGATATGGAGAAAAGCTTGGCCAAAAGATTAATAATTATTTGTATCTATCTAGCGCTGCTTTTTTTGATTGCGTATGTAATTTATGGATTTTTGAAATCGGATGAGACTTGTTTCGATAAAATAAAAAACCAAAACGAAGAAGATGTGGATTGCGGAGGAAAATGTAGTCCTTGCGGGATAATTAAGGCGCAGAGCCTTTCTGTCCAAAACAGCGGATTTGTTGAAAACGGGAGGCCGAAAGAATATGATGCGTGGGCGATTGTTTCAAATCCGAATAATTCATTTGGCGCCAAATCTTTTGAATATGAGATAAAATTGAAAGGCTCATCCGGAGAAACCCTTGCCCAGAGAAACGGGGCGGGATTTGTGTTGCCAGGAGATAGAAAATATATTGTAGAAAGCAACATATTTTCGGACGTCTCTCCGCGTGAAATTCAGCTCGAAATTAAAGAAACCGAATGGGTTGAGTTCAGCAATTATTATGAAAAGCCCAATCTTGGAATAGTCAGTAAAAATTATCGCCAAGTCAATTCCGGGGCGGGTTTCTCGGAGGCCTCGGGACTTTTGAGGAATGAAACTCCTTATGACTTCAATGTTATAAAAGTCCAGGTAATCCTTAAGGATTTTGGGGGAAACGTCGTAGCGCTTAATTCGACGGAAATGAGGACGGTAAAATCTGGAGAAGAGCGGGAATTTAAATCTCTTTGGATCAATCGTTTTTCTGGAGAGGTCGCCAATATTGAAGCTCAAGCAGAAATAAATATCTTTGAGTCAGAGGCTTTTATAAAAAATGCCGCGGCTGATAAAAAATGAACCGCTTGGTTTTTGGAGCTTGTATATTGCATATTCGCCATGAATAAATTTGTAAAAATTGACTGGGCAATGTTTGTTTCAGTTTTTTTGCTTTTAGGACTGGGGCTTTTGGCTCTTTACGGCCTTTCCTTGGGCGATCAGAATGCAGGAGCAGTTAACTTTAAAAAGCAGCTTGTTTCTTGTTGCCTGGGGATAGTCCTGATGTTTTTTCTGGCTTATTATGATTACAGAGTTTTGGGATCGTATTCAACTAAAATGTATTTTGGGATTTCCATTCTTCTGGCTCTGGTTATTTTTTTTGGGAAAACTGTCCGCGGAACAACGGGATGGATCGGGTTGGGGACGCTTCGGTTTCAGCCTGTCGAAATAGTCAAGCTGGTTATGGTAATTTTTTTAGCCAGTTTTTTGAGCCAGAAGAAAACGCAGCTGAGCATAGCAGTAAGAACGATAGCTTCTATAATTCTGGTCTTTATTCCTGTTTTTCTTATTCTCCGCCAGCCGGATTTCGGATCAGCGGCTATTATTGTCGGGGTCTGGGCAGTAATGTTGTCCGTTTGCGGGTTGGATAGGAAAAACTTAGCAGTGCTTTTTTTTATATTTTTTATTTCAGCTGCATCCGGATGGCTTCTTATAAAAGACTATCAAAAAGAAAGAATTTTAAACTTCGTAGACCCGGGTAGAAATCCCCGGGGAAGCGGATACAATGCTATCCAGTCTATGGTGGCAGTTGGCTCCGGCCAGCTTTTTGGAAAAGGATTCGGACATGGATCGCAGTCTCAGCTTAATTTTCTTCCGGAAAAGCATACGGATTTTATATTTGCCGTAATTTCTGAAGAAATGGGTTTTTTCGGTTCGGCGATTATCTTCATTCTTTTCGGATTTTTGTTTTATCGGATGAAAGAAACTGCCAGGCTTGCCAGGGATAATCTGGGCTATCTGATAACAGTCGGAGTGATGACAATGATTTTTCTCCAGATGTTCATCAATATCGGAATGAATGTGGGAATTATGCCTGTAGCCGGAGTGCCTCTTCCACTATTGAGCTATGGAGGGAGTTCTTTGGTTGTGACTCTGGCTGCTCTAGGTATTGTTCAAAATATTTATTCAAAAAGAACAAAAGATATTCGCCAGCTTGACTAGAGGCCGTGTTGTGCTAGAATCGTAAGACGTATAATATTTATTTGCTTGAGAGACTCCGCCAGGGCGGGGCAGGTAAGGCGAAATACAATGGAAAAAATAGATCTTAAGGCCAAAATCAGGGATGTTTTTGGCAAGAAAGTTAATAAAATGCGGAAAAGCGGCTTGATTCCGGCAGTGGTTTACGGCAAGGGAATAAAATCCATAAGCCTTTGGGTCAATGCCGCCGATTTTAAAAAGCTTCTCAAAAAATCAGGGGAAAGTACCATGATAAATCTGGAAATTGACAAAAAGGCGGGATGCAATGTGATAATTTATGAAATTCAGCGCGATCCGGTTTCTGGCAGCATAATTCATGCTGATTTTTTCCAGGTAAGAATGGATGAAAAAATCGAGACTGAAGTGGAATTGGAATTTATAGGGGAGTCTCCGGCCGTCCGCGATTTGGGCGGAGTGCTTGTGCGAAATATAGATGAAATAGGGGTGAAATGCTTTCCGGGCGATTTGCCGTCCCATATTGATGTGGATATTTCCGTGCTTAAAACTTTTGATGACAGAATTTGCGGAAAGGATCTCAAAATTTCGGATAAGGTGGAAATTGATCTTGATCCGGAAACAGTCGTAGCTCTTGTGGCTCCTCCTCGAAGCGAGGAAGATCTGGGCAAGTTGGATGAAAAAGTTGAGGAAGACGTATCAAAAGTTGAAGGAGTAATTAAGGAAGATACTCCAGCAGAAGAGGGAGAAGGAAAGGCAGAAGATAAAAAAGAGAAGGAATAAATCTTGAAATAAAAAAGCCGCTTTGGTTTAGACTGAAGCGGCTTTTGAATTTTGCATAAATTTGGTATAATAGACGAGTCAAAATAAAAAATTTATCCTCTGCCGTTGTTTCAATAAAATATGATCCCCAGGAGTTCAAGCTGGAAATATGGGATTTTGACGAATCTGTTTTTAAGCAAAAAGGGTCATGTGTCTTTAAGGAAAAACCTTGCGAGATTGTCGAAAACAGGCCGGAAAAAGGAGAGATATTGATGAAAGTGGCAAGTCCGAAAAATGGAATAGTGTCGGATTCCGGAAAGATAGCCAATTTAGTTTTCAGATCTTTGCGGGCCGCTTACCCGGACTCTCCCAATATAAAAATAGACGATATGTCTTCGGGAGTTTATAGAGATTCGCAGGAATTTTTTGGACAAAAAGAAACGGAAAATATATTATCCGAAACGGTTGGAGCCAGGATAATTGCAAATACATCAACTTGCCAGCCGGGGATGTTTTGCGTTGAAGCGGGACATTAATTTATCGAGCGCGGAATTTTTGGAAAGCTATGCGCCATATGAATAAAAAGAAAATAATTTTGTCATTTTTTGTAGCTGCCTTTTTTTTGGCGGATGTTCTTGCGTTTGGCAATAATTCATGGGCGGCAGAAGATGCCGAGGATATTCAGGATAAAATTGACAAATACGAAAACAAAAAAGAAGCGGTTGAGAAGCAGCTTCAGAATGCTCAGGGAAATCTCCAAAAAACCCAGGCGCAGATCGGCACCACACAAAGTTTAATTCAAAAAACCGAAACTGAAATATCGAGAAAGGAAAAAGAGCTGGAAGAAATGGAAAAAAGGATGGAGCTCAATAAGAATTTATTAAAAGGATATTTGCAGGAATTATACTGGAATGATCAAGAACCTCTCACTGAATTGCTTTTAAAAGAAAATGACTTAAATGACATTTCTGAAAATGTTGATCAAATGATGGGAATCAAAGAGAAAATACTCGCCATTCTTGATGAAATTAACAGCTCTAAGGAAGAATCAGAAAAAGCCAAGAAGGATCTCTCTGAAAAAAAAGAAGATCATGAAAAATTGCTATCGGTTCAAAAAGGGCAGCAGTATGAAATAAAAACGGATATCAGCAAAGCTCAATCTTCGCTTTCCGAGCTTAATGCCAAAATAAACAAATTGAGAGGCGAACTTTCAAGTTTATTGGGAAGCTCGGTAAGCTTCAAAAATATTATCGATGCGGCAGGATTTGCCGCCAAGGTTACCGGCGTCAGGAAAGATTACCTTTTGGGAGTTTTGGTGGTTGAATCCAATCTCGGACGCTATACCGGCGGATGTAATTTTAAGGAAAGCCGGATGAGCGGAGCAAGAGCGGAAATATTCAAAAGTATCTGCAAAGAACTGGATTACAATTATCAAAAGCAGAAAGTTTCCTGCCCGCCTTCCGGATATAAAGGAACAGGAGGAGCGATGGGCGTAGCCCAATTTATGCCGGATACGTGGAAAGGATATAAAAGCTCGATTGCTTCCGTAACGGGCCATAATCCGCCTGATCCATGGAGTTTGACTGACGGAGTAGTGGCAATGGCGCTTAAACTTTCCAAGGTCTCCGGTGTGACAGCGCATAAAGAAAGCGCCGAAGCTAAGGCATATTGCGTCTATCTGGCCGGAGGAAACTGGGCGTCTTATTGCGATTCAAAGGGCGTGAATTATGGAGAAAAAGTTCTCTACTGGGCGGATAATTATGAGAAGTTGATGGATTAGTATTTTAGTTGTATAATTCAAGTGCAATAAACCAAATCTTGTTAAATGTCATAGAAAAGATAGAAAAAAAGCTGTAATATTTTGCTTAGAAAAATGAAAATATTGGGAAAAAAAGGAGCCAGTCTCCTTTTTTCTTTGGGTTGATTTTGTTTCCCTCCTAGGCTATATTAGATATAGTCTTAATTATAATAATTTGGCTAATATATGGAAAATTTTGAGATAATCGGCGGAAAAAAACTAGCCGGAGAAATTGAAGTGCGAGGTTCAAAAAATGCTGCAACTCCGATTTTGGCGGCTACCTTGCTCACTAAGGATGAATGCGTTATTTCCAATATCTCCCTCATTGAGGATGTTTTCAGGATGATAGAGATTCTGGAAAGCATGGGAGCGGAAACAAAATGGCTTGGAAAAAGGAAGATAAGCGTAAAGTGTGAAAACATCGACTCGGAAAAAATGGACGCGGAGAAAATAAGAAAATTGCGTTCCTCGATTCTTCTTTTGGGATCGCTTAGCGCCAGATTCGATAATTTCCATCTTTATCATCCGGGCGGGTGCGTTATTGGAGCAAGGCCATTAGGAACACACTTTGATGCGATGCGCAAAATGGGAGTCGAAATTGGCCAGGACGATAAAAAATATTTAATTTCTTCCCAGGGAAGAAAGGCAACAAAAATAGTTTTGCGCGAGATGTCGGTAACGGCCACCGAAAATGCTATGATGCTGGCTGCTGGAATTGACGGAAAAACTATAATAAAAATCGCTGCCTGCGAACCTCATGTTGAAGATTTAGGCAAGTTCCTAATCAAAATGGGAGCCAAAATCAAAGGATTGGGAACTCACACGCTGGAAATTACAGGCACAGAAAATTTACGCGGCGCTAAACATAAAATTATTCCTGATGCCAATGAAGCAGCGACATTTCTAATTATGGGCGTGGCAACCAAGAGCCCGATAATCGTAAAAAACACGCGGGAAGACCATCTGGATCTGGTGCTGGAAAAACTGCGCGAGTTTGGAGCGAACTTCAAAATTGAAAAAAATTCTATCGAAGTTATTCCAGAGGAAAATTTAAAGGCAGTTTCAAAAATTGATACTCGAACCTATCCGGGAGTGCCATCTGATGTCCAGGCGCCATTCGGAGTTCTGGCTACGCAAGCCGAAGGGAAAACTTTGATTCATGATTCGCTTTATGAAAGCCGGTTTAATTATGTAAATGAACTTAAAAAGATGGGCGCAGAGGCGGAAATTCTTGATCCGCATCGGGTAGAAATAACTGGTCCGGCAAAACTAACCGGCCAGGAAATTACCAGTTTTGATCTTCGCGCCGGCGCTACTCTCATCATCGCGGCGCTTTTGGCGGAAGGGAAATCAACCATTAATGAAATATATCAGGTAGATAGGGGATATGAAAGGATAGAAAAGAGATTGAAGAAGTTAGGGGCAAATATACGAAGATTGAAAGTCTAGATGTTTTTAAGTTACTGTCCAAATTTCCAATTTCCAATTCCTAATTTCCAACAAAATATCTAATGACAAAATGAGAGAATATTATAATGCTACGAAAAAATTCCACATGAAGTTTAAAATGAAGGGAACGAATAATGAAGAACTGAGTCATTATGGAGATAAAAAAGTTAAGTAATTGTCATCCCGGGCTTGACCCGGGATCCAGTTTGGTATCTTAAACCTTTGCACTAGATTCCCGCTTTCGCGGGAATGACAAATATATGAAAATAGGAATTATTGGTTCGATGCAGTTTACTGGTAAGATGTTGGAATACCGAGATAAATTAAATGCATTAGGACATGAAGCTTTCGTGACAGATCTGCACAAAGCAATGATCGGAAAGAACGATGAGGAAATTGAAAAAATAAAGCTTCATCAAAAATACAATATGGATGCGATTCGGGAATTCTGGAATACTATGCAAGGGGCAGATGCGGTATTGGTTTTGAATTTAGATAAAAATGGCATAAAAAACTATGTGGGCGGAAATACTTTAATGGAAATCGGTTTTGCGCACGTCCTTAATCAGAAAATATTTATGTTAAATCCCATTCCCGATATGCCATATTGTAAAACGGAAATAGAAGCAGTTAAGCCAATCATAGTTAATGGTAATTTAGATTTGATTAAATAATTTTTTATGTTAGTTAGAAAAATCGGAATCGATCTCGGCACAGCCAATATTTTAGTCTTTGTTCCCGGCAAGGGCGTCGTTGCCAATGAACCAAGCGTGGTGGCAATTTCAATCGCGGAAAACAAGGTTTTGGCGGTAGGAAACGATGCCAAGGAAATGCTGGGGCGCACACCCGATACTATTTTTGCGAGCCGTCCGATGAAAGACGGAGTTATTGCGGACTATAAAATCACGGAAGCAATGCTCAAATATTTTATCAATAAAGTTAGCGGAAAATTCCGGCTAGTTCGGCCGGAAGTGATGATTTCCATTCCGGTAGGCGTGACTTCGACGGAAAGAAGGGCGGTGATCGACGCGGCAGTGCGCGCGGGAGCCAAAGCGGCTTATGTCGTCAAGGAGCCGATGCTGGCGGCAATCGGGGCAGGGATTCCCATTGCAAATGCGGCTGGAAATATGATTATTGATATCGGCGGCGGAACTTCAGAAGTGGCGGTAATATCTCTGGGCGGAATAGTGGCGGCTAACAGTGCCAGAGTCGGAGGAAACAAAATTGATCAGGCTATCGCTGACTATATCAAGCGAAAATACAGTTTAGCGATCGGAGACCGGACAGCGGAAGATGTGAAAAAGAATATCGGTTCGGCCATAGCGCAAGTCAAAGAAGAATATATGGATGTCCGAGGACGTGATCTTACCGGCGGGCTTCCCAAGACTGTGAGAGTTTCGGCCAATGAAGTGACAGAAGCGATCCAGGACGAACTTCGGGAAATTATAAATGCGATAAAAAAAGTGTTGCAAGTTACCCCCCCGGAACTGGCGGCGGACATTATGGATAAGGGAATGGTGCTTTCCGGCGGCGGAGCGCTTCTTAAGAATCTCGACCAGCTTATCACAAAAACCATCGGCGTTCCCTGCTATGTGGCGGACGACGCGCTCTTTTGCGTGGTAAAAGGAATCGGAATCGCTCTGGATAATTTGGAGCTTTACAAGAGGACGATAACGCTTAGTAAATAGAATTTTATAATTTTTTAATTTTTGAATTTTTAAATAAATATAAATTTTTAATGTTTAAAAATTAAAGCATTAAAATATTATTTATAAAATTAAAAATTACAAAATTTAAAAATTATGATAGTTGGTATCGACGCTTCCCGCGCTTTTCAAAAAAATCGCACCGGGATAGAAGAATATTCATATCAAGTTATAAAACATTTGCGAAATAAGCTGGGGAACGACCAGGTTGTTTTGTATATTAAAAAAAATCAAAAATCAAAAATTAAAAGTCAAAATGACAATTCAAAATTAAAAAGTGAAGAGTTAGAAATACCAAAAAATTGGAAAGTAAAAATAATAAAATTTCCCTATTTATGGACGCAAATAGGATTATCTTTGGAGTTGCTGTTTCACCCTGCGGATGTTCTTTTTATCCCGGCACATGTTGTGCCGATTGTTCATCCAAAAAATACAATTGTTACCATTCACGGACTGGAATATGAATTTTGTCCAGAGGCTTATTCTTTTTGGGAACAGTTATATATGCGGTGGTCAATCAAATTTTCCTGCCGATGGGCGAAGACTGTCATAGCCGTTTCTAATAATACCAAAAAAGATCTAATGAGGTTATACAAGGTTCCGGAGGGGAAAATAGAAGTGATTTATGAGGGAGTCAACCAAGAATTTCCAATTTCCAATTTCCAATTTCCAAAAAAATCCCAAATTAAAGAGCCCCATTTACTCTTTATCGGCCGGCTTGAAAAGAGAAAGAATATCGAAGGAATTGTTTCGGCTTTTGAAATATTGAAAGAAAAACATAAAATACTGCATAAATTAATATTGGCTGGAAAGTTCGGTTATGGAGCGGAAAGCATAAAAAATAAAATAGAACATAGCAAGCATAAAGCAGATATAATTTTACCAGGATTTGTGAAAGATGAAGAAAAGGGAGAGCTCATAAAAAATGCAGATGCATTTTTGTTTCCAACTTTCTATGAAGGATTCGGACTGCCGATTCTGGAGGCGCAAAATATGGGCGTGCCAGTTGTTACATCCAACATTTCCTCGCTTCCGGAAGTCGGAGGTGATAGCGTGCTTTATACCGATCCGTATAAGCCGGAATCCATTGCTGATGCCGCTTTCAGGCTTATTAGCGATAAAGGTTTGAAAGATGATATAGTTGGAAAAGGGCATGAGAATGTCAAAAGATTCAGCTGGAAAAAATGCGCGGATGAAACCGCCAGAATCTTGAGGGAAAAATAATAAATACAATGCTTAAACAAAAAAAATCACAGGAAGCTGTGATTTTTTCGCTATAACTAGTTTATATGTGAACTTAGTTTGGTGATATATTATAATGACGAAAAGTTGTGGGTTGTATGAACTTTTAGTATAATATTAACTACTGCTGAGATTATGCATACAATATATCATTAATCTTATTAAACTTAAAAAATCGTTGAAAAAATGAAAATCGGAACACTATGCTTAAAAAAAACTTAAAAGTAGCTTTAGTCCATGATTTTCTCATCCAATATGGCGGGGCGGAGAGGGTTTTGGAAGTGATGGCGGAGATGTTTCCGGATGCTCCAATCTATACTTTGCTTCATGACAGGGAAAAAATGCGAGGAAAGTTTGAAAACCGTCAAATTCACACTTCTTTCCTCCAAAAATTCCCTAAGTTTTTGAGAAAAAGATACCGCTGGCTTTTGCCTCTTTTTCCGGTGGCTCCGGAAACATTCGATCTTCGCGATTATGATCTGATAATTTCTTCATCGGGAGCTTGGAGCAAGGGGATAGTAACTAAGCTTAACACTAAGCATATAGCTTATATCCATAGCCCGATGCGGTTTGTTTGGGATTATAGCGAAAAATATTTGGCTGAAAATAGAAAGGAGAAATTAAATTTTTTTATCCGCCCGCTTCTTACCTATCTTCGCATCTGGGACAAATCAGCGGCGGATCGGCCGGACTATTTGATTGCTAATTCGAAATATACAAAAGATAGGATTGAGAAGTATTATCGAAGAAAGAGTATTGCAATATATCCTCCGGTAGGCAGTTTGTCCCTCATCCGCCCTTCGGGCACCTTCTCCCAAGGGGAGAAGGGGAAAAAAGAAGGTTATTTTCTGATTGTTTCACGGCTGTCGGCTTATAAAAGAATAAACTGTGTTATCGAAGCTTTTAATAAGCTGGAATTGCCGCTGATTATTATCGGTGAGGGAGGAGAGCGAAAACATCTGGAATCGATTGCGAACAAAAACATCAGATTTCTGGGCTGGCTTCCGGATGAAAAAATTTCTAAATATTATGAGAACGCGCGCGCTTTTATTTTTCCAACCGTTGATGATTTTGGAATAGCGCCAGTTGAAGCTATGATGCATGGCGTGCCGGTTTTGGCTATCCGAAAAGGCGGAGCAAAGGAGATAGTTTCTGAAGGAATTACCGGGGAATTTTTTGGCGCGCAAACTGCTGAAGTCGTTGCGGACTGCATCCGGAGGTTTATGGAAAAAGAAAAAGAATATGACAGGCAGGTGATAATCAATAAAGCGCAGGAGTTTAGCAAAGAGAGGTTTAAGAGGGAATTGGAAGAATATATTAATCACATAGCATAAAACATACAACATGTAGCATATTCGGCACAAACCGCTATTTTTTCTTATGTTGTATGCTGTATGTTCCATGTTCCATGAATATCGTTGGCCATCAAAAAATACAAAAAATTTTACTTAGAAGCATTGAAAGAGGCGCTGTTTCTCACGCGTATATTTTTGCCGGGCCTCAGCATCTGGGCAAGTTCGGCGTAGCGCTTGGTTTTGCCGAGAGGCTGGCCGGAAACAGCAGGGAAGTTAATCCGGATATAATCGTGATAGGGCCGGATACGGATGAAAGCAAGGGAATTATCAGAAAAAAGGAAATAAAAATAGAGAAAATAAGAGAATTGCAGCACCAGCTTAGAATGACTTCGCATTTTGGAAAATATAAAATAGCGATAGTAGATGATGCTGACAGGATGAACAAATCTGCTCAAAATGCCATGCTTAAAATTCTGGAAGAGCCGGCGGAAAAAGTGGCAATAATCCTTATTGCCGCAAATCTTAATAAAATTCTGCCGACAATAATATCGCGGTGCGTTTTGAAAAAATTCAGTCCGGTTTCGGAAAGAGAGATAAGAAAAATATTGCCAGCTAATTTAGAAAATGGCGAAGAAATAATTTTTTGGTCATTGGGGCGTCCGGGGCTGGCAAAGGCGCTTTTGGAAAATCCAAAAGAATTGGAAAGCCGGAGAGAAGCCGAAAAGGAGCTGGCCGGACTGCCTGCTTCAAATATTTCTGAAAGATTTTCCTTGGCTGAAAAAATGAGCAAGGATTCTTCGGCTTTAATGGAAAAACTCGGCTGGTGGGTTGTTCTTTTGAGAGAAAATCTAATCGGGCGAAAAAAAATGTTTTCCTGCCCTTCGGAAAAGATATTCAAATTTTTGGAACAAACTCAAAAAAGCGTTGAAATTATGCGCGAAACCAATTCTAATCCCAGGCTGGTTTTGGAAAATTTATTTATGGACTTTTAGCTTGTCCTTATTATGGCGACAAAAAGAAAAATCATATCCATCCATGAGAAAAAGAAAAGCGGAATAACTTGGGGAAGGTTTTTTTATTGGATGGCACTGCTGTCTTTTTTGGGAGTTATGGCCTACGCGCTTTTTTTTGCCGGATTTCTTTCGATAAATCAAGCTGACATTTCCGGCCTCAAAGAGCTCGACAGGGAGGCTGTTGCGGAAGTCGTGAATTCCCATATAAGCGGCAAATATTTGGGATTTTTGGATAAAAACAATTTGCTTCTTGTGAGAAGCGGTTTTTTAAAGAAAGATTTAAAAAACAGGTTCAAAAAGATAGAAAGCGCGGATGTTAGAAAAAAATTTCCCAATGCGCTTTCGGTGTCGATTAAAGAGAAAGAATCAGCGCTGATTTTTTGCGATGGGGATAATTGTTTCGTTATCGACAAAAACGGAACCGCTTATAGCGAAAAAGATTATAGCTGGCCGGAAATAAGGGAGAACAGGCTGATCACGCTTCGAGATTTCGGAGAAAAATCAATAAAGTTGGGAGATGAAATCCTAAGCCCCGGGTATCTGAATTATATTTTGAACATTGAGAACAAAATAAGAGATAATCTGAATGTCGAAATGGCGAAAGAATATGAAACACCCAGCCGAGTGTCGGATGATATCCGCGGAATAACGGCTGAAGGATGGAAGATATTTTTCAATCAGAATGTCGATCTCCAAAAAGAAATCAATATGCTTCGTATAGTGCTTGATGAAAAAGTGGGAAATGAAAAAAGAAAGGATTTAGAATATGTGGACCTCCGGTCGGATAACAAAGTTTATTATAAATTCAAAGAGGGAACGGAAGAAGAAGTGAATAAAGATGAAAGCAGCCAGTCAGCTGAAGAGAAGAAGGTTGAGGATAAGAAAGGGAAGAAGAAAAAGAATTAGTTTCAAAAAGATTGTCATTCCCGCGAAAGCGGGAATCTAGTTGGAAAAACTAACTATTTCACTGGATCCCGGGTCAAGCCCGGGATGACATTTCTAAATTTTCAATTTCAATTTTGAATTTTTTTGATTTCCTCTTCTGTTATGTAATACACAAAAATTGAAGTTCCCACCTGCGCGACGGGCTTGATATTTTGAATCCACCTGTAGGACTCATTGTCCTTTTTTTCTTTGTCATAAAGGCTGCCTTGGAGATAATTGGTCGCGATGGCATACCAGCCGGGTTCAAGGGGGCGGCGCGAATCCCACCAGTCAATGGCTTGTTCTCCAAAATAATATTTGATGTCCGCTCCGCCGAAATAGTTAAGCCGGATCTTATCGATCGGCCCTCTTTCATAATTGTATATGCTGCAATGTGAACTAAAAGAGTTGCCTTTGCATTGATTATATTCATTTATCCATACTTTTAATCTCTTCAAGTCCTGTCCCCAATCGGCATTGGAATCGGTCACATATTTATATCCGTTTTTTGGTCCGCCTGCCGTCTCATTGAAATATGACATATAAGCCGGATGGGCGGAGACGGTGCCGGAAACCAGGAATAAAACCAAAGCGGATAAAATTGTTCCAAAGATCAATTCTGACTGCCTGGAATGCAATTTTTTCCAAAAATCGAAAATAACTTTGGCGGTTAAAATATAAACGAACGGAAGAATGGGAAAAAGGTGCCTAAATCCGATATTAAGATTTCCGGTGATGCTCATATAGGAATAGAGGAAAATAAACATGGAGAGCGAAACGCTGGTAATATTCTCCCGAAGATACTTGGCAATTTTTTCCCAGAATTTTTGGAACCGGTTTTTTGTTTCAGACGACAAGAATTTAACAAATCCAACAATTGATAAGATCAGTGCTGACAGCATAAAAAACAGATTAGCCAAAGGCTCTTTTATGAGAAAGACAGTTGGGAAATAGGCGGGAAAAGCTTTGGCGCTGACTTGTCCCATAAAATAGGCGCCGTTTCCTCCGGCTACTCTTTTGAAAACCATTCCTACTCCCAGAAAATATTCTGCCAATGGCTTGGTCAGATTATTGCTGTCGAGAGCCAAAAGAGCTTTATTGACAATCTTTACTGAAGCCATTTCACTGGCTGGATTGAATTGATAATTAATAATTTCCGCCAGTTTTTCAGTCGGCATATTGAGAGTGTTTACGGCATAAAGCATCCAGACGACGACGATTGAAATGAATCCGGCGACAATGCCTTTTTCCAGATAGTGCCAGACATTTCTTGCGCGAAACAGCAGATTGCTTTCCCTTTTGTCAGTTTTCAATATGGCAAGGGGATAAATGATCAGTACTAATCCATAAACGGGAAACAGCAATACAGAAGAGAATTTGGCTAGCTGGACAAGCCCCAGAAAAATTCCGCCGATGACCACATTTTTCCACGAAGGATTTTTGATGAAGCGCAGGAAATAATAAAAAGAGAAAGCCATAAAAGCGCAGATGCCGATATCGGTGGTGACAAAATGGTTGTGGCCAAGGAAATTGGGATCAAAGGCATAGATGGTGAGAGCGAAAAGACCGGCCACGGTTCCGGAAATTTCCCGAACCCAGCGGAAGATAAACCAGCCGAGGAAAAGCGAAAGCAGGACAATTGGGATTCTCGACCAGAAAATAATCCGGTCAGCGTCATTTCCCATGTGCCACAGGAATGACCGGCCGGCGTCCCATTGGCCGTCGACGGATGCGGTCCAAAATTCCTGGCTGGTGTCGAATTTAAGATCCATAAACTGAAGGGGCAGTCCGGCCAGATCTTTTATCAGCGGGGGGTGTTCGGGATTGAGCCGCATGTCAAAATAATGCATATAGGTATAGCCGGCCGGAATGTGGGCGGTTTCGTCGAAAATAGCGCTGTCCCACCAGGCGTTGATAATGGATACGGTTGCCACGAAACAAAGGATTAGAGTGATTATTACCCGGTAATTTTTTTTGAGAAAATGCGTCATAAGAATTTTTTAATGTCATTCCCATGCAAATGGGAATCCAGTTCCTAAAAAAAGTTATTTCACTGGATTCCCGCTTTCGCGGGAATGACAAGCAGTTATTTTTATTTTAAATTAGTTCATTAAATAATAGCTTAATCCTTTATCATCTTTGATCTCTGAAAAATTTAACTTTGGGAAGCGGGTGGTTAGATAATTAATTATCTCATCATTCCTGTCCGTCATGATGATTTCAAAATTTTTGTTTTGGGGATCTATCTGGCCGGCTTCTCCCGGATAATAATAAGAAATGTTGGACGCTTTCCAGTTGAAAAGCTGGATGGGAATGCGCTGCATAGATTCAACTATGACATAGATATTTTTGTCTTTTGGGACAGTTTTCACATAGCTGGAAATTTCCATGAGGTTTTTATCGAATGATCGGGCAGTTTCCGATTTTTCCGCCCAGACCAAGTGGTATTTTACGGAATTAAAAATTCCTATGCAAAGCAGCATGGCGATAATCAGAGAAGCGGTAATTTTTTTAAACATATAGGAATGCGCGCCGGCTTTTCGGAGGAAATATTCAAAAGCCAAAGCGGAAAAAATGAAAACCGGAGGGAGGGTTCCAATGGCGCGAAGCGCATGCGGATTGCCTTCGGCAGTCATAAATTCCGGAACGAGCATAATGAAAAACCAGGAGAGAAGCAGCGCATAAACCTCCAACCGCTCGCTCCGAACCTTTTTTGCAAAGCGGATAGTCAGAAGATGAAAGAGTCTTCCGACTGCGTAAATAAATCCGAATAAAAATGTAATTCCGGTTATTGGATCAAGAAGCGCATAAGGCGGATAGTTATGGCGCCAGTTCTGATCGCCCCAAATGGTGTATTTTATTATGCTCAAGCTCAAGCTTTTCATGAATGCCTTCACGGGATGCCCCCCGTTTACTTCAGGGTTAAGCACGGAAACATTGCCGGTTCTTGACTGGATATATTCAGGGTGGACATAAAAAGTATAAAGCATCGGGGCCGCGGCAATAGATGTAAAAATTACAAATACCAAAATCAGCTTCCAGTATTCTCTCAAAAATCTTTCCCGCGTAATCATAAAAGTGATCAGCATGACCACCAAAATTAAAGGCGCAATGCGAAAGGCAATATAGGTGTGGAGCCCCAGTCCGAAGATCAAGCCTCCGGCAGCAAAATCCCGCCATTTTCTGGTTCTCAATCCGCGCATCATAAAATAAAAGGAAAAAACCAAAACAGCCGGAAGCGTATTAGCTCGGAAGGAAATTCTCGAAAAATTAATGGCCCAAAAAGCGGTCGAAACCAGAAAAGCGCTGATCAGGGCGAAGCGGTCTTTTTTGTAGAGTTCTTTGGCCAGGAGGTAGGTTCCAAAAATTGTGAGCGTACCGAAAATAATCGAAGGGAGTTTGAGGGTCAAAACAGAAACGCCGATTAATTTGAAACAAACGGCAATTAGATTCATGAAAAGCCCCTCGCGTCCGTTGTTAGCTTCATAAAACCACTGCCAGTTTCCATGCACAAGGGCGTTCATGGCATCAATGCCGTTCACGGCTTCATCCGGGTAGACTCCCGGCGGGGCATTCTCGATATTATAGGCGCGCAGAAAAAATCCCAGCGCGACAATCAGAAAAAGCAGGATATATTTTTTTGATTTTTCCATTTTTGTTTTTTTATCCGCTCATATAATTATACCACACCTGTTTTTGTTCACAATCCGGTTAGCGGGAATGTTGTTTTTGTTGTATAATTTAAGCAGAAATAAAAAGATAAGAAGCAAAATTACAAATTGCACGGTTTTGTTTTATGGCGAGAAAAAAACTCGGCGAGCCGGCAGGAATGGCAGAGGAGGAAATTTTGAAAAAAGATAAGCGCCGAAAAAAATTTGAAGGAAACAATAAAAGTAAAAAGGCTAAAAACAGTCCGGAAGGTTTTTTGGCCAGGGACGAAAAGCTGGCGGCGGAAATCCAACAAGCTCAAACTGGAGAAATAGCGGAATCAGCCGAGAAATCACCCGATAACCGAAAGAAAAATTTCAAGGAAAGAGTCGGCGATAAGTTTGAGAGCATGAAAAAGGGGATGAATGAGGAGGTTTATAATGAAGTTAAAAGCCAATTGCCGGAAGACATACGCGATCTGTATGACAAAAGCGCCATCGAATCTAAAAAGAAAAGTAAGCAGGCGGAAACGAATCAAGAAAAAGACGTAATTCATGATGTCAGTTTTCAAGGTATTTATCAGATTGCTGTTAATGAATGGCTCAGAAAAAACGGCAAAAAATACAATGAACTTCAAGAAGAAGACATAAACAAATTGAGAGAAGAAGCCTGGGAGGAATTCAAAGAAAAATTTCCCGATTTAGCGAAAAAATACGAAGGGTATGAAAAACGGACTGATCGTATGGAGGAAGAACAGAAAATTATAGACGAAGCATGGAAGGAAAAGGCTGGCAGAATAAAACTGATGAGTGCAACAAAAACGATGGAAGATGTGGAGAGAGATAGAGCCAAAAAAGCCCAGAAAGAAATAAACAATACTAAATTTGAAGAACCGGAAGAAGAAACTGAAACTGGAAAATCGAAAAACAAAACTTCGGAGAAAAAAAAGCCCTTCACAGGTAAGAAAAGAGAGGAACCGGAAATTATTGATGCGGAATTTATTGAACACAAACCGCTTGAAATAACTGATCAAAATTGGCGCGGAGAAAGGAAAGAAGGAATAAAAAAATTGCAAAAAGAGCTGGAACAGGCCAGAAAAGATTATCTGGAAATGGATTATAAAAAACGGGGCATGTGGCAGAAAGTCGGCAGATTTTTCGGAGACAAGATTTTTGGAAGAAAAGGAAGGGAGGAAGTTTCCATGAAAGCCGGGGAGAAAACAGGAGATATGATTGTTGATGATCAAGACGTGGTTTATATGCGGGCGCTTTATGAAAACAAGCTCGTTGATCTTCGAAATGCCATGCTGGAAGACGCGAAAGCCAAAGGAATGAAAGCGGAAGATCTGGCGGAAATGGGAAAATTTTTCGAGGTTGAGTCGAGAGTGAACCTAGCGGACGAGCACGACAAGGTTCGGGTGGAAAATTCAGGGAGATTTGCCGGACCGCTGCGGGAAAATCTGGTCAAAATGAACGAATGGTATCGGAAACAGCCGCTCAAATATAAACTGGCAGTCGGAGCAGCTTTCGGACTGGGCGGAGCGGCGGCTAGCTTCGGGTTAATCGCGGGTTCAGCGGCTACGGCTTTAACTATGGCGGCTATTTCGAGGAGGGCTGTTATGGGAGCGATTACTGGGACTGGAGCGAGTATTTTTGCGGAAGGCATGGCGAAAAAAGGAAGAGAGAAAAGAGCGGAAAAAGGTTCAGAAAAATTTGCCAGGGAAGCGGAGAATTTGAGCGAAGAAGAAATAAAAAATAAACTTAATGAACTTATTTTTTCCGCCGATGACAAACTGCAAAGCTACAAAAACTGGGACAAAATCAGGCTGGCTGCGGGCGGAGCCATAGCTGGAATAATCGGAAGCGGCGCTATGGGGGAAATCTTTAAATTTTTGCATAAGACTGAAGCTGGAAAAGCAACCTCTGAAGCGGTTCACAAAATGGCTGGAATTTTAAAAAGTAGCATATCGGAAACTGCGCCCGGCCCGGGTGTTCCAAATGGAGCTGTAGGCGGGGGAAATGCGACTGTCGAATCGGGCGGAAAAGCTGAATCAGCAGTTTTTGGGAATAATGAAACGATTGAAAATGCCGGAACACTTGCTCCTGACAATAATGCGACAATTGAAAAAAACGAAGCTAAAATTTCCGGAAAAACAATTCCCGGATCAAAACCAGAGGTTCCGAAAAATATTAATTTAGAAATTAAAAAGGGCGGCAGTTTTGAAGGGGCGATAATTAAACAACTGGAAAGCGGCGGGACAAACAAAAAAGAGGCAGGCAAGATGGCGCACAGAATGTATCTGGAATATATCAAGAGTCATCCTGATCCAACCGGAAAGGAATATAATCTTGTCCATCCGGGTGCGAAATTGGAGCTAAGCCCGGACGGAAAGCGCATAGTTGATTTTAAGGACAGTCCGCTTTCTGAATGGGACAAGTACCCGGGCGCTAAGGGAACGGATCAGCATAAATCCGGCCGGGCGCCGCGCGCGCCGAAAATAGAAGCAGTTTCTGAAAAAATAAATACTGAAGCTTTTGATTTTGAAAAAACCTACCAGGATTTATCGGGAATGAAAGCGATGGAAAGAGAAATGCTGGATATCAGAGCTCGCGAAAGAGGCTTCGAAGGGTTTAGTTATGGAAAATCAAAAGCGGAGCTTGCTTATCTTGACGATCAAATAGTGCAAAATCAAAACCGAATGAAATTTTATGGAAACCCCGAGCTTTTAGACGGAAAAGAACGGGATATTGCCAAAGGATTCAAGGAAACGCTCGAGGATCTTATGAAAAGAAAGATGGCGCTTGAATTCAAAATCCATGACTGGGAAAGATTCAAGGAACTCAATGAATTATTCTCTGGTTCTACCAGCAAGGTTTTCAACAAGATCGCGAAGCTAGCCTTGTTTGAAGCCGGCGCGCATGAGGAATTTTCCCTGGAAAAGATGGCGGCAGCGGAATACGTTGGCAAGCATCCGAAAGGGAATTTTGGAAAATTTTACAAAGACTGCGTGAAGATTTACGGGAAAAAGGAAATTCAGCCGATAGCTGGAGAGAACATGAAAGAATGGGCCGGGCGAGTGACGAAACTGATCGTAAAAAGAAGGATGATGTCGGAGAACTAAAAATAGCCAAGTCGCACTAAATACGAATAAAACATAGGCTTTGCGCATTTGCATCTAAATTGTTAAAGTAATATTGAAAAAATACGAAAGAATTAAAATTTTCTCAAAATTAACTCGGACTTTGAATTTTATAACCAAAATTTTTCCTCAATCGGCGGCTGCCAATGAAAAATTTTGGATAAAATTCAAATCCTCAAACAGGAATTTTTCGAAAATTTTAACCCTTCAGTAACTCATATCATAATTTTTTATTTTTAAAAATATGCCAGATCAAAATCAATCGCCCGCCGGCGGTCAAGAAATTAAATCAGATTTTTTGGATGAACTGGGGCTGGCGGGAGTTTCCCAGGAAAAAAAGGAAGAACTGCTGGTAAAAATGACCGAGGTGCTTCTCAAAAGGATTTTCATCGAAGTTATGGAAAAGCTTCCGGAATCAGACCAGAATGAGTATGCCAGAATTATTGAAGGCGAGGCCGAACCGGACAAGGTTGAAGCGTTTCTTAAAGAGAGGCTGCCCAATTATGAAGAAATGGTAAAAAACGTGATCGACGATTTTAAGGAGGAAATGAAGCGTTAATTAAATTTAATTAGATTAACTGAAGAATTAAAATTTTCTCAAAATTAACTCGAACCTTGAATTTTATAACCAAAATTTTTCCCCAATCAGCGGCTGCTTAAGAAAAATTTTGGATAAAATTCAAGTTCTCAAACAAAAATTTCTCGAAAATTTTAATTCTTCAGGAGTTTCTAACATTAAATAATCATGCCAGATCAACAAATAAACCCGGAGCCTATTGAGGAAAAAGACGTGAATCTTAAGGAAAAATTTCCAGAAGGAAGCGAGGCTAAACAGCCGGAGGAATTGAAAATTTCTGAGCAAAAAACAGAAAAACCAGCCCTGGAGCAATTGCCCAAGATGGAGCAAGAATCGACGCTGGAAAGAAAAGAAGGAATAGCGGAGAAAGAAGATGCATACGCGAAAATACTTTCCAAGGTGGCGGATGGCAAAACCGCCAAAGACGAGGATATTTCTGCTGATGCTGAAATGGCGATGCGCCAAAAAGACGCCGAAGCCAAAGTGAATAATCTTGTAACTCTGGCGGAAACCAAAGGACTGGCGCATGCGGTAAAAGTGGCGAGGCATATGGAAAATAATTATGTTTTGGACGAGTTCCACGACAAATTACTGTCAGACGAATTGCATGAATTTCTGGCGAAAAAAGGACTAATTAAGGAAATTTAGCGCTTTATTAAAGTTGCATTCAATTTTTTTTGTGTAGTTTTATTTAAAAAAGAAAGTCCTCAAATTACCAATTACCAATTTCCAATAAAATGTCCAATTAAAAATGTCCAAAGATACAAGAATAATTTGGGAATTGGGGTTTTTATTGGAAATTGGATATTAGATATTGGAAATTTTTTATGCCAAACCCTGATCTCAACTCAATCCTAATAATCCTCTCTTTGGTTTCCGGAACTTTCGCTTTGATTGCCGGCGCTTTTATGGTCGCTGGAAGCTTTTTGGGTTTTCGCAGCGAAATCAACCAGTCGATGAACATGGATTTGGAAATCATCCGGGTTTCTAAGACGGAAAAACCGGAGCAGCAGACGCAGGGAAAGAAAATGAATGAAATTTGGAAAGAAGAAATCGGAGCGATGGAACAGCTGTTCACTGCGCTTTCTTCATTGAAAGATACAAAAAGCATGCTCAAACAAATACTTTGGGGAAGGCCGGCGATCAGTTTTGAAATTGCCAACTCTTCAAATTCAGAAGAAATCGTTTTTTTCATGGCCATTCCCAAAAAATTCCGGGAATCGATTGAGAAGCAGGTGCACAGTTTTTTCCCTAACGCGGTTCTGGAAAGATCGGAAGATTATACTATTTTTTCGCCGGGGAGTTTTACTGAGGCTTCAGTGCTTAAGATCAAAAATAAATATACGCTTCCGGTGAAGACTTATGAAAATCTGGAAGTTGACCCGCTAAATGCTATAACCAATGCGCTTAGCAAGCTGGAAACTAAAAAAGAAGGCGCGGCTATCCAGCTGGTTATGCGTCCGGCCGGGACGCACTGGAGAGTGAAGGGCAAAAAAATCGCCCACGAAATGCAGCAGGGAAAGAGACTGAAAGATGCAGACAGGTCAATTATTTCGAAAGCCGGAAAAGGGATGGGGGACGCGCTATATTCCGCTATGTCATCTCCGAAAAACAACCAGCTAAACAATGAACCCAAGCCGGTACAGCTTACTCCCGAGGAGCAGGAATTGGTGAAAAGCATTGAAAATAAATCTTCCAAAACCGGCTTCCATGTCAACATTCGCCTGATTGCTTCCGCTGGCAGCGGAGAAAGGGCCAAAGAAATTCTGGGCCAGTTGGAGAATTCCTTTTCGCAGTTTGAAAACGGCGACATTAATTGCTTCCAGGTGAAAAAAAGAGTGAAAAAGAAAGACATCGCTTATGACTTTATTTTCCGCAATTTCCGCGACGATGAATCCATTATTCTCAACAACGAGGAAATTGCCTCCGTCTTCCATCTGCCTATTTCCACGACCGAAACGCCGAAAATCAAATGGCTGAAATCCAACGCCGCTTCGCCGCCTCTCGATATCCCGCAAGAAGGCATAATTTTAGGTTTCAATGAATATAGGGGTGCCAAAACAGTCATAAAAATTGCGGAAAAAGATCGCCGGAGGCACCTTTATACCATTGGACAGACCGGAACCGGAAAGTCTAATTTTTTGCAGGAGATGGCCAAGCAGGACGCGAAAAACGGCAACGGTTTTTGTTTTATCGATCCGCACGGAGATGCTATCGAAGATATTCTGACGGCAATTCCCAAAGAGCGGGCGGAAGATGTCATTATCTTTGATCCTGCAGATATTGAAAGACCCTTCGGGCTTAACATGATGGAATATGATCCGGCGCGTCCGGAACAAAAAACTTTTGTGATAAACGAGCTTATCGGAATTTTCGACCAATTATACGATTTGAAATCAACCGGCGGACCGATGTTTGAGCAATATATGCGAAACGCCATGTTGCTTATCATGGAAGATCCGGATTCGGGAAATACGCTCATGGAAATTCCCAAAGTCCTGTCAGATGAAAGTTTTCGGGCGATGAAAATTTCCCGGTGCAAAAATCCGACTGTGGTTGATTTTTGGACCAAGGAAGCGGAAAAGGCCGGAGGAGAAGCGGCTTTGGCGAATATGGTTCCCTATATCACTTCCAAGCTTACTACTTTTATTTCCAATGATATGATGCGGCCGATAATCGCCCAACAGAAAAGCACCATCAATTTCCGCGATATCATGGACAATAAAAAAATTCTGCTGGTTAATCTTTCTAAAGGAAAAATAGGAGAAATCAACGCGCGGCTTCTCGGGATGGTGGTGGTTGGAAAGATTCTCATGAACGCCATGAGCCGGGTGGATACGCCGGAGGATCAGAGAGTGGATTTTTATCTGTATATGGATGAATTCCAGAATGTGACGACCAATTCCATCGCGCAGATTCTTTCCGAAGCCAGGAAATACAAATTATGCCTCATCATTGCCCATCAGTTCATCGCCCAGCTCAAGGAAGAAATTTCCAAGGCGGTGTTTGGCAATGTCGGATCGATGGTAGTGATGCGTGTGGGAGCGGAAGACGCCGAATTTATGGAAAAGCAGTTCGCGCCGGTTTTTTCCAAGCAGGATCTTATAAACGTTGACAATTATAGAGGTTTTGCAAAGATACTTATAAATGATCTCCTTTCGAAACCTTTTAACATTTCTTTTTATCCTCCGACAAAAGGCAATCAGGAAGCGGCCAATGCCTTCAAAGAGCTTTCCCGCTTGAAATACGGCCGGGACAAAAGCGTTGTGAGTCGGGAGATTATGGAGAGAACGAAGATGAAAGTGAATAGTATTGCGTAAAAAAGTAAAAAAATATTCCCCCCTCTCCCTTAGGGAGAGGATGTCCCAAAGGGACAGGAGAGGGAAGGAAGTAATGATAAAGATAAAAACAAGATTAGCAGCACAAACCTTGCAAAGAAACAGAAAACTAAGAAAAGATTCTACACCTCAGGAAATAATCCTTTGGTCAAGGATTAGATCCAAAGGATTTAGAGATTTAAAATTTAGAAGGCAATATTTGATAGGAAATTATATTGTTGATTTCATATGTTTGGAAAAAAAGTTAATTATCGAACTGGATGGTTGGCAGCATAAAGAAGAAAATTGGGAAAGATATGATGAAGAAAGAACTAAATATCTGGAAAGACAGGGATTTAAAGTAATTAGATTTTGGAATAATGAAATAAACAATAATTTAGTCGGAGTATTTTTAAAGATAGAAGAATTTATTTAAGCTTTTTCCCTCATCCGGCCTACGGCCACCTTCTCCCTAAGGGAGAAGGGGAAATGATTTATAAAATAAAAAAGCCCTTGCAGTTGCAAGGTTTTTTTGTCGTTTTCTACTTAAACTTTCCTATATTTCAATGTTGAAACTTTTTACACTATTTTCACTTGAAACATAAACCACATTATTTTCTTCATCCACTGCGAAATCGTTGGCATTGCCAATCTCGCTGTTATAATACTGCGCGATTATTTTTCCGTCTTTGTCAAGCTTCAAAATTCTTGAATTAACTTTGTCTAAAACATAAAGATTTTCCCAATCCGGCTTAGTGTAGAGCTTGTCGAAGATAACAGGCGTGGCGGTTTCTTCAGGAGCATAATCCTGCTTTTTGCCTCGGAAAAATTTATAAACGCTTTTTCCGTCAGTGACATAAACATTGTCGTTTATAGCCATGTCTTTGGCGCTTGTGAAATCAACCGTATCTTTCAGCCAGTCGGTTTTTTCGCCGAACCCGCCTTCGGCGCGGGGATAGCGGTAAATCTGGCTGTTTTTTACGTCGAGAAGATAAAGATAAGTCAGATACGATCGGGCTGAAATAATGTCAGATCCATCGGGAATGGAGATATTGTTATTCTGAAATTTTCCGGCTGTGGCGCTGAAAGCGGCAATTTTTTTGTCCTTAATGATAAAAATAAAATTCAGATCATCCATCTGTGAAATCAAATCTGCGTTTTGAAATTCCGAAGGCAAGGGATATTCCTTGCTATCTGAAAGCGAAATTATTTTGTCTTTTCCGGCTGCGAAATTTTTTCCGTTAATGCTAACCGGAGACAGGATATTTTCTCCTTGATAAATGCCGGCCAGATTTCCTATTCTTTTCACATTGATATCCTGCTCAAGAGGAATGGCGGAGAGCTGCTCTTCTTGGGGAACTGTGATTTCTTTCGGCTCTTCTTTTCCATATTTGGCTATGAAATATGGAATTATCAAAATCGCCGCTGCGAAAGCAAGCGCGTAAATTTTCTGGCGGAAGGAAAGGCTTTGAAGGATATTTTTTGTCCTGGAAAAACTGGGCATCAAGCGGCCCGGAAAAGCGGCTAAATTATCCCTGAAAGCGGATTTTTTTTGCGCCGGCTGGCTCCAAAATTCCTGAAGCTTATTTTTTTCATCCGGAAATTTTTCAAATTTATTTTCTTCGGGCATTTCAGCGGAAACGGAAACGGAAACGCGCGAAGCTTCTTTTCTTGATTTATATTTTTGGATGATTTTCCCCCAAAGATTGCGGAGAAAACAAAAGGAAGGAAAAAGTATTTTTGAGGCCAGAAAAATTTTTATTGAAAGAAAAACGGATCTTAGAAGCGCAAGCGCTCTTTCGAGCGCGGACATAAATTTCCGGCTGGGCGGGATTTTTTCCTCTTTGATTATGATTTTTGACTGATCGGGATATGGCTTTTCTTCAGCGGCAAGAGATGCGGCAATTTTTTCTTCAAGGGCTTCGGGGCGCTTTCCAAATTTCATTTTGGACAGTCCTGTTTTTGCGGCTTTTTTCAAGGACGCAAAAAACCCGGATGTTCCGCGGGCTATTTTTTCCCGGGGAAACGAAAAATATTCCGTTTTTTCCGTTTGGCTCTCAAGGGAGATATCGCCGTCTTTTATGTAGATATGCCCGGTTTTCTGGTCGACGAACCCATCTTTTGTTTTTTGGAATTCCTCCTTGATTTCTTCAATTATTTCTTTTTTTTCTTCCTGTGTTTTTTTGACTGCCGCAGGGGGAGCGGATTTTTGAAAAGCGGCTTGGCTGAAAGCATTAACAGATGATATTTTCGGCGGAGTCTGAACTTCGAGTTCTTCTTTTTCGGAAATATCAATGACAAGCGCGGCGGCTCTTTCCAGTTCATTGACAAGCGCGGTGTTTAGAAACTGGGCAAAATTTTTCTTGGAAAATTTAAGAGCGCTTTTTTTTATTTCTTCCATGGAAAATATTTCGAAAATTTCAGAAGTAGCCGCAATCAGCTTGTCATCCTTTTCCACTCTTCCCGAAATGAGATCCTGGAAAGTTTTGAGCGGATTGGTATCTTGCGCATCTTTTCCGCTCCCGCTTATATTAGTGAGCATTCCTGACCGGAGAAGAAGCATGCAGGCAGAACCGGTTTGGGAAACATGCAGATTATTTTTTTCAAAAACAGCGCAGATGGCGTTTATATTTCCTATCCAGCTTACGCTTCCGTGCGAAGCCAGCTTGGAAAGAGCCAAGTTGGCCTTGTGAAGCGCGGCTTCGAAACTTTCTACTGCTCCTCTTTTGGGCCGGGAAAAATATTCCTTTTTTATTATAGAAACCAGATAATTGACTATATAGGAAGAATCTTCGGAAAAATCAGTAATTTCAAAAATTCCGGCAATCGTACCCAGATTTTCCTGATAGATATTTTCCGGCTCTGAAATAAATATTTCAATAAAAGGCTTCATTTTGGCATCTCGACACGCCAAAACATCCTTGAACTTTGGCTCAAGGATCGGAATTTTTTTATCATTTTTCTT
>Ga0302251_1000397_pt1 | contig 41610 bp, 55 predicted proteins | sample AAG_RA_Gln_MG_FD_193534 | JGI IMG/M metagenome (GOLD analysis project Ga0302251, IMG submission 193534) | Enriched activated sludge microbial communities from anaerobic digester in WTTP, New Holstein, Wisconsin, United States - AAG_RA_Gln | ecosystem: Engineered > Bioreactor > Anaerobic >... | reverse complement strand
ATGGCCAAGGCGAAATTTGAACGGACGAAACCGCACATGAACGTGGGCACGATCGGGCACGTGGACCACGGCAAGACGACGCTGACGGCGGCGATCACCAAGGTATTGGCGCTGCGGAACATGGCCAAGTTCCGGGCGTTCGACTCGATCGACAATGCGCCGGAAGAGCGGGAGCGTGGGGTGACGATCAACATCTCGCACGTGGAGTACGAGACGGAGAAGCGGCACTATGCGCACATCGACTGTCCGGGGCACCGCGACTATATCAAGAACATGATCACGGGTGCGGCGCAGATGGACGGGGCGATCCTGGTGGTAGCGGCGGACGACGGGCCGATGCCGCAGACGCGGGAGCACATCTTGCTGGCGCACCAGGTAGAAGTGCCGGCGATGGTGGTGTTTCTGAACAAGGTGGATCTGATGCCGGACCCGGAGCTGATCGAGCTGGTGGAGCTGGAGCTGCGGGAGATCCTGACGGGGTACCATTTTCCTGGGGATCAGATTCCGATCGTGCGGGGTAGCGCGCTGGAAGCGCTGAACTGTGAGAGCAACGATCCGAACGCGCCGGAGTATGCGCCGATTCTGGAGCTGATGCGGGTGGTGGACGAGTACATCCCGATGCCGGTGCGGGAGACGGAGAAGCCGTTTCTGATGGCGATCGAGGACGTGTTTGGGATCAAGGGGCGGGGGACGGTGGTGACGGGGCGGGTGGAGCGGGGCAAGATCCATCCGATGGAGACGGTAGAGATCGTGGGGAAGGGGGAGGAGACGCGGAAGACGGTGGCGACGGACCTGGAGATGTTTCTGAAGAAGCTGGACGAGGCGGTGGCGGGGGACAATGTGGGGGTGCTGCTGCGGGGGATCGAGCGGGACGACGTGCAGCGGGGGCAGGTGCTGGCGGCGCCGGGGTCGATCAAGCCGTACCGCAAGTTCAAGGCACAGGTGTACGTGCTGAAGAAGGACGAGGGGGGGCGGCACACGCCGTTCTTCCCGGGGTACGCGCCGCAGTTCTATCTGCGGACGACGGACGTGACCGGCGGGATCACGCTGCCCGAAGGGGTGGAGATGGTGATGCCGGGTGACGACACGAACATGGAAGTGGACCTGATGGAGCCGATCGCGATCGAAGAGGGTCTGCGCTTTGCCATCCGCGAGGGCGGCAAGACGGTCGGCGCGGGCGTCGTGACCAAGCTGTTGTCATAAGGAGGGTACGGCGTGGCCAAACAAAAGATTCGGATCCGACTCAAGGCCTACGATCATCGCATTCTGGACGAGTCGTCCCGCCAGATCGTGGAGACGGCGGAGCACACCGGAGCCAAGGTAGCCGGCCCGGTGCCGCTGCCGACCAAGGTCGAGCGCTACTGCGTGATCCGGTCGCCTTTTATCGACAAGGATTCCCAGGAGCACTTTGAGATCCGGACGCACAAGCGGCTGATCGACATCGTGGATCCTACGCCGCAGACGATCAACGCCCTGATGCGCCTGGGACTGCCGGCCGGCGTGGACATCGAGATCAAGATCTAGCCGCGGGCAACGAGCGAGTGGGTGAGCCATGATTGCAGAAATTCTTGGTCGTAAAGTAGGAATGACCCAGGTATTCGACGCGCACGGCGAGGTTGTGCCCGTCACGATCATCGAGGCCGGCCCGTGCGTGGTCACGCAGGTCAAGACGGTCGAGCGCGACCACTACGCGGCCGTGCAGATCGGCTTCGACCAGGTCGAGGCCAAGCGCCTGAACAAGCCCCTGCTGGGGCACCTGCGGGCGCAGCCGCCCATGCGGGTCCTGCGCGAGGTCCGCGCCACCGACCCGGCCGCCTGTGCCGAAGGCCAGCGCGTGGACGTGAGCATCTTTCGCGCGGGCGACGCCGTGGACGTGTGCGGGGTCTCCAAGGGGCGGGGTTTTGCCGGTGTGGTCAAGCGCCACGGCTTTGGCGGCGGCCCGCGGACCCGTGGGCAGAGCGACCGCCTGCGGGCGCCCGGCGGCATCGGCGCGTCGACCTACCCGGGGCACGTGCACAAGGGCAAGCGCATGGCCGGCCGCATGGGCGGGCGGCGGGTGACCGTGCAGGGCCTGCGGATCGTGGAAGTCGACGCCGAGCGGAACCTCCTTCTGGTCAAGGGGAGCGTTCCCGGAGCGAACGGTGACCTGCTCCGGGTGCGCAAGTCCGTCAAGAACAAGAAGTGAGCGGCCCGGCCGTGCCGAGGTCAGTAGCAGGAGGTACACCGTTGGAAACCGCAGTATTCAATATGTCCGGTGAGCAAGTGGGCACGATGGAGTTGGACGACACCATCTTTGGCATCGAGCCCAACCTGGCGGTGATGCACCAGGCGCTGCGGCGGCAGTTGGACAATGCCCGCCTGGGTACCCATCAGACCAAGACGCGCGGCGAGGTCCGCGGCGGCGGCAAAAAGATGTGGCGGCAAAAGGGCACGGGGCGGGCCCGCCAGGGCAGCCGCCGGGCACCGCACTGGAAGGGCGGCGGCATCGTCTTTGGGCCGCACCCGCGCAAGTACACGGCGGCCATGCCGCGCAAGATGCGCCGCCTGGCCGTGCGCTCGGCCCTCTCCGTCAAGCGGGAAGAGGACAAGATCGTCCTCCTGGACCGCCTGGAGCTGCCCGCGATCCGCACCAAGGCGATGCTCGAGCTGCTGGCCAAGCTGCACCTGGCCGGGAGCAAGACGTTGGTGGTCCTGCCGGGATCGGATCAGGTCGTGCAGACCTCGGCGCGGAACATCGTGGGGGTCAAGACGCTCCTGGCCCTCAACCTGAACGTCGTCGACCTGCTGGACTATGACCACGTGCTGATGCCCGTGGCGAGCCTGGACGTGATCGGCCAGATCTTGAGCCAGCAGGAGGTGTAGGATGAATCTGTATGACGTGATCCGCCGGCCGGTCCTGACGGAAAAGAACACCCGGCTGATGGAAGAAGAGAATCAGTACACCTTTGAGGTGGCGCGCGACGCGAACAAGATCCAGATTCGCGAAGCGGTGGAGTTGGCCTTTCCCAACGTGCAGGTGGTCCAGGTGTGCACCAGCATCGTCGCGAGCAAGCCGCGGCGGCGCCGCCGGACGGTCGGTTCGAGCAAGCCTTGGAAAAAGGCGGTGGTGACGCTGCGTCCGGGCGACCGTATCGACATCTTTGAAGGAATCTAGGCTCGTTCGTATGGCCGAGGCGGCCGCGAATTGGGATACGAATACACGAATGAGCGGAATCTCCCGGTAGGAGAAGACGATGGGCATCAAGAAATTCAAGCCGACATCACCAGGGCGCCGTTGGGCGAGCGGGCCGGCCTTTGACGAGATCACCCAGACCGCTCCCGAAAAGTCGCTGCTGCGGCCGCGCAAGCAGCGGGCCGGCCGCAACAACCAGGGCCGCATCACGGTGCGGCAGCGCGGCGGCGGGGCCAAGCGGCGGATCCGCACGGTGGATTTCAAGCGCGACAAGTTTGGCATCCCTGCCCGGGTGGCGACGATCGAGTACGATCCGGGACGCTCGGCGCGCATCGCCCTGTTGCACTATGCCGACGGCGAGAAGCGCTATATCCTGGCCGCCGAGGGCCTGCGGGTGAACGACACGGTCGTCTCCTCGCGCGAGGCCGTCGACATCCGCGTGGGCAACTGCATGCCGCTGCGCCATATCCCCCTGGGGACGCAAGTCCACAACCTGGAGCTGACCATGGGCAAGGGTGGGCAGTTGGTGCGCTCAGCCGGGGCGGCGGCGCAGATCATGGCCAAAGAGGGCGAGTATGCACAGCTGCGCATGCCCTCGGGTGAGGTGCGCCGGGTGCGCCAGGATTGCCTGGCGACGGTGGGCGTGGTAGGCAACGCCGAGCACTCGCTGGTCACGCTGGGCAAGGCCGGCCGCACCCGCCATCTTGGCCGCCGGCCCGAGGTGCGCGGCACCGTCATGACGCCGCGCGATCACCCCCACGGGGGCGGCGAGGGCAAGGCCCCCATCGGTATGGCCGGGCCCAAGACCCCCTGGGGCAAGCCGACGTTGGGGTACAAGACGCGCAAGAACAAGCGCACCAATCGCTTCATTGTCCGCCGGCGTGGCGCTACGCGCGGCTAACCAGTAGAAGCTTGGAGGTTGCAGGATGTCACGCTCGAGGAAGAAAGGGCCCTACGTGGATGCCCGGCTGTTGCACCGGATCGAGGAGATGAACCAGGCGGGTGAACGCCGGGTGCTCCGATCCTGGTCGCGCGACTCGGTGATCTTTCCGCAGATGGTCGGCCATACGGTCGCGATCCACGACGGCCGCCGGCACGTGCCCATCTATATCAGCGAGAACATGGTGGGCCATCGCCTGGGCGAATTCGCCCCCACTCGCCTCTTCCGCGGCCATGGCGGCAAGAAAGCGCGCATGGCCAAGATGAAGAAGTAGGACAGCGCATAGGAGCTGGTCATGGAAATTCGGGCAACGTATCGATTTCTGCGCATGTCCCCGCAAAAGGTGCGCCAGGTCGTTGATCTGGTCCGCGGGCGCCAGGTGGACAGTGCCCTGGCAGTGCTCAAGTTCACCCCGCGGGCGGCCGCGCGAGAGGTGTACAAGGTGCTCGCCTCCGCTGTCGCCAATGCCGAGAACAACGCCATGCTCTCGCGCGAGGACCTGTACGTGGCGGCCATTCAGGCCGACGAAGGGCCGCGGCTCAAGCGCTGGCGCGCACGGGCGCGCGGGCGCGCCGACCGCATCCTCAAGCGCACCTGCCACGTCACCGTGGTGCTGGACGAGTACGAGGAAGCCGTCGAGACAGTCTGATTCAGCGCGCGCACAGGCGCAAGGAGGCTCTTTTGGGACGTAAAGTTCATCCGACTGGATTTCGCCTGGGAGTGGTCACCGATTGGCAGTCGCGCTGGTTTGCCGAGCGCAACTATACGACCCTGCTGCACGAGGACTTTGCCCTGCGGGAGCTGATTCGCGAGCGGCTCAAGGGCGCGGCGGTCGCGCGGATCGACCTGCAGCGCTCGGCCAACCAGGTGGAAGTCACCCTGCACACGGCCAAGCCGGGCATCGTGATCGGCAAAAAGGGCGCTAGCGTGGACATCCTGCGCAAGGAGCTCGAAACGGTCACCGGCAAAAAGGTGCGGCTGAACATTGAGGAGATTCGTCAGCCGGAGCTGGATGCCTACCTGGTGGCCGAGAGCATCGCCGAGCAGCTGAGCAAGCGCGTGGCCTACCGCCGGGCTATGAAGCAGGCCGCCTCGCGGGCCCTGCGCCTGGGGGCCAAGGGCGTCAAGATCCGCTGCAGCGGCCGCCTGGCCGGCGCCGAGATGGCGCGGTCGATCGTCGAGATGCGCGGGCGGGTCCCGCTGCAGACGATCCGGGCCGATGTGGACTATGCGATGATCCACGCCCACACGATCTATGGACGCATTGGGGTCAAGGTGTGGCTGTACAAGGGCGATGTCCTGCCCGAACGGGCGGCGCCGGTGGTGGAGACGAACGAGCCGGCGTAGAGCGGCCGGCACTTCAGGTTGCGCGATTGTAGGAGTCAAGCCATGTTGATGCCGAAACGGACAAAATACCGCAAAGTGCACAAAGGCCGGATGAAGGGCCGGGCCATGCGGGGCAACACGATCTCTTTTGGCGAGTTCGGGCTGCAGGCGCTGGAGCCCATCTGGATCACCAGCCGGCAGATCGAGGCGGCGCGGCGCGCCATCACCCGCTACATCCGCCGCGGCGGCAAGGTGTGGATCCGCATCTTTCCGGACAAGCCGATTACCAAGCGGCCCGCGGAAACCCGCATGGGCGGCGGTAAGGGGGCCACGGACCACTGGGTCGCCGTGGTCAAGCCCGGCCGGATCCTGATCGAGGTCGGCGGCGTGACCCGCGATATCGCGGAAGAAGCGATGCGCCTGGCCTCCCACAAACTGCCGATCCGCACCCGCTTCATTTCCCGGGAGGAGCTGCAGTGAAAAAGATCAATGTGATCGACTTGACCAGCGCGGAGCTGGAGCAAAAGTTGGAAGAGGCGCACCACGAGCTGTTCAACCTGCGCTTCCAGCTGGCGGTGGGCCGTCTACGAAACTATAGCCGCATTTCGCAGGTGCGCCGGGACATTGCCCGCATCAAGACGGAGCAGAGCCGCCGCCGTATCCAGGCGGAAACGAAGCAGGAGGCGGAAGCATGAGCATGGATCGCAAATCCGTGGTCGGGCGCGTAGTTAGCAACAAGATGGACAAGACAGTGGTCGTCGAGGTCGAGTACCGCCGCCGCCACCCGCTCTATCGCAAGATCGTCCGCGAGCGCCGCCACTTTATGGCGCACGACGAGGCGAACGCTTGCCAGGAAGGCGACGTGGTCCGCCTGGTCGAGACCCGCCCGCTGAGCCGGCTGAAGCGCTGGCGCGTGGTCGAGGTCGTGACGCGGGCCGAGTAACCCGCCGAAATGGATTCGTGAGGAGGCAACAGTGATCCAACCAATGACGCGATTGCGGGTGGCTGACAATACCGGGGCCAAAGAGATCCTCTGCATCCGGGTCCTGGGCGGCTCGAACCGCAAGTATGCCACGGTGGGCGACGAGATCATCGCTGCCGTGAAGCAGGCCGTCCCCGATGGCTCGGTGAAACGCAGTGAGGTCGTCCGGGCAGTCGTCGTGCGCACTTCCCGCCCGATCCGCCGGCCGGATGGCTCGCACATCCGCTTCGACGAGAACGCCGCCGTCATCATCACGCCGCAGGGCAACCCCCGGGGGACGCGCATCTTTGGCCCCGTTGCCCGGGAACTGCGCGATCGCTTTATGAAGATCGTTTCCCTGGCTCCGGAGGTCTATTGATCGGCTTGGCCCGAATTGCCGGCGGCGGTGGCAGGTAGGCCGGGCCCGAGGATGTTTCGCCGGCCAGGCAGAGGTCCGCAGCTCTCGCCGGAAGATGTTGGAGGATGGACGATGAAGATCCACAAAGGTGATCTGGTACTGGTCGTGACCGGCAAGGACCGGGGCAAGCGCGGCCGGATCAAAGAGGTCCAACCGGTACGGAACCGGGTGATCGTCGAGGGTATCAACTTTGTCAAGCGCCATCGCAAGCCCCGGGGCCAGATGGACCAGGGCGGCATTATCGAGTTCGAGGCGCCGATCCACATCTCTAACGTGATGTTGATCTGCCCGCGCTGCAAGGAGCCGTCCCGGGTCGGGTACGAGTTCGCGCCCGACGGCGGCAAGGCCCGTATCTGCCGGTCCTGCGGCGAGGCAGTGGACTAGACTGGGAGGCCATAGCATGTCTCGGTTGTGGGAATACTATCGCGACGAAATCGTTCCGGCGCTGATGCGCGAGTTCAACTACCGCAACGTGATGGAAGTGCCGCGCCTGCACAAGATCACCGTCAACGTGGGCGTCGGCGAGGCCATCCAGAACGCGCGCGCCCTCGATGCCACGGTGAGCGACCTGCGCCTGATTACGGGGCAGCAGCCGGTGGTCCGCCGGTCCAAGCGCTCGGTAGCGGCCTTTAAACTCCGCACCGGGATGCCCGTGGGGGTGTCGGTGACGCTGCGGGGCCAGCGGATGTACGAGTTCCTGGACCGCCTGGTCAACATCACCCTGCCGCGGATTCGCGACTTTCGGGGCATCTCGGGCAAGTCGTTCGACGGCCGCGGCAACTATTCGCTGGGCATGCGCGAGCAGCTTGTCTTTCCCGAGATCAACTTTGACGAGGTGGACAAGATCCGCGGGCTCGAGGTATCTATCACCACCACGGCGCGGACCGACGAAGAAGGCAAGGCCCTGCTGACCAAGATGGGGATGCCCTTTCGGGACTAAGTGGTGAGCCATACAGGAGGACAGAGTTGGCACGCAAGTCGCTGATCAACAAGTGTAACGGGCCTCAGAAGTACCAGGTGCGGCAGTACCATCGCTGCAAGCTCTGCGGCCGGCCCCGGGGGTATATCCGCAAGTTCGGCATGTGCCGCATCTGCTTCCGCGAGCGCGCCTCACAGGGCCTGCTCCCCGGGGTGAAAAAGTCCAGCTGGTAGCGCAGCCGGAGTCCCCGTCCGTGGGGAGACCAGACTGCACGAGGAGGATAAGAAGGTGTCTGTGACCGATCCGATTGCCGATATGCTGACGCGTATTCGCAATGCCCTGATGGCCCATCACGACGATGTGGCGATGCCCACGTCGCGGGTCAAAGAAGAGATCGCCCGCATCCTGAAGGCGGAAGGCTTTATCCACGGCTACGAGCTCTACGTGGAAGGCCCCCGCAAGCAGATGCGCGTCTTTCTCAAGTATACACCGGAACGTGCCCCCGTGCTGAGCGGCCTCCGGCGGGTCAGCCGGCCGGGCCGGCGGGTCTATGCCCGGCGGGACGATATTCCCCGCGTCAAAGGGGGACTGGGTTTTGCCATCGTCTCCACCTCCAAGGGTATCATGACCGGCGAGGACGCTTACCGGGCCGGCGTCGGCGGCGAGGTGGTTTGCTATATCTGGTAGTTTGACTGCGCCGGTATCGAGCCGGCGGAGGAGGATTTGCCGTGTCGCGTATTGGCAAGAAACCCGTCGCAGTGCCTGCCGGGGTCCAGGTCCGGATCACGGATGGCGAAATTGTCGTGGACGGTCCGCGCGGCTCCCTGCGACAGCCGCTGCTCCCCGGCGTGAATGTCGCGGTCGAGGGCGACGCGGTCCTGGTAACGCGCCAATCCGATGCCAAGCCCCACCGGCAGATGCACGGGCTGATGCGCACGCTGATCGCCAACATGGTGCTGGGCGTGTCCGAGGGCTACCGCAAGCAGCTGCAGGTCGTGGGCGTGGGCTACCGGGTGGAGATGGACGGCCGGGACCTGATCCTGCACCTCGGGTTCTCCCATCCCATCCGCATGGTGCCGCCCGAGGGCGTCACCTTGGGCATCGAGGGGACCCGCAACGACCAGATCACCGTCAGCGGGATCGACAAGGTGGCCGTCGGCCAGATGGCCGCCAACATCCGGGCGCTGCGCAAGCCGGAGCCGTACAAGGGCAAGGGCGTGCGCTACCTGGGCGAGGTGGTCCGCCGCAAGGCCGGCAAGACGGGCAAGGCGTAGAGAAGAGGCACCACGGATTCGCAGGAGCCACGGATCGCTGGTCGTAGGGCCGGCCTCGTGCTCGAGGGGTAAACGATGATCAAGCAGGAAACGTCGAAGCAGCGCCGTCAGAAGCGGCATCAGCGGGTGCGCGTACGGATCGCCGGAACGCCGGAACGGCCGCGGCTGAGCATCTTTCGCAGCCTGCGCCATATCCACGTCCAGGTGATCGACGACACGGCCGGCCATACCCTGGCCGCCGCGTCCAGTGTCGAGAGCGAAGTGCGCCAGGCCGGCGGGAAGAAGGCGGACGTGGCCCGGCTGGTGGGCCAGATCCTGGCCCGCCGGGCCCTGGAGCGAGGCATCAGCCAGGTCGTGTTCGATCGCGGCGGCTACCGCTACCACGGCCGGGTCAAGGTCCTGGCCGAGGCGGCGCGCAAGGCCGGGTTGCAGTTCTAGGAGGAAAAGCGTGGCGAAAGCGACTTTGGACTTGAATGAAGTCGAACTGGAAGAGCGGGTGATCGAGATCAACCGCGTGGCCAAGGTGGTGCAGGGCGGGCGGCGGATGGCCTTTCGCACGGTCGTCGTGGTGGGCGACCGCAACGGCCACGTCGGCGTGGGCATAGGCAAGGCCAACGAGGTCCCCGAGGCGATCCGCAAGGGCGTCGAGCACGCCCGGCGGAACATCGTCCGGGTCCCTATCGTCGGCACGACCATCCCGCACGGGATTGAGTGGAAGTTCAAGGCGGCCCAGGTGATGCTCAAGCCGGCCTCACCGGGAACCGGGGTAATCGCGGGCAGCGCCGTGCGCGCCGTGGTCGAGCTGGCCGGGATCAAGGATATCCTGACCAAGTCCAAGGGCAACTCGAACCCGGTCAACCTGTGCATGGGCGCCCTGCAGGCCCTGGACAGCCTGCTCTCCCTCGAGGAAGAGGCGGCCCGGCGCGGCAAGACGGCCGAGTACCTCCTGCGGCGCCGCACGCGCGCGAGCAAGCGCCGGCGGGAGGTGCGGGTATGACGCCGAAGAAAGGTAAAGCCCCCCAGGTGAAGCAGCTGCGCATCACCTGGTTCAAGAGCGGCATTGGTTACCCACGGGACCAGCGGGCCACCGTCCGCGCCCTGGGCCTGCATCGGCTGAACCAGAGCGTCATCCACGATGACACTCCGGACATCCGGGGCATGATCCTCAAGGTCCGGCACCTGGTGCACGTGGAGGAGGTCGAGGCGTGAAACAGCATGAACTGCGGCCCCCGCGCGGGGCCAAGAGCGCGCGCAAGCGCGTCGGGCGGGGCCCGGGCTCGGGCCGCGGCAAGACGGCCGGCCGGGGTATGAGCGGCCAGCGGTCGCGCTCCAACGTGGGACTGCGGCCGACCTTTGAGGGCGGCCAGCGCCCCCTGGTGCAGCGCCTGCCGACGAAACGGGGCTTTCATAACCCCTTCCGGATCGCCTACACGGTGGTCAACGTCGGCCGGCTGGCCGAGGTCTTTGCGGCCGGCGCCACGGTGACCCCCGAGCTGCTGCGCGACCTGCGGGTCGTGCGCCACCTCAACCGCCCGGTCAAGATCCTGGGCGAGGGCGACCTGGCCGGCGCGCTGCACGTGCACGCCCATGCCTTTTCCGAGAGCGCCCGGGCCAAGATCACGGCCGTCGGGGGGAGCTGCACGCTCCTGGATCCCCAGATCGTAGAGACCGCTACGGACGAGGCTCCGGCCGCGTCCTAGCTCGTACCCGCCCCGGCCTGATCCAGGCCGGGCGGAGGCGGGAGAACGACGATGATGCTCAAAGCGGCAGTCAATGCCTTCAAGGTCCCCGACCTGCGGCGCAAGATCCTCTTCACCCTGGCGATGCTGGTCGCCTTCCGGCTGGTGTCGCACATCCCGGTGCCGATGGTCAACGCCGCCGCCGTGGGCGAGATCCTGCGCAACAACGCCATCCTGAACTTTCTGGACTTTTTCTCGGGCGGTGCGCTGGTCAACTTCTCGGTCGCGGCGCTGGGCGTGTACCCCTACATCACGGCCTCGATCGTGATGCAGCTGCTCGTGCCGATCATCCCGGCGCTGGAGCGCATCTCGCAGGAACCCAAGGGCCAGGAAAAGATCAACAAGTGGACCTATTGGCTGACCATCCCGCTGGCGGCGCTGCAAGGGTACGGCCAGATGTTTATGCTGGTCAACCAGCAGAGCGGTGGGACCCGCATCCTGAATGTCGGCGAGTGGAACCTCTTTAGCCTGGAGTACTTTTTGCCGAGCTTTACGATCCTGCTCTCGCTGATCGCCGGCACCATGATCCTCATCTGGATCGGCGACCTGATCACCGAGCAGGGGATCGGCAACGGCCTCTCGATGATCATCTTTGGCGGCATCGTCGCCCGGCTCCCGGCAACCCTGGGCCAGATGATGCAGAGCGGCGAGACCACGGTGGCCGGTTGGGCCGGCGTCATCCTCTTCCTGGTCATCGGCCTGATTACGATCGTCGGCATCGTCGCCATCCAGGAGGGCAAGCGCGAGCTGCGCGTGCGCTACTCGAGCCAGGTGCGCGGGACCAAGATGTATGGCGGCGCCCGCACGACCCTGCCGCTCAAGGTGAACATGGCCGGGATGATCCCGCTGATCTTTGCCCAGAGCTTTATGGTCTTTCCGGGGACGGTGGCCTCCTACCTGGTGCCGCCCGGATATACGGCCGCCAACCCGGCCGGCGGGGGCGACCCGGCGAGCTGGACCTTTGTCCAACGGGCCGCGGTCTGGGTGTCCAACATCTTTAGCACCACGAGCGCCGTCTACTGGATCCTGCTCTTTGTCCTGGTGATGTTCTTTACCTTTTTCTACACCGTCGTCGTCTTTAGCCAGACGAACATGGCCAAGAACCTGCAGAAGCAGGGGGCCTTTATCGAAGGGCTGCGGCCCGGCGAGCGCACCGACAAGTACCTGAACAAGATTGTCAACCGGATCACCCTCATCGGCGCTGTCTTCCTGGCGGTCGTCGCGGTCCTGCCCTTTGTCGTGCAGCAGGCCACGGGGATCGAGGTGGGGCTCAGCGCGACGGGCCTGCTGATCGTCGTCGGCGTAGCCGTGGACACGATGAAGCAGCTCGAGGGCCAGCTGGCGATCCGCGGCTATGAGAAGTTTATCCGGCGCTAGTGGGGATGCGATGATCGTCGTCCTGTTGGGCCCGCCCGGTGCGGGCAAGGGTACCCAGGCCGTGCGGTTGGCCGAGCGGCAGGGCGCGGCCCACGTGGCCAGCGGCGACCTCTTTCGGGAGGCGCTGGCGGCGGGGACGGCCCTGGGCCGGCAGGCCCAGGGGTACATGGACCGCGGCGAGCTGGTCCCGGACGACATCGTCGTCGAGATGGTCTTGGAACGGCTGGCCCAGCCCGATTGCGACCGTGGGGTGATCCTCGACGGGTTCCCGCGGACGGCCGCCCAGGCGGAAGCCCTGGACGCGGCGCTGGCGGCCCAGGGGCGCCGTGTGGATGCGGCGCTGGCGATGGATGTGCCGGCAGAGGCCATCCTGGAGCGCATGACCGGCCGGCGTATCTGCCGGGAATGCCAGGCACCTTATCATGTCAGGTTCAACCCGCCGGCCCGCGCCGGACAGTGCGATCGCTGCGGCGGTGCGCTCTACCAGCGCGACGACGACCGTGAGGAGACCGTCCGCCACCGCCTGGCCGTCTACCAGGCGCAGACGCTGCCGCTGGTGGCCTACTACCGCCAGCAGGGTATCCTGCGCCAGGTGGACGGGTTGGGTGGGGTCGACGAGATCACCGCGCGGCTCGTCCGGGCGCTGGACGCAGGAGCGGACTGATGGGCGTGACCATCAAGACCAAGGCCGAGCTGGCCCTGATGCGCGAGGCCGGCCGCATCGTCGCCGAGGTGCTGCAGTTGGTCCAGGAGCGGGCCTGCCCGGGGATGACCACGGCCGAGCTCGATGCCCTGGCCGAGGCGCACATCCGGCAGCGCGGCGCGGTCCCCTCCTTCAAGGGCTACCGGGGTTTTCGGGCCAGCACGTGCATCTCGATCAACGAAGAGGTCGTGCACGGGATCCCGGGGCCGCGGGCGCTGCGCGCTGGCGACGTGGTCAGCGTGGACGTGGGGGCGATCTATGACGGCCTCCACGGCGACGCGGCGGTCACTTTTGCCCTGGGGACGGCCTCGGCGGAGGCCCGCTGGCTGATGGGCGTGGGCCAGGAGGCGCTGGTCCGGGCTATCGCCGAGATGCGCCCCGGCAAGCGGCTCGGCGACATCTCCTGGGCGATCCAGTCGTACGCCGAGTCCCAGGGGGCAGCGGTGGTGCGGCAGTATACGAGCCACGCCATCGGCCGGCAGATGCACGAGGATCCGCTGCTCCCCAACTATGGCCCGCCGGGACGGGGGCTGGTCCTGCGGCCCGGCATGACGCTGGCCATCGAGCCGATGCTCTGCGCCGGCTCCTGGCAGGTCGAGGATACCAGCCGCGGCGATGGCTGGACTGTGATTACCGTGGATCGGCGGCTGGCGGTTCATTTCGAGCACACCGTGGCGGTAACCGACGGCGAGCCCGAGATTCTGACCAGGTTGGAAGATTAGTTGGTGATTGGTGACTGGTGATTGGTGACTGGTGATTGGTGATTGGCGGATTCGCTCTCCTGATCGAAAATCGTCAATCCAACATCCAACATCCAATCGGAGGTAGCGATGAAGGTAACAGCTTCGATCAAGCCGCGCTGTGAGCACTGCAAAGTCATCAAGCGCAAAGGCATTATTCGGATCATCTGCAAGAACCCGCGCCATAAGCAGCGCCAGGGCTAAAGGAGGCATTGGAATGGCACGTATCGTCGGAGTAGACCTGCCTCGTGAAAAGCGGGTAGAGATCGCCCTGACCTATATCTATGGGATCGGGCGCAGCCGCAGCCACGAGATTCTGAAACAGGCCCAGGTCAGCCCGGACACGCGGGTGCGCGACCTGACGGAGGACGAGGTCTCCCGGCTGCGCGAGGCCATCGAGCGCAACTATCGCGTCGAGGGCGACCTGCGGCGGGAAGTCTCGCAGAACGTCAAGCGGCTGATCGAGATTGGCTGCTACCGTGGGCTCCGCCATCGCCGCAACATGCCGGTGCGCGGACAGCGTACCCGCACCAACGCCCGCACGCGGCGCGGCCGCCGCGGCACGACCATCGGGATCAAGAAGAAGGCCAAGAAGGCGTAGCGCGGCACGGATGCGCCCCCCGCTGCGCGGCTTGGGGCGGCCGGTTCGCGCGAGAGCCCGGGCGTGCCGGACAGCGGTTCCCTGCCCTAAACACCCGGATACTGTAACGATACACGGATGGATCATCGGTTGTCGAGCAGATCGATTCACGCGAGGTAAAGATGCCAAAAGCTACAACACGTCGTCGACCAGGGCGCAAAGAAAAGAAAAACATCCCGCGGGGGCAGGTCCATATCCTGGCTTCCTTCAACAACACGATCATCACCGTGACGGACCCGACGGGCGGTGTGGTGTCGTGGAGCAGCTCCGGGTCCTGCGGTTTCCGCGGGTCGCGCAAGAGCACACCGTACGCGGCGCAGGTCGCCGCGGAGACGGCGGCGCGTAAGGCCCAGGAACAGGGCATGCGCCAGGTGGATGTGTACGTCAAGGGGCCCGGGTCGGGCCGCGAGGCCGCCATCCGCTCCCTGCAAGGGGCGGGGCTGCACGTGACCTCGATCACCGACATGACCCCCATCCCCCACAACGGCTGCCGGCCGCCCAAGCGCCGTCGCGTGTAGGCCGGGTGGACTGAGGAGGAACGATGGCACGTTATCACGGACCTGTTTGTCGATTGTGCCGCCGCGAGGGCATGAAGCTGATGCTCAAGGGCGACCGCTGTGCCAGCGCCAAGTGCGCGCTGGAGAAGCGCAACTACCCGGCCGGACAGCACGGGGCGACCCGCCAGCGCCGGCGCATCTCTGACTATGGCGTGCGGCTGCGCGCCAAGCAGCAGGCGCGCCGTATGTATGGGATGATGGAACGCCCCTTCCGGCGCCTCTTTGCGGAAGCGACCCGCACGCAGGGCGCGACCGGTGAGGTCCTGGCCCGGCTGCTGGAGCGGCGCTTGGACAATGTCGTCTTCCGGCTGACCTTTGCCGATTCGCGGGCCGCGGCCCGCCAGTTGGTCCGCCACGGCCACTTTGTGGTGAACGGCCGCAAGACCAATATCCCGTCCTTTATCGTACGGCCCGGCGACACGGTGGCCGTCCGTTCCGAGAGCCGTTCGCGGAAGTATTTCAAGGCCCGGGTAGAAGAGCTCGATTCCCGGAACGTTCCCGGATGGCTGAACCTGAATGTGGAGGAGCTGAACGCACAGATCGTGCGGGATCCCAACCCCGACGAGTGCGAGCAGAACCTGCAGCCGCAGATGGTCGTCGAGTTCTATAGCCGCTAATACGCCTGTGGCCCCGCAAGGGTCCGCAGGGGGGAGGTGTCCTGTTGTTGGACATCGCAACGCCGAAAGTCGAGTGTGTTGCCAGCACAGATTCTTTCGGGCAGTACCGGATTGAGCCGCTCGAGCCCGGATATGGTACCACCCTGGGCAATGCGCTGCGGCGGGTGCTGCTGTCGTCGCTGCCCGGCGCTGCCGTGACGAGCATCCGGGTCGAAGGGATCTATCACGAGTTCTCGACCCTGCCGCACGTGCGCGAAGACGTCACGCAGATTGTCCTCAACGTCAAGCGCATCCGCCTGCGCTCGTACGCCGAACGGCCGGTCAAGCTCTGGCTGCAGGCCCGCGGCAAGGGGGTCGTGCGGGCGGGCGATATCGAGTGTCCCAGCACGGTGGAGCTTGTCAACCCCGATCAGGTGATCGCCACGCTCGACTCGGACGACGCCTACCTGGACATGGAGCTGACGGTGGAGCGCGGGCGGGGCTACCGGCCGGCCGAGGCCCACGAGAACCTGCCCATCGGGCTCATCCCGGTCGACGCGATCTTTACGCCGGTGACCAAGGTCAACTACGTCGTCGAGCGGACGCGCGTCGGCCAGATGACGGACTATGACCGCCTGATCATGGAGGTCTGGAGCGACAGCACGATCTCGCCCGGCGACGCCCTGAGCTACGCGGCGCAGGTGCTGGTGCAGTACTGCTCCTTGATCGCCGAGTCGAGCAAGGTCGAGGAGCTGGTCGAGGAAGAGTCCAGCGGCGTGGTCATCCCGCCCTACCTCTACCAGGTCTCGATCGACGACTTGGACCTGGTGACCCGGACCCACAACTGCCTCAAGCGGGCCGGGATCACCGATGTCGGCCAGATCCTGGAGATGGACGACAAGGATCTGATGGCCATCCGCAACCTGGGCGAAAAGTCGCTCGTCGAGATCCGCGAGAAGCTGATCCTCCGCGGATACCTGCCCCAGGTCCAGGTCCCCGGCGTCCTGGCGGTTGAAGAGGCGGAGGAGACGGTGGACGCGATCCTGGGCGGCGAGATGGTCGGCGAGGAGGAAGAGTTCAAGCCCACGGGCGCGCCGACCCCGCCGCAAGCCGAGGAAGAAGAAGAGAACCCGGAAGAAAAAGACGCGTGACGCGCCTGGCGCGCAGCGCGGCCTGACAAGGCATTGGAGAACGGATCATGCGACATCGGAAATCTGGACGGAAGTTGAATCGGAGCTCGGACCAGCGGCGGGCGCTTTTCCGCAGCCTGCTCGGCGCCATGCTCTGGAACGGCAAGATCGTGACGACCGAGGCCAAGGCCAAGACGATCCAGCCGCAAGTGGAACAGATGATCACCCTGGCCAAAGAGGACAGCGCGGCCCGGCGGCGGTTGGCCATGACCAAGCTGCCCAGCCTGCGGGTCGTGGAAAAGCTCTTTGTCGAGATCGGCCCGGGCTTCAAGGAACGGACCGGTGGGTACACCCGCATCGTGCGCATCGGCCCGCGCCAGGGCGACGCGGCGATGATGGTGCAGTTGGAACTGGTCAGCTGACCCCGGGCCGCTAACAGTTGGCAGCATGCGCAACGTCCTGCTGGACCTGGAGTACGACGGAACCGATTTCCGGGGGTCGCAGATCCAGGCGGCCGGCCGGACAATCCAGGGGGAACTCGAGCGGGCGCTGCGACAGCTGACACAGCAGGACACGCGGGTGACCCTGGCGGGCCGCACCGATGCCGGGGTCCATGCGCGGGGCCAGCGGGCCAACTTTCGTACCCTGTCGGGCTTGCCGCTGGCGACGCTGCAGCGGGGGCTGAATGCCCTGCTTCCGCCCGACATGGCGGTCCGGCGGGTCCAAGAGGTAGCGGAAGGTTTTCACGCGCGCTTCGATGCGCGGCTGCGGGTGTACCGCTACACCCTTTACAACTCGGCCATCCGTTCGCCGCTCGCCCGGCGGTATGCCTGGCAGGTGCCGGGCCCGCTGGACGGGGACGCGATGGCGGCCGGCCTGGCGCTGTTGGTGGGGAGACACGACTTTGCCTCCTACGCCGGCGCCGGCGACGGCGCGGCCGGCCGGCCGCGGGGCACCGTGCGGACGATCCACACGGCCCGCTGTTGGGCCGAGTGGCCGTGGCTCTGGGTCGAGCTCGCCGCGGACAGCTTCCTGCGCCACATGGTGCGGAATGTCGTCGGCGAGCTGGTGCGGCTCGGGCAGGGGACCATAGACCTGGCCGGGTTCCGGGCCACCGGGGAGGCGCGCGATCGGGCGCGCGCCGGCGCCCCCGCTCCCCCGCAGGGCCTGTGCCTGGAGCGGGTGGAGTACGATGATGTGGTTTGAGCGTAGCACGTAACGAGTGAGGAGACATGAGCATGAGGACGTACGTACCCAAGATGGGTGAGGTTCAGCGAGAGTGGTACGTCGTGGACGCGACCGGGCAGACCCTCGGCCGGCTCGCGACCCGGATCGCCACGGTGCTGCGGGGAAAGCACAAGGCCCAGTTCACCCCCTCCCTGGACGTGGGCGACTTTGTCATCGTGATTAACGCGGACAAGGTGCAGGTGACCGGGCGCAAGCGCCAGCAGAAGAACTATTACCACCACACCGGCTACATGGGGGGGCTGCGCACAATGTCCTTCGAGGGCATGATGGCGACCCATCCTGAGCGGATCATCCGTTTCGCGGTGGAGGGGATGCTGCCCCACAACCGCATGGGACGCGCCCAACTGCGCAAACTCAAGGTATATGCCGGACCGGACCATCCCCACCAGGCCCAGAGCCCCAAAGCCCTGGAGCTGTAGGCCGCAGTGTCCAGCGGGTGGTTGGAACACTTAGCACGAGGAGTCAAGAGATGTACTATCAGGGAACTGGACGGCGCAAGTCGGCGGTGGCGCGCGTGCGCGTGTACCCGGACGGCGGCGGCGAGATCGTGGTCAACGGCCGGACGCTGCGCGAGCACTTTGGGGCGCGCGTGCTGTACGAGAAGATGGTCCTCGATCCCCTGCGGCTTGTCAACATGGACAAGGGCCTGAATGTTACCGCGCTGGTTCGCGGCGGCGGCTCCACGGGGCAGGCCGGCGCGGTCCGCGCGGGGATCGCCCGCGCGCTGGTGCGCATGGACGAGAACCTGCGGCCGATGTTGAAAAAGGCGGGGATGCTCACCCGCGATCCGCGGGTCAAGGAACGCAAAAAGCCCGGCCTCAAGCGGGCCCGCAAGCGCCCGACCTATACCAAGCGGTAAGGGCAAGAGGCAGGATGCCGGCAGCAAGGTGCAGGACGCAGGAAGCAGGAAGCAAGATGGCGGGAATTCTTCCTGGCATCCTGCATCTTGCATCCTGCACCTTGTACCCGGCGGGAGCCGAGCGCCGCTCCCCCGCACTTGCACAAGAGCCTGCTTTCTGGTATAATCTGGACGTCGGGGCGTAGCGCAGACTGGTAGCGCACCTGAATGGGGTTCAGGTGGTCGTCCGTTCAAATCGGACCGCCCCGACCAATGTTGTACCGAGAGCGCAGGGGGAGCAGAGAACGCAGAGGGGCTAACGGCTCTGCGCCCTCTGCCTCTTCTGCGCTCTCTTTCATACCACGACGCTGTGGAGGTCAATGTGGGACAAACACGAGTCGTCATCGCGGACGACGAGTCCATCATCCGTATGGACCTCAAGGAGATGTTGACGCACGCCGGCTACCTGGTCGTCGGCGAGGCCGGCGATGGCATGAGCGCGGTGCACCTGGCCCGCGAAGTGCGCCCCGACCTGGTCATCATGGACATCAAGATGCCCGGCCTGGACGGGGTCAGCGCGGCCAAGATCCTCACCGAGGAGCAGATCGCCCCGGTCCTGCTGCTGACCGCCTACAGCCAGCGCGAGCTGATCGACGCGGCCCGCGAGTCCGGCGTGGTGGCCTACCTGGTCAAACCCTTCCGGGAGGCGGAACTGCTTCCGGCGATCGAGATCGCCCTGGCCCGCTTCGGCGAGTTCGCGCAGCTGCGCCACGAGGTCGAGGATCTGCGCGACGCGCTGGAAACGCGCAAGCTGGTCGAGCGCGCCAAGGGCCTCCTGATGGACGGGCAGGGGTTGAATGAGGCCGAGGCCTTTCGGCGCATCCAGCAGATCAGCATGAACACGCGCCGGCCGATGCGTGAGGTGGCGGCGGCGATCCTGTTGGCCCAGGAGGCGCAGCGCTAGATGGGGCGTGGTGATTGGAGCCCGGGATGGGGGCAATCGCGCCGGTATGCGGCCTCTCCTCTCCCCCGGGGCACCGGTCACCCCATGGGGCTCGCGGTGAAGAACGGTACCCGCAACATCCGCGCCTGGCACGTCGTACTGGGGCTGGTGCTCCTCCTGCTGGTCCTCGCCGGCCTCGACCTGGGCATGCAGGAGGTCTACCACCGCTACCTGCGGCCGACCCCCGTCCCCTCCCCCATCCCCACCGCCCTGCCCCTGCCGACCACCACCCCGCGGCCTACGGCGGTTCCACCCACCCTCACCCCCACGCCTTCCCCGACGGTCTCCGGTACCGCGGCGCTGACTCCCACGGCCACGCCCGCCCCGCTTTCGCTCGACGACGAGCGCATCCAGGAAGCCTTGCAGCGCATCTACTTCCGCGAGCAGCTGATCAAGGCCTCGCTGGAGCTGCTGCGGGCCGAGACCTATCTCGACTCGAATGACCTCAAACAGGTGGAGCGCGAACTGATCGCCGTCAGCGCGACGCTGGAACAGGCCGGCCGCCTGGCCGACGAGTCTCTTTTGGAGACGATCGCCGACCTGCAGCGCGACCTGTCCAGGCTGCGCGAGGACCTCTACCTGCGCCCGGAACGGCTGCGCGAGGGCATCCGCCGCCTGTGGCAGCGCGTGGACGTGCTCATCGGGGAATGACGGCCCGGCGCTTCGCGGCCCTCCCCTTCAGACCGCTTCCTCTTCTCGCACCAGCGGCTCCAAGTACGCGGTGATCCTCTCGCGGGCCTCGGCCACGCTGCGGCTGCGCATTACCCCCTGCCGAAAGGCCGCCACCCCCGGCGAGCCGAGCTGCAGCTTGCCCACCATGTACTTGGTCTTGCCGAGCACGCCCACCGGCGACGGGATATCTTCTTCCAGCAGATCCAGGTAGCGCTGCAGCAGCCGGTAGCGGTCGGCCAGGGAGGGCTCGCGCGGCGCCTCCCCGGACAGCGCCGCGGCAATCTGGGCAAAGACCCAGGGGTTGTTCATGACGGCGCGGCCGATCATCAGGCCCGCGCAGCCTGTCTCCCGGAAGCAGCGCCAGGCATCGGCGGCGCTGCGGACATCGCCGTTGGCCCACACCGGGATGCGCACGGCCCGGACTGCCTCGGCGATCAGCGACCAGTCGGCCTGGCCCCGATACATCTGGGTGCGGGTGCGCGGGTGCAGCGCGATGGCCGCGCAGCCGCACGCCTCGGCCAGCACGGCGACCTCGCGGGCGACAATGTGCTGGGCGTCCCAGCCCGCGCGGTACTTGAGCGTCAACGGGATGGTGATCGCCCGCCGCGCCGCCCGCAGGATCGCCTCCAGCAGCGGCAGGTCCCGCAGGAGCGCGGCGCCGGAGCCGCCGCCGACAACCTGGCGCACCGGGCACCCGGCATTGATGTCCACCATGTCTACCCCATGCTCCTGGGCGATGGCTGCCGCTGCGGCGATGCGTTCGGGATCGTGCCCCGAGATCTGGGCCGCGATGGGCCGCTCCTCGGGCCGGAAGCGGAGCATGCGGTGCGAGCGCAGCGCCTTGGGTGAAAAGGCCGCCGCGCTGATCATCTCGGTGACCACCAGGCCGCAGCCGCCGATCTCCCGGATCAGGCGGCGGAAGGAAGAGTGCGTCAGGCCGGCCATGGGGGCCAGGGCGAGGGGTGGAGAGATGGCGAGGGGGCCGATCTGTAGATCGAGCAAGGTGTTGAGACTCACTGCAATCCGGCCAGCTCACCTTCCTCGATGATGGGCATAAAGCGCGACAGCTCCACCATCTTGAATATCTTGCGGTGATGGGGGCTCACGCGGATGGCATAGACCAGGTGCCCCCGCTTGCGGGCGGCGACGATGAACTTGAGCAGTCCCGAGATCCCCGCCGAGTTGATAAAGGCCACCTCCCCAAAGTCAAGCACGGTGGTCTTGCGACTGCGCCCGCAGAACTCTTCGATCTCGCGCGCGGAGACGGCGTCGATGCTCGGCGTTTGGATGTGGACGATGGCCACATTTCCACGATCTTCCATCTGGATCATTGGTCCGGCCTCCTGGCCTGCCCGTTCTGCGGGGGGACGTGCAGCCACATGGTAAAGGTATTGCCTTCCTCGCTGGTGGTGAACTCGACCTGGTCTACCAGTTGGTGGATCAGGTAGAGCCCCAAGCCGCGCAGCTCGCCTTCCTCGATCGACTCCTCGCTGATGGCGCAGCGCTGGACTTGCGGCGGCTCCGACTGCTCGCCCTGGTCGATGACGCGGATCTCGAGGGCGTCGTTCTCCATCCGAAAGACGACGCCGACGTTGATCTCGCGCCGCAGCCGGTTGCCGTGCTCGATGGCGTTGGTCACCGCTTCGCTGACCGCCAGCGTCAGGTCGGCCACCCGCTCTTCGGAAAAGTCCAGCTGCCGGCCGATCTCTTCGGCGGCGGCCCGTACGACGCGTTCAAAGACCAGGTCGGACGGGATGCGCATTTCTACCTGGTTATGCATGGCGTCAATACTCCAGGACGCTCGTGGTGGCGCGCAGCAGCCGGTCGTACTGCTGCAGATAGGTCATGCCGACCGTGCTGTTGCCCAGTTGGAGGTGGCAGGCGCCCAGGTAGTAGAGCGCCTGGGCGTGCTGCGGATTGGCCTGGACGACCCGTTCGAAACGGGGGACCGCCTGCGCCGGATCGCCGGACTCTTTGTAGGCCAGCCCCAGCAGGTAGTGCGTTTCGATGTCGTCGGGCCACTGTTTGAGCACGCTCTGGAACTCTTGGACGGCCTGGCGATAGCGTCCCCGTTTCAGGTGCATCACGCCCATGTCGTAGCGCAGGCTGACGAGCTGCGGGGCCATGTCGAGCGCCTTTTTCCACGCCGACAGGGCCAGCGTCTCGTTGTTCATCGCCATATAGAGCCGGCCCATGAGGTAAAAGAGCTGGGGGTTGCGCGCATTGAGCTGCGCCGAGCGCTGCAGGCACTTGAGCGCCTGGCCCAGGCGCCCCAGGACGGCCAGGACCTTGCCCAGTTCCTGAAAGACCTCGGCCGAGTCGGGACGGACCTGGGCGCAGCGATACAGCAGCTGATACGAGATCTGCGGCTGTTTCAGCAGGCGGAAGACGTGGCTCATCTTGACGCAGGCGACGACGTACTCGGCAAAGTCCGGCCCCACCTGGCGGTACTCCTTGAGCGCCTCTTTCCACCGCTTCTGCCGTGCCAGCAGGTTGCCCAGCAGGTAGTGGGCGCGGTCTTCGGCCGGCTTCCATTCCAGCAGGGCGCGGTAGATGCGTTCGGCCTCGTCCGGGTAGCCCTGGACCTTGAGGTCTTCGCCCAGGCGGTAGTACCACTCGACGACTTCGTGCTCGGTGCGCGCCTCGACACGGTCCTGGGTACCGGCCGCCATCTGAAAGGTCGGCTCGATACGCAGCGCCTCGGTAAAGCACTTTTGCGCCAGCTCGTGGGCCCCGTGGGCCTGGTGCATCAGGCCGATGTAGTAGAGCGGTTCGGCCGCGTCCGGCCGGCAGTCGTGCGCGGCGGTGTAAAAAATGTACGCGGCTCCCGGGTTGTCCATGGCCTGGTAGCAGCGTCCCAGGCCGAACTTGGCCTCGTAGAGCTCGGGGTTGTGCTTGAGCGCCTCTTTAAAGGCGTTGATGGCCTTTTGGATCTGGCCTTCGGCGGCAAAGGCCACGCCGATGTCATAGTGCGCCTCGGCGAGCGTATCGTCGTTCTGCACCGCGTTGAGGTATTCGCGGAGCGCGGCGCTCCAATCCCCCTGGATCGCCAGGGCGTTCCCAATATAGAGGTAGATGATGGCCCGGTCGCGATCGTTGACGATGGTCTCGGTGGTGTCGCCCTCGACATAGGCCGCGATCTGGGCCAGGCGAAACTCGGAGGCCGCCTGGGGGTAGTCGGCATTCAGATAGGCCCGCAACCCCTTGGTGAACGAAGCGCCGGCCTTGGTGGCCTCCAGAAAACGTTCGCTGCCGCTGAAGGTGTCCAGGTCCAGCACTACGAGTTGAACGCGATCCTCATTCGGCATAGTCTTCCTGCCTGTCTCTTTGGTTGAACCGTCAACCCCTATCATACCCTAAAGTCCTTCCAAGGTCAAGAAGAGCTGCTGGGTGAGTTCCCGCGAAAGCCCCTGGCCCCAGCGCTCGCGCACCGCGCCGGCCAGCGTGAGGACGGCCGACCGCCAGGCCTCCGCCGGAGCCGCGGCCGGGAGGTTCAGCCCGGCAAAATGGTCCTGGAGCATCGTGGCTCCCTCGGGGCCGAGCACGTCCAGGGCGACCTCGCTCATCTCCTGCACGCGGTCCAGGTAGCGGCGGCGCAGCACCACCAGGGTGATGTCGTCGCTCTGGGGCGTGTTGCCGGTAAAGGCGCGCACGGCGCGGACAATCTGCCGTGTCAGCGAGCGCGGCCGGCGCACCCGCGTCTCGAGGAGCAGCTGGCGCAGCCTCTCGAAGCCAAAGAGGTCGCCGGCGGCATCAAAGGCCTCGACCACGCCATCGGTGTAAAAGACGAGCACGTCGCCCGGGTTTAGCTGGGCCGTCGTCTCGGTAAAGGCATAGTCGGCGTCGATGCCCAGGGGCAGGCCGTCGAGAGCCAGCTCGTGGACGGAGTTGTTGAGCAGCACCGGATAGTTGTGGCCGGCATTGGCCAGGCGCAGCGAGCCGTCGGCGGTGTTCAGGTGCGCATAGAGCAAGGTGATGCATCCCTGGGGGGCCTGCTCGATAATGTGCCGGTTGAGCTGTCCGAGCGTCTGCGCCGGGTCCTGGCCGTGGCGCGCCTCCATCCGAAAGAGGGTGCGGGCGATGGCCATGTGCAGCGCGGCCGGAATGCCCTTGCCGGAGACATCCCCGATCATGATCCCCCACGTCGGGGGCGCGATCTCGACAAAGTCGTACAGGTCGCCGCCCAACTCGCGGGCCGGCAGGAACGAGGTGCTGGACTCCCAGCCCGGGAGGCGAGGGCTCGAGGCCAGCAGCAGGCTGACCTGGATATCGCGGGCCACGGCCAGGTCCTGGTGCAGGGTTTCGTCCCGCTCGGGGTCGGCCGGGGGCGGTGGGGCCACCGGTGGTGGGGGCGCGGTGGGCCCGGCGCGCGCGGTAAGGGCCCGCTCGCGGGCCCGCAGGAGGGCAAAGATCGCATAGAGGGCACCCACGTAGAGCACCAACCCCAGGAGAGCCGGGCCGGAGTCCCGGCGCCGGCCGGTCTGCAGCAGGCCGACGACGAGGTAGACGGCCTCCATGCCGGCGACGACGCCGAGCCCGGCGCGGTTGGTGAGCCGGATAGCGGCCCAGGCCACCGGCCAGAGGGCCAGCAGCATGAGCGGGCTGTCGGGCCCCCCCACGAGGGTGCTGCCCAGGATAACGCCCAGGGCCTCGCCCGTGATCAGGGCCAGCCAGCGGATTTGTTCTCCCGGCTGCTGCCAGAAATAGAAGGCCAGCAGGCCCGCCAGGATCGGCACGAGCCCCGCCAGGAGCCCCCACGGCCAGTCCCGGGTGCCCTGGAGCGCGCCGCCCAGGATGAGCAGCACGACCCACAGCCCGACAAAGACGCCGTGGCTGAGGATCGGCCGGCGGATCAGTTCGCTGACGTGTATCTTGTCTATCGCTGCCATAGGAGACACCACAATGGATTATAGCACGGATACACAGAACTTCCAACCTCAACGATTACAATTCGCTCAACGCCCGCGAAGTCGCGCGGCGTGCGTCGGGTTCTTCTCCAGCGCTTCCAGGTTGCGCCGGCAGGCCTCGCGCAGCAGGTGTACCGCCACCCCGTCGATCAGGGCGTCGTCCGGCCGGCCCATCAGGGCGCGCTGCGTCCGGCGGAAGGCCTGTTGGGCCCGGGCGCCGTCGGGCACCTCCATAAAGAGGTTGCCCAGGTAAAAGTGCGCCGTCGGCGAGGCGGGGTTCAGATAGGCGGCCCGCTCCAGGTCGGCGATCGCCTCTTCGCGGCGGCCGCGTTGCCGGTAGACCATGCCGCGCAGCAGGTAGGCCTCTTCGGCCAGGTCGTCCAGCTCCAGGGCCCGCTCGCAGGCCTGCAGCGCTTCGGCATAGTGCCCCTGGTTGGCGTGGACCTGCGCGATGCCGCAGTGCGCTTCGACCAGGTTGGGTTCCTCGCGCAGCGCGGCCCGGAAGGCCTGTAACGCCTCGCCATAGACGCCCCCGCGCAGCGCGTCCATCCCCCGCTCATAGTGCGCCCGGGCCGGGTCCAGTTCGGCGCGCCGCGGGCGCGGCGGGAGCGCCGGCTTGGGCGGCGGCGCCGCCCCGCCCGGGCCCATAAAGAGGGGACGCTCCACCGAGCCGCCGCCGGGGATCGAGTGCGGGCGGGGGGCTTCCGGGGCCGGGGCCAGGGGCCGGCCGGCCTTGCCCTTGCGGTAATAGAACACCCCGCCGTTCTGGACGCGTTCAAAGGCGTCATAGACCTGCCACAAAGTCTCGGAAAAGCCGATGAACAGATACCCCCCCTCGTTCAGGTGATGATAGATCTGGCCCATCAGCCGCCGCGACGTCTCGACCTGGAAGTAGATGGTCACGTTGCGGCACATGACCACGTCGATGCCCCGGACCATCGGGGGCAGCGGCTGGGCGAGGAGGTTTAGCTCCTGGAAGGTCACCAGCTCCTGCAGGGCCGGCTTCACGCGCCAGCTGTCGCCTTCCGGCACAAAGTAGCCGCGCCGGTATTCGGGCTCCACCCGCGCCAACTCGCGCGCCGTGTAGACGCCCTGGCGGCCGCGCTCCAGGGCGCGTGGGCTGATGTCGGTGGCGATGGTCTGCACCGGCCGGCGCGGCGGCAGCCCCAGCACCTCGGCCACGGTGATGGCCAGCGAGTAGGCCTCTTGCCCCGTGGAACAGCCGGCGCTCCACAGCCGCAGCGGAAAATCGGCCGGCCGGGCGCGATCCAGCTCCGGCAGGACCACCTCGGCCAGCAGGCGGAAATGGCGTGGATTGCGAAAGAAGGAGGTCTCGTTGTTGACGACGTCCTCCAGCAGCGCCATGATCTCGCGCGGGCCGTGGCTCGAATCGAGCAGCGCCAGGTATTCGTCCCAGGTGGCCAGCCCGCGCCGGCCCAGGCGGGAAGCGAGGGTCCGGCCCAGCGAGCGGCGGCGGGAGTCGTCCAGGTAGATACCGCAATAGCCCTCGATGCGGTCCCGGAGCCGGACAAAGGTCCGCTCGTCCAGTTCGGTCGTCAGCTGGTTGGCCATGGCGCCGCTCTCTCTCTATCCGCGCGCTCTGCCGCGGCCAGAGCCCTCGTCGGAACGGTCATTCTGTCTCCCGGCCGGCCTCGTGGACCGCTTCCTGGATGGCCGCGGAAATCTGATCCAGGGGCAGGATCTCGCAGGCCGCGCCCATCTGGATGGCCACGTGGGGCATGCCAAAGATCGTCGAGGTCCCCTGGTCCTGGGCGATGGTGATCCCCCCGGCCTGGCGGATGGCCAGCAGCCCCCGCGCCCCATCGCTGCCCATGCCGGTCAGCAGCACGCCGACCGCCGCGCTGCCCCAGTTGCGCGCCGCCGCCTGCATGGTCACGTCCACGGAGGGGATCGGCAGCGTGCGCGGCGTCGCGCTCAGCCGGATGGTCTGCCGTTCCGGCACGATGTGTTGTCCCTCGGGGGCGACATAAACGCGCCCGGCGGCGAGCCCCTCGCCCTCGCGGGCGACGGCCACGCGCAGCGCCGTCTCCCCGGCCAGCCAATCGGCCAGCCCCTGCGTAAAGCCGTGCGCAATGTGCTGGACCACCAGGACCGGCGCCGGCAGGCTGTCGGGCAGCCCGGCGAGGATGCGCTGCAGCGCCCGCGGGCCGCCGGTGGAGGCGCCGAGGATCACCAGGCGGCGCGGCGCTTCCACCGGCACGGCGCTAGGCTTGACCTCGACGTGCGGGATCGGCGTGGGGGCGCTCGTTTTGCGCCGGCCGCGCAGGTGGGTGATCACCCGCACCCGCGAGAGGAGGCGAACGCGCTCCACCAGGGTCTGGGACCGCCCGCGCAAGGAGGCCGGCTCGTCGCCGGCCGGCTTCTCAAAGATGTCCAACGCGCCGGCCTCCAGCATGCGGAAGGAAAAGTCCACGTCCTGTTTGGCCAGCGAGGCCGTGACGATCAGGATCGGCCGCGGATGGTAGGCCATGATCTGGCGCGTCGCCTCGTACCCGTCCATCTCGGGCATGTGGACGTCCATCGTGATGACGTCGGGCGCGAGCTGCGCTGCCATCTGCACGCCCTCCCAGCCGTTGCGGGCCGTCCCCACGACCTCGATGCCCGGGTCGCTCTCCAAAATGGAGCGCAAGACCGAGCGGGCCACCGGCGAGTCGTCGACCACGAGGACACGCAGCCGCCTTTCTTCCCCGAGCTGTGTACTGCCGGCCGCGAGCCCATTCATGACTGACCGCTCCGCATCCGCAGCAGAAAGTCCACCCGGTCCCCCAGATCCAGCAAGTCAAAGTCCTTGTTCAGGTAGTCGTCCATCCCGACCTCGAAGCCGATCTGTGTATCGTCCATCGAGGTCAGGGCGATGATCGGGAGGTCGCGCACGGCAGGGTCGGCGTCCTGCCGGATCCGGCGGCAGACCTCGTACCCGTCGATGCCGGGCATGCGGATGTCCAGGACAACCAGGTCGGGAGGCTGCTGCCGGATCAGATCCAACGCCTCCTCGCCGCTGCCGGCCAATGCCACCCCATAGCCCAGCGACTCGAGGCGCAGCCGGACAATGTCCTTGACCAATTGGCTGTCGTCGACCAGCAGGATGCGAGCTGCCATGGAGAACCTCCGTCGTTTGAACCGTCAATCGCCAGCCGTCAACCGGGCAATTGTCTCCAGCAGGTTGCCCTGGTCGAAACGGCTCTTGACAATATAGGCCTGCGCACCGGCCTCGAGCCCCTGGCTGCGGCTCTCTTCGTCCTCGCGGGCGCTGATGATGACGACCGGCAGGCCGGCCCACCGCGGGTCCTGGCGGACGCGGCGCGTCAGCTCGAAGCCGTCCATGCGCGGCATCTCGATGTCGCTGATGAGGAGCTGAAACTCGGACTGCTCCAGCCGCTGCAGCGCATCCAGGCCGTCGAAGGCGGCCTCCACCTCGTAGCCGGCGGCCTCCAGGATGCTCCGTTCCAGCTCCCGCGTCGTGATGGCGTCCTCGGCCAGGAGGATGCGCGGGACGCGGCGGGGGCCGGCCGCGGCCTCGGCCAGGGGGCCGGCCGCACGGGAAAAGGCCGGCCGCACGGCCAGCAGGCCGGTCAGGTCGAGGATCGGGACGACCTGGTCGGAGCCCAGGAGCGTCGCCGCCGAGAAAAAGGGGCTCGTCCCCAGGATCGTGCCGAGCGGCCGGACGAGCACTTCGATTTCGTCGAGCAGCCTGTCCACCAGCAGGGCGGTGGGATGGCCGTCTTCCCCCACGACGATGGCCGGCCGGGGTCCTTCGACCGGCTGTTCCGGCAGCCCCAGCGCCTGGGCCAGGGAGAGGAGGGCCGCGCTGGCCCCGTGCCAGTGGAGCGTCGGCCGCCCCTCCACGGGGACAATCTCTTCGGCCCGCACACGTACCAGGCTGCGCGTGGCGTTGCTCGGGACGGCCAGGATCGCGCCGCCGGCCTCGACCAGCAGCACGCGGATCGTGGCCAGTGTGAGGGGCACATCCATCGTCAGGGTGGTGCCGCGGCCGGCCTGGGACTGCACATGGACCGAGCCGTTCAGCTGGCGCATGGTCGACAGGACCACGTCCAGCCCGACGCCCCGTCCCGAGAGGTCGTCGGCCTGGCGGCGGGTGGAAAAGTTCGGCCGAAAGAGGAGGTCCAGGAGCGTATGCTCGTCCGCGGCGCGGGCGCGCTCTTCGTCCAGGATACCGCGTTCCACGGCGGCGCGCCGCACCTTTTCCAGGTCGATCCCGCGCCCATCGTCACGGACGTGAACCTGGACGCGGCGGCCCACCTGCGCGGCTTCCAGGAGGAGGGTGCCGCGGCGCGGCTTGTGCTGACGGAAGCGCTCCTCGGCCGGCTCGATGCCGTGGGCCAGGGCGTTGCGCACCAGGTGGACCAGCGGCTCCCGCAGCATGTCCAGGACCCGGCGGTCCAGCTCCACGTCGGCGCCGCGGATCTGCAGGGCCACCTCGACGCCGGCTTCCCCGGCCATCCGCCGGATGACCCCCGTAAAGACCTCGAAGAGGGTCCCGATGGGCACCATGCGCAGCGCCAGCGACTCTTGGCGTAGCTCCTCGAGGGCCAGCGCGAAACGTTCCAGCAGGGCGCTGTGCTGGCGCTGATAGTCGATGCTGCGCTGGCTCAGGTTGCGCAGCGCGTTTTCCAGCAGGCCCGTGTACAAAAAGACCTCTTCGGCCTGCCGCGGGCGGAAGCGGTCGCGGAAGGCCAGGAGGCGTTCGCGGAGGTTGGTAAAGGCCAGCTGCACCTCGTCCTGGTCCTGGACGAACTCCTCCAGCAGGCCGCGCTCTTCCGTCGCTTGCTGCTGCAAGGCCAGCGTTTCGCCGACCAGGCGGGCCAACTGGTCCACATGCTCCAGGTCCACGCGCATGGTCTCGCGCGGCCGGCTGCCCGCCGCCGCGGCGACGGTGACCACGGGCGCTGCTTCGGCGGCGGGCTCCTCGGCGCCCAGCAGGCGCCTCATCGCCGCGATCAGCCCGGCAACGTCCGCCGGCTCGGAGCGGCCCTCGATGCGGTTGAGCGCCAGGACGCGGATCGCCTGGCCGGCCTGCAGGAGGATGTCGCCGGCCTCGGGCGTCATCGCCTGGCTGCCCTTGCGGATTGCGCCGAGCACCTCTTCGATCTCGTGGGCCAGGCTGTTGATCTCGGCAAAGCCCATGATCTTGGCCGAGCCCTTGGTCGTGTGCACCGCGCGCAGCATCCGGTCCAGCAGGGCCGTGTCGCCCGGCTGGGCTTCGAGCGCCGTCAACCCCTGCTCGAGGATGTTGAGGTTTTCCCAGGCCTCGTCACGAAATTGACCGTAAAAGGCCGTCAGGTCGAGTTCAGCCATGGTTGCTCATCGGGGAGCGGGGATCGCCATCACCGCTGCCCCCTTACTCGCGCCGGCCTGCCGACTGCAGCTGTTCCGCAATGCCCAGGAGCATGGTCGCCGCCTCCGCGACCTGCCGGCTGCCGTCGGCGGTCTGGTTGGCGACCTCGGCGATCTCGCGCATGGTCTCGACGATCTGCTCGCTGGCCGTGCGCTGCTGGGTTGTGGCCAGGGAGATCTCTTGCGAAGCCTGGCTGGTGCGCTGGGAGAGCAGGACGATCTCTTCCATCGACCGGCCGGCCTGGTAGACCTGCTCGGCGCCGTGCTCCGTCTCCTTCAGCCCCTGCTCGGCCGCCATAACCGAGGCGTTGGTGGCGCGCTGGATCTCGGCAATGATCCCGCGCACCTCTTTGGAGGACTCTAGCGCCCGGTTCGCCAGGTTCTTGACCTCGGCCGCCACGACGGCAAAGCGCCGGCCGTGCTCGCCGGCGCCGGCCGATTCGATGGCCGCATTGAGCGCCAGGAGGTGCGTTTCGTCGGCAATGTTGTTGATAATCTCCATGATCTCGCCGATGCGCTGGGAGTGTTCGCCGAGGGCCAGGACCTTGTCCGCGAGCTCCTGTACGCGGATCTTGATGCCCTCCATGGCCGCGACACTTTCGTCGACCGAGCTTTGGCCCTGGCCGACGGCGGTGAGGGTCTGTTCGGCCAGTTGGGCGACGTTCTCCGAGCTCTGTGCGATCTGGCGGGCGGTGTAGCCCATCTCCTCGATCGTCGAGGTCACCTCGCTGATGGCCGAGGCCTGCTCGGTCGAGCCGCTGGCCTGCTGCCGGGCGGTCGCGGAGAGATCGGTTGCCGACAGGCTGACCTGCGCGGCCAGGGTGACCTGCTGGATGTTTTTCTCCATCAGCATCTCGTTGGCCGCGAGGATCTCTTGGGCCCGCTGATCCGACTCCAGCAGCGTCTCGTCCAGGGAGGCCGCGCTGCGCCGGATGACGTAGGCGACAAAGGCGTAGCAGGCGACGATGCTAAACAGGTATTGGTAGAGGTACAGCCGCACGTCGGCGGCCATTTCGCCGCGGGGCAGGGCCAGGGCGGCAAAGACGAGCGCCTCGATCAGGGCGACCACGTAGACGGTGTAGCCGACCAGGGTGGCCCCGGCGGTCAGGATCGGCCAGAGGGCGATGATGGCCGAAAGGGCCGGCCGCTCCCGGGCCATGCCGACCTCCTGCCCGATGAGCAGCGCCGCGGCCACGGTGACGATCAGCACCATGATCCAGGCCCCCTCGACCGGCCGGCGGGAGCGTGCCAGCCACAGGCCCGCCACTGCCGCCACGACCACCAGGGCCAGCGCGATCCAGACGGTCGGGGTGACGATGTTGCCGGTGATCCAGTGCGCCACCGCCACCGCCACCGCGCCCACGATCTGGGCGATAGCCAGATTCACGACTGTATTGCTGCGGCGCTGGCGCTCCTCGGCAGCCAGGTTGCTGGTCGTAAAGTAGGACAAGATGCGTTCCAACAGTGTCGCCTTGTCCATCGAATCCTCCTTTGGGTCTGTCTATGGGCTACTGTACAGCATACATCACCGCCGGCCGGCCGGGTGTCCTCACGCCAAGTGGGCGGCCATCTCCAGGAGCGTCGCCACCTCTTCCGGGGGGACCAACTGCCGCAGATCGAGGAGCGGCACGACCTCGTCGCCCTGCCGGGCCATGGCCCAGGTGATCGGCCGCGGCTGCAGCTCGCGCACGAGATCTGGCACCAGCGCCAGGTCGTTCCAGGAGAGGTGGATGGGCCCGGCGACCTGGTCCACATAAAAGGCCAGGGGCGTGACGGCCTCGGGCGGGACAACCAGCAGCCCGGTTTGCGTGCCGCCGCGCTGGGACATACCCAGCCGGCTCCCCAGGTCGACGATCGGGACGAGCGTCGTGCCGAGTGGCAAGAACCCCAGCAGACCGGGCACCCCTGGCGGTGGGGGGTAGACGGTCTCCTTGCGCCGCAGCGTCTCCACCTGCTGCATGTCGACGGCCAAGGGCCGGCCTTGGACGTGCAGGACCAGGACGGCCACGCCCTCATCTTCCATGGCGGACCGCCTCCAGCAGGCGCGGCAGATCGAGCAGGCGGGTGGCGCGCTTCCCTTCGTGGGCGATGCCCTGGAGAAAGGGCAGTGCCTCGCCGGCCGGGGGCGCCGTGACGGCCGAGGGCGCCAGCACGGCAATGTCCTCGACCTGGTCGGCCAGCAGCGCGGCGGCGGTGCCTTCGTGTTGGACGATGAGCAGGCGGCTGTCTGCTGTCGTGGGGGACTCGGCCAGTTCCAGCATCTGGCGCAGCGAGATGATGGGCAGGACCTCGCCGCGCAGGCCGGCCGCGCCGAGGACGGCGGCCGGCAGGCCGGGAAGCGGCGTGATGGGGCGGAGGCGGCTGACCTCGCGCACGCTGGAGAGCGGAAAGGCGTAGCGCTCGCCGGCCAGGAGAAAGACGAGAACGGCCTCGCCTTCCTCCCCGGCTTCTTCCTGCCGTGCCGCGCGCCGGCCGATCTGTTCCTGGATCTGGGCGATGCGGTCCTTTTCGCTCATGGTGCTCGAAATCCCCCTGGGCGATGGCGGACAATGGCCGGGTGCGCAGCCCGAGCGCCCAAGAAATGCCCGCACGCCCCTATTGTACCACAAGTCGTGCCGGATGCAATTGTACTATAGTTGGAGGGGTTGCGCAACCGGGCCCGTCCCCGTGCGCTCGACGCCGCGCCGGACGGTTCCGTCCGCCAGGGTCCATACCCCGGTCGCAAAGGCGTCGATAAACGCCCGGTCGTGCACCGCCGCCACCACGGTGCCGGGAAACGATTCGAGGGCTTCCCGAAAGCGCTCGCGCGAAGGGATGTCCAGGTGATTGACCGGCTCATCCAGGAGGAGCAGGTTGGCCCCGCTCAGGACGAGCTTGGCCAGCAGCAGCCGCGCCCGCTCGCCATAGCTCAGCTGCCCCACGGGCACAAAGACGTCGTCGCCGCCAAAGAGGAAATAGTGCAGGAAATTGCGCGCCTCGGTCTCGCTCAGCGGTGCGGCGCGGCGCACGATGGCCAGGGGCGTCGCCGCCGGGTCCAGCGTCTCTTGCTCCTGCGGCATGTACCCTACCCGGACGTTGGCTCCCAGCCGTACGCTGCCCTCGGCCGGCTCCAGCTCCCCCACGATGAGCCGCAGCAGCGTCGTCTTGCCCGCGCCGTTCGGCCCGAGCAGGGCGATACGCTCGCCGTGCTGCAAGGTCTGCGAGACGCCCCGGAAGAGCCAGCGCTCGTGAAAGCGGTGGCCCAGGTCGTCCAGCGTGAGGACAATCTGGCCCCCGCGCGGCATCTCGCCGAACTCGAGCTTCATCTGCCACGTCGGGGCCGGCTTCTCCACCCGGTCGTCCGCTGCCAGGTAGCGCTCCAGCCGGCGCTCCCGGGCTTTGGCCTTTCGCGCCACCTTCTTGGCGTAGCGCCGGGTCTGGTCGTTGATGGTGGATTCCTCGACGTGCAGCGCCTGTTCCTTGGTGCGGCGGATGTCGGCCTGCATCCGGCGGATCTCGGCCTGCTGATCCTTCCACTCGGCCCACTGCTTGCCCCGCTCGCGCTCCTTGGCTGCCTCATAGTCGCTATAGCTGCCGGGATACTCGGCCAGCCGATGGGTCTGCTCGTCGAGCTCCAGAATCCGCCGCACCGTGCGGTCGAGAAAGGTGCGGTCGTGCGAGACGATCAGCGCCGCGCCCTTGTAGGTGGCCAGGAACCCCTCCAGCCACTCCAGCGCGCCGATGTCGAGGTGGTTGGTCGGCTCGTCCAGCAGGAGCAGCGTCGGCTGTGCCAGGAGCAGGCGGGCCAGCCCCACCCGCGTGCGCTGGCCGCCGCTCAGCCGGCCGATGGGTGTGTCGGGAAAGACGGCGCTCAGGCCCAGGCCGGCCAGCACCGCGGTCGTGCGGTGCTCCACGTCGTAGCCGCCGAGCGCCTCGAAGCGCGTCAGCGCCTCGCCGTAGGCGGCCAGGGCTGCTTGCACTTCGGCCCCCCCGGCCGCGCCCATCTGGGCCGTCCAGCGCTCGACTTCCCGGCGGGCTGCTTCCCAGCCGGGGATGCCGGCGCGGACCTCTTCGCCCACCGTCCGCGAGGTGTCCAGCTCCAGCCCCTGGGGCAGGTACCCGCGGGTGGCGGTCGGGGCCAGGCTCACGCTCCCGGCATCGGGCCCTTCCAGCCCGGCCAGGATGCGCAGCAGCGTCGTCTTGCCGCCGCCGTTGGGGCCGATCAGCCCCACCCGCTCGCCGGGGTTGACGACGAAAGAGATTTCCTCGAGAATGGGTTGGGCGCCGTAGCGTTTAGAGATGCGATTGACATAGAGCACGCGGCTATTCCTCTGCTGATGGGTGTGGTTGGACGGCAGCTGTCTCAGCTGTAGATTCTATCACATCCCCCTCTGCCGGTCAACGTTTTTCGGCTGTTTACAAAGTGGCCCGATCATGTTACAATCAGATCGGTTATTGGGGCCGACGATTGGGCAGTGGGGTCCAGCGCGGCTCCCGCGTTGTCCGATCGCCCATCACGAACACGAGGTGTCAGCATGGAAATTCGTCCCTTTGGACAGACCGGCGCCTCCCTCCCCATCCTCAGCCTGGGCTGCCAGCGGCTAGTGGACGAGGAAGGCTGCACCGAGGACCAGGCCGTCGAGATCCTGCACGCGGCCCTGGCGCGCGGCATCCGCTACTTTGACACGGCCTGGATCTATTCCCAGGGCCAGAGCGAGCAGCGCGTGGGGCTGGTGGCCAAGGACCGCCGCGCCGAGATGTGGATCGCCACCAAGACGTGGGATGTCACCCGCGACGGCGCCCGGCGCCAGCTGGAGGACAGCCTGCGCCGCCTCCAGACCGACCACGTCGACGAGTGGCGGCTGCACAACGTCTGGGGGTTCGACCGCCTGGACGCGATGACCGGGCCCGGCGGCGCGCTCGAGGCGGCCGTTCAGGCCCGCGAGGAGGGGCTGGTCCGCTTCATCAGCATCTCCGGCCACACCGACCCGCAGGTGCAGATCGAGGCGCTGCGCCGCTTCCCCTTTGACACGGCGCTGGTGGCCGTCTCGGCGCTCGACCACCTGATCTATTCGTTCGCCGAAGAGTTCCTGCCCTTTGCCCAACGCCGGGGCGTCGGCGTGGTCGGGATGAAGGTCCTGGCCTACAAGGGGCTGGCCCACGTCGCCGACCGCGCGCTGCGCTACGCCCTGGCGCTGCCCCTGTCGACGGTGATCGTCGGCTGCTCCACGCTGGCGCAGCTGGAGGCCGACCTGGCAGTGGCCGCGTCCTTTGTGCCCATGAGCGGCCCGGAACGGCTGGCCTTTTTCCGCGAGATCCTGCCCCTGGTCACGCCGCAGCACGTGCCCTGGAAGGCGGTGGACTGGGGCCATCCGACGGAGTGGAAGCCGCGCCGGGAGCCGGCGGGGTTCAGCGAATAGCTCGCGCCCCGGTACGTTGCACACGTCGCCCATCCCGTTTCATCTGTTGCCGACCACAGGAGGTCCTATGAACATTGTCCACATTCCCGGCCAGAACCGCGGCGAGGTCTTTCTCTATGCCCTCAGCACCTGTGTGTGGTGCAAGAGGACCAAGACCTTTTTGGATGACGCCCGGGTCGAATACCGCTACCTGGATGTCGACCTGGTCGAAGGGGCGGAGCGCGACACCGTCGTCGCGGAGCTGGCCCGCTGGAACCCCAAGCGGAGCTTTCCGACGGTCGTCGTCGACAACAAGGATGTGGTCATCGGCTTTCGCCCCGAGCAGCTGCAGGAGTTGCTCGGACTATGAACGCCGAACCGACCGTTGAGCAGATCGACGCCCTCTACAAACGGCTGGACCGCGAGGCCGAGGCCGGCGGCTACCACCTGAACCCCGACCTCCCCTTCACCCGCGACCTGGTGCGCTCCCTCCTGGTGACCACGGCGCGCTATGGCTACCCGGCCTGCCCGTGCCGCCTGGCGGACGGGGTGAAGGAAAAGGACCTGGACATTATCTGTCCGTGCGACTACCGCGACCCCGACCTGGACGCCTATGGCGCCTGCTACTGCGCGCTGTACGTCTCGGCGGCGGTGCTCAAGGGCGAGAAGGAGCTGCAGCCGATTCCGGAGCGCCGGCCGCCGCCCGAGGCGCGCAAGCAGCCGGGCGAGCGGGCCGCGGCGGCGACCCTGGCGAACCTGCCCTACCCGGTCTGGCGCTGCCGTGTCTGCGGCTACCTCTGCGCGCGCGACGAGCCGCCGGAGGTCTGCCCGGTGTGCAAGGCGCGAAAGGACCGCTTCGAAAAGTTCCTATAAGCATCTTGGGTTTTCGGGACGGTCGAGGGGGAGTTCATGGGTTGGCAGCAAACACCCTATACGATTCCCTTGATCGCCGGTGCCGTCGTCCTGATGCTCCTGGCGCTCTATCTCTATGTGCGGCGCGGGCCGGTCCCCACCGCCCGGACGGGGATGCTGCTGCTGTCGGCCGGGTCCCTGTGGATGTTGGGCGACGCGCTGGAGATGTCGAGCACCACCCTGGAGGCCAAGCTCCTCTGGGCGATCCCGTCCACCCTGGCCATCTGCCTGATCCCCCCGGGTTGGTTCGTCCTCGTCCTCCAGCTGACGGGCCGGACAGAGTGGCTGCGGCGCCGCACTCTGCTCCTGCTGGGCATTGTGCCGCTGCTGACCCTGGGACTACTGCTGACCAATCGCTGGCACGGCCTCTATTGGCGGCACATCGCCCTGGACACGAGCGGCCCCTTTATCGGCCTGGACAAGGTCCACGGCCCCTGGTTCTGGTTTCTGCTGCTCTATTCCTACAGCCTGCTCCTGGGCGCCTGTTTCACGCTCCTGCAGACGCTGCGCCGCACCCGGCGGGGCTACCGCTGGCAGGCCTTTACGCTGCTCGTGGCCTCTTTTGCCGCCATCCTGGTGAACATGCTGGAGCTGTCCGGCTTCAGCGCGCTGCCCGACCTGGTCACGCTGCCCATCTATGCCCTGGCGGCGCTCCTGGTTGTCTGGAGCTTTATGCGCGTTCCGCCGCAGGATATCGTCGCCATCTCCCACGAGGCCATCCTGAGCAGCATGGCCGATGCCGTCATCGTCGTCGATCGCCTGAACCGGGTGCTGAACCTCAACACCACCGCCGAAGGACTGGTGGGCCGGCCGGCCGGCGAGGTGCTGGGCCGGCCGCTGCCGGAGGTGATCCCGGGGTGGCCCCTGGGGAGCGACGCGCTCCGGGAGGTGTCGAGCCGGCAGGTCGTGCTGCCGGGCGCCGCGGAGCCGCGCATCTATGACGTCCGCGCCTCGGCGGTCCAGGACTGGCGGGGCCAGCTGCTCAGCTGGGTCTTTGTCCTGCGCGACATCACGGCCCACAAGGCCGTCGAGTCCACACTGCGCGAGCGCAGCGCGGAGCTGCAGGCACGCAACCAGGACCTGGATGCCTTTGCGCGCACCGTGGCCCACGACCTCAAGGGCCCCCTGGTGGGCATCATCGGCTATGCCGAGACGGCGCGCCGCTTTTCGCGCGCTCTGCCGATGGAGCAGATCGAGGACAGCCTGGATACCATCGTCGAGGGGGGACGCAAGCTGGACCGGATTATCGAGGAACTGCTCCTGCTCGCCAGCGTGCGCGCGGAGCAGGTTCGCATCGAGCCCCTGTCCACCGGCGAGATCGTCGCCGACGTTCTGCGGCACCTCGACTTTATGATCAAGGAGCGCGAAGCGACGGTGGTGCTGCCGGAGCACTGGCCGCCGGCGCTGGGCTGCGCGGCCTGGGTGCGCGAGGTCTGGTCCAACTATATCAGCAACGCCGTCAAGTACGGCGGCCGGCCGCCCCGCGTCGTGCTGGGCGCCGACCAGGCCGCGGGCGTTGTGCGTTTCTGGGTACGCGACAATGGGGCCGGCCTTTCCCCGGAAGAGCAAAAGCGGCTCTTTCAGCCGTTCACCCAGCTGGCCCGCGTGCGGGCCGAGGGGCACGGCCTGGGGCTGTCCATCGTCCGGCACATCGTGGAAAAGCTCGGCGGCCGGGTGGGCGTGGAGAGCGAGCTGGGCAAGGGCTGCACCTTCTGGTTCGTTTTGCCGGGGGCCGTATCCTCGTAGGGGCGGCGCATGCGCCGCCCCTACGACATCAGCAGCGGACGAACGCTCTCCGCCCAGGCCCGGACAGCTGCGGGGTGGCGAAAATCTCCGCCGCGCAGGCCCAGGCCGCAGTAGGCGATAAAGAAGCGCATGCCAAAGCCGGTGAATCCCGGATAGTTCTTGATAAACAGCGCGCCGACAAAACGCCCTTCGGCCACCGGTTTGACCAAGGCCCGTTCCCCGGCGAGGAACTGATCGACCAGCTCCTGCCCGGCCTGGTCCTTTTTGTTGGGCATCAGCCCCACCAGGAAAAAGGCTGTCGGCACCCGGCTGAGGAGGGCCTGGTTCGACTCCAGGAAGGCCACGGCTTCGGGCAGCCACTTGCCCCCGTGTATGGCACTGCCCAGGACCACGGCACCATACCCGTCGAGCGCGTTGACCGCTTGAACGCGGCGTACGTCGACCGCGGTGCCGCTATCGGCCAGGGTCTTGCCGATCAGCTCGGCGACACCGCCGGTCGAGCCGGCCTCAGAGGCGTAGGCGACCAGGATCCTCCTGGTCGCGCTGCTGTCTCCCAAGGCGAGTTCCGGGAAGCCGATTGGCAGCGAGGTGTCCGCGTTATCCTCGAGCGACATCAATACCCCCATGCCGGCACAGCCGAGCGCACAGGATCCCAGCGCAACACCGCCCAGCGCCAGGAACCGGCGGCGGGTGATGACCTGGCGTTCTGCAGAATGCCCTGGAATCGACACGACCAGTTCCCTCCTGCCCCTGGCAGCATCGTGCCGGCGAATAGGGCTGGGCCCCGGCAAGGCCGGGGCCCAGGCTGCGCTTGAGCTACGTCGCCGGCTCCGCCGGTGGCTCGCCCATCATGTAGCGGTGCATGTCCGCCGCGGCGCGCTTGCCGGCCCCCATCGCGCTGATGACGGTCGCCGCGCCGGTGACGATGTCGCCGCCGGCCCAGATGCGCTCCTTGGTCGTCTTGCCCGTCTGCTCGTCGGCCACGACGGTGCCGTGGCGCGAACGCTCCAGCCCCTGGATGTTCTCAAAGATCAGCGGGTTGGGGCTCGTGCCGATGGAGATGACCACCAGGTCGTACGCGGTGAGGAACTCGGAGCCCGGGATGGCGACGGGCCGCCGCCGGCCGCTCGCGTCGGGCTCGCCCAGCTCCATCCGCAGGCACTCCATCGCCTTGACCCAACCGTGCTCGTCGCCCAGGATGCGCGTCGGGTTGGTCAGCAGGCGGAACTCGATGCCCTCTTCCTCGGCGTTCTCGGCTTCTTCCGCCCGGGCCGGCAGCTCCTCGCGCGAGCGGCGGTAGACGATGTGCACCTCGGCCGCCCCGAGGCGCAGGGCGCAGCGGGCCGAGTCCATCGCCACGTTGCCGCCGCCGACCACGGCCACGCGGGCCTTTTTCTTGATCGGGGTGGCGTACTCGGGAAAGAGGTAGGCCTTCATCAGGTTGGTGCGCGTCAGGAACTCGTTGGCCGAGTAGACGCCGTTCAGGTTCTCGCCGGGGATGCCCAGAAACTGGGGCAGGCCGGCCCCGGTCCCCAGGAAGATGGTGTCGTACTGCTCCAGGAGCTCGTCCAGGGTGGCGATCTTGCCGATGACCTGGTTCAGGCGGATGTCCACGCCCAGGCTTTTGACATAATCGACCTCGGCCTGCACGATGCGCTTGGGCAGACGGAACTCGGGAATGCCATACATCAGCACGCCGCCCGGCGCGTGCAGCGATTCAAAGATCGTCACCGCGTGGCCCAGGCGCGCCAGGTCGCCCGCGCAGGTCAGGCCGGCCGGCCCACACCCCACCACGGCGACCTTTTTCCCCGTCGGCGGCGGCAGCTCCGGCGGCGGCACCTTGTGCCCCAGCTCCCAGTCGGCCACGTACCGCTCCAGCCGGCCGATCGCCACCGGCTGCTGTTTCTTGCCCAGCACGCAGACCTGCTCACACTGGGTCTCCTGCGGACAGACCCGTCCACAGATGGCCGGCAGGTTGTTCTTGGCCTTGAGCTCGCGCACGGCCCGCAGCATGTCCCCTTCCTTCACCGCCGTGACGAAATCGGGGATCTTGACCTCGACGGGGCAGCCTTCCCGGCAAGTCGGCTTCTTGCAGGAGAGGCAGCGCTCGGCTTCGGCCAGCGCCATCTCCGGCGTGTAGCCCAACGCGACCTCGTCGAAATTACGGCCCCGAACGTGCGGGTCCTGGCGGGGCATTTCCTGTCGTTCGCGCTTGACAGCCATCTGCTTCTCCTTTGACGACTTGGATGTTGGATTTCAGGTTGCCGATAGATGAGGTGCCGCGAATCCAACCTCCAACTTCTACTTAATCCCCAACAACCTGGTAATCGGCGCCAGCATGCCTTTCAGATTGGCCGCAAAGGTGCCGACCTGCGTGTCCTTCAAGGGGATCGAAACCGGGATCTCGAGCTGGACCGGGATCGTCGAGCTCATCACGATATTGTCCAGAAAGTCGATGGGCAGGTTTGTATTCGGCGGCATCGTGATATAGGTCGTCCCCGCGACCTGGCTGCCGTTGCCCAGGTACATGGTGACATAGGCGGCGCTGATCTCGGCATCGCCGGTGGTCGAGACCGTGATCGGCTCCAGGACCTGGATGACGACGTCGCGCACCGGCATGTCCTGGTCTACCAGGACAGTCGTCTCGATGACGGCATTCTCCAGCCCGTTCAGCTCGTGGACCACGTTGCCCAGGATCGGGCGCAGCACAAACGGCAGCGCGATCACCACCGCCACCAGGATCAGGCAGACGATGAAGGAAAAGAGGATCGCGATCCGCTGGAACAACGACAGCCTCGGCTTTTCCATCACACCCTCCTGCGAGTCATTCCTCAACTGACCGGGGCCAGGCATGCCCCCGGGTGGTCGTGTTCGAACTTGCCCACCGCGGCCTTTTCCTCGTCCAGGTACTGGCGCTGGCGCTCCAGCAGCAGATCCCAGTCGACCTCGTGGCCGTCAAAGTCGGGGCCGTCGACACAGGCAAAGCGGGTCTTGCCGCCCACCGAGACGCGGCAGGCCCCGCACATGCCGGTGCCGTC
>Ga0302251_1000395_pt1 | contig 41728 bp, 67 predicted proteins | sample AAG_RA_Gln_MG_FD_193534 | JGI IMG/M metagenome (GOLD analysis project Ga0302251, IMG submission 193534) | Enriched activated sludge microbial communities from anaerobic digester in WTTP, New Holstein, Wisconsin, United States - AAG_RA_Gln | ecosystem: Engineered > Bioreactor > Anaerobic >... | reverse complement strand
ATATGACGACATATCCAGAAGATACGAGGCAATGCGCTTAAGTTACCGAACCGCCGTATACCGAACGGTACGTACGGTGGTGTGAGAGGACGGCTGCTCAAATAATGGGCAGCCTCCTACTCGATTGCACGAGGCCGGGCACTTCCTGGCAGCGCTTTGCTTCGGGCATGTTGTTCAGTTTCGATTGGGATGGGGAAAGCTCGGGAAAATGCCCATTCCGCGGGGTGTCTGGTACATGCCCAGCGATACGGAGGCGCATCGCAGAATCATTGCAATAGCAGGGTTCGGAGCCGAACTACTCGCAGCTCCGCTGCTTTATCAGGCTGGGCTAACACCGTATCCATTGGTAGCGGCTGTGCATCTGCTGGTTTACCCGCTTTATGCTGATGGTGTTAGTGATTTCAGATGGTTTGACGATGGTTTTTTGTGTATATCAAAACGGGGATGGATATGGATCTATATTATGGCGTTTTGCACAGTGTTCTGGTGGGGAGTTTATAAGGTCATCCTGTTAGTGCGATAACATAAGATGGAGGCTGGGCGAGAATGGATAATCGAGCTTTTTTTAATATGGCTGGCAAATTTATCAATTATATCAATCCGTTTGGCGCGACGGCACAATGTAATTGGGAGACGCGTACTGATGGTAGGCCATGGGCTTCGGAGCTTTTCCTTAAGGCCAACAATGCGGCTGGATTAAAGGCATGGGAAGGATGGGACGGAGAAGTATATACAAAAGTTTCATGGGAGCAAAACCCTGACGGGGCAAAAGTTAACAGGGTTAGCCTGTTCTGCAAATATCCGTCCATAGAGGCATTTCTTGCCAATTATTCGTTGAAGGTTAGCAGATATTACCCGCTTTGCGTAAAAAGGCGAGACAATTTTTGGGGATATTTTGATGGGCTTTTTAGAGGCAAATATGGGGCATGGGCTACTGACGCCATTTATTTTAAGCATTTAACCGAGACAACAATTGAAATTGCACCTGATATATTTGGCCCGGGATGGCAGACCAAAATAGAGACATCTCTTGGGTATGCTATTGATAAAAAATATCTGACCCCGCAGCACGAGGATATAGCATTAGCAGCTGTAAATAAGATATTCGCATCGAGGCAATCGGTACAACGTAAGACAGTTTGCCTTGATTTTGGCCATGGGGGACGCGACCCAGGGGCGGCTATCCCCGGACGAAAGGACATCAGCGAGAAGGATATTAACCTTGCATATGGCCAGATTATAGGAGCCAATCTGTCCGAAATGGGATATGACATTATGTACACGAGGGTTGAGGACGAATACGTACAACTTACAGAGCGGGGAAGGATGGCACAGAACCACCAGCCTCTGCCTTCTGCGTTTCTGAGTATTCACGCCAACAGCGCAGCACGAAAAGATGCGAGCGGTGTCGAAATTTATACATACTTTGGACAAGACGCGGGGGACACAATGGCTAATAAAATCATCGAGGCAATACGGAAGGCTATCCCAAGCATCAAGGTCAACGCAGATTATTCCGATAGGGACATAGATAAGGAAAAAGACTTTGCCGTGCTTAGGGATACGCCGAATATTCCATCTGCCCTTATTGAGCTTGGTTTTCTGAGCAACGAACAGGACCGGATAAATCTGCTTAAAGAGGACTACCGGGAAAGGTTAACAGGAGCAATTGCCAAGGGCGTAGACGCTTTTTTAGGCGGAGCCTGATGGGAGGCGGCCCGATGGAAATAACATTGGAGAATATTGGGGCGTATATGGCAATTATTGGGTTTGCCGTGGGGGTAGTCAAAGTCATGATTATCGTGCCTCTGCAAAAGGATAACAAAAATATCCAAAACGAAAACCGACAGCAGATTGGCCTGCTAAGGAAGGAAATCGACCAACTGAGGGTCAGTATAGAGCGGCTGGCAACCAGCATTGAAATCATCGAAAAAAGCATAAACGATGTTAGGGAGAGGGTAATCCTTGTTGAATCCTCGGCAAAACAGGCGCACAAGCGGCTGGATTCTCTGGAATCAAAGGTCTACTGCACGGGGAAGAGGGAATCAATATGAAAATAAATGAAAATAATTGGATTGTCCGCTTTTTCTTCACATGGGGAGGGCTTCCTTGGAAGAAGCCGCTCATCATGGTCTCGTGCATTCACTTCTTGATAATACAGACTATATCTCTCTGTACCGGACATGACATCCCAGCTTTAATGGGGGAGATATATAAAGCGTACATGATTGCGATCATAATCGCAGGATTTGGCAGTTCTGGTTTTTCGGATTGGATGAATAAGAATGACCAAAAAAAATAAAATTATTCTGACCCTGGCGGGTATTATTATTATCGTAGCTGGGATATATGTTTACAAGCTTATATATCCCAACGAGCCTCCACAGGTCGTAATAACAGACGAAGCACTTGAGACGGTAAAGAAAGAGAACGCCGATATGCGAAGGAGGCTCGAGGAATTTGAAAAACAGATTAAACGAGAGGCGCAACAGATCAAAGCGCAAGAGCACGAAAAAGTTAAGACTATGTCTCCTGATGCTGTCGCTGGTGCTATTGCTGACGAGTTGCGCTTATTCCTCGGAGCAGATTAGATTTGACTATGTGCCGCAAGGATACGTGTCACCATCCGAAGGCTATTGGCTTGATGTCCCGACCGGGCGTAATCTGCTGCACATGATCCGCACCTACCGGGAGAAAGCGGAGTACTGGGAGCGGGAACACGGGGCACTCTCTGATGAGTTCAGGGCATATATCAATAAGACAGATGTACGATTAACAGAGATAGAGGCGAACATCGAAGCAGAACGGAAGGCGTGGAAGAATGAGATCCGCAAGATAAAATTACCAGGACTAGGAATATTCGCCGGCGTGGGTTATGGCGCCGAATGTGAAATAGAGCCCATTGTTGGTGTCGGACTTGTGTGGCGATTGTGGTAATTTCTGTGGCATACAATAAAAGAAACCGTCACTCTGATCGAGTGGCGGCTCTTTTTTTGTGTTGAAGTGAAAGACAAGTGAAAGACAGAAAATTAAAAGCTCCGTAAGCTAATGCCTACGGAGCCTGTAATAGTCTGGAGCCGCCTTCCGGACTCGGACCGGAGACCCCATCCTTACCATGGTCATTTAGATATAAAACAGTATAAAATGCCATAGTATCAAAAATGAGATTTATCAGGTTATTACTGTGTTTATTGAAGGTCTCTGTTTTACCTTATTGTCTCTTGTGCTATGATTTTATCTGTCAAGTGAAAGACAGGTGAAAGACAGAAAATCTTAGCGAGGGGATATTTGTTTATGATAGAAAAACTTACCCAATCAAGAGTAAACTCTTTTCCTGTTCCTGACAAGCGTACGGATGTCAGAGATGAACTTGTGACCGGGCTTGTTTTGAGACTTGAAATTTCCGGACGCAAATCATGGTATGTTGTTTATCGGAATAAAGGTAAGCAACGCTGGTTTTTTATTGGCAAGGCTGAGTTTTTTACCCTTGCAGAAGCCCGTAATGAAGCCAGGGCTTTTCTTGGGCTTCTGGCTAGGGGAGAAGATCCTGCTGCTCCCGCCGCTGATCCTCAGATGACCCTTAAAGAATTGATCGAGTCTTATTACGAACCATGGGTGGTTGTTCATCGCAAAAGCGGCGATGGGACAGTAAGGGCTATAAAATCTTATTTTTCAGGCTTTCTTAATAAAACGATCGGCGAAATAACAGTCCATGATCTTGAAGAATGGCGGGCTAAACAGCGCAGCAAGGGAAAAAAGGCCGCGTCTTGTAACAGAAATATCGGAGCGCTGCGCTCTATGCTCAACTGGGCTGTCAGCCGTGAACTTATCACGGAGAACCCCATTTTAAAACTAGAGCCTCTAAAAGAAGTAGATTCAAACAAGAAGGTACGTTATCTCACAAAAGATGAAAACGAACGTCTGATGGCCGCGCTGATCGCCAGGGAAGAAGATATTAGAAAAGGCCTTGCATACGGATACTCACAGGCGCCCCTCAAGGGGGAGTTTGTGGACCATTTAAGGCCTATGGTTATTATTTCCCTTAACACAGGCATCCGCTGGGGATCTCTGGTTAATCTGCAGTGGGATGACGTGGATCTCATCAACCGATCACTCACGATCCGCGCCGAAACAGCAAAGTCAGAGCGGCAGCTTATCATTCCCCTCAACAAAACAGCCATGGAAACCTTCCGGCAATGGGAAAAAGAAATGCCCGGCACAGGCCCTAAGGGTCTGGTCTTCCCTTCTCCGGTAAGCGGAGGTGTCCTGGATAATGTCAACAAGGCATGGAATGCGGTCTTGAAAAAAGCAGAGATAGAAAATTTCCGCTGGCACGACATGCGCCACACCTTTGCAAGTAACCTTGTCATGTCCGGAGTGGACTTGAATACGGTCAGAGAATTGCTGGGACATGCGGATCTTAAGATGACACTAAGGTATGCGCATCTTGCCCCGAAGGTCAAGATGTCAGCGGTGGAGATGCTGGATAGGTGACGAGTATATGTTTAATTTCTAATTGTCGGCAAACTCAACATAATATCTGCTTATTTACTCTGCAGGCAGTTCTTTTTTCTTGCGCGACTCCAACTTCTTAATGCTTTCTTGCGGAGTTGGCAAATTTTCGGGCATTTCGTTGCCAAATTCAGCAATGGTTTTACGAATTTTTTTACCGATTTCATAGTGCGTTTTATTGGCATCAGCCTTATTATCAATTCTGTCACGGCGAAGCTTGGCTTCTGTCTGGGTCGCTCTGAAGAGGTTGGCGGCAAGTTCTTCGCTTCCCATGTGATCAAGAATATCCTGGCTTTTCTTAAGACCTTTATGTTTGTGGATATCTTGTTTTTTCATTCCACCATAAAGACCTTGGTAGCCGTGGTTCTGGAAGATAGCATAATCTATGGGCTGAACAACTCCGGCTTGTTTGGCAGCTGATGCAAGACCTTTATTATGTTCTTTGATCTCCTCTCTCAGCTTTAAACGCATGTCATCTTCAACTTCCTGACGCCGTGTCTGCAGAGCGAAATAGCTGTGTCCCAGTGCTACCACTTCTTTTCTGGGATCTGCGCTTTGAACAATAAGGTAACATGCATACCTTGATAAACAGACTGACTTAATTTGTCTAACTGCACCACTTCCAAGCTCGACCATTTCGTTGACGTCAACGAAATGGTCGTCAATCTTCTGATGGCTGTTCCTACATGCCTGTTTTGCTTTTTCAATTACTTCTTCAAAGTTCCGATAGTTAGTATATTCAAGAGCCTTAGACAGATCACGGCTGCTCCAGAATTCCACTCCATCAGGATCTATCTGTTTGATATTTTCAAAGATGTTGATTGTAATCAGCCTCCTTTTTACTAACACTGATATCTACTGCGTAAGTTTCTAAAATTATTAAACCTAGAAACCTACGCAACTTTAACTATGAAAAAGATGTTATAGTATTATTTCTGCTTCTTTTTTTTATCGGGTTTTGTTTGTGATAAATCACTAGCTGCAACTTTCTTAATTTTTGTTGAAGTTTTAGGATCTCTGAGCAGTTCACTTGCTATTTTTGCAACATCTTTTGAATTTTGTTTCTTGTTTGCTTTAGCCATAAATATCCCTCCTTTCGCATTAAAAGTAGAAATATTTTATTAATGTCTAAAGACCATGTTTTACCTTGCCGGACTCCTCAATGATTTTATCAATTAACCAACTTTGCTTCTTTTATTAAAACGTTCATCATTAATCCGTCTACACGTCCTATAATCGTAATCTTCTGCCCCTTATTGAGGTTTGCAAGCTGGTCCTCGTGCTCATCATCAAAGAAACATTGTGGCTGACAGAGCTCAAAATCTCCCTGCCTTTTTAAGGTTACATAAAGAGAATCCATAATGTCTTTTTTTACATCATCGACTCTTCCGGTAATCTTAACAAGATTTCCTTTATACTTTTTGTCTGCTGCAATTTCGTTTTTAGCGTATTCCTTGCAGAGCTCTTCAACTCCTACGGTAATCACATTTTCCTTTGGAGCTGCCTCTTGGCTTGTTCCGGAAGAAGACGCCTTTTTATCATCGCCAACAATTATACCGAGGGCTATTAACCCTACAAAAATAACCGCGATACCTATTAAGATTTTTTTTAATGTTCCGGACTTCTTTTTCTGAGGAGCTGGTTCTAAGGGAGCCTTTGATGAATACTGAAGAGGTTTTCCGCAATTAGGGCAGCTTACCGCGGAATCGGAAACATCCTTACCACATTCGGGACACTTGACTATTGCCATTATAAAAACCTCCTTAATTTATTAAATCCTCCATACTTCAGAGGTAACTGCCATCATCACAGCTTTTTTAAAACAAATCATCTCCTTAGATCATCTCCCTCTTTCCCCTCATAAAATGGAATTATATCTGTTATTGGTAAGGCTTGTTGTTTACCAGTCATAAACATACCTTTTTATTATAAAAAATACCCCTGCAACAACAGAGGCTAAATCATCTTAGGGATGCTTCTTGCTGAAACAACATTTATAACCTTTCCAAGGATACAAACTTCCGTATCTCCCTCTAAATTAACCACCATGTCTGGAGAAATTTGCCAGTTGTAGGCCCTTAAGCAGAGCTCTTTTTCGTTCATTTTTACAATGCCCTTGATAAATAGACGATTATTGATTGAAACCACAACGATATCCCCAACGCCGGCTTCACAATATTCAACAAACAGAACCTTATCTCCGTTATATATATAAGGTTCCATGCTAGAGCCTTCGGCCTCCATGATCTTATAGCTGCAGCCCTGCCATGTATAACCCATAAGAACTTTTGCAGGCACCGGGAACCGCCCTTCATATTCCCATACAACATCCTCCGCATATGCCGATCCATTTCCGCAGCAGGCAGTAATGACCTTATTGCTGACAATTGGCACAAATATAACATCATCAATTTGCGCCGCCTTGCCCACTTTAGACGATAATTCATCTGACCAATTTGCCTCGGGATACTCTTTGCCGTCCCTAATAATTTTAAAATTCTGGCCTTCAGTAGGCTCAATTTTTTCTGTGAATAATGTTTTAGGTGTAGGATCGTCAGTTTCCTCCATAAGATATGCCACTGAAGTATTTAATACTTCTGCAAGGGATTGAAGGTCTACTGAGCGTGGAGGCCTTTTGTTTGATTCCCATCTACGAATACTATCAATTGATACCCCAACAAGAGCAGCTAGTTCGGATTGATTCATTTTCCCTTTTCGTAATTTTTTAATGCGCTGGCCAATGCTCATTGTCATTCCTCCATAAAAACAATAATGCCATTCGGCAACATTAAAAACAAGAAGCAATTGAGCATTTTACTAATTTAGAAATATTGTTTTTTGGCACTATTTTCTATAATAGCCTCTTGACAATGCTAAATAGCATGATATGATATGAATCATTAAATGCCGAATAGCTATATTGTTAGTAGGAGGTGAAAAAATGAATTCAATTCGCGAACATAGAGAAGCAATGATTCCAAAAATGACTCAAATGCAGCTTGCCGAAATCATCGGCGTTTCTGTTGATTCCATCAGACGGTATGAGGCTGGTACGCGAGAACCACGTTTATCTGAACTAAAAAAAATGTCTGAAATTTTCGACTGTACGATTGATGACCTTGTTGCAAACCCTACACCACCCCCCGCCGGGTCGGAAGCCCTGCAGGGGGAGAAGACAGCTTAGGTTCTGATCCAAAAGATTTTCTGCTCCAGGCTGTAGCCGTTATGGAAGCCGTAAGGGTTGCAAACGAACTCGCCGACGACCCGCATGAAATTACAGTGATCATTAAGGACTGCGCCGACGGCAAACTGGAAGAGGATATCACCAGAGATTGGATCGACAGGGTAAAGGAAAGCGTCAGAACCTGTCGGGAACTGCTGGAAATGGTAGGCGCAGGGAATAGGGAATAAATCTCCACGCACCATGACAATCGAATACCGGGCGAAATATTTAGGAGGTACATTTGATGGCTCAGATATTTGTCAGAACTGGAACACATGAAAAATTCAAAACTGGACATTGGGAATTGAGAATAATCGCAGGGCTCGACGAAGATCCCGATCTGATCATGAAAGAAGCGCAAGAACGGGTCACATCTTCGATTGAAGTAATTCCGGAAGAAAAAAGATATTCACGCGACGGAGCCGATGGAGTTATAACGGAACTGGAATAATCAGATCCTTCTTCTGGCCGCTCTATAGGTCGGTACAACGGCCTGAACGATGGCACTTTCCATAACGCAATCCTGAGTTACGTTACGGAGGACTTCGGGTCCTTCGCGATCAAGGTTCCCAATTATTACATCTCCAAGACTTATCAAATATCCGATTGGCTCCACTACTGAGTAACCTTCTTCATGTTTGACGATAAACATTTCGGTAACTCTGTTTACAGCTACTACTATGCCGTGCACAGCAACACCCTCTCTCACTATCGCCCGGTATCCGACTGTCATGGTGCCGGGCATTTTTATATTCTGAAACGATTATATCAGCAATGAAAGGAGGTCAAATAAATGAACAATGAGTTTGGGATCGTGATCAGGGATCGGAAGGCGGTCGTATCGAGCAGGGATGTTGCCAGGGTTTTTGAAAAGCCTCACAACGATCTGCTCAAGGCTATCCGAAACCTGGATTGTTCAGAAGAATTTAGACTGGGAAATTTTTCCCAGTCCTCCTATATCAACGACCAGAACAGGGAAATGCCGGAGATCATCATGTCCAGGGACGGGTTTTCATTCCTTGCAATGGGATTTACGGGCGTAAGGGCCGCCCGCTGGAAGGAGCTCTACATCGCGGCTTTTAACGCTATGGAAAAGAGCATTGCCGCATCAAGCCCCATGGGTCCTTTCAATATTCCCCGGACTCTGCCCGAAGCCTTGAGGCTTGCAGCGGATCTTGCAGAGAAGGTCCAGCAGGACGCACCGAAAGTTTTGTTTGCCGAAGCGGTTTCAACAAGCACGTCAGAGATCCTGATCGGCGACCTTGCGAAGATCCTTCATCAAAACGGGATCGATATCGGACAAAAGAGGATGTTTGAGTTTCTCCGGAACGACGGGTACCTGATGAAGTACGGATCTTCCCGAAACATGCCGACACAGAGATCTATGGAGCTGGGAATATTCAGGGTCAAGGAGACAACGATAACAAAACCCGATGGAGCAATCCTCATATCCCACACAGTGAAAGTAACAGGCAAGGGGCAGGTTTATTTCGTCAATCTTTTTCTTAAAAAGAAGCTGGCCCTGGTAGCCTAAAAGGTCATATCGGACGGAGGGAGGAATGAGTATGCAGCCATTTACGGGACAGTTTGTGATGATGCCGGCGGAGGAATACGAAAGGCTCTCTTATCTGGAGCGAAAGATAGACAGTATTTTAGCGGCGGTTACATCCGGTGCAGCCGCACCGGCAAGGAAGCTGCCGGAAGATGTTGATCCTGAAAATATGAGTGTTGCAGAAGCAGCTGCATATACGGGAATGTCTGTCGGGTTCCTTAATAAATGCAGGGGAAAAGACGCGACGACAAAGGGTCCCGATTACCGGAAACAGGGAAGCAGAGTCGTTTATTCTCAGACCGATCTCGACCGCTGGAAACAGGAACAGAGGGTCTCAGGAAGAAAGCACTCCCCTTCCCCGCTTGTCAGAAGATACAACAGAAAGAGAGGAGAAGTCTGATGGAGTATTTGATCTATATCATCTTTGTTGTCGTTTTGCTGATCCTGATGGTCTGTATGGCCAACTGGCGTGTACGGAGGGACCGGAAGCAGTACAAGGAATACCGGAATGGGAGGATCGATTGATGAAGGCATTAACGGACGAAGAGAAAGGCAGTATGCAGGCGGATCTGATTTTAGCCAGGACATTTTTGACGGAGGCCATTGTTGCGTTAAAAGATTCGGATCTGCTCAAAACTAAATCAGCCGTCTTTTACGTGGCGCTCCATGCCAATCGCGTTAAAAGCCTTTTGACAGAGAGGACCTTTATGAATAATGGAAGAGCTTGCCTGCAGTGCGTTTATGCAGTCTTATTACGGCGACATGGGAAGCTGGGGTTTGGCGGCAGTTCTGCTGCTGATCGCAGGAATTTACAGGGAGCTGGTAGTGCTTCCGGCAAAGAGGAAAGAACAGAATGAGCATTGAGTTACAGCCGTTCAAACGCAAACTGACCGAAATCAAGGCGATCAGATACGAAGGGCCAACGATGGATTGGGATCTATGCCTGACATACAGAAATGAATTTACCTTTGCGTACGATTATCAGGGTGGCAAATATCTTATTCCGGTCTATAGAGGGCTTCCGGCGCCGCACACCGGAGACTGGCTCGTGTTTGATCCTAATGGATACAACTTAATAGACATAATGTCCGACAAGATATTTCAACAAACATATTCCAGGGCATGAAAGGAGGAATAAAAATGACTGAGATATTTGGATTGATCACAATAGTCGCAATAGTCGTAGTGGTGGCCGGCATGGGGACAGCAAAGGTTAAAGGGGGCAGGTAACAATGGAAAGCGTGTTAATCAGAATGGCCTGCGACGCGGATCTATGTGCAACGCATAAAAGTATGCAACTGATCAGGGAAAATCTTTCGCTCGAAAAAGCAGAAATGCTCTATGAAATGTATAAAGCCTCTCACGAATGAGAGGCCTGAAGATAAGAAATTACTGCTCGAAGCATTGGGGGCTGTAACCCTCGACCAAATTATATCACATTCGGCGGTGACATCATGAGAGATATTATCAAGTGTGTAGATTGTAATTTTTTCGATAGGTGCGATGGATTTAATAGTTCTAATCTCCGCAGGTGCGCCGCCGACGGTCGTCTGCACTGGAAAGGCGACGACGCGGGAAACTGTATGAATTTTGCATTCAGGGAGGCCGATCGATATGCCAGTTAGAAATTTCATAACATGCAACTGTCTGAATTGTGCCCGGTTAACTGACCATTACTGGGCTTCTTCAACTACGCATATTATTAAGTGCCGCAATATCATCACAGGACAAATAGAAATGCGTGAATATCATCCGCTGGATAACCTTTGGTGTCCAAGATGGCAACGAAGGCTTGATGATGAGCGATAAATCAAAAATAGAATGGCTTGACGGCGGGGCAAGCTGGAATCCGATCTCCGGCTGCACTCCGATATCCGAGGGGTGCGCCAATTGCTACGCTAAAACAATGGCTGAAACAAGGCTGCGGGGCATGTTTGGCTATGACAAGGAAGATCCTTTTAAGATTACGTATCACGAAGATAAACTGATTCAGCCGTTGAAATGGAAAAAGCCGAGGAAAATATTTGTCTGCTCAATGGGCGATCTTTTCCATGAGGATGTACCGACGGGGCTGATTATTGATATTTTTGGGGTAATAACAGGGTCTGACCGGCATACCTTTCTTATTTTGACCAAGAGGCCCGAACGAATGAAAAGTTTCATAGAGTATAATAACAGGTTTTGCACTACTCCGTTAAAAAATGTCTGGCTAGGCGTTACGGCTGAGAACCAGCGCACGGCAGAGGAGCGGATCCCAATACTGCTTGGTACTCCGGCGGTAAAAAGGTTTGTGAGTATAGAACCGATGCTGGAGAGTATGGATATTGCATACTATATGCCTGAATATGATTATCGGCCAACATATGAATACTATCAGAAAGCATATCCAAGTTGCGGCAAATCTCCTATTCAAACTAAACCCGGCCTTGACTGGGTGATCTGCGGAGCAGAGACCGGACAGAGCGCACGCCCACTGGATCTCAACTGGGCACGGGGTCTCCGTGATCAATGCTTCGAAAACAATGTACCATTTTTCTTCAAAAAAGCCGGACCGACCGGGACGCTGATCCCGCTGGACTTAATGATTAGGGAATATCCGGATCATGAGCAGTAAATATAAGTTTCCAATGAGGGGAGACTCGAAATGACAAATAATAAAAATGAAGCACCGTTTATTTTGCATGCGGACGATGCAATCAAGAAAGATTCTGAGAAGGTTCGCTTGGACTTGCTGCCGGTGCGTCCATTACTTGAAGTCGGCAGGGTGTTGACGTTTGGCGCAAAAAAATACGAGCCGCGAAATTGGGAAAAAGGTTTTTCATGGAGCAGACCATACGCGGCAACACTCAGACATCTGTTCGCATGGTGGGCAGGAGAGACATACGACAAGGAGACAGGGCTGAACCATTTGGCTCATGCGTTGTGCGAGATCATGTTCCTGTTGGAGTTTTCGTATACACATGTTGAGATGGACGATAGGGTGAAGAAGGAGAGGGCTAACAATGACCGTTGAAGAGGCAAGGAAAAAGGAATGCAGGACATTGCCTATGTACCTGCAATCCGCGGGGGATTTAGGGATTGCAGGTACTGGCACGCTCGAGTTCATCCCGTCAAGTTGCTCCGCTGATAGGTGTATGCACTGGCGCTGGCAATCGAGCGCAAGGATAAACGGCTACTGCGGGTTGTCAGGGAAGGAGGGATCAGAATGAGAACGTTATTTGAAATTATCGAGGCAGTTAAAGATGGTGAGCGTCCTGAATATGATGAGCTGCGCTACGCCCTGTTGGTAACTGATTTTATGTTAACGGACATAGGACAATTTGTATTGATGGATTTGTATGGCAAGGGAAAGTTAGAGGGTTGGGACAAAAAGAAGTACGAAATAAAAGAAGAGCTCCGCCAAAAAGCGCTTAATACGGATCCGAAAACATACGTTGGTAATTTTGATCCAGATGCGCCAGGTCGTCAAAAGGAGCGGGCTATGCATAAGCGAATATTTGATAAGCTTCTCCACGACAATCCAGAGTTATTAAAGGAGGAATCAGAATGAGTGCACACAAGTTTACACCAGGACCGTGGAAAGTTGATTTTAACAACTCAACGAAGCCTTTTATCAACATCCAAGACCAAGAAAAAAATATAATCGCATCAGTGCCTGACAGTGAACTTATTTATGGCGATCAAACCATAATAGCGTTTGAGGACATTGAAGCCAACGCGCAGCTGATAGCCGCCGCGCCTGACATGTATGAAGCGTTGACACGCGCATGTGACAGATATTGCATAGGCTACGACGGCGACAATATCGTTAATTGCGATAATTGTATTATCCAGAAAGCAATCCGCAAGGCACGCGGAGAGAAGGAATGACACACACTGAACTTGTTACAAGGGGTAAGCGTTGGCTGGTAAATAACGGGTGGAATCCTGTTTTTACAGAGCAGGGATTCCAGAATTCACTGGAAAAACCAGACGTTATTGGGTGGCGGGGCGGTTGCTCAGTTCTTTTCGAGGTCGTGGTTACGCGAGTAACATGAAGATAGCCGATGAAAAATATAAAAGAGTTTTTATTCGACGTTCTTGTTCCGTGGAAAAACAGCCTCAGGGAATGCGATGATTGTCCGTTCAGACAGGAGTATGTGCCGCACATGTGCCCAAGCGGAGAAATTATCAATCTGCCGCGCTGTCGTGGAAAGGTGATGCTGGGAGTTAAAAGTCCATGTGAGTACAGGAGATTGTTGAGATAATTATGTGATAAATGGCATTATCATGCCAAAAACTAGGGTTTTTTGAGGAGGAGGAATAAGGATGAATCACGATAAACTACCGAGTAATACTAGACGTCAGAGGCTCATCACTGCAGCCGCACTGATCATTGACGAGATTGAACGTTTAGATCGTGCAGAATCCAAAACGGAGGAGTCAGAATGAAGGAGTCCATTGAAGAGACTATCGATCTTACCGATGATCGGTTGTTCTGGTTCTGCCAGGTAGATATTGAAGTCCTCAGAGATCCGGGACTGTCTCCGACCGACAAGGCCGTCTATGCGATTCTCTGCTCATTCGCCAGTGTTGCCGATCGAAGCGGTCGGCCTTCTATCGGTACGATCGCTGCAGCTACAAACTGTTCGAAGAATACCGCTAGGACAGCTATTAAGAATCTTATATCCAGAGGCGTTCTTGTGAGAGAAGAAAGATACTGTGAAGGCCGTCAGACTTCGTGCCTGTATAAGATTATTGGGGTCAATGCATACAGGGGTTCAAATATTGAAGGGGGGAGGGTTCAAAATTTGAAGGGGGAGGGTTCAAAATCCGGTAAGGCGGAACTAGAACCAAAAGAACTAGAATTAAAAGATACTCTTTCAGAGGGAGCTGAAACCGCTCCCGATGGACAGGATACTCTTCTTTCTGAGGAGGAGTCCATAAGAAAAATTCCTGCAGCCATGAAAGAGACCGTTGAATACTTTCTCTTTAAAACGGGCCGTGTAGGTCTATTGCCGGAAGAACTAGGCCCAATAATGGCGCTGGAAAAGATACATGTGCCGGCACGGATACAGCGGGAGATAACAATAGCCACAGATAGGTTTATAAAGCAGGGCAAGCCTCTGACTGCACTGACTTTTGGCTATATCTATGACAGTCTTAAATACCAGAAATCATCAAAAATGGCACGTGCACAGCCAAAACCTGAAGAGTCCGTATCGACAGAAAACATAGCATGGATGGCATGGGAAGAACAGAACAAGGCGGCATTAATGGCGGAATTTGGGATCAGGGAGGGCGGGAAACGTGATGCAGATGGATAAAAACACATACGAAGTGTTAAAGTGGCTGCGCACGTATTATCCGGACGCCGATCCGCAGGATCTGCCGCGATCTCTGTCAGGGCTTGAGTTCGCAATGCGCAATGAGAACTGCTATAAGACATGCCCAGGGATCAGTAAATGCCATACCAGCGGTTACGTTATGAAGCCGGTAATATCCACGTCGCTGCGGGGAATAACATACAGTACAGTCGTCGAAGCTTGCCAGAAGGGCACGAACGAACGCCAGCAGATACAGGTCCAGAAAACTATATCAAGCTGCGGTGTCCCCGAAAAATATGCTAACTGCACATTTGAGAATTTTAATATCCTGAACTGTCACAGCAATGTGCAGATAGCCTTATCAGTGGCGCAGAAATGCGCGCAGAATCATCTGTCCTTGGTACTTGGCGGTCCTCCGGGAACCGGAAAAACGCACCTTGCCGTAGCGCAGATCAAAGAATATCTGCATGACGGCAAGATAGCACTGTTTCTACCTGTAATAACGCTGCTTGATGAAATTAAAAAAACATTCGGGACGAATAACACAGCGGCTTTAGAAGACACTATAAAAAAGGCGGATTTCGTTGTTCTTGACGATCTGGGCACCCAGTATGATACGGGCTGGGTTAATGAAAGGGTTTTTAGCCTTATAGACTACCGATATTCTCATAAGTTGCCTATGACTATAACAACGAACGCCCTAAACATTGATATGTTTGAAAAAATGGCTGGAACGACCAGCGGATTCAGGATAGTCAGCAGGGTAAAGGACTGCGAGTTCGGGCACGTACACTGGATGAACGGCTGCAGGGACTACAGGAGTATACGCAAGCAAGGCAAGGTTTTAGCTTAAATCAGGAGGTGTTTTGATGGCAAGGCGGACAAGCGATATGCTTATTAATAAACTTGCCGATTTAATTGACCTTATTTTAAGACGCGAGCCCAATGGCCTTGCCATTTTACTTGGGACCGTACCGCCGCCAACATCGGAAGATTTGTACGAAATAGGGCAAAGTTCCCAGCCTGATTACGGAGTAAGGATCCAGTGCGGAAGGGGGATATCTACAGCTGAGGCGATAATTCTCGGTGCCGAAAAATTTGAAATCTTAATTGAAGAAATAGGCGGATGGAAGAAGATACACAGGGCTTTCCGCGCATATCGCAATAAATATCCGGCCGGGTGGAGCCTGCTTGAAGAGCATGCCTTATTTGTTAAACAGGGCGGACTGTTCCACGACGGTCAAGGGGGGATGATGGCCGTAATAGCCAAAAAGCATGGCGATGTTACGGCGAGGACAATCAGAAACCGCAGAAATACAATATTGACCATAATCGCCCGTTTTGTAATATATTGGTTTCCGGAAGATGAGGAATATCAGTTGTTAGGTTAATAAAAAGGGGTTTCCGCACTTCTTCCGTTCTTTGATACTTACTTTGCCCTGTCAATCCTGTATACTATTATCATGTATAGATGTGGTTAATAAAGTGCTCTGATCGGTATTAATTATCGGTTGGGGCGCCTTTATTGTGTAGGAGGCGAAAGGATGGGTGAGATTGTTATTTGGGTCATCAAAGAAGGCAAAACATATCGGGCCGGTGTGTCAGATGCAAAGATAGCGCCGATCCCATTCAGCGCCGAAATCATCACGCGGGCTCTAAAATGTGATGAGCGGATTATGTTCGAATGGGTGAAGAAACGCATTAAACGCGGCTGGCCGATCGATAAGATCAAGGCGGCCTGCTGACATGCAGACTGTTAAGCCTATTCGGGAGCAGAAAAGTGTATTCGCCCTCCTGCACTTCCTCAAGGACTGGAATCGTAATTACTACGTCGCCGCTGCGATCGGCATCAATTGGGGGCTGCGCTGCAGTGATATTCTGTCGCTGACGATAGCGGATGTCATTGCCGGAGAAGGCAGTAGAATACAGATCCAGAAACAGATCGAACTTATAGAGATCAAAAACCATCACAAGCGGATCATACCTATATCAGACAATATGCAGTCGATCCTTAAGGAACACATCTTTTGGCTTGGCTACCCGGACATACCCATCGAAGCGCCGCTCGTACTCTCCCGTAACTACCGGCATACGCCGGATGGCATGATAGAACTTAAGCCCTTATCACGCAAACGGCTGTGGACCGTCATATCATTCGCAGCCCAGGAGCTCGGGATCCGTGACAAACTGGGCACACACTCATTGCGCAAGACGTATGTGTGGCAGGCATGGGCTAGAGGTGAATCGCTGGATGTAATACGCAAGGAATTAGGGCACAGTTCGGTCGAGATAACAGAGAGATATGCATCGATACCCTCAGAAAGATCTCGCGGAATATACGAGAAGGTGAACTTCGCCTTGCCGGCGGCCTCTAAAGCGAAACACCAAAAACGACAGAATGGCATGTTTTTGAAAAAATACAAAAGTTTTGTGGATAACTAGGTTCCGCATCGGGCCTAAATTTTACAAACCCTGTTCAGCACCTCTCTTTCGGAGCCTGATCCAACGAGACAGAATGTAGGTTAAGTCTCGTTGGTGAAGATTAAGGGCACAGAGCTGGAATGTAGTCTATTACTGTATTTATGACTTTCGCGGGTCCTTCCCGGGGGGGTGTGCCCCTTGCGGGGCTGGCGACTCGCGGAAATTGTACATTCGAAACTTACAATTTGCTCAGTTTCGTTTGAGGCCCGGATAAAACAGGAGGGTCAATATGGATAGGGAAAAATTGAACTTTAGTAACAATAAGGCTTCTGTTACTGATAGTATGCATTTATGTTCAACTGAAGAGATTTCATCTGTTCTGGGGATGACCCCCCAATGGGTGCGTAAATTGTCAAAAGAGGGCGTGATCCCTCAGGTTACCAGAGGGAAGTTCGACCTTCTTTCTACAGTTAAAAGATATATCGGATATCTGAAGGAGTCTCAAAAAGAGCAATCGACACCCAGTGACCAAAAGAAAATGAAGGCCAGAAAACTCAAGGCTGAAACCGAGGAGCGGGAAGCGCGTGCGAAGTTGGCCGAGATCCAGCTGGATGAAAAGGCAGGGAAGTTGATAAGCAGGGAGGATGTCATAAGAGAATGGTCCGGACGATGCGTAGAGGTCAAGGCCGCCCTGCTTGGCCTGCCTCAGGAGATAGGGTTTCTCTTCCCTGATTCCGAATACAGGCACATGATAGAGGAAAGGGTTGAGCAATTTGTCTATGAAACTCTTGAGCGATACAGCAGGGAAGGTATATCCACACCCGCCACAACCGGTCTTATGGAGCCGTGAAGAACTCCGGTCGCTGAGACCTCCGAAACAGATAACAGTTAGTGACTGGGCTGATCAAAACAGGGTTCTAGATAAGAAGAGCAGCTCGATGCCTGGACCATGGAGGACCTCGCGGACTCCATATCTCAGAGAGATAATGAATAACTTTAAATGTCGGTATGTCAGGCGGATAACCCTTTGTTTCGGGACTCAGCTGGGCAAGTCCGAAACCCTTATGAATCTTATCGGTTATTGTGTGGATGAAGATCCGGGAAGCATGCTTATGGTATATCCGACAGATGAACTGGCCAGGTCGATCAGTAAAAACAGGATCGAGCCGATGATCCGGAGCTGCCCCGCTCTTGAAGCCAAGTGGAATCCGGCGGCTTCAGAGACGCTGGAACTGCAGTTTGCGGGAATGTACCTTGCGTTGGTTGGTGCAAATAGTCCTTCGAAGCTGGCTAGCCGGCCTGTCAAATATCTTCTGTTCGATGAAGTTGATAAGTTTCCCGTCAGGGCGGGTAAAGACTCTTCCCCGATAGAGCTTGCAAGCGAACGGACAAAGACTTTTTCATACAGAAAAGAAGTCTTGGCCTCCACGCCCACATATTCAGAGGGGGTCATCTGGCAGGAGTTTTTAAACAGCCAGGTTAAAAAGAGATATTTTGTTCCGTGCCCTCAGTGCGGATCGATGCAGCAATTTGAACTTAAGAATATCAAGTGGCCCGAAGAGCTGAACAATACTGACAAACAGGAAAGGGAATCCAAGGTGTTGACGGAGACCTGGTATGAATGCCCCGCCTGCCATGAACGCATCTACGACATTGACAAATTACCGATGCTGGCGCGCGGTGAGTGGCGTCCGGTCAAAAGAGAAAAGGGTCCAGATGGTAAGTATGTATGGACAGAAGAAAAAAATCCAAGAAACAAACCCGAGAGCGTAGCCTATAATCTAAATTCAATCTATTCTCCGTGGATCACGTTCGGGCAAATAGCCCAGAAGTTTCTCCGCTCTAAGGATGACGCGATTTCTTTTATGAACTTTATGAACGGCTGGCTGGCAGAACCATGGGAGCCTTCATCAGCGACAATGAACAGTGATGCGGTAATGAAACTGCAGCGGCCGTATGAACGAATGACAGTGCCCAAAGAAGCTCAGATATTAACATGCGGGATAGACGTGCAGCTGGATCATATGTGGTACGAAGTGCGGGCATGGGGGGCAAGGGTAACCTCATGGCTTATTGATTACGGCAGGGTCGAAACATGGGCCGAGATAGAAGAGATATTAGACAAGCCCTGGCGTACTGAACTTGGTCAGGATATTTTAATTCATCTCGCCTTTTTAGATTCAGGGTACCGCACGGAAGAGGTGTATGAATTCTGCGCTGCCCATTCCGGTTTGGCTTATCCGACAAAAGGATCCAGCTCGGCTGTAGTCAAAAGTCCGCTGCTGGAAAGTCAGGTCGAAAAAGCCGAATGGGGTGGGTTAAAGCTTTTTATAGTCGACACAAATTATTATAAAAACTTTATCTCGGGACGTATACACCCAACCAGTGAAATGCCCGAGCGATGGTTTGTCTATGAGGGGATACATCGCGAGTATGCGGAACAGATATGTTCTGAGCACAGAGTTAAAGAAATAGATAGTAAAGGCCGAGTTAAAGAGGTATGGAAGCCGGTTACGGAGCATACGCCAAACCATTTGCTCGACTGTTCGGTCCTGACGACAGCAGCAGCAGAGCGAATGGGAGTGCGGTATCTTACGGAAGGAGGTAATGAGCAATGACGGAAGAAGAGATCAGAGAAGAGCTGGCCTCCGTAAATGCGGCGATTAAAGCGATTAGAGAAGGCGCACAGGAATATAAGGTAATGAACAGAACGGTCAGAAAGGCAGAGTATGCCACCCTGCTTAAAGAACGAGCCGCTCTTGAGAGAAGGCTTGCGGCCATCAGCGGAGAGTGCCTCTCTTATGGGGGTTGGCCGGGACGATGAATTATCTAGATAAATTTATTGGGTATCTGAGTCCAAAGCGTGCATATGAGCGCATGGTTTACCGAAGTGAACTGGAGCGAAATTACACAGCGGCCAGAACAGACAGGTACGGCAAGTGGTTCCCCCGTAACCAGCCGGCGGAATTAACTGATGCGCCGTATAGAAACCTGATCAAGGCAAGGGCAAGGGACCTTGAGCGCAACAACGGAATAGTCCAGGGGGCGGTAGGAATCATCCTGCGTAACGTCGTAGGCCTTGGAATTAAGCCGCAGGCAGTGTGTGTGAGTAATAACGGAACAGAGTTATGGAAAATCAATGATAGGATCGAAGAACTGTGGGCTGAATGGATCAACAAAGAAAACTGCGATGCTTCGCGCAGCCTTAATTTTTATCAGATGCAGGAGATGTTCCTAAGGCGAAAGATCGTCGACGGGGATAGTCTTGTGATTATAGGATACAACCCCAATAAAAATTCAGATTTTCCTCTACTGCTCCAACTGATTGAAAGTGATCTGCTGGCAGAAGATCTGATACAGCATGAAGGACATTATGTTTATGGCGGGGTCGAGGTCGATGATTACATGGCGGCCGTAGCTTATCATTTACGGTTTGATCCCAGAAATATCGGAAAGATCACCAGAACGGAGGCGTCCCGCGTAATTCACGGATTCTTGAAGCTGCGGGCTCCACAGACCAGAGGAATATCCGCGCTGGCGGGGATTATGGAAAACGTACGCGATTGTGGCGAATTTATTGAATCGGAGCTTAAGGCCGCCAGAATGGCAAGTGCGCTGACAGGCGTCGTTTCCTCAGAACATCCTGGGAACACGATAGGACGTCAGATGACAAATCCGGCGGGTCAGAAAATAACCGAAATCGAAATAGGAACAATGTTAAGTCTGGCTCCGGGGGAAAAGGCGGAATTTGTTACGCCCGGAAGGCCCAATGGAGCTGCTGCTCCTTTTGTTTCTGCCATACTGAGATTTGTCGGCATGGGACTCGGGCTGTCATATGAGGCGCTGTCCAGGGATCTCAGCCAGGTAAATTATTCATCCGCCCGCGAAGGAAGGCTTCAAGATATCAAAACTTATGAAATGATGCAGCAGGATCTGATCGATAATTTCTGCCAGCCAATATACAGGCAATGGATGGACTCAATTGTATTAAACGGCAAGATCAATATCCCAGGATACTGGATCAATAAAAAGAAATATCAGAAATGCAAATGGGTCAAACCGGGATGGAAGTGGGTCGATCCTCTGAAAGATGCAAAGGCGTTGGAAACGCAGCTTGCACAGAATATGACCACACTGCAGGATGCCTGCGGGCAAATGGGTTATGACTGGCAGGAGGTAGTTGAACAGAGGGCCCGTGAAAAGGCATACATACAAGAGGTTGAAGCGATGAATAAAATCCAGACAAATGGAGGTGAGAATAATTCCGCACAGCAGAGCTGAAACAGAACGGCTAAGGGCTGAACAGGACCAGAGGTACGGCCCAGGCTACATTCACACAAGGGAAGCAAGGGTAGCAATAGCTCCGCGGGATAATAGGTCCGTGGAGCTATCGTTTTCATCGGAGGAGCCTGTACGCCGTTATGACTGGTGGGAGGGCCAGTACTACGACGAAATTCTTTCGCATACGGACTCCGTGGATCTGACAAGGATCCTGGAAATAGGGGTTTTGCTTTGGAACCATGATCCGAATCATCCGATAGGCAGGATTGAGAATGCCTGGATAGACGAAACAGACAGGAAGGGCAAGGCAATCGCAGTATTCGACTCGGATGAGGAAGCCGAGAAGCTGTATCAGAAGGTTTTATCCGGGACGCTTAAGGGGATATCTGTCGGGTACTGTGTGTCCCGCTGGGAAAAAATCAAAGAAGGAGTGACGGTAGGTGACGTAAACGGCCCTGCAATGGTGGCGCGTGAATGGATGCCATATGAAATTTCATTGGTCAGCGTTCCTGCTGATATGACGGTAGGAATCGGACGCAATATAAATATTGACAAGAGGAGTGATAAAGGTATGAGTTTGCTTGAGAGGATGCAGGAACTTGCCGCCAGGATCCGCAAAGAAAAAGGGACTCTGACACAGTACATGAAAGAAGCGAAGGAGATCCTTCGTGAGGCAGCAGGCGCTGATGACTACGATCAGGTGGTTGATGCGATGGAACGTGGGCTGGCGGAATTTGAAATAACACCGCCATGTGCAGCACAGACACCCGCAGCACATGAACAAGATGACATGGCAAGAACAGCGGCAGCCACTGAACGCAGAAGGATCAGCGAAATAACATCGCTGTGCAGGGATTTCAATGTTGACCCTCAGGGCTATATAGACAATGGGGCCGAACTTGACGCCGTACGAGCACAGGTCCTTGAAAGGGTCCGCGCCGCCAATGCTCCGGCCAACACCAGCAGAGCCCAGGTCACAGAGGACGAAAGGGATAAATTCCGCAGCGCAGTAGTTGACGGTCTGAGGATGAGATCCGGAATTCGCATGGAAACATCTGCTCCGGGTGCGGAGAATTTCAGAGGTATCTCCCTTATGGATCTTGCCAGGGAATCTCTTATAAGAAGCGGAGAGCGTGTAGGATATGCAGAATCCAGAATGGACGTTGCACGCAGGGCTTTTGCCACAGACGATTTCCCGTATATCCTGGGCGGACTTGCCAGGGCGACTCTCGCTGATTCCTATAGAACAGCTCCTTCAACATGGGACGCATGGTGCGGAGTCGGCAGCCTGAGTGATTTTAAGGAACAGACGATCGTAAGGCTTAGCGAAACTGCAGATCTTGAACTGGTTCCCGAAGGCGGAGAGTATAAGTTTGGGCATTTTGCCGAGAATAAGGATTCGATCAGGCTCTATACCTATGGTAAAAAATTCGCTCTGACGCGCCAGGCGATTATCAATGATGACCTTAGGGCGTTTACCAGGCTGCCGCAGAAGTTTGGGTCAGCCGCAAAGAGGACCATCAATAAGGCTGTCTATGCGATCCTTGTTAATAACACGGTAACAATGGCCGAGGACGGTAAGGTGTTGTTCCATACCGATCACGGCAATATCGGGACCGCCGGAACAATAAGCACAACCACGCTTTCAGAGGCAAGGAAGCTCATGCGGAAGCAGCAGGATCCGCAGAAACTGGATACCTTAAATATATATCCGAGTTTCATCCTCGTCCCGCCTGAACTTGAAACTCTGGCGGAACAGGTGCTTCTCAGCTCCGCGGATATCGCCGGCGCCAATGCCGGAGTCATCAACCCATTCCGCGAGAAATTCAGCATCGTATGCGATGCGCAGCTGACGGATGCAAGCGACTGGTTCCTCGCGGCATCACCGAGCATGGTAGACACAATAGAGGTCGCGTTCCTAGATGGCGCTAATGCCCCTGTAATAGAACAGCAGCCGGGTTGGGATGTTGACGGAATGGAATGGAAGGTTCGCCTTGATTTCGGCGTTAAGTGCTGGGATTACCGCGGACTCTTCAAGAACGCCGGTTAGGGAGGGAATATTATGAGCAGACAGGCAATGCCGGTACAGGCCGGAAGAGTTATTAATTATCTAAATCCATCAGATGCAGCTGCTGATATTAAGGTCGGAGATGTTGTCGGACTGGTCAGCATGTGCGGGATCGCGGAGGCAAACATTCCAAAGGGCGCAACAGGAGCCGTTACCCTTGAGGGAGTGTGGGAAGTTAAAGCGGTAACCAACGCAGCATTTGCTGTGGGTGATGTGGTCTACTGGAATGCTGAGAACGGTTATGTCACGAAGACCTCAACGAACAATGTATTCTTTGGGATCGTTATTGAAGCCAAAGGCACAACGGCGGCCAAGGCTAAGGTTATGCTGGGCAGAGTCGCACTTATCACGGTAAATGTGACCGAAGCAGTGGACACAACCCAGATCCTGGAGCACACCCACAATGAGTCTACCGGGGCCGTAACGCTTGATGTAACAGCAACAGAGTGGGAAGTTATTCCCGTACCAACTGCTGGATAATAACTAAAGGAGGACAGTGTTATGACATTGAAAGAGTTGATCAATAATGACATTAATACTGTCTTTCTCAACCAGTCTGAGACGGCAGAGGAGATATCCTACGAAGGAGAGACTATTGTAGCTACAGTCGAAGAAGTAATCGGCCAGCCAATAGTAGGCAGAATGAACAGATCAGAGCGCCCTGAGGGAGTATTTGGGCGCTCTATTTATGTTTACATGTCAACTCCGGAGACCCTGCCGGTACAGGGCAAACGTGTCACGATGGGGCGCGAAGGCCATGATCCGGAACGCTGGACCGTAAGAGAGGTCAATGATGATTCAGGCATGATTATGATCCTTCTTGAGGCGGTGGATTCCTGATGGTTATTTCGGTTGAAATTAAAAATCTTGATCGTATTGAGCAGCTGATCAGAGTTATGCCGAAGGAGGTCGAAAAGGAATTAAGAAAGGCCGTTAACAAGTCTGTTGCTGTGGCGCACCGGGAAGCCTTAATACAGATCACCAGGGTTTATACGGTCAAAATGGAAGCTATTGCCAAAGAGCTCACCGGAATTAAAGCGTCCGGGTCAAGCTTGCAGGCAATACTGAAATCAAGGGGCCGTCCGCGCGGGGCAGGCAATTTTAATGTCTACCCGAAAAACGTAAATCCTGACCCCGGCTGGACATCGCGGTCAGGATATTCTGCGGAAATAATTACAGGGAAGACCTCTCAGTTGTCCAGGGATTATTTCTGGATGTCCGGAAAAAATAACAATGTTCATTTGTTTAAACGCATAGACTCCAGCAAGCGCGGGAAAGACTTTGAAATATTCGCAACAGTATCAACGCCGCAGATGCTCGAAAATGAAAATGTTATTGACAGGGTGGCAGAAGTTACTCTGTCTCAGCTTGAGGCCGTCTTCATGAAAGGCATGGAGCGCCGGCTGTCGATGGAGGGATAGAGGCATGCTGGAATTATTAACCGAGCTCTCAAAATATTGTCAGGATGCTCTGTCTGAACTTTCCCTTCAATCAAAAGATAGAGGGAAGCTGCCGTCGTTTAAATCATTCATCGGCGAGATCCCAGGCGAAAACGAAAGGCCCAGGGCGAGCGATTTTCCGCTGCTGCTTTTCCGGTTGATGTCGTTCGAAGATCCTCTGAATGAATCTCAATCAACGCTGTATATTCGTATTTTTGTAGGGGTGTACTGTATTGAGGAGAGTAATAATGACACGATAAGTCCCGGATATTATGATCTGTTAAATGTTTTAAAACGGCTGAGAAGTGCGCTGTTACGAGTCAGATCGATCGGTGGCAGGCGCCTCACAGGAAAGATCAGCGGCGGCCCATTCGAGATCCAGGCGTATCCATATTACTTCGGCGATATCTTGGTCCAATATGAAGAGCGCCAGAACACGGAAGAATTCACGGAAGAGGAGGAAATAGACAACTATGGCTCAGCCTACGGGAACAATAAAACAAAAAACTGGAGGCACCCGGCCGACAGCCCAGACGGAACAGACGACGAACGAACGCAGTTTTAACTTCGCGGGCATCAGGATATACATTGGCCCTGATATGTTAAAAAAGGGGCTCAGGCATAACATGGGATTTCGGGGAGGATTACCGCCGGAAATTAAGGCAATATGCAGTAATTGTCCGGCCATATTTACGCTGATGATTTCCCCTGCAAATTTGTCTGTCGCGAAGAAAGCTGTGGTAATCAGGGGAATGCCCGTTGAACAGGCGTATCAGGCAGCACTTAAATATTACAGGGGAGGTGAGTAAGAATGTTTTTCCATGGAGTTAGAAACAGCGAGTCTCCTACCAGTATAATTCCGCCTGCGCCATGCGAAGCGGCAATGCCGGTATATTTCGGGATTGCTCCCGTGCATAGAACAGGTACGTTGTCCAAAAAAGTCAATTATCCTGTTTTGGCCAACGGATACGATGACGCGGTGCTTGCTCTGGGATATGATCAAGACTGGTCTAAATGGACCCTTTGCGAAAATATATATGCGCAGTTCGCGCTTTTCGCAATGTCGCCATGCGTTTTCGTCAACGTTTTCGATCCGGCAGTACATAAGACCGCAGCTGCAGAACCGGAAGCGCTCACTCTGGCAGCCGGATCAGGAAAGCTATCTGTCCCAGATGTCCTTTTGAGCAGCATTGTTGTAAAAGATTCCACTGCCGAGACAACATATGAACTGGGAAAAGATTACACGGTTGCATATGACAGTAAATATAAGGCAGTGATCACGCGAGTGAGCACGGGGACAATCGCCACAGATACAGATGTGCTCTCCGTAACGTATGATTACGCGGATCCGTCCAAAGTGGATAAAGATGACGTGATCGGAGGCATTAACGTTACAACCGGTAACGAAGAAGGACTTGAAGTAATTGAAAAGGTCTTTCCGCTTACTCGTAAAGTCCCGGGGCTAATCGTGGCCACAGGGTGGAGTGAGGATTCAGAAGTTGCAGCGGTTATGGCTTCAAAGGCATGGAGCATCAACGGACTGTTCAAGGCTGTCGCGATAGTGGACATTCCTGTAACCGGAGAAGGTGCCCCGGATCAGTACAGCGAAGTTCCGGCGTACAAAGAGACCCAAAATCTCAACGATGACCTGCAGCATGTAGTGTGGCCTATGCTGAAACTTGGTGATACGGAATTCCGCTATTCATCGCAGTTTGCCGCCCTGATCCAATGGACGACGCACCACAAGGGGAAAGATATCCCGTATGTCTCGCCGTCCAATCAGAACATTAAATGCGATACTCTGATCTCCGGCGCCAAAGGAAGCAGGGAAGAAGTGATGCTCTCCCTGACAAAAGCCAACTATCTGAACGAGAACGGCATAACCACAGCCCTTAACTGGATAGGTGGCTGGCGTGCATGGGGCAACAGGAATGCATGTTACCCGGCATCTACTGACACTAAGGATGTCTTTCTGCCGATCCGCATGATGTTCAACTGGGTAGAAGCTCAGTTTATCCTCAGCTTCTGGCAGAAAGTCGATGGGCCCATAACACGGCGCCTGGTAGAGAGCATTGTGGATTCCTTCAACGACAGGCTGAACGGTCTGACTGCGCAGGAGGCTATCCTCGGCGGGCGCATTGAGTTCAGGAAAGCGGATAACCCGGTCTCCAATCTGCTGGACGGCAAGATCAAGTTCAAGACATACCTGACTCCGCCTCCGCCTGCAGAAGAGATCTCCAACGATTTTGAGCTTGATCCGGACTATTTCTCGTTACTGTTCGGGTCCGCGGAATGAGGTGATGTAGATGGCTATGCAAATACCAGAGAAGCTGATCAACTTCCGTGCATATAAAGACGGCACCCAGTATATGGGGATTGCCAACGTGGATCTTCCATCGATGCAGTCGATGACGACCAGCATCAAAGGATCAGGGATATCCGGAGAAATTGATTCAGTGGTCCCCGGACACTTCCAGTCCATGCAGGCGAAGATACAGTTCCGCACGGTAACGACTGAAGGGATTGCGCTTCTGGCACCTATCGCCCATGAGATCGACTTCCGCGGATCCCTTGATACATACGATTCTGCGGAAGGGAAACATGTTGTGACGCCGCTGAAGGTCTGGATTAAAGGTAAGCCTAAGACTGTCCCTCTTGGCAAGCTGGAGCCCGGATCAACGATGGACAACGATATAGAACTGGAGGTCCTTGCGCTGGGCGTATGGATCAACAGCAATGAGGTCATATACATCGACAAACTCAACTATATCTGTCGTGTAGAAGGCACGGACTATCTTGCTGACGCGAGGGCTGCGGAAGGGATGAGCTCATGATAACAATTAAGCTCTCTAAAGAGGTTGAGTTTGAGGGGAAAAAATATACGGAGCTCTCGGTAGACTACGACAAACTTACAGGCCGCGATCTCATGAGCGCGGAACGGGAGGCATCTGTTCTGGCCGGCCGGCCGGTAGTGGATATAGATAAAACATACCAGGCTGTTTTGGCCGCCAAGGCCGCCGGGGTCATCAGCGACATGATTGTTAACCTTCCGGCTAAAGATTTTGTTGCCGTAGTGGGGACAGCCCAGGATTTTTTGTTAGGAATATAGGCGACGGCGGCAACCCGGCCGAGATCGTGAGAGAAATTATATTGGCGCTGGACAGTAAAACGCATACGCCAATTCCTTTCTGGCTGGACCTTCCGCTGTTTGACCTTATGGCATGGACCGAAAGTGTAAGCGTAAAAATCAACCGAGAGACACCTAAGCAGTAAGTTGCCGCCCATTTGGGCGGCGCGGCTTTATTTGAATTATTGAAAGGGGGCGTCATTGTGGCTAATAAATTAGAAGCGCAGCTGATAATTGCCGGAGCCGTATCCAACTCAATGCTGCAGAGCGTCGGTAAATCCAACAGGGCGCTCGCATTATTCGGCAAGGCTGCCAACGACGCGCAGAAAAAACTTGACGCGCTTGCGAAGGCAGATAAAAATCAGGCTGCGTTAAGAGTACAGATCGATAAGCTGGCTGATGCTAAAAATAAATTAAAGGCAGCCGAAGAGGCACTACAGAACGCATCCGGGAAAAGTGCAGCCCAGCAGGAGAAATTATCCCAAAAACGTGCTGCGGCTCAGATCAAAGTCAGCGAACTTGAAAAAAAGGTCAAGACTTTAACTGAGAGTAATAAGCGTTACGTTAACGATGTTCGCGCTTCGTATGGCCCACTTGAGCGGATGAGGGCAGAACAGGATAAATTAAGGATCAGCGCCGAGAAGCTGAACAAGGTACAGGAACGCGGTGCGGCCTTAGAGAGAAGACGACAGCAGCAACGCAGCTCCATGGCGAACGCAAGGGCCGGGATGGTGGACGCTATGGCGCTGGCATACGCTGCCAGAGGTCCTATAAATGCAATGCTGGAAGGCGAGATGTCCGGCTTCTATCTGTCTACAGTTTTAAACGCCAAAGATCAAAAAACAGCAATGCAAAAAGCATATAAAGTTGCCCAGAGTGTAGCAAAGTCCGGTATCGCTGGATACAACGATGCAATGGATATTCAATACGCACTGAATTCTGCCGGTTTTACTGCAGCTCTTGCAAGCGCAGCCACTCCAGTTATAGCGTCTGTGGCAAAAATTACAAAAGGATCCAGCTCCGAAGTCGGTGAAATCATAGCGACTACTTATAATAATTTGGGAAATCAAATCCAGGGCAACATGGAGCAGAAATTAACCCGGATTGGAGAGCTCTTTACCAAAACCCAATTTAAATTTCAGATCCGGGATTTTAGCCAAATCGGGGAATCCTTCAGATATGCAGCTGCGCCTATCATGAATGCAAATGCAAATTTAGAACAGTCATTTACGATATTAGGCAAACTTAATGATGCAGGCCTAAGGGGTGGTCAGGCTGGCACAGCGTTTGCAGCAATGATGCGTCAGGTAATTAAGGGAACCAAGGACTATGCTCCGCAACTTGCTTATATGTCAGATGGAACCATGGATGTAATTGGCACATTAAAAAATATTAAAAAAGACATGCGTGGCATGGATGACGCGACCGCTTTCAGGTTTCTCAGTTCTCTTGGCGGCGACGAAGGAGTTCGCGCCCTTGCTCCACTGCTAAAAGACCTTGATGGGCTAACTTCTGCAAATGAAGATGTGAAAAACAGCTCTAAGGGAATCATAGATAAAAATATTGAGAAATATTTAAAGACCAACACCGCACGGATCGAAGCGATGAAGGGATCTCTTACGTTGGCGGCGCAGGCCATGGGCGGGGCATTTGGCCCGGCAATACAGCGTATTGGGGGATGGCTATCATCTGCAGCTATTAAATTTGGCATATTTGCGGAAAAGCATCCCGCGCTTATGAAATTCTTCGGTACGATCCTCGCCGGAGCTGTCGCAACAAAACTTATGTATTCCGGACTCGCTTATTTCTTCGGAATGTTCGGAGGCGGAATAACCAACCTGCTGATATTCTGGAACTGGCTGCAGAAAATTAATCTTGCCGTCCGTGGAATCGGGGTTGTCACCGGCCCCGGCGCCAAGATGATTGTATTGCTAGGGAAGGGCATTATGTTTGCTACTAAGGCTATATGGGCAATGGTGGCAGGGCTCGGATGGTGGCTCGTTGCAATAGCCGCAGTGGCGGCCGCAGGGTATTTAATCTACAAAAACTGGGATAAAATCAAGGGGCTGTGGAAATCATTTGAAAAACAATGCCCGACACTGGCAGCTATATTAAAAGGATCGGTAGATATAATAATCAAGGCTGTTACGGGTCTTTATGAAATGTTCCGAAGGGCGTTTGAATGGGGACGAAAGCTTCTCGGACTTGATGCCGGCGGGACGGTGCCGACAGCTGCAGCGATAGCCGGGAAAGGCCGGATTGCCGAAAAAACCCGAGGCAGGCTCCCAAAGCATGGCCGCGGCGGTATTTTCAGAAGCCCCGAGGTGGCGATCATAGGAGATAAACCCGAAGCACTTGTTCCTCTGCAGGACAGAATGAGAGCCGGTTCAATACTATCAAGCGCCGGTCTGACTGCTCAGGGTACCGGAATAAATGCCACCTTCTCTCCGACATACGTGATTAATGGAAATGCCGATGAAAGCGTAATGAGAAAAACAGCAAAGCTCAGCTTCTCGGAGTTCAAAGAATATTTGAAAAAGTACCAAAATGAAAACCAAAGGGTGAGCCTGGCATGATAATCATGACGCGCAGCGGCGACACTTGGGATTCAGTTGCCTATCGGATATGGGGGAAGGGCGCTGATCAGGCGTTTATGTCAGATCTCATCGATGCCAATCCACTTTATATAGAGGTTGCAGTTTTCCCGGCTAACATTGAAATCACTGTTCCTGATGTTGAGGATAAGACTGCAGTAACTCTGCCTCCGTGGAGGCGATAAAATGCTGGCCAGACGGGTTGAACTGAATCTATCAATTGGAGGGGTTGATATCACTAATGATATCGCCCCTTACATTATCTCGTTTACCTATAACGACAATCGCAGCGGTGAAGCTGATTCGATCACGGTAGAGCTGGAAGATACACAGGGTAAATTTATCGGGGACTGGTTTCCTAAGCGAAATTCTGTTATGGACGCATCGATCAGAGTAAAAGACTGGAAGCGTTCGGGAGACACCAACGTTTTAAAATGCGGGATATTCGAGATCGATGAGATAGAAGCTTCCCAGGGAACAGTCAGCATTAAAGGCGTGTCATCACCGGTTACTTATGCCGGTCGCCGCGAAAACGTTACAAAAACATGGGAAAAAATGCAGCTTAAAAACATTGCCCAGGACATTGCGGAGAAATCCGGTCTCTTGCTTAATTACACTGCCGCGGAGAACCCTGAATTCGGGCGCATCGATCAGACTCAGGAATCCAATCTGCAATTTCTTACGCGATTAACACACAGATCCGGACTGGCAATCAAAATAGTTGACGGTAAAATTTCTATTTATAACGAAATTGACGCCGAAAAAGAATCCGCTTCGCTGACGATATCCCGTACAGACAAAACAGTAAGGGGCTGGAGCTTCAAGACCCAGTCGGTCAACACATATAAGTCCTGCGAGGTCAGTTATTTCGATCCGAACACAAAGGCTCTGATCGAAGCCGACGCCGCAGAGCCGGATGATATGCCGAGTGGTCAGGTTCTTAAGATCAACACAAGAGTAGAAAGTCAGGCCGAGGCGGAAGCCCTTGCGCAGAGCAAATTAAGGGATGCGAATAAACGGGAAGTTACCGGAAGTCTGGATCTCGTCGGCGACGTACGCCTGCTGGACGGGATAGTTATACAGGTTGAAGGATTTGGCACATTTGACGGCAAATATCGCGTTGCAACCTCAGCGCACGCTGTGTCATCCGGCGGATATACGACACACGTTGAACTCGAATCAGGTCCGCCATCGGTACGAAAGGGCGGCAAGGGTGAAAGGAAGGCCAGTAAGAAAGGTAAAAGTGTTCCGGAATGGAAGGCTATTGTAGAAAGGAACAGGGCTAATGGCTGAATATGACGACATAATACGAATCGGAATAGTATCCTCCGTTCATCCGGAAAAACATCGGGTCAGAGTCAGGTTTGCTGATAAGGACGACCTGACATCGTATGAATTGCCGATGATTGTTCGTGGCTCTCTGAAAAACAAAATGCAGTATCTTCCGGATCCCGGAGAAGCTGTTTTATGTGTATTCCTTCCGAACGGGGAGGAACAGGGTTTTTGTCTGGGATCCTTTTATTCCAAGGCGGATCCTCCGGATTCTGCAGACAAAGAAGAATATTTGTTGAAGATCCCCGGGGGCGTCTGTATTTCGATACACAGAACCAACAGGACCATCCGAATGGTGGACAGCTACGGATCCAAAATGATATGGGCAGACGGCGATATCACCTTTAAGAGTGCCAGGAACATAAACCTTAATCCTGACAACGATATTGCCCTGCCCGATCACATTAATGCACTTTTTGATTAGGAGGAATGACAATGCCTGCACAAACCAGACTCGGTGATTGCTGTACAGGGCACGATGCCTGTCCTCCGCGTCCGCTTGCCACCGCCAGCCCGAATGTTATAGTCAACGGCCAGCCGGCCGGTCGCGTTTCGATTGATACATTCGCGGATCACGGATGCCCCGACCATCCGCCGCACAGCGGGATTATTTCTTCCGGAAGCAGCAACACTTTTATCAACGGGTACCCAGCCAGCCGGATCGGCGATCCTGTCAGCTGCGGCGGAAACGTCCGGGACGGCAGCCCGAATGTATTTGTAGGAGGGTGATTATATGTCCATCGGCAGTTTTGGTAGGGTGATTTTTGTCGCCTCTGCAAACGAGATCCGTACATTCGATGAACTCCAGCAATCAGGATCTGCGCGTTATGCAGAACATGCCGTTCTGGGATCAAAGCCTTTGCTCGAATTTATCGGGCCAGGGCTTGAAGAGATCTCATTTAAAGTTACGCTTAATTCTTCCTGCGGTGTAGATCCTGATTCAGAATTTAAAACGCTGCAGGAGATCAGGGATTCCGGAGAGATTTGTACCCTGGTATTCGGCAACACAAAAATTGGCAATTTTATCCTGGAAAGCATCTCCGCGACAGAAGGCCCGCGCGGAAAGGATGGCCGGGCAACGTGGATAGAAGCGGGGCTGTCCATTAAGGAGTATGTTGACAATGGATCTTGAGATGGTACTGGACGGCACATCAAATGTATTCACTTCGACCGGGGCAGCTAATTTAAAAAATTGTCTGTGCACGATCGCTGCCACCAGAGTTGGGACTGTGCCGATGCTGCGACATTTCGGAACAGACTGGCAGTGGCTCGACCTGTCTGAGCCCGCGGCAATGGCCAAATACAGAGCGGACCTGATCGATGCCATCGAACAATGGGAACCCAGGGTAAAGGTTATTTCGATCGCATTTAAAAATGATAAGAGTGCGGCACAAAACGGGAAAATTATCCCGGTAGTCAGGATCAAATTAAGGGAGGGGGTCACATTGTGAGTCTGGATATTAATCCTATCCTTTTCGCAGAGAAAGACTCGGAGGCTATAGTTGAAGGGCTGATATCCCGCTACGAGGCGGCCGCCGGAGTAACTTTATATCCCGGCGATCCTGTAAGGCTCTTCCTTGAAACGATCGCGTACATAATATCTTATCAGCGGAGCTTAATCGATTTCACTGGGAAGATGAACTTATTGGCGTACTCATCAGGTAATTACCTAAATCATTTAGGTGCCTTTGTCGGCGTGACTAGGCTTCCGGCGGCAGCTGCTGTATGTACCGTCAGGTTTACCCTATCGGCATCCCAGGTCGGCAGTGTTATTATCCCGTCCGGCACGAGAGTATCAGCCGGAGGAAATATCTACTTCACAACTGATACGGCTACTGAGATCCCGGACGGAGATATCTACACGGACATTCCTGTGACTGCCATACAGTCAGGATCCTTGGGTAACGGATTATTGCCCGGCCAGATAAACATCCTCGTGGACCCGTTGCCTTTCATTCAATCTGTAGTTAATACAACAGCGTCGACCGGAGGAACTGACACTGAGACTGATGATAATTTCAGGGAGAGAATTCAGCTTGCTCCAGAATCATTTTCAGTTGCAGGCCCCGCGGGCGCCTATGAATTCTGGGCGAGATCCGCACATCCCGGCATCAGCTCTGTCGCGGTAAATTCTCCGACTCCGGGAATTGTAGATATATACCCGTTGCTGGCAGGGGGCGAAATCCCATCTGAAGAAATAATACAGATTGTCAAGGATGTGCTCACTGATGAACAAGTCAGGCCTCTTACTGATAATGTTCATGTGTATACCCCAACGGCATCGGAGTATGCACTGAGCGTCACGTATTACATCGACCGTGCGAAAACTACAACAGCCGCATCTATACAGATTGCCGTAGAAGCAGCAGTCGATGCCTGGATATTATGGCAACGCGAGCGCCTAGGGCGAGATATTAATCCCAGCGAGCTGATACATCGAATGATCTCAGCAGGAGCTAAACGAGTTATTGTCAGCTCTCCGGAGTACACATCGATGGCCTTTAATCAGCTGGCGGTTTGCAGCTCCAGCACCGTCAATTTCGGAGGACTCGAAGATGGCTAAACAGTATGATGATATTCTGCTGGGCGACATCCTCCCCGACTCTATTTCCGATATCAGTGAAGTAAAAATCGCAGCCAATATTATAGATCCGGAACTGTTAAGTGCCTCTCTTGCAATCAGGGAGGCACTTTTACTGTCCCGGATAAACGAACTTCCGGAGAATGTGATCGATCTGCTGGCATGGCAGTATCACGTAGACATGTACGAACCACTGGCATTGCCGATTGCTCAAAAGAGAGCCCAGGTCGAAAAAGCGATACTGCTGCACAGGTACAAAGGCACGCCCTGGGCCATTAAGCAATCGCTTATAAATCTAGGGTTTCAACAGATAAAGATCGAAGAATGGTGGAATATTGACACACTGCCGCACACGTTCACGGCGGAAGTATATCCCCTCACCGAAGAAAAAATGCGTCAGGCAGAACGCTGCATCAATGAGTACAAGCCAGTCCGCAGTCACATGATAACCTTATCCGGAAAATTGATTGTAGGAATTGTGTCCGACGAAACCGAATTGGAAACGATAAGCGCTGTTGAGACTGCCGCGATCGGCAATATCAGTGTCTTACGCGAGGTATACCCATGGCCGGAGCTGGTATACGGAGACATGAATACAGGTTTTAGGTACGGACTTGTCACGGATCCGGGAGTCGCACGCTACGGCATCTACAATACTGCGGAAAAAATCAAAAACACAATTAGAAACTGCATTATTGAATATACCTTTGCTCAGCACGTTTACGACGAAACAGATCTTTTTTACAATGGCTCGATCGATTATGGTCAAGATGCACAGATCATTGATAGCATACACGTCACCTACACAGAAAATGAGATAGCGGCAGAAAAAACATCCACGGAAGAATCGTTTATCAATACATTTTACATGATCTTATAGGAGGGGATATGTCATGAAAACAAGGACTATTGCGGAAAATATACCAATGAAGGGCAGGCTGTGCCTTAAATATGTGCGGGACGGCAAAATAATAGACATATCGCAGGACAACCTAATAGTCACGCAAGGGAGAAATAATTTAGCCAAACTGCTGGGCGGGCAGGTCGGGATGCACGTTTCTAAGGTTGGGGTGGGGACTGGCTCCGCTCCGGCAGCTTCGACGGATACCGCGATTACCAATGCCGTGAAAGTTGCCGTAACCGAGGTGCGAGTGGGAACAGGACTTGAGGCAGAAGACGGGACGACGTTTAGCGATCCTAAAATTGTCCAGTTTCACTTCCGCTTCGGTCTTGCGGTTGCAGCCGGAGTCGTAATTCACGAATACGGGCTATTCTGCGCAAACGACACCTTATTCAGCAGGGTTGTACGCGAGAGCCCGTTCACTAAAACTGCAATAGACCAGATCGTCGGGTTCTGGCAGATACAGTTCTAAGGGGGGGCGGAATAAATGCCAAATATAAGCGAACATAGTATCTGGGAGGAGGGCGTCAGACGGATTGAGACGGGCGATCCTGTTGCTGGCGGCGATACAGCTCCAGCCAACCTTGCTCTTCAAGATTTGGCGAACAGGACTCTATATCTCAAGGAGCAACTGGATGACATAGCGGCCCTGATTGCAGCGCTACAAGGCCTTGTTGGCAGCACCAGTATGGATGAGGTCCTGCTAAAAGCAAATAACCTGTCAGACCTTGCAGATAAACCTACGGCGCGATCTAATCTGGGCGTACCCGCCTTGAACCACACGCATAGCGCGTATCTTGCTGCTACTAGTAATCTGTCTGATATTTCTAACCCGGCGACAGGGCGGCAGAACCTGGGCGTTGCTGACATTATTTTCGGATCAGGGGCCCCGGGGAGTGGGACTGGTAAAAACGGAGATCTGTATATCCAGACAGATCTAAAATACATAAAGATATATAAAAAATCCGCAGGAATATGGGCTCTGCAAATTACAAACATCGACATACCCGGCAACGCGGCAACAGCCTCTCTGGCCGCACTGGCCACAATTGCACAGGCATGTTCTGGCAATGCGGCCAGCGCAACGAAATTGCAAACGGCTCGCACAATTAACGGAGCACTATTCTCGGGAGAACAGAATATTGTCGCGCCTGCGCATTCAGCCATACTCAAAGCGCAAAGTGGATATCTGAGTTTATATGGGAGCGGCATTATAATTCAGTGGGGGCGTTCATCTCAGGTCAATGCGGATTCGTATTTGGATATTAACTTTCCCATCGCGTTTCCTAACGAATGTTTCATGTGTACCGGCACCATACTCAGTACAACTTTCCATAAGACTAGCGAAGGGGCAGTGGTAATTGGCAATATCTCTACTACAGGATTTCGTAGCGTGAATGGCGCTGACGTAGGTGGACCGTGTGCATTTATCGCCATTGGTTATTAGGGGGGGAAATACATGGCAATTAAATATTACATACATTACGATGCCACAACCGGGGATATAATCGAGCGGCGGCCACAGAATATAGCATATCCTGCTCCAATTGCGGAGCCTTTTATAGAGGCAACCGAAGAACAATTTCGAAGCACGCTAAGTGGCAATAAACGGATCAATCCGAGCGACAAAACCATCGAGGATGCTCCGCCGGCTGTGATAGATCTTGTCGAGGCAAAAGCCGCAAAAAAACAGGAAATAGCAAATGCCCGCTACCAGACAGAGATAGCGGGCATTACCGTATCTGGGATCCTTGTTGCAACAGATGACCGATCCAAGGCATTTATTTGGGCGGCAGCGGCGAAGGCAAGGGAAGATCCGTCATGCATTATCGGGTGGAAGGCGGCCGACGGAGGATGGGTTGATATCGGTTCAAACGCAATCATTGCTGTTGCAGATGCCGTGACTGAATGGGTTGAAAAGCTCTTTGCCAGAGAACGATATTACTGTGAGCTGATAGACGGTAGGGAAACCGTGGAGCAGGTACAGACTCTTAAATGGAGCCTTGAGTAAGAAGGGGAAATGGGCAATGCCTGAGATTGTAACAGAAACTGAAGATCTTCCAAAAAATATTTTTTAGGAACCCGAGGGGGGGAACCGATAGATGCCCGAAATCATTGAGGCTTTTGAGGGGATCAGCACCTATCAGATTACAAACATCACGCTGGCACACCCATCATGGGCAGCCGCAGAGGCAACAGCAGAAACAGGTATTAAGCTATCTATCATGCACAGTAGGCTCCGCGATTCAACCCGCGCGATAAAGGAGGCGATAAATAATGCTGCCATATAAAACAGGCACTATAAATATTACAACCGGGCTGCCCAATGTAGTTGGGACCGGGACCGCATTTCTGGCGAATGTTCGACCCGGCGACCTCCTGACGATAGACTACCAGCACTGGTATCCAATTGCCCAGGTAATTGATAACGTTAACCTCATTCTAGACATTAATTATCCAGACACAACAATAACTGGACAGAGCTATTCTATCAGCCGGATAAGCTCGAACTGGGGGATGAATAGCAACATTGAGGCTGAACTTGTGGCTCTCATAGATGATTTCCAGTCTCGACTCGATGAAGGCTGGAAGGGGATTAAGGGTGACAAGGGCGACGTTGCATTCAGGATATGCGGATATTACTCCGCTACGCGCACCTATGTCCCCGGAGATATCGTCTCCAAGAACAGTAAGGCGTGGATATGTATCCTGCTCAGCAAAGCCCACGACCCAGAGGAGTTGGCATCGATATATTGGGCCGAGCTGCGTATAGTACAGACAATCTCAACGGAGGGGGATCCGACATAATGGCATATCTTAGCGCAACGAAAACAGCAACTAACACAGCCACATCAGCATACGCCGGAACATCTGAGATGCTCGGACGCACGTTTGTTCGCATCCGGAATTTAGATGATTCCGTCGCCATGACGGCAAATGGGCGGCAGCTCGAACCCGGCGAAGACACGAAATTCTCTCTGACCGGACTTGGGACGGAAACAATTATGGTCCAGTCTAAGGGCCGGGCATTGCTATACGAGATTCAGGAGGTGGTCTAAATGGCAGAGCACACTATTACCGACAATGGAAACGGAACCTGTACCCTGCATATATCGTTTGAAGATGAGGGTGTTAAAAACGAACTGGATCAGTTCCTTGCAGGCACGATTTTAGTGGAGGGCACCACGGCACAGGCTATCGATTACGCTAACATATTCGAAGCCGACCTCCGGCGCTGCAATGCCAAACTATTCCCGGTACCTGAAATGCCTACGATGGAGGGTGAGACGATATGAGAGTGATTGAACTGGCAAACACGATTAAATCTTTTGAGCTTAGTCTGACCAACCGATACCTTGCACTGGGTGCGGCTGGGTTCTCTGACGCAGGAGAGCGGAGCGCCTTGCATATGAAATACGCCGAAATAACGCTAGGTAAAAACCGGCTGGAATGGATATCGGACGGCGGCGCAACGCCCAAATATTTTCCTTCGTTATATGTAAATTTTCCCGCAGAGCGCAGTCCGATAGCAGATGCGCGTATCGCTAATGCTCAGCTCCATCAGGCGTTTTTGCTTGGCAATGACGTTGTCATGCGAAATTTATTTATAGGTAAATATCAGGGGATTTTTTGCAACAGCAATAGCAAGAACCTCGTGTTGTCGCTTCGAGGGCTTGACTGCAAGCACTCCATTACGATGGATGAGGCAATCGCGGCATGCCGAAATAATGGCACAACGCATCATTTAACCACCAATGCAGAATATGCCCTCCTTGCCTTAAAATGCAAAGCTCAGGGCTTTCAGCCGCAGGGCAATAACAGCTACGGCAGGGATGAGCAGGGCAATTTCGGCGACATTGTACATCAATACACATCCGGCACAACTAAAAATTTCGGGCGTGTTGCGCAGGGCTCGGGACCTCTGACGTGGTTTCACGACGGAAGCCCGCTGGGGGTTTGGGGTTTAAACGGAAATGTCTACGAGTGGTCGCCCGGATATCGGATAATGAATGGCAAGATACAGATTATCGAGTACAACACGGCAGCATTGCAGGCCACTGACATGGGTGCAGCATCAGCTTCGTGGAGGGGCATACTCACGGACGGAACGCTTGTGGCCCCCGGCACCGAAGGCGAGCTGATGTTCGGCGATCAGAATGCGGTAGGCGATAATGTGATTAATATCGCAGGCAGCACATGGGACGGTACGAATTATTTCGGGCGGCCGTTTACTTCAATAGAGTACACAGGATTCCCGACAATTCTCAAAGAATTGGCGATCACTCCGCACGATGCGGGGGATTACGGCGGCGACTATCAATATTTTAATTTTAACGGAGAGCGCTGCCCGATTCGTGGCGGGTCCTGGAACCATGGCTCGTGCGGCGGGGTGTGGTGCGCGCACTTCGATAGCACTCGTGCAGTCGCGAACTACTACATCGGGTTGCGTCCCGCTTTTTACGAACTAGCGGCATAGCCGCGGCTCTGAACTTTTGAATTCTGATTTTCTGAATGTTTTCTGAAAGGTTCTGATTATTTTGTCCGATCTCCTGATCGAAAAGAAGCACATGGATATGATGAAATATGCTGTGAATAAAATCAATCAGCTCCCGAAAAAGGAACGGGTTTTGGCCGACATGATGCGAGACCGCATGTATCGGGCATGGGAGCTGATAGGTCAACAGCAATGGCGAAAAGACCGGCTGCCCATACTTAAAGAGCTGGACATCTGCGTCAACAGTCTAAAACGTCTGGTCCGTCTGGCGAATGACATGGCACTGTTTCAGGGATCCCCGGATGAATCAGGCAACACAAAAACATACCATGTGTGGTCGGGAATGCTGGTAGAAGAGGGCAAAATAATCGGAGCCATGATGAATCAGAACAGAAAATCATAATAGGGATAAGGCTGTTTGACGCTGCCCGATTCGTGGCGGGAACTGGAACAATGGCTCGTACAACGGGGTGTGGTACGCGAACATCAATAGCACTCGTGCAAACGCGAACAACAACATCGGGTTGCGTCCCGCTCTCTCTGGCAGCCGAGTGGGCCGTGCGGTCAAGGCTTCACGGCGAGGCGCACAGAAAAAGGAGCCTTATTCCTTGCCGGAAGGCTAAAGATAAATATTGGATCGCCGCAAGTAGCGCGAGTGCGTCAAAGCGGCGGTCTTCTTTTTTAAAAGGAGAAGAAATGCCAAAAACATACGGAGATTTGTGGCCCCGGATAACAGACATCGACAACATCTATCGTGCCTACCTTGCAGCAAGAGACAAGAAACGGGAGAAGCCGGAGGTCCTTGCATACGATTCTCACAGAGAAGAGAACCTGATTACGGCTCACAATGAACTGGTCTGGCATATGTGGAAACCGAGACCGTTCAGAGAATTTATTGTGTGCGAGCCAAAAAAACGCCTGATTCATGCTCCGCAATTCAGCGACAGGGTAATACACCATGCGCTTGTAAGGGTGATAGAACCTCTCTTTGAGCGGAAGATGATATCCAATTCCTTCGCATGCAGAAAGGGCCTTGGAACACACAAGGCCGTATCTACGGCTCAAAAGTATGCAAGAGCGGTATCCACCAAATTCGGGCGATTCTGGTTTCTCAAGGGAGATATACATCACTATTTCCCGAGCATCGACCATGAAGCCCTTAAGAAGATCATAAGAAGGACTGTCCGTGATAAGGATACATTGTGGCTGATAGATACGATCATAGACGAAAGCGGTTTTCCGGGCGTGGGACTACCAATAGGAACGTTAACAAGCCAACTTTTTGCAAATATTTATTTAGACGCTTTCGACCATTACATGAAAGACGTTTTAGGTATCAAGTATTATTTGCGTTATATGGATGACTTTATAATTTTCAGCGATAACAAGAGCGAGTTAAAGGGGGTATTAACTTCAGCACGGCAATGGCTGAAGACGAACCTAAATTTAACGCTGAACCACAAAACCCGAATCATCTCAGACGCGGAGGGCTGCGACTTTTGTGGATACCGCATTTGGGCAACGCACAGACTTCCGCGAAAGCGCAACGTCACGAGAATACACAGGCGTATGAAAAAGCTATGCCGAATGTACTTAAAGGGCAATATCCCAGCCGAGAATGTCTGTGCGGTATGGAGCTCTTTCCTAGGATACATGAAGCACTGCGATGGATATAGAACGAAACTTACGCTCTGGCAAGAACTAAATAAAATATTGAAGGAGGATCGGAAATGTTAATGCCGATTATGCTATTCGCAGCCGCCATTATGGCGGCTTTTTTTAGTGCGCCCGACATGTGCACAGGCTAGACGGTGAAAGACCGTTACAGGCTTTGCAGTGGGAACTGTTAGCCGAAGGCAAGGGTGTCCATCGTGAGGTGGAATCTGAAGGAAGCCG